>Ga0075434_100005396_pt1 | contig 11633 bp, 12 predicted proteins | sample RhiMethybrSRZTD3_FD_75298 | JGI IMG/M metagenome (GOLD analysis project Ga0075434, IMG submission 75298) | Populus rhizosphere microbial communities from Tennessee, USA - Rhizosphere MetaG P. TD hybrid SRZTD3 | ecosystem: Host-associated > Plants > Roots > Rhizosphere > Soil | place: USA... | reverse complement strand
GCCAGACGTGATGATTCTAGGCGGCGGCGTATCCGAAATGCTCCGCCCACACTTCAAAGAAATTCAGACGCGCCTGAAGTGTTGGTGCGTCAACGCCCGTTGTGGCGAGATTCCGCTGGTCCCGGCGCACTACGGCGAGAATTCCGGAATTGCCGGCGGCGCGGCTCTTTGTTTTCTTCCTGATAAAAATTAAGACTTGGCGGACTTCTGCGGCGGAATGTCCGCATAGCCGGGAGTCACTTGTTTGATGTTTGCCGACACATCGGCGCGAACTTCGCCTAGCGACCAACGAATTCCGCCCGCCAGCAGGTTTTGGAAGAACGGATTTTCCCAGTTTTCCGGCCGGTCGCCGATCGCGGTATAGAATACGCGTCCCTTGCCATGCATGCGAGCCCACGTTCCGGGATATGACCGCCGCTCATAGCACGCATTCTTCAGTTTGCTGGTATCGATTGTCAGGATCACGTGCAAGTCGGGCATGAAATCCTTCAACGAATACCACTCTTCGTTCATCTCGACTGGTGAAGTCACACCCTCGAGCCCCGGGAACTTCGGATCGTTGATGATGAGATTCGTGGTCTGCAAGCGCGGGTTGTCGCCATGAATGATGAATTCACCGCCGAGCATGCGCAGATAAGGATCGGACTTTTCCCCGTAAGCGACGTAGCGCGTCCCCTTCTCCATCGAGTCCGGCTCGGTGTGGAAGGTATCGCTGGCCGCATGGACGCCGACGAAGCCCTTGCCGCCGTGAATCGAGTCGAGGAATTTCTTCTTGGCTGCGACAGACATCGGCGGATTCTTATCCGTCCCTTCGGTCGTCAGGTCTCCAGTGGTGAAGAAAAGCATTCCGTCGAATTTGAGAAAGTCCGCGGAATCAAAAATTCTCCCGTCCTTCGAACATTCCAGGTGGAACCCGTGCTTCTTGCTGAGTTCGGTCACGGTGTTTTCCAGAATGCTGGGCTTGCCGTCTACACGCTTCACGACCTGGTGTTCGAATCCCGATGACTTCGTGAACACGAGTAATGACTTCTGCGAAGCCGGCACCAGCCGGGTTGGCAAGCTGGCTGCTGCACCGGCGAGCGCAGCCGTCTTCAGAAATCTCCGGCGGTTTTCGTGAAGGTTCATCGTGGTCTCCTGGTCGTGATCTCTAGGAATGACTTTCGGCGTGCGTGCATGCAGGAAAAGTGGAAAAGACTCTGTCGGGAGTCCAGCCCAGCTCCCGCATCCCGACTTCCGAGGAATAGTAGGCGCCGACCGCCCAGCCTTTCAGGTTCACAAAATGTTCGTGGCTCGCAGAATCTTTACCTGAGGACGCGTCGAGCAACTCGTTCAGCTGCGCTTCGCTCAACGCGGCGATAGGTTTATGAAATCTGTCGTTGGCCGCCGCGTCAAATGCCGCAAGAGAAGCCACAAAGTCCTGCCGTGACTTCTCGGAGTCCACACTCAGTAGAAGATCAATGAACGCGGCGCTCTGCGCTTGGCGTGAACCCGGAACGATGACTTCGGCGAACTTGTCGAGAGATGAAAACTGCGCTGCAGAAAGAAAGAGCGGTTTGTGCGCCCCCGATGCCAGAACTTCGTCAGCGAAATCCAGCACGGCGTTGTTCAGCAGAAGCGCGCGGACGGGATGCAACGACGAAAGGCTTGGCAGGAAGGCTCCAGCCGCGAGGCCGGACAACAGGGTCTGCGCCATTTCACGACGGGACACCGGGTGCGTTTTTTTTTGGACAGCAGGCGTCTGGTCGCTCACTGTAGGGGAATCCTCTCCATTTGTCGCGGCAGATGTTACCATTCCGCGGGGAAAGAAAGGAATCGGCCTCGTGCAAAACAAGAACAAGCCGGAATACGACGTGATTGTTGTCGGCTCAGGCGCCTCCGGCGGTTGGGCTAGCAAGCGCCTGGCAGAGGCCGGTCTCAAAGTGGCGCTGATGGAAGCGGGCAAACCCCAATCCGACGCGAACTTCACCGAGCACAAGCCGGAATTTGAGCTGAAGTATCGCAGTCATGCAAAAGAGCTGTTGCGAAAGACGCGCCCGATTCAATCGAGATTCGCCTGCAGCGAATTCAACTCCGATTGGTTCATAAACGATCTGGAGGAACCGTACACCACTCCCAAGGATCAACCGTTCCTCTGGATGGGCCGCCTGCGCGTCACGGGCGGCCGCACCAATGTTTGGGGGCGCGTCAGCCTGCGCTTCAGTGACCTCGACTTTAAAGCTGCCTCCCACGACGGCTACGGCGACGACTGGCCGCTGAGCTATAAAGACCTCGAGCCTTATTACGACTTGGTCGAAAAATATGTCGGCGTTACCGGAATGTCGGAAGGCTTGGACCACCTTCCAGACGGCCAATTCCAGCCGCCGATGCCACTCACGTGCCAGGAGACCATCTTTCGCGAACGTTCGAAAGAAAAGCTAAACCGCGTCGTTACGCTCGCCCGTTCCGCAAATCTCACCCGCCCGATCAATGGCCGTGGACCGTGCCACTTCTGCGGACCCTGCGAACGCGGCTGCATGACCCATTCCTATTTCAACGCCGCTTTCACCACGGTACCGGACGCGCTCCGAACTGGAAACTGCACGATCATCCACAATGCAATGGTCCACAAGGTCCTGATGGACGCGAGTTCGAACCACGCCACCGGCGTCCTTTATGTAGACCGCAACACGAAACAGACCCGCGAACTGCGTGCACGCGTCGTAATCCTCTGCGCCCAGACGCAGGAGAGTACACGCATCCTGCTGAACTCCGGCGCGCGCGAATATCCTGACGGCTTGGCCAATTCCAGCGGCGTGCTCGGTCACTATTTGACGGCCCACGTACGCAGTGGCGGCGGTTCCGGCGAATTCCCGTCCTTTGGCGCGCAACCTACATTAGGTGGCCCCAACAAGCCCGTTGGCATCTACGTTCCGCGCTTCCGCAATCTGAAAAGTCAGCCCGCCGCGAAAAATTTCCTACGGGGATATGGCTACGAAGGCGAATCCTCGCTGGACTTCAGCTGGGACGCCACGGGTTTCGGCGACGCTTTCAAGAAATCCCTGCGCGAACCGCGCTCGGCGCTTGACATTACCGGATTCGGCGAAGTGTTGCCGCGTTGGGAAAATCGCGTCGAAATCGATCCTGAGGTGAAGGACATCTTTGGCATACCTGTGTTGAAAATCCATATGGCCGACGGCGAAAACGAAAACGCCATGATCAAGGACATGGGTGACTCCGCCGGCGAAATGCTGGAAGCCGCAGGTGCTAAAAACGTAAAAATCTACGCCCACCCATCCGCTCCCCGCTGGGCCTTACATGAAGCAGGTACCGCTCGCATGGGCTCCGATCCGAAAAAATCAGTGCTGAATCAATTTCAGCAAACGCATGACATCAAAAATCTCTTCGTGATGGATGCTTCGGGCTTTACGTGCAATCCCTGCCAAAACCCGACGCTGACGATCATGACTCTGTGTGTTCGTTCATGTGATTACCTGATGGGCGAGTTGAAGCGAGGCGAAATCTGAGGGGCGAGGGCCGCCGCCGAAGCATGCAAATTTCTGGTTCCGGGACCTGGACTCGAACCAGGATACTCAGCTCCAAAGGCTGATGTCCTACCAATTAGACGATCCCGGAATATAACTCTTTTAGTCTCACAGAGTTGGGAGATTTTGTCGAATTTTTGAGTCGCTGAAGAGCATCAAACTTCGTCATTTTTCTGAGTTTGAAGGAAGGCCGGGACTTACGAAGCCTTCCTATCCAACTGTGCGAACGTCTGCACCATCGTAATCAGGTCGTTTTTGTGCTGCTTTGACAGCTATTTCCAAACCCGATCAATCGGGTCTAACTCGGCGTTCTTCCCGGCTAGCTCTAGCGGAATCTTCCCGTAGTCTTTCTGAATCTTATCGGCTGTCTTCAGCTTCATCAGCTCGTCGTAGTCCAGGTCCAGAGAGTCTGCAATAGCCGGGGGCTCGCGATCGCCGGTCTTATGAGCGGATTGTCTGGCATGCTCGCGCCAATTAAGCGGGTTAAAGCGGGTTGCAAGAGACCGACTTTGTGTTTTACTTCGGCACAAAGAGGTCGATCAAACCCAGGTTCTGCTGACTGCTAGTCTTCACTCGAATCTCCCACAAGCGATCGTTCATGCTTGGTCCGGCATGAGGCGAATAACCCGCTTTTCTCCTACCGTTGCGACCGCAGCCGCGTAATTGGGCACAAGGACGAGTTCGTTCAGCCAGAGGGTTTGAGGCTCCGTCCCTGCTGTCCACAGCGTGATAGACGAAGCCCTGCCTTCGACGATGTCGGTGACATCGACTTCTCGCAGGTGGACCGATAGTCCGCGGCCCACGGCTTTGATGATTGCTTCCTTGGCCACCCAAAGGCGGGGAAAATAATCCTCGCTACGCGCGAGCCATTCCACTTCCCGCTGGCAGAAGAATTTGTCGGAAATCGCAAGCTCTCCGCCGTTTACCCGTCTTCGTTCGATGTCAACGCCGCAGGGTACTCCCGACGTCACACCGATCAACACGCAGTCGCCTGAATGCGAAACGTTAAATTCCAGTGCCGAAGAAGGCTGAAGCAGCGCAGGCTTCCCATGGCTTCCGTTTTGAAACGCAATATGATCGGCTGGAGCGCAGCAATAACAGGAAAGGATCCGGCGAAGCCCTCCTCGGGCCACGATCGAACGCACTCGATCCGCTGAGAAACGAAAGCGATCTACACGCGCTCTTTCGTCCGACGAGAGCAGACCTTCCAGGATTTCCGTTTCGCGGATATCGATTCTGGCGGACAGCAGCCAGACGTCAAAGTACTCGGACTGGAAAGGTCGCGGACCTTCCGTGTGGTCGAAGAGTTGCCTCGGACTCAGGGGCTGCATCAACAAAAGCCTACCTTAGACGAATCGTTATTGACCTCGCAAGTGTATTGAAGTAAGAGGCGGCATGAAGAGGCGCCCTGAAATGACGGCAAACTTCCGGCGCGGCCATGCCAGGAGATGAAACGTGAGTCATATCCAGGCCCTAGGCAGCACGTTGGCTGTTCGCTTTGAGGGAGGGTCGCCGACGAGTTAGGGTACTTCGGCATTAAGAACGGGGCACATGTCGTCGTACCCGCCGAAGACCGCAGCCTCATTGTACCGGCGATGATTGGTATCTTGGCCCGCGGTTGTCTCTTCACCCTTCTCGATCCAACCTATCCAAACCTATCCGCCGAACTATCTCCGGGAGCTCGCGGAGGTGGCAGACCTCGAGAGCCTGTTCGTCGAGGACACGATGTTCTCCGTCGCCGATGAAGCTTTTCGCAGCAAATCCGTCGAGCACAAATCTGGCAAGATCCTGGCTATAAACTCCGGCGCTTCTCTTCCAGCTCGCAAGATTGCCAAGCCAAGTTCGGGCGCATGTCCAACCCACTCGAACCTCGTTCCAAAGCCTTTTTTCGGACAGCGCCCCTCTTGCTTTCTTCGCTAGGCAACTTTGGGCACCCGCCGCGCCTCAGTCGCCGCACCGGACCTCGTACGTTCCCGGCGCGACTCCGGGACCTCGCGGCAACTGACAGTCAATGAGCGGGAAGTCCTGGCGGTTCTGAACACCACACATGGTGCAGCGTCGAACGTGGAAAAGTCTGTTGATGTTCCCGCGCTAACAAAACGAGTAACCGGGCGCAATTTCGTGCGGCTGCCAAGGCCGGGAAGGAGTGCGACAGCGAGAAAACGACTAGCGCGAGCAAGCCGATGCAGTTACAAGCCAAGTTAAACAGCGGTTTGCGGATTCCGTTCAAGTTTGGCGGAATTCTCTTAGTACGTAGAGCACCAACTCGACGCGGCTTGAAATCCCGAGCTTTTCATAAATGCGGAAAAGATAGTTGCTCACCGTGTGTTCAGCAATACCGAGCTTTCGCGCAATTTCGCGATTGCTCATCCCGTCAGCAACCAGGCTTGCGACTTCGTTCTCGCGCTGCCCGAGTAACGCTCGTATCTTTGTATCGGTCACTCGCAGAGGTGTCGAGCGCATTAAGGCTTCCAGGACGAAATGGAGCTGATGACTATTGGCCCAGATCTGGCCTTCGTGCACTGATTTGACGCATTTGGAGAGGACTTGAACGGGTTCGCTTTTGCAAACCACGCCCTTGGCGCCGGCCCGGAAGGCATCAATCACCAAATCACGCGACGCCGACTTCAGCAGCATGACGACGCGCAAGGGAGGAAATTGCCTGTGCAGTTGAGCTAGGGCCTGGAAACCGCTAAGCGATCCGCCCCCTAGAGTCTCGCTGATCAGGACCACGTCGACCTGGACTTCCGTGGCCTGTCGGAGCAGCTCGCTGCAGGTTGTGGCATAGCCAACAACCTCAAGACGAAAACGGGAATGCGAAAGCGAGTTCTTCAGAAGCTGCGCGCCCATCGCGGTTTCATCCGCAACGAGCACACGAATACGCGAAACTCTAGCTTCTGGGGGCGCCCCGCTCAATGCTGGGGAGGTCAGCGGACTGCCCATGGGTCTTGCTTCTTGCTTTCTACGGATGGGGACCGGGGTCAATTGCAACCAGCGAGACCCGAACCGTGTGTTTGTACTGCAACCACCACCCGGGACGAAGTGAATAAGTATTTTAACAATGGAGGGTACGCTCGGTCAAGTCCATCCAGCAGGTACGAGCATGTACGTCGGGAAACCCTCGCTGCAGTGAGCGGCTTGCCGTTTCCCAACTTTGTTTGGTGCGAGGCCTCCGTTCCGCCAAGACACAGCAAAAATCAAGGCCGGCGCAACTCTGGCGGTCAAAGGAGCATCCCTGACCTTCGGAGGATGGGAAATTTTAATCAGCCGTTGAGGGTAATTCCACCCATCGATTTCACGGCTTCAGAACGGTGGCGCGGTCGTGGCTATTCGTTCCTGCCCGCACGGGATTGTCAGCTCCGTTCTAGGACTGCTGGACTGTAAAAACGTTTTGCTCCTTGCTTAGCTGTGCCGTACCGAATAGTGTGTGTATCGCGCGCCCAGCCTTCCCACCGGAGGCAAAAACAGTTAAAGCAACGCGTCCATTAGCGTCGTTCGAGTGTTGATTCCGATGGAGCGGAGGCAGTACGAGCGCTACGACCTGCGGGCTTCCCTAGTCTTCTCTTGGCTCGGGCCCAAAGGCGTACGGCATCGCCGGCGAGGTTTGTTGCGCAACATCTCGGGCGGCGGGGTGTTTGTATGCTCTTCCGAGTCACCCCCGATGGACGCTCGAACCCGCTTTAGCGTGCCTGTCGAGTCTTTCTTTGTTCCTGGGTCAGAAGTCATTATTCGGGCTGTTGCCAGGGTTGTCCGTTTGGAGCTGCTGGCCCCGAATGAAGGAAGCTCTGGATTTGCCGCTGCAATCGATACTTTCACGCTGCACAGTGGCGACCAGACGGACCGACAGCGGGCGAGGCGGGAAACGCTTGAAAGCTCGAGATAGTCGAGTCTTCAGGCCCCGAAGGGCGGACTCAATTTGTGGGGTGTGACCAAATGACATTCGCTACGCGTTCCACCTCCTTTTCCGCTGCCCCCGACGGGGGCTTGCCTCCTGACGAGGTTATTTTCGGCAGTTCCATTGCCGGGGAAGCTGTACGCCTCAGCGCCGACATGGCGGCAACCACGCAGGTACCGGTGCTCTTGCAGGGACAAAGCGGTACCGGCAAAGAGGTCCTGGCCCGCTATATCCACTCTCGCTCCTCCTGGGGCAACGGTTCATTTGTCAAAGTCAATTGTCCCGCGATCCCCGGAACCTTGCTCGAAAGCGAGCTGTTTGGTTATCAAAAAGGGGCATTCACCGGGGCCTACTCCTCAAAGCCCGGTCGCGTGGAGTTGGCCCACAAAGGGACTCTGTTTCTCGACGAAATTGCTGAGATCGATCCGGCGCTGCAGTCGAAGCTGCTGCAACTGATTCAAGACGGACAATTCTGCCGGATTGGCGCCTCCGAGGACCGGCACGTGGAAGTAAGGATCGTTTGCGCCACCAACCGCCAGCTTGAGAAGGAAATCAAGGCTGGAACTTTTAGACAAGATCTTTTCTATCGTATCAACGTGCTGACGATTGAGCTGCCAACTTTGCAGCAACGCCGCAGCGACATCCCGCTTCTGGTGGACTTTCTCCTGGATAGGCACGGGAAAACGCTGAACCGGCCGGTTAAACCTCTGTCTGTACAAGCCATGAGGTCCCTGCAGATGTATGAGTGGCCGGGAAACATTCGAGAGTTGGAAACGGTGATCAAGCGGTACGTGTTAAGTGGCAGCGAGGCGGTGATCCGCAAATCTGTGGAGAACGGAGACAGTGACGAGCAAGTCGCAGAGATTCTAAGCGGGGGACAAACCAACCTCAAAATCATTACGCGGCAAGCCGCCAAACAGGTCGAACGTAAGCTCATCTTGAAAACTCTGGAGCTACATCGCTGGAATCGCAGGCTGGCCGCTCGTGCTCTTGGCATCAGCTACGCCGCCCTTCTCTACAAGCTGAGAGAGGCTGGGGTCCCGCCGCGCGCAACGAGAAGGCCCAAAACAGAAGCGAGCTCGCCTTTTGACTTGGGCGGCCGTAACACCTCTTCGGACCCAAAGTTCTGATCAACGGCATCGCGGAGCAACTGCCGCGAAGGTTTGTCATCGAGTCATCGCAGGAGTGTGAAATGCGTCTGCATTCCATTCGCATTGAGTCGCAAGTCGGGGAGCCGGTTCGCCAAGTAGGGTTTAGCAAGCCCGTGTGCAGCGTGTGGGTGCAGAAAGATGAAAAATAAATTTTGTCTTTTGCTTAGCAATTTGATCGCTTCGATTGATGACCAAACTCCAAAAATCTCAGGAAAACCGGGGAAAATTGCGGCGAATGAACGTGATCGCGCCTTCGCAGCAGACGAAAACCGGTTGGCAGCGCGTTTGCTAAGAGATGTGCAACGTCTTCCGCATCTATGTGACTCTCAGGGCGGTAGCTTGTTCAGACCTCTTGCGAGTCAGAATTTTCGCTAGAGCGAAGGCGCGCGCGTGGGGGGACGGCCGGTGCAAATCTCTGACCAAGCAGACAGGAAGGCGTGGTTTGCGTTATCCGTCAGGTCCCGTTATGAATTCTTTGCGGCTGCCTCCCTGGCGGGCAACGGTTACGAGCACTTCCTGCCCACGTACAAGTGCAGGCGACGCTGGTCCGATCGAATCAAGGAACTAGAACTACCGTTATTTACAGGCTATGTCTTCTGCAGGTTCGACCCGCAAGAGCGTTTACCGATCCTGAAAACCCCCGGCATGATCTCCATCGTTGGCATAGCAAAACGTCCTGTTCCCGTCGACGAAAGTGAAATAGAGGCCATTCGTACCCTGGTAAGCTCCGAACTGTCCCGTCAGCCTTGGCCGTACATCAGAATTGGTCGGCGGGTCCGGGTCTGTTGCGGCCCGCTAGCTGGACTCGAAGGAATTTTGGTGAATTTCAAGGGGCGCCAGCGAATCGTCATGTCCGTGACCCTGCTGCAGCGCTCGGTTGCCGTGGAAATCGAGAGCGCATGGGTGGCTCCGGTCGGTCCACAATCTTTTTCTCCGGTCGAAAATGTGGTGGCGGGCCCGTCGCAAACAAGGATGTAACGCGTTCCCTTCCGAAGAGCCTCTCGAACCTCTCCTGGCTCAGACAAAGTGAGAAAAAATGAGTAAACCTGTCGAATTCTCCCCGTCGACGGCTACAGATCAAGAGCGTTGGGCGGGCGTGAAGAGAGCGTACACACAAGCTGATGTTTCCCGCCTTCGCGGTTCCTTGCAAATCGAGTACACGGTGGCGCGGAAAGGCGCCGAAAGACTCTGGAGGTTACTGCGCGGTCAGCCCTACGTCGCAGCCCTGGGCGCTGCTACGGGAAACCAGGCGATCGAGCAGGTTCGCGCTGGGCTCATGGCAGTCTACGCGGGCGGTCTGCAAGCCGCGGCAGACGCCAACACGGCAAGAGAAATGTACCCCGACCCGAGCCTCTATCCATCCGACAGCGTTCCCAATCTGGTAAGAAACATTAACAAGTCCCTGCAGCGTGCTGATCAAATTCATCATGCCGAAGGAAAAGACGACGTCCACTGGTTTGCTCCGGTCGTGGCGGACGCCGCCGCGGGCTTCGGCGGCAAACTCAGCACTTTCGAGCTCATGAAAGCCATGATTGAGGCGGGCGCGGCGGCTGTGCACTTTGAAGATGTGGTTCCCGCTGCCAAGAATTGCTCCCACAGCGAAGGGAAGGTTCTCGTCCCCACCCACATTTTCATCGAGAAACTGATCGCCGCGCGTTTGGCCGCGGACGTGATGAACGTGCCGACTCTCCTGATCGCATGCACCAACGCCAGTACCACTCCGTTGATTGAATCCGATTCCTCTCCCTGTGACCGCGCATTCGTGCGGAAGGAGAAAACGGCCGATGGGTATTTCGGATATCGTTATGGACTCGACGCCGCCATCGCTCGGGCCATCGCCTATGCACCCTATTCGGACGTCCTGTGGTGCGAAACCAGCACGCCAGACCTCCAACAAGCTCGCAGGTTCGCTGAGGCCATCCTGGAGCGGTTCCCGAGTAAACTGCTCGTCTACAATTGTTCCCCTTCATTTAACTGGGTCAACCAGCTAGATGCCACCACGGTCCGCAACTTTCACGTAGCGCTCAGCGGAATGGGTTATAAGCTGCAACTTATTACCCTGGCCGGTTTTCATTCTCTCAATCTCGGCATGTTCGACCTGGCGCGGGATTTTCGCGAGACCGGCATGGCCGCATACGCCCGCTTGCAGGAGACCGAATTCGAACTGGCAGCGAGCCATGGGTACGAAGCAGTAGGACACCCGCGATTTGTAGGCCGGACATATTTCGAGGATGTCGCGCAAACCATCTCCAGCAGTATGTCGGCGGTACTGCAGAGATGGAGCGAGGAAGAATAAACCTACACGAGCGGCTTGACCGCAACGGCCATGATTCGCTTGCTCCACCCTTGGCCGAAGGCGCAAGTTCTTTCCGGAATTTCGGGGGCGAGACCATGAGCCAATCAGTATGGGAATCGGCTTTGACTTCAAGCGGCTTTCTTCTATTGGACTCATCGATGAAGCCGATCCTTATAAATCCGGTCGCTTCACAGATTCTCATGTATCCGCGGAGGATCGAGGCAAACGAGAATTTCCGCAAGAATCTGGCCAGTAAAGTGGAGTCTATGATGTTTTCGGCGCAACGCCTGGACGCGCCCAGCATGATCACCAGGTACCAGTCCGGAAGGCGAACATATCTGTGCCGCTCCTTCTGGATAAACACTGTGAACAATGCCGAGTCTGACGCGGTGCTGGCCGTGATTTTGGAGCGTGCTCCGGAAAGATCTGTCGCTGTGAATCAGCTGTGCGAAAGATTCCATCTAACCGGACGCGAGCAAGAGGTGTCGCAATATCTTATGCAGGGGCTGACCAGCAAGGAGATCGCGATGCGAATGGAAATCAGCCCGAACACCGTAAAAGCCTTTCTGCGCCTGATTATGGTCAAGATGGGAGTGTCAACCCGTTCGGGGATCGTGGCGAAGGCCTACTGTTCCTGATATCCGTGGTTGCCAAGACGGCACTCGCCGCTTCACCGGCGCGCCATCGGAAGCGGCGTAACGACAAATAGAAAAGTGGTTCTACCAGTGCCAGCTAGCAGCCGGCGAAATCGGCAAACAACTCGAAACGTC
>Ga0075434_100005391_pt1 | contig 11635 bp, 10 predicted proteins | sample RhiMethybrSRZTD3_FD_75298 | JGI IMG/M metagenome (GOLD analysis project Ga0075434, IMG submission 75298) | Populus rhizosphere microbial communities from Tennessee, USA - Rhizosphere MetaG P. TD hybrid SRZTD3 | ecosystem: Host-associated > Plants > Roots > Rhizosphere > Soil | place: USA... | reverse complement strand
CAGGAACTCGGTACCGATCTGGTGACCGAGCCCGCGCGATCCGCAATGGATGGTGACGACGACGTGATCCTGCGCAAGCCCGAACGCCTGGGCCGCCGATGCATCGAAGATTTCCGCAACCGCCTGGACCTCCAGATAGTGGTTGCCGGAGCCGAGGGTGCCCATCTCCCGGCGCTGGCGTTCCTTGGCGCGATCGGAAACAAGCTCAGGCTTCGCACCTGCCATCATGCCCCCCTCCTCGATCCGACCGAGGTCCCGCGCTTCGCCCCAGCCGCGCTCAACCGACCAACGGGCACCGCCGGACAACATCGCATTCATCTCGGTCGCGTCGAGGGTGATTGCGCCCTTGCTGCCGACTCCGGCCGGGATCTGGCGGAAGAGCGAGTCGGCAAGCGATGTCTGCACCGGAAGAATGTCGGCGACGGTGAGGCCGGTCAGCATCGTGCGCACCCCGCACGAGATGTCGAATCCGACGCCGCCTGCAGACACGATGCCCCCTTGATCGGGGTCAAACGCCGCGACGCCGCCGATCGGGAAACCGTAACCCCAATGGGCGTCAGGCATGGCATAGGAAGCCGCCACGATCCCGGGAAGCGTTGCCACATTCACCGCCTGCTCAAAGACCTTGTCATCCATGCCCCGGATCAGATCCTCGTCGGCATAAATGATCGCCGGCACGCGCATTGCGCCGCGCGGCTCGATCCGCCACGTGGTGGCGTCGACCCGGGTGAAGCGAGCGGGATCCATGGCCGATCTCCATTACACGTCCACGATGCAGGCTGCAGACCACGTGCCGTCGACGTTTTTGGACACTTTCAGCGCGGTATAGGTCGCGCCCTTCGGCTCGCAGGCCGGGGCATGGCGAGCGACGTCGACCGGCTCACCCCATAGCGTCCCATCCAGCCGCCCACCGTCGATACGCACCGCAAAACGTCCAAACAGCATGCTCCGGACCGCCATTTCATAGATGATGGCGTTGAGCCACTCGACGAACAAAAGCTCGATGTCCGACGCCTCGCACTTTACTTCGACGGCGACTTGCGGCCTGACCTCCGCATGGGTGATGACAGCCGTCAACGCATGAGCCGCCTGCTCGAAGGCCTCCGCTACCGTCGCCCCCCATCCCTGCACGCCGACGTCGGCATCGTGCGGGAAATGCGCCCATCCGGCCTTGTTCTGGGGCGCTACGGCGGAATGGTTCATACCCGCAATCCGCGCTTTCCGAGCAGCTTCACCGTGCTGGCCTGCGGCCCTTTCTCGCCCATCTCTTCGGCGAACGTGACGCGCGTACCCACCGCGAGACGATCATATGCGTCAGGGAGCACGCTGTTCCGATGAAAATAGACTTCGTGTCCATCGGCCGCCTCCAGGAATCCGAACTCGCCGGACGCATCGAGGCTCTTTACGGTTCCGATCGGCTGACCCTCGTGCTGCTTCACCTGTCCCTGCATCCGGCGGACATGATCCTGCAGCCTTCGCCGCGCATGCTTGAAGGCGTCATTGATGGCGAATGACAGATCGGCCTGGCGCTCGTCCGCCTGCGCCGTGCGTCCGACATTGACTTCGCGACCGTTCGGGAGGGCCAAACGAATATTGACCTCATACAGACCGCCGGTCCGATGATGCCCGCCGGGCCCTTTCAGCACGACCCGACACGCCGTCACGCGGCCATATCGTTGTTCCAGGTCGGCCACATGCTTCTCAATCGAAGCGTGGACGTCGGGTCTTGCACTCATATCCTGGAAATCGATCTCCACGGGCGTCTGCATGGTCTCCTCCGAGAGCTCTGTGCTGTAAAACATCAGTGAGGCATAGGGTAATTCTCGCATGACCCTCCCCATAGGACTTTGAGGCGGATCAAATTCGGCCCTCAGGTGACTGGTCCGGCGGTGCAACCGGCGGACTGGGCCGATGCCGGACGTCCGTCTCAGTCCGCGCTATGTGCGACCTTGGCAGACTTTGCGCTGGATCAATGCTCAGAGGCCGCGGCGAGGCCGGAACTCCGGTTCCCGGTCTATGGTCGTTGGCCCGCCTCCGGACTTGAAAGCCCGGCTGGCCCGGTCAATAGGACAGGAACCCGGCAAAGCGATGCGATCATCGAGGCGCCGCGATCAATGACAGCCGCACGGGTCATCACCAGCAGACGCTCGTTGAGATGAGCTAGATGTCTCGGTAACCATGACAGATCCAAAGGTTCTTGCATGGCCGGTCCAAATTCAACCCGGACTCCCGCAGTCCTGGCCAGTTCGGAAATCGATACATCGGCGTTCAGCTTTGCCGGACCGAGCACAATCACCTGTTCCTTCGCAGCAGCGGCTATTGCAAGGGCATGGCGGATGCTCGGATCGTCAGGCCCCGACATCACGGCTGCGATCGGTCCGGTGGTCCTCGCTATCCGACTTGGAACGACCATGACCGCGAAGGAGCCCCCAAACGCGGCATCGACCAGGCGAGTAAACTGCTGCGTCACGCGCGCGGCAGGATTTCGCGGTTCGATGATGACGACGATGTCATCGGCTGCAGGCGAGGCGCCTATCACATCCGCGAGCGGTCCTCTTGCCACGTTGAAGCTCGTCTTGATCCGGGTCGGGCGCACCGTGTCGTGGAACAGCCGCCGCGCAGTGGCTGCCGCAAGCTCAAGCTGGCGGAGGAGCTCGGGGCCCTCAATCGGATGCCAACCGCCGCCGAAAGGCCGCAATTCCCGAACGCACGGCAATGCCGCCATCTCGACAAGTTCGGCATCCTGGACGAATGTCGCAACCACACTCGCTCCCATCAGGTCGGCGAGCTGGGCCATCACCCCGACGGCTGCATAGTCGCCCGCGTTCTGCGGGAGCCGCACCAGCATTCGCTTGAAATCAACCCGCGTTTCATTCATTGCGAGTATCCGCAGGCTCAGGCAGCAGACGCTGGCCGAAGCGCTGCCGGATGCGCGCAAAAGAGCGCAGACGGTCTTCAACCAGCCGATTCACACTGCCGTCGGGATAGCAGCCGCCCGGCGCTACGCTCGCCGGCGGGAGCGCCGGTCAAGAGCGCGATCCCTTCATCGATCGTGTTGACCGGATAGATCGCAAACTTTCCCTCGGCACAGGCATCGATCACGTCCCGGCGCAGCATCAGATGCTGCACGTTGGCCTGCGGAATGAGAACACCTTGGGTGCCCGTCAGCGCCCTCCTTCGACAGATGTCGAAGAAGCCTTCGATTTTCTCATTAACCGCGCCGATGGCCTGGATCTCGCCATGCTGATTTACCGAGCCGGTGACGGCAAGGTCCTGGCGCAGCGGCAGCTCGGACAGCGCCGACAAAATGGCATAGAGCTCGGCGGATGAGGCGCTGTCACCCTCAACACCGCCGTAGGACTGCTCGAACACGAGGCTCGCGAACAGTGACATCGGCGTATCCACCGCGTAACGGCCGGCGAGAAACCCGGACAGGATCAGCACGCCCTTCGAGTGAATGGGGCCGCCGAGCTCGACTTCGCGCTCTATGTCGACCACCTTCCCGCTGCCGGGCCGCACGCGGCAGGTGATCCGCGTCGGTTGTCCGAAGCGAAATCCGCCCAGTTCGAGCGCACTCAGACCATTCACCTGGCCGACGCAGCGGCCGCTGGTATCGATGAGCGCGACGTCTCGGAGAATGGCTTCCTGTGCTCGATCCCGCATCCGGGAAGCGCGGCGGACCTTCTGATCCAGCGCATGCTGAATGTCCTCGCGTGTAATTGTGGCGCGCTTGGCGTCGGCTGCCCAATAGTCGGCTTCGGCCAGCACATCCCGGATCTGATCGATCAACAGCGTGAGCTTGCCCGCGTGATCTGCGAGGCGGGAGGCGTGTTCCAGCAGGAGCGCGACGCCGTCGCGGTCGACGGGTTTCAAGTGGTTACGCGCGACAATGGACGCGATCAGCCGGGCATGGAGGGCCTCGCTCTCGGGCGAGCGGTCGACCTCATCCTCGAAGTCGGCCAATACCTTGAAGTATTCGTTGACTTCGGGATCGAGCGCCACCAGCAGGTAGTAGAGCAGCCGGCTGCCGAACAGCACGACCTTCACATCGAGCGGGATCGGGTCCGGCTCAAGCGAAACCGTGCTGGTCAGCCCTAGAAAGCGACCGACATCCTCGATCTTGATTTCACGCTGGCGTAGCGTTCTCTTCAGCGCGGTCCAGCTGAACGGCTCCGTCAGCAGGTGCCGCACGTCGAGCAACAGAAATCCGCCATTGGCGCGGTGAGCGGCACCTGACTTGATCAGGCGAAAGTTCGTGACGAGCACGCCGTGTTGAGAGACGTATTCGATACTCCCGATGAGATTGGCGAGGGTCGGGTGCAACTCTTCGACGATCGGCGCCGCCTTGTCCTGCGCCGCGTGGCTGACGAGAACATTGACCTCGTACCGCTCGAATGAGCCGCCGATGCGCCTGTCGGGGTTCTCTCGTTCCTCGCCCTCCTTCATGACGAACATCGCGACATTGTCGATGAGGTCGCCACGAACCGCTTCCAGGTGCTCGATGACTCTCGGAACGTCCGGGAACTTGGCCTTGACCTCGTCGATCGACTGCCCGACCGCAAACATCGCGGTGTCACGATTGAGCTTGCGAATCTCGCCCCGATGCGCCTTCTCCCATTGCGGGATCTGGTGCATGATATGCTCCAGATCTTTCTCCAAAATCTCAATGGTTTCCTGCACCTCGCGCCGCTGCGGTTCCGGCCATTTGCTGAATTCATCCGGCGGAACCACTTGCCCATCCCGGGCAGGGGCCAAAGCGAAACCGACCGGCGTTCGCAGGATGACGATGCTCTTCCCCGCGGCTTTGTCACGCAATGCGGAAAAGGCTTCGCCTTGCTTTGCTTGAAAGGCTTGGTCAATCGCTTCCCGTCGCGTCTGGTAGTCTTCGCTCTCGAACACAGCTGGCAATGCTGTTTTGAGATCGTCCACCAGCTCACGCATTGCGCCCCGGAATTCCAGCGCGCGCCCGGGCGGAAGCTCGATCGCAATCGGCTTGTGAGGTTCGCTGAAATTATTGACATAGACCCAGTCGGGCGGGCTGGGCATTTCTTGCGCTGCCTGCCTCAGGACGCTCCCCACGGCCTGCTGCATGCGCGCCCCACTTGAGCCGATCACGAACAAGTTGAATCCGGGCTTGCGCACCCGCGTGCCGAAGCCGATCGCCTCGACCGCACGCTGCTGCCCAACCAAGCCATCGATCGGCTCGATTTCCGACGTTGTCTGAAACGAGAGTGCCGACAGATCAGCCGGACGATAAAGCCGATTCACAGAAAGCGGCGCGGCGACGCCGACGCGGTCAGAGACAGCAGGGGCGCTAGCGGACAAATTGGCAACGGCATCCATGCGCCGGTCTCCGACGACGTCGTCCGAACCGGCCTTTGGGCGGGGCATGATCCTGCTCCGTCACATCCAACCTTCGGATGAGACCGGCCGGATCATCAGATTATCGTGCACCGCGCGGACGCCAGGCGTGACCTCGGCAAGAACGTGGACCGCCTTCTTCTCTGACTCCGAATTGACAATACCCCACAGGTCGACAGTTCCATCCTGGACGGTCACGCTGAGCAGCGCGGGCCTTGTCCAACGCGCGTTGTCCAGTTTCGCCATCACCTTGTCGCGAATGGTGGAATCATCGGAGCGCGCTTGCGGAATCTTGTCTTTCAGGCTGGCGAGCCCTTGAAGCAGGTTGGCCCGGCTCACGATCCCCACGATCCTTCCATCCTTCACGATCGGCACTCGCTTGATACAATATTTCTCAAGCAAGGCAGCCACCTCGGCGACCGGAGTTTCCGGTGCAGCCGTAATGACGTCGCGTCTCATGACGTCGCTCACTTTTCGCGAATGCGACTTGACATAGTCGGCGGCCAAAGTCTCCTTCGATGTCAGGGCCTCGAGCCACCATGACCTCCGATGCTCCGTCTCCGACTCGGGACGATTCAGCAAATCGCCCTCACTTACGATTCCAAGAATCTCGCCGTCGGCGCCCACCACCGGCACGGCGCTGATTCGATTGCGCAGGAGCAGATCCGCAACATCCTGAATGGAGGCATCGGGACCGACCGTGATGACGTTCGAAACCATTACGTCGGAAGCCTTCATGTCACGAACTCCTCTGGTGGCCCTCCTTTCTTCTTAGTGGCGACGCCAGGGCGCTCATTGACCTGAATCAAACGCTATCATTTGCCCCGCCGCTTATGGCCACAATCGTTCCTGCCCCACCCGCAAGGATGGCTTCGGCTTGATCGATAGCTCCAATACCAGCAATGCGCCCCGTGCGTTCGGCGAAGCGACAGGCGGCTTCCACCTTCGGTGCCATAGAACCCGGTTCGAAGGCATAGGTGCGCAGCTCCCTCGGCGTGATATGCCCGATCGGTCGGCCGGCCGACATCGGCCATTTGGTCCAGACGGCCGGAACATCCGTGAGCAGCAGCAGGGCGTCGGCGCCGATTTCCTCGGCGAGCAAGGCTGACGATACGTCCTTGTCGATCACCGCCTCGATACCGCGGAGCGCCCCGTCCGCCGTCGCAACGACCGGGATGCCGCCGCCACCGGCGCAAATGACGATCATTCCCGATTGCACCAATAGTTTGATGACGTTGATCTCGCGAATACGACGCGGAGCGGGTGACGGCACGGCGCGCCGAAAGCCGCCAGCGTCGGGCATGAACGTCCACGATGTCCGAGTTGAAAGTTCCCGAGCCTCGACCTCGCCGTAAATGGGACCGATCGGCTTGCTGGGCTTGGCAAAGGCCGGATCAGAGCTGTCGACCTCGACCTGAGTGAGCAAGGTCGCAATCTCCCGGCCCGGCAACTCATTGCTCAACGCCTGCTCGATCAGGTAGCCGATCATTCCTTCGCTTTCGGCACCAAGGACATCCAGCGGATACGGGCACACCTCCTTGTAGGCCGCCGCTTGCAGGGCAAGCAGCCCGATCTGCGGACCGTTGCCGTGTGTGATGACAAGCTGATGCCTTCGCGCGATTGGCGCCACCGCCTTGGCGACAGCGTCCAGCAGATTGCGCCGTTGCACCTCTGCCTCAAGCGGCTGTCCGCGGCGCAGGAGGGCGTTGCCGCCAAGCGCCATGACCACGAGCATCAACATCCGCTCCTGGTACGGAGTGTTCCCTCAACGAAGGCGTCAACGATCGACGAAAGCCTGGGCTCGTCCACCTCGGCGAATTCGTAGCGCGCCCGCACGACCTGCTTGTTGAGGTTGAGCAAATGCGCAAGATCGGCCGGAGTGGCCGAGACGACCGCATCAACTTGGGCGTCATTGATCGTCGTTTGCAGCGCGGCCAGCTGAGCGGCGCTGTAGCCGACCGCAGGCAGCACCTTGCCGATATGCGGATATGCTTGGAATATTTCAGATATACTGGGAGCTGCGGACGGCCTGGGGTCGACCACATCGGCTCCCGCCGCAACGGCCGCCACATAGCCCGCACCATAGGACATACCGCCGTGGGTGATGGTCGGGCCGTCTTCGACCACAAGCACGCGCTTTCCCTTCACAGCCGACGCATCATCGAGTCGGATCGGAGAGGCGGCGCGCACGACGACAGCAACCGAGTTGATGGCCCGGAGGCCCTGTTCGGCGAGTTCGACATCGGAAGAAGGCGCCGAGTCGGTCTTGTTGATGACCAGCACGTCCGCCATGCGGGCGACGGCTTCGCCCGGGTGGTGCGTCGAAATCTGGCGCGGGCGCAGCGCATCGGCCACAGTGATATGCAGATTCGGCTTCACGAAGGGGAAATCGTTATTGCCGCCATCCCAGACTATAATATCGGCTTCCGACTCCGCCATCCGGAGAACCTCGGCATAGTCCACGCCGGCAAAGACGACGTTCCCCACCATGATATGAGGCTCGTACTCCTCGCGCTCTTCCGCGGTGCACTGCGCGCTATCGAGATCGGCGATGGACGCGAACCGCTGGGCGCGCTGCTTCGCCAGGTCCCCGTAGGGCATCGGATGCCGCATCACGGCAACGCGCAATCCCCGCTGTCGCAGTCGATGCGAAAGCCAGCGGGCAATCGCCGACTTGCCGCAGCCCGTCCGCACCGCGGTGATCGCAATCACCGGCAAAGACGAATGCAGCATGGTCCGCTTGGGGCCAAGCAAAGTGAAGTCGGCTCCGGCGGCCAATGCCCGGGACGCCATATGCATCACATGCTCATGGGGGACGTCGCTGTAAGCGAACACGACTTCATCGACGGAATGAGCGCGGCACAGTCCCTCGAACTCCGCCTCTTTGAGGATCGGGATGCCGCCAGGGTAAAGCCTCCCGGCAAGGGAAGGCGGATAGCGGCGACCATCGATATCGGCAATCTGAGCTGCCGTGAAAGCGACGACTTCAACGGTCGGATCGTCGCGGTAGACGATATTGAAATTGTGGAAGTCCCTTCCGGCGGCTCCCACGATGACGACGCGTCGGCGCCGAAGACCGCTTTGCTCGCGGGACTTCGACAGCGCTTCAGATGCGGAAAGCTCCGGGCGGGGCGATTCCATTGAATTCCATCGACGTGCCGCCGCCTAACGTAGGCTAGGCAATCCAGCGGATCTCAGGCGTCTTGCGGGGGACAGGGGGTGGCGCGATCTTTGGCCGTCCGACGATGATCGGAGCAACCGGAACGTATGCGGCTGGAAGACCGAGCGCGGCCTTGCCCGCGGGCGAGGCGAGCCAAGGCTGAGCGAAGCCGATCCAACAGGAGCCGAGCCCCTTCGCATGAGTCGCCAGCATCAGATTCTCCGCCGCCAGCGAGCAATCCTCCACCGCCCATGGGCTTGCGGCCACCGCCGAGATCACGATCAATGCGGGCGCGTGATAGAAGATGTGAAAATCTGGGTCGCTCAGCAGCTTGCGGAAGTGCTCGGAGGCCGCGACTGCCGGCAGGGTCCCGAGCATGTGCGGCTTGGATTCGCGCGAAATTCGATCGAGCAGAGTCTGGTCCCTGACGACAGCGAACGACCAAGGTTGCTGATTGACCGCGCTTGGCGCCTGGATCGCCGCGTGGATAAGGGATTTTAGGGTTTCCTGATCGACCAGCTCGCTGGTGTACTCGCGTACCGCCCGCCGATGATAGATGGCTTCGATGACGTCCATGTTCCCCACAGGCGGCAAGCTCGTCAGCGCCGGCCCTCTTGCAGCGTGAAAATGTAGTCGATGAGGGCAAGGATCCGTACCCGCACGATCGACTCGATCACTTCCTTCGATGCCAGATACGGCAGCGTCCCATTTTGTCCTTGGGCCCAACTGCGCTTGTAGACTTCGCCCCATACCGGCATGTCTCTTGTGCCATGGGTTGCGAGCTCGAACCTGCCATCGATCACGTCGTACACGCGTGCGAACGGAAATACACCGCTGTTGGTCTCTGAGAGCCTCGTCAAGTCGGTCGGCGGCTTGATGAGGGATTTCACGACCGGACCATCGCCTTTGCCCGTCGTTCCGTGACACGATGCGCAGGAGTTGAGGTATTCAAATTTTCCGATCTCGGCTCCCTGCGTTTTGGTAACACCCATGGTCCCGATCAGCATCGATGCGGCAACCGAAAAGACACAGCCGAGCCGGACCCATGACCTCGAATTCATAAGAACCTCCCACTTTGACCGATTTTATCGGCCCCCATCGGATATAAACAGCAGAGCCCTGACTAGCCTCCGAGGCATTGACGCAAATCAATACTCCCGGCCCACATCGTATGGGACGGACCAGATGAGCTCCGACGCAATTCATGCGACAAAATAAGATCACTCTTGGGGCCGGAGCTACCGTTTCAGAACCTTTCGCAAGGCGGCAAGTGGCCGCGTGTTGATGACATCGTCCGCCGTCAGCCAAGCACGTCGCGCCTGATCGATGCCGAACCGCATGCACTGAAACGCATCTACGGAGTGCGCATCCGTTGAAATCGCCAAGGTGACGCCCCTCATCTTCGCGGCATGCGCGTGGATGTCGTTCAAATCCAGCCGATCCGGTTCGGCATTGATTTCGAGATGGCATCCGGCGTCGTGCACGGCGGAGATCACGCGATCCATATCGACTTCATACGGCTCGCGCTCGCCGATCAGTCGCCCGGTAGGATGCGCGAGAATGGAGACGTGACGATTTTCCACGGCCCGCACGATGCGATCTGTCTGTTCCCGACGCGGCAGATCAAAGTGCGAGTGCACGGCCGCCACCACGACGTCCAACTGCGACAAGCTCGAGTCCGGCAGGTCGAGACGGCCATCCTTGAGGATATCGACCTCGATTCCCTTCAGAATCGTGAAGCTGTGAGATTTATCGTTCAACCGATCGATTTCGCGGATCTGACGGGACAATCGTGCCGGATCGAGTCCGTGCGCCATGGCGACGCGGCGGCTGTGGTCGGTAAGCCCGATGTACTGGTAGCCCCGCGCCTCCGCAGCGGCCGCCATGACGGCAATGGGGGCCGTGCCGTCGGTCCAGTCGGAGTGGACGTGGAGATCGCCGCGGATCTCGGAGATGGTCACAAGATGCGGCAGCCGGTTTGCCTTGGCGGCCGGTATCTCGCCGCGGTCCTCGCGCAACTCCGGCTCGATGAATGCAAGACCGAGTTTCTCATAGATCTCCGCTTCTGACACGCCGGCAATCCGTCGTTTGCCGGCAAACAAGCCATACTCGTTCAGTTTCCAGCCGTGTTCGTGGGCGAGGCCGCGCAGCGCAATGTTGTGAGCTTTGGAGCCGGTAAAATAGAGCAGCGCGGCGCCATAACTCCGTTCAGGGACGGCGCGGACATCAACTTGCAAGCCCGACCGCAACACGACGGTCGTGCGCGTGGGACCGTGGGCGAGAACTTCAGTCACATTTTCATAGCGCACCAGCTTATCGCCGACGGCGACACCATCCCCGGCCGTTACCAGAACATCGAGATCGCCGACTGTATCGCGGCGCCGGCGGTAGCTACCGGCTACGATGATGCGCCCGCCGTTGCGAAGATAGCCGACAACGGCCTCGGCCTCAGCTTCGGCCACCGAGAGCTTGAAACGTCGCCCTGCCGGCGGCTTTTCGAGTGCTCCCGATATCTTCTTCTCGATCGTTGGGCCGAACCCCCGTAGCTCGCGCAGCCGTCCGGCTTTGAGAACACGGCGAAGATCGTCGAGCGTGCGCACCTTGAGCTTGTCGTACAGCAGTCTGACCCGCTTCGGCCCGAGCCCCGGGAGTGCCGCGATGTCACCGAGCTGGCCGGGCAGCTTCTTTTTTAATGAATCCAGCAGCGGGAAATGCCCGGTATTGACGATGCCGGCGATCTTACCAGCGAGGTCCTCGCCAATCCCGGGAAGCTCCGACAGGTCGGCGCCGGTCGAGAGCATGCTTCTCACGCTCTGGGGCAGAGCTTCGACTACGCGTGCCGCGCGACGATAGGCGCGCACACGAAATGGGTTCTCCCCTTGGATTTCGAGAAGTTCCGCGGCTTGATCGAACATTGCCGCAACTTCAGCATTTTGCACCGGCATGGCTCGCAACCTCACAAGGTGGCCTTGCGAACCGCGGATGATCTCCATCGCTGCTGGCGTCATCGCCCTCCCGCAAGCCTGAGCAATTGGTCCATCCGCCCTCTTCGTCCATGACATTGAGAACGATGCGTATTATTTGCGCTGTCCAAACGGCATTCCTTGACCTGCA
>Ga0075434_100005386_pt1 | contig 11645 bp, 11 predicted proteins | sample RhiMethybrSRZTD3_FD_75298 | JGI IMG/M metagenome (GOLD analysis project Ga0075434, IMG submission 75298) | Populus rhizosphere microbial communities from Tennessee, USA - Rhizosphere MetaG P. TD hybrid SRZTD3 | ecosystem: Host-associated > Plants > Roots > Rhizosphere > Soil | place: USA... | reverse complement strand
ACAACTCGAAACGTCCGGCCAAAATACTCTGAGCGTTTGGTTTGATGTGCTTTGCGTGGCGGGCCCTTATATCCTCACCAGGAGCAAACCGCAATGAGTACCGCGAGCAGTACCGCTTCCGGGACCGGTAAAACCACAACTTCGGACAGTTATTTCAGTCTGCATCAGCGGGTCCTATCCGAGCTTCCTCACTCCGTTGTGGAGTCAGTAGCCAAGAAACTAAGCGAAGCGTATGAAAGCGGCCGGAGTGTCTTCATCTTTGGAAATGGCGGAAGCGCGGCACTTGCCTCGCACTTTGCCTGCGACCTCGGAAAGGGCACGGCCGGGCTCGGTAACCCAAAGCAACGATTCAAGGCGGTCTCGTTGGCCGACAACATGCCTCTGCTTACCGCCTGGGCCAATGACACTTCGTATCACCAGGTTTTCGCCGAACAGCTACGGAATCTTGTTCAAGCCGGCGACATTGTTTTTGCCATCAGCGCCAGCGGAAACTCGCCCAACGTTCTTCTGGGCCTTGAAGCCGGCCGCGAGGCTGGAGCGTTCAATATCGGCATCGCCGGTTTCGACGGGGGGAAAATGAGAGCCCTTTGCGACCTGTGCATCGTAATTCCCTCGGACCACATGCAAATTGTCGAAGACTTTCAGCTCAGCGTGTCGCACGCATTATTTGTCATGGTTTGCCACAACATTCAGGCCCCAACGGCCAACGCTCTCTCTATGACCGCAGGTGCGGCGTAAGGAATCGACCGTAAGGGTTCGTCGCGTGCCGCCCGTGCCGTTGTGGAATGCGCTGCCGCGAAAACGGGTCCGCTACAGGATGCTCTTCGAAAACAAGATCGTGACCGGCCGGAGTCGACCGCTGGCGATTGGCGCGGAAACACGACCATTGGGACGTTCTCGATTCATCAAAAATCTCCTGGATATGGTCGGAGCGATGCTGCTGATGGTGATGCTGGCTCCATTGTTGGGCCTCGTGGCCATCCTTGTTTTGCTGGACGACGGTCTGCCGGTGATTCACCGGAGGCGTGTCGTTGCCGAGAGTGGCGAATTTGATGCATTTAAATTTCGCTCTATGAGACGAGGTGCAGACGAGACTCTCAACGCTGACCCCCTGCTTCGCTCCGAATTCGAGCGCAACTTCAAGCTGAAGAACGATCCGCGAGTGACTCGAATTGGCACACACCTGCGCAAGTTGAGCCTCGATGAACTGCCGCAACTATGGAACGTTTTGATCGGCCAGATGAGCCTGGTTGGCCCCCGCATGTTGACCTCGGCCGAACTCGAGAAGTACGGGCCGCATAAAGCGCTTCTGCTGTCGGTGAAACCCGGCATCACGGGCTATTGGCAGGTGAACGGGCGGCAGGATGTGACCTACGAAGAAAGAGTAAAGATGGATCTCTACTATATCCAGAACTGGAGCCTGCTGTTGGACTTGAAGATCGTTTTGCTTACCCCGTGGAAGGTCATGCGACGCGAAGGAGCACACTGATGGAGCGAGTGTTGGTTACAGGCGGTGCGGGCTACATCGGTTCTGCCTGTGCCGCGCGCTTGTTGTCGTGCGGCTACACCGTGGACGTGATCGATGACCTTTCGACCGGACATGCGGAGGCAATACCCGCAGGCGTCACTTTTTATCGGCTCGATATTGGAGACCGGGCCGGGCTCGCCGCCATTCTCTCCAAGGAAAAATACGATGTCGTGTTTCACTTTGCAGCCAAGGCCCTGATACCGGAATCGGTAACTGACCCGGGCATCTTTTTTGACGTCAATGTTGCCCGCGCTGCTGCCATGCTCGAAGCACTGCGCGCACATGGAATTCGAAAATTCGTGTTCTCGTCTACCGCTGCCGTCTACGGCAATCCAGTAACGGCGCTGATTTCCGAAGACCATCCCAAGAATCCCGTCAATTCATACGGCGAGAGCAAGCTGATGTTCGAGCAGATCCTCGGCCGCTATGCGTCGGCATATGGCTGGTGTGTCGTAGCATTTCGCTATTTCAACGCCTGCGGAGGAACGCATACCTGGGGCGAACGACACAATCCTGAAACGCACATTATTCCACTCTTGCTTCAGGTCGCTTCGGGAAGAAGGCCGTGGTTCCAGGTTTATGGAAAAGATTATCCGACCCCGGACGGCACTTGTCTCCGCGACTACGTTCACGTCGACGACATTGCGGACGCCCATGTCCTGGCCATGGAGAAGATGACTTCTCCGGGCTTCCGCGTCTTCAACATCGGGACAGGAACAAGCCATTCCGTTCAGCAAGTGTGGCAAACCGCGCAGGACGTAACCGGCAGGCAAATTCCCAAACGTGAGGCGGCTCGGCGTCTGGGCGATCCGGCAGTCTTGTGCGCAAATCCGGGTCGACTTACGACTGAGCTAGGGTGGAGAGCCGGTCAATCGGATCTCAGACACATCATCCTCGGAGCGTGGGAGTGGGAATGCCAGCAGGCCAAACTTCAAACACAGGCTATCTAGAATGAACAACAAGCTGCGTTATTCGATTCTCATAACAGATCTGCTGTGGGTCACGGCGGCATTTGTCCTGACCCAATTATTCCGTTTTCCTTTGCTGGGTGCGAGCGTGAACGCCGCGGCTGTCGCCACGATCGGCGTGGCCATAATCAGCTGGACGGTCGTTTACGCGACCAAGAGCCTTGACGGCTTCACGCAGGGATGGCACTTTCCGAGCGTCTTTTCGCAAGTCGTTGTTGCATCCGTCTATCTGATCGGATCCCTGATAATTTTCGGATTCTTCATGAAGTTCGATTACTCCTTACCGGCCCTACTTTTGTTGGGGGTGCTGCTCCCCAGCGGATTGGTGGCCATCAGATTCGCGGCGTGGAAGATAGTGAAATCGAGAGCGCGCATGAGCGAAACCCGGCGCGTGGTCATAGTGGGGAATGGCCGTGTAGCCCGGGAGCTCGCGGACAAGATTCGGAAACATCCGGAAATGTCAATCCAGGTGATTGGATTCCTGTATCCGCATCAGTCCCCTGGTTTTGCGGAATCCAGCAAATCGCCGGATGCCATGTCGTCGGCTCAGTCTTTGAGCACGCTTGCCCTGCTCCAGGAGCAAAGGGTGCAGGAACTCATTTTGACTGAGCCGCTTCCCAAGCGGCTCGAGAGCGACAAATTCATCGCTAGCTGCCACAGCGCGGGGATGCGCGTGCATTTTGTTCCTCAATGGTACGAGCTGTACCTTTCGAGAGTACGGTTGACCGAAGTCGATGATGTGCCCATGATTTCCATTGAACCGAGAAGGCTTCCTTTTGCTGTGCCCGAGATCAAGCGCGGCATGGACATTGTCATTGGCGGTGTTCTCTTTCTTCTGACAGCGCCGGTGCTGTTTCCGGTCTACTGCATGCTGCGGAGAAAAGGGACGGCGATTGTAAGGGAACGCCGCTGCGGCCAGAACGGAGCTCTTTTTTGGATGTACCGCTTTAATGTGGATCGATGGGCGAAGGATCTGGTCGGGATCGAAAGGTTCCTCGCGCAGTTCAGCCTGACCGAGCTGCCGCAGTTGTGGAATGTCTTGCGCGGCGACATGGCCGTAGTTGGGCCACGACCCGAATCTCCCGAGCGCGTGAAGTACTATTCCCCTTGGCAGCGACAGCGGCTCAGTGTGAAGCAGGGGTTAACGGGTCTGGCACAGGTATACGGCCTGCGTGAGCATCACTCTTCAGAGGAAAAGGCGCGCTTCGATCTGCAGTACATTTACCGCTGGTCGTTGTTCTACGATCTCTCGATCGTTCTGCAGACGGCGTGGACCCTCTTCGCTCGACTGTTCGAACGAAACCAGAAGCCGGAGCCCGGCGGCAGCGGAAGCCTTCTGGGACAAAGAACAACGTCTCAGCCGTTGCGGGACCAAAGCCTGTCTTTTGAAGGTTGAGTCCCGCGGAATGGTTCCCTGAGCAGCAAACTCCACTTGGTTCCCGAAACAGAACAATTCCAGCGTACAGCAGCGCCCAGGAAGTGCCGGAAGGTACTCTACGAGGAGATCTTTTCGTCCAATGATTCTGATTCTGAAGGCCGTTCATGCTGATCGTCCGTAGTCCCGTGCGTATTAGCTTCGGCGGCGGCGGAACCGATATGCCGGTTTATTACGAGAAATACGGCGGAGCTGTTTTGAGTACTTCGATAAACAAATATGTCTATTCCATCATGCGGACAAGGACCGATGGAAAAATCCAGGTGATTTCGTCCGACCTTCGGGTAACCGAAAATTGGCCGAACATCGAGCGCCTGCCGTTGCGGGACAGCGAACTTCAGATACCTCTGGCGGTTCTCAAAGAAATCGGGCGTAAGATTTCCGTGGATCTCTTCCTGGCGTCGGAGATCATGGCGGGAACCGGTTTGGGCTCTTCCGCGAGCGCATGCGTAGGCGTGCTGAAGACTCTGGTCACGTATCTGGACTTGCCCTTTTCGAAGCACCAGCTTGCGGAACGCGCATTTCACATCGGACGCAACATCCTGAACAATCCGATCGGAAAGCAGGATGAATACGCCGCCGCTTTTGGCGGCCTCAACTACATCACCTTCAATCACGACGGAACTACGCTGGTGGAACCCGTTGTCATGCGCCGAGACCTCCTTCGCGAATTCCAGAGCAGCCTGATGCTGTTTTTCACAGGCGCCGCACACAATTCCTGGAGTCTTTTGAAAGACCAGGAGCACTCTGTGAAGCACGCATCCGGCGCCGCCATTGATTCGCTGCACGCGATCCGCGGGCTGGCTGACGCCATGAGGAAAGCCTTGCTGAATGGCGAATTTGAATCCTTCGGCAGAATGCTTCACGCCGGTTGGGAAGCGAAGAAGAAAATGTCACAGGCCATATCGAACTCGGTCATCGATCAGGCCTACGCGCTCGCAATGGACCACGGCGCGCTCGGAGGGAAGATCGCAGGTGCAGGTGGCGGAGGGTTTTTGCTGATGTTTTGCCGAGAACAGCATCAGGACAACGTGCGCCGCGCCCTGTCCGAAGTGGGTATACGCGAAATGGCTTTCGAGTTTGACCTGGACGGCGCGCAGGTGATCGTAAATGACCCCTTTGTTGACGGCGACGAAAGGTGCGGCATGCGCTGGGTTTTCAGCCCCATAGCCGCATGAAAGTCGCGGACGGATTCTAACCAGCCATGAAAGCTTTTCTGTTGGCAGCGGGCAATGGCACCAGGATGAGGCCTTTAACCGACACCACGCCCAAGTGTCTCTTGCCCATTCAAGGTACCCCCTTGCTCGGTATTTGGCTGGAGCTTTGTCGACAGCATGGAATCGACGAAGTCCTGATCAATACGCACTCCCATCAGGAAACCATCCGAACATATGTCCGGTCCCGCGAGAGGGGACTGGCAGTCCGAGTCACATTCGAGCAGACGCTTCTCGGCAGTGCCGGTACCTTGCTTGAAAATCGTGCGTGGGTGGAATCGGAGTCGGCGTTCTGGATTTTTTATGCCGATGTCCTGACGAATGCCAATCTAAAACGCATCCTGGATTTCCATTACCGGCGAGGGCAGATCGCCACCATCGGATTGTACGAAGTCTCCAATCCGCGGGACTGCGGTATCGTCGCGATCGACCAAACCGGAATCGTGCGCGAGTTCGTGGAAAAGCCTTCCAATCCCGCGAGCAACCTGGCCTTTACCGGAATCATGGTCGCATCGCCAGGGATATTCGACCTGATTTCTCGGCCCTTTCCGGCCGACATCGGATTTCACCTCTTGCCTAGGCTGGTTGGCTCCATGGCTGGCTGCGTCGTTTCCGACTACCTCATGGACGTCGGCACACCTGACAAATATGCGCGAGCTCAGGTGAGCTGGCCCAGCCTCGGCGCCGGCCTTCCGTCTGAAAATCGCGCATTTTAGCAGTGCGTCGTTATTCTTCATGGACAAAGTCTCCAAAATGCTGGAGGAGTTCAAAACAATGGGCTGGATATCGGAAACACAGCTAATCGATGTGGTTATTGAATGGGTGAAGAACAACCGGAGGGCTTCCGCGTTGCCCGAAGCGGAGATTAACGCCGACACCGACCTCCTTTCCAGCGGATTGCTAGACTCATTCGGCTTTGTCGATTTGATCGTGTACATCGAAAGCATGGAGGGATGTCGAGTTGATTTGGTTGATGCCGATCCCGGCGAGTTTACCGTGATTCGGGGCCTTTGCAGGATTGCCCTGCGAAGCTTCAGCACCACCCAGGTGTGAAAATGTCAAATCCGATCGTGGAAGCTTATTCGCGGCTTGCCACCCAATACGACGACGATCTGAATATTAAGTCCTGCTGGGGCCGGGCGGCCGACCGGGCCCTCTCTCTGATCGAGGTCGCCGGTCGCCATCATTCGATCCTGGACGTGGGTTGCGGAACGGGCCGGGCTCTGGCTTTGCTCGCCTCCAGCGCGCCGGGCTGTAAATTCACCGGTATCGATCCGGCCGACAATATGCGCCATCTCGCCGCTGCCCGGTGCAAGGCTTTTGATAACGTGAGGGTCCTGGCGGGGAGCTTTGAATCGATTCCGGCAAACGCAGCTTCGTTCGATTACCTCTACAGCATTCTTGCTTTTCACTGGACTACGGATTTAGAAGGCTCGGTGCGCGAGCTTGCAAGGGTGCTGAAAGCGGGCGGAGAAATGGATTTGTTTTTCATCGGCCGGGACAACGGACGGGAGTTTATCCAGAAAACCACCCCGATTTTCCTTAGATATCTCCGGCCGCAGGGATTGCTCAGGACAGCGCAGCTTCGCAAGCAGCTTACACGCGAAGCGGCGTTGCAGCTCTTCTCGAGGGTTTTTGATCCTGACCATTTATCGGTCGAAGAAGCCTTCGAAACATACTACGACTCTCTAGAAGGGCACTGGGCTTGGTGGGTGCGCATTGAAGGGCATTTCATGCAGCTTCCCTCTGCGTTGAAGGAGCCCTGCGACCGAGAGGTTAAAGCGGCCATCCAGAGCCTGGATAGCCCCAAGGGCATCCCTTACACAATTCACCGACTCCACGTCAGGCTTCGGCAAGACGAACGTCCCCTCGCCTGAGCACGATCCAGCCGAAGAAATTCCGGCAGCCTGCGGCCAAATCATGCCCATTGTTGAATACCACCCGGCGTACTTTCGCGCGCTCTGCAATTTCGTGACAGAGGTTGGGATCAATCTCGGTTTGAGTCACCGCCCGTTTGTCGACTACTACTACGCATCCAGCGATTACTGCAGGCTATATCTGCTGGTTGCAGGCGACGGCAGTGTAGTCGCCACGTATGGTGTAGAGAGGATGCCGTTTGAGTACGGACACCGCGAACTGACCATAGGATTTGGAGCCAATTTCTACTCAATTCGGCCGGGGGCAGGCGGCCTGTTATTTGTCCACGCCCACAAGGTGAGTCCGGTTGGTCTTGTCTACGGGGGCAGTCCGGATAGCCAAAGGCTCATTCGAGCTAAAGGATGGACCTATTACAGCGGCGTACGCGTTTTCACTCTGAACGACGAGTACGCCTTGCGTAACGGGGAAGGCGTGCTCCGGCAACTGATCAAGTCGGCAGCGCGGTACGTGACAAGAGCCAGCCTCGCAAGCTATGAGTCTCTCATTCCTCTCTCGGTTCGCAAGCAGATATCGGTGCTGGAAGAAAAGGATTACACGCGGGATCTGCTTAACCCGGATTCTCCGTTTGTTTTTCGCTTTGCCCCGACACTCGACTACCTGGCCTGGCGTTACAACACCTCACTGACATTCGTCCGCTACCGGCTGTTCCGTATTCTTCATGGCGGTCGGACAGCTGGTTATGCGGTTATCAACGAGAGCCCAGCCAAGCTGATCGTTGCCCACTGTGATGGCATGGATCCTGAGGTTCTGGCGTACGGAGTCATACTGAGCATCCTAAAGGTCGGCGAGCAAGACCGCTACCCGCGTTGCGCCGTCCTCAGCAGCTGTCACCCCGGCATGCAGAACGTCTACAAGCGCTCGGGCTTTGCGGCACAGCGCGCGGAACGCAGTTTTTTTGTAGGGACTTTAAAAGGGCCCGCAGGCATAGCATCCGATACTTCGAATTGGCTGATTAACTACGATTGGGGAGACAACGGTCTCCGCCCGCCGTTTCCCGACCAAATGAAAGACCAGGTGAACTAGGTACCCCTTCCATTGGATTCACTGTTTTTCATAGGAGGAAGCGATGGCCAACGCAGGCCTAGCTCAGTCTGTTTCCACGTTTCGATCTGTCTCTCAGATGATTGCCGCTCAGGTGGCTGCAACTCCCCGTGCCTTAGCCATCGTCGACGACAACGAGCGGTTGACCTATGCCGAGCTCGATTCACGATCGAATGAGATTGCAAAAGCGCTCGAAACGGCTGGCGTAGGTTCGGGCTCCGTAGTCGGCCTTTGCACGAGTCACTCGGTTGCCTTTGCCATTGGCGCGCTGGGAATTTGGAAATCAGGCGCGGCCTACCTTCCCATCGATCCGGACACCCCTTCTGACCGCCGGACTTTCCAGCTCAATGATTGTGGAGCCCGATTCTCGGTGAGCGAGCGGCGCCGCGAGGCAGGTGAGAGCCGCGGTTGTTCGGTGAAGGTGCTGGACACCGAGGGCCAGGAATTGCCGGCTCCTCCGGCTGCCACGACCGACGTCAAGGGTGGCGAGGAAGAACTGGCCTACGTAATCTACACATCGGGCTCTACGGGCGTTCCCAAGGGCGTAGAGGTGATGCAAGCCAACTTGATGAATTTGATCTCATGGCACCAGGAGGCGTTTGCGGTCAGCCCGTCTGATCGTGCCACGCAACTGGCAGGACTCGGCTTCGACGCCGCGGTGTGGGAACTTTGGCCCTATCTAACGGCGGGAGCCAGTGTTCACTTCGTCCCAGAGGGCACCCGCACCGATCCGCAGAGTCTCCGCGATTGGCTCCTGGCGCACGGAATCACAATCACTTTTGTCCCGACAGCGCTGGCGGAAGTGCTTTTGGGTCTCGATTGGCCGCGAGAAGCATCGCTGCGAACGCTTTTGACCGGGGCGGACACTCTACACCGATACCCGCCCGAACACTTGCCCTTCCAGCTGGTGAACAATTACGGTCCTACCGAATGCACGGTTGTGGCAACCTCGGGAATCGTTCCCGTCAGCGCGGATTCCAAACTCCCCCCTTCCATCGGACGCCCCATCAAGAACGCGTGCTGCCATCTTCTGGACAAGAATCTGGAGGAAGTGGCTCCCGGAGAAGTGGGCGAACTTTACATCGGCGGAGCTGGAGTCGCGCGCGGCTACCGTAACCGTCCGGACCTGACAGCTGAACGTTTCGTATCTCTAGCGTCAGGCGATGGGAGGCGCGACCGGCTGTACCGGACCGGAGATCTGGCGTCCCGGCTCTCGGACGGACAGCTGGCTTTTGTGGGGCGTGCGGACGAGCAAATCAAGATAGCAGGCTACCGGATTGAGCCGAACGAAATTGTCCAGGCGCTCCACGGCCATCAATCGATTCAGTCGGCCTGCGTAGTCGCCAGGGAAGAAACACCGGGTAACAAGAAGCTGGTGGGATACCTGGTTTGCAAAGCGGGTTCGCGGTGCGGCGAGGCCGAACTTCGACGGTTTCTCCAGCAGAAACTGCCCGGGTACATGATTCCGGGAGCATTTGTGGTGATCGATTGCCTACCTCTCAATTCGAACGGCAAGGTCGATCGCGGCGCGCTGCCCGTGCCGACTCCCGGAAACATCTTACGAGACACGCCCTTCGTTGCGACTCGAACACCGCTCGAGGAGCGCCTCGAGGCTATCGTTGCGGAGCTTCTCGGGCTCGGCCGCATCAGTGTGGACGACAACTTTTTCTTCCTGGGAGGCCACTCGCTTATGGCCGCCCAGTTAATCAACAAGATCGCAGATCTATTCGGGGTGGCTCTCCCGCTGCACACTGTTTTTAGGACTCCTACGGTCGCGAAACTCTCGCTGGAAATAGAGAATCACCTCGTCGCCCGGCTTGCATCCATGTCTGAAGAGGAAGTGCGGCGGCTTGAAGACGCCAGCTTCGAAGAGAGCGCCACTTGATCTCCAACGTTGACACATCTGAGTCCTCGTCAAAGGGCGAGACCGTCCTGAGCCTTTATCATCTGCTCAATTCCGAAGTCCTTGCGAATCCGTATCCACTTTTCCGCCGTCTGCGGAGCGAAGATCCCGTCCACTGGGATCCCTATCTGCATTCCTGGGTCGTAACCCGTTATGCTGACGTCGTCAAGGTGTTGACGGGATTCTCAGCGGAACGCACGCCTACACCAGAGCGACTCGTCGAGATGGGAATGGCAGAGGTCTCGCCGATAGCAAAAGTAATGGTAAAGCAGATGCTGTTCCTTGATCCGCCGGCGCATGCCAGAATCCGCTCGCTGGCCTCGTTTGCGTTCACGCCACAACGAGTCGCAATTCTGCGCGATCACATTCGCGAAATCGTCAAAGCGCTGCTCGATGCTGTGAAACCCACGGGCTGCATGGATGTGATTGCGGATCTGGGCGAACCTCTTCCGTACCGGGTGACGGCCGAGATGCTGGGGGTTCCTGTTGAAGATGCGCCACAACTGAAAGCGTGGTCCGAGGATTTCGCTGAAATGCTCGGTAATTTCCAGCACAACCCGGAACGTGCTTCTCGCGTGCGGCGGAGCGTTACGGAGATGACCGAATATTTCCAAGATGCCATAAGGCGGATCAAAGAGCATCCGCGCGAAGGGCTGATCCATTCTTTTCTTACCGCGCAGGTTGAGGGTGACCGTTTCACGGAAGAGGAAGTAATCGCGAATACTATCGTCACCATGGTAGGTGGGATGGAAACCACCACCAATCTCATCGGGAACGGCGTGCTTACCCTGCTCCGTCATCCGGATCAGTTCGCAGCGCTGAAAGCCGATCATTCCCTACTACCCTCGGCCGTAGAGGAAATGCTGCGCTACGAACCTCCGAGCCAACAAACTGCTCGTTTGGCGCCCTTCGATACGGAGTTGGGTGGAAAGAAAATTCTCAAGCATCAGGCGGTGATCGCGGTGATGGCGGCCGGAAATCGCGATCCGGAGCGCTTTCCCAATCCCGACAGCTTCGATATCCGCCGCCAGGACAACCGCCATCTTTCCTTTGGCTGGGCGGCCCATTTCTGCTTTGGAGCTGCCTTGGCCCGGATCGAGGGGCAAGCGGCATTCGAGGGAATATTGCAGCAGATTCCAGACATCAAGCTTGTACCAGAAGCTTTGGTCTGGAGAAGCAATCTCGGTTTGCGCGGCCTCACCCAGCTTCGTGTAACGTTCTGATTGCGCTTGTGTTATCTGATTCGGACCTCCTGTCTGACATGTCCTCTTATGAAGCGGGCAAAGCACTTTCCCGGTTGCCCGCCCGGTACCACAAGCAAGAAATTGTCACTAAACGAGATCAAACCTGATCGCTGTGCGCACCATGTTAAGCCAGCAAAACACGATTAGAGAATTGACCTTGCCGGCCGCGGGCGAGGAAGCTGAGTTTTATCATCAGTATTCCTGGGCGCTGAACGCCTTTCCGAGCGTGGCGGACCTGTTAGGGCACCTCTCGAGCGAACTCAACAAATTGGGAAATGTAAGAGGCTGGGCAGAATCGGAAGTAGTTCTGAACATCTTCCTATTTTCGTGCTCGATCACCGACACGCTGGACGATTTTCTGGCCGGCTCGGCTT
>Ga0075434_100005382_pt1 | contig 11646 bp, 10 predicted proteins | sample RhiMethybrSRZTD3_FD_75298 | JGI IMG/M metagenome (GOLD analysis project Ga0075434, IMG submission 75298) | Populus rhizosphere microbial communities from Tennessee, USA - Rhizosphere MetaG P. TD hybrid SRZTD3 | ecosystem: Host-associated > Plants > Roots > Rhizosphere > Soil | place: USA... | reverse complement strand
ATCGTGTTCAAGCTCAAGCACCCGTCGGCGTCGCTCCTGGACAACCTGGCCTCACCCTGGAACGTGGTCTATCCGAAGAAGTACCTCGACACCGACCCGAACTACTTCAAGACCCACATCATCGGATCGGGGCCGTTCAAGTTCAAGACGCGCACGCCCGGGGCCACGTTCGAGGGCGAGCGGAATCCCGACTACTTCATCAAGGACCGGCCGTACCTCGACGGCTACAAGTTCTTCGTCAGCACGGAGACATCGGCGCGCGCGGCGGCCATTCGCTCCGGGCGCGCGTACATCGAGTTCCGGACCCTGCCGCTGGCCGAGGTGGACGCGATCCGCAAGCAGCTCGGCGACAAGGTGGTCGTGCAGGACACGCCGGCCACCGGCATCTTCGGTATCTCGGTAAACCAGACGATCAAGCCCTTCACCGACGAGCGCGTGCGCAAGGCGCTCTCGCTCGGGATCGATCGCTACACCGCCAGTCGCGTGCTATACCCGATCGCGAGCCTCAAGGACGTCGGCGGGCTGATGCGCCCCGGGACGCCCTTCGCGATATCAGACACCGAGCTGCAGAAGTTTGCGGGTTTCGGGAAGGATATGGAGAAGAATCGCGCTGAGGCCAAGCGGCTCCTGGCCGAGGCCGGGTACCCCAACGGACTCAAGGTGGTGTTGAAGAACCGCAACGTCCGGGTGCCGTACGTCGACTTCGGCACGTTCGTGGTCCAGGAGTGGCGCAAGATCGGCGTCGAGGCCGAGCACCGGCCGCTCGAGTCGGCGGCCTGGTTCGCCGATGGCCGCGACACCCATAACTTCGAGCTGATCGTCAATCCGTCCTTCAACTTCATGGACGACCCCGATCAGTTCCTCGAGCGGTACACCACGGGCGACGCCAACAACTGGGGACGATTCTCCGATCCAAGGCTCGACGATCTGTTCAACCGCCAGTCGAGGGCCCTGGACCCCGCGGAGCGCAAGAGGCTCATCGGCGAGATCGAGAAGATCGTGCTCGGCAACATGTACTACATCCCGGGCATCTGGTGGGCGCGAACGGTGGTGCACTGGGCGAAGGTGAAGAACTACGTGGCGCCGCCGAATCATTACTCGAACCAGAAGCTTCAGGACGTGTGGCTCAGCGAAGACTGAGCCGGCGCCTCGTTCTTTTCGGATCGAGTGCGCTGATCGCCGCCCTCACCGGGCTCGTGCTCGCCGGCTGCGGAATTCTGCGGCCGACGCCGCCTGCGGCGCCGACGCCTGCGCCCGCGCCGGGTCCGCCGCCGTTACCGCCGGCTCCGCCGCTCTTGCTCCGGCTCGACACCGTGCCATTCGCCGAGCTCGACGGCTGGGCACAGGGCGATCCGCGCGACGCCTTGCAAGCGTTCTTGCGCTCGTGCGCCGTGCTCGCCGCCAAGCCCGACGAGGCCCCGCTCGGAGGCCTGAGCTACGCAGGCACCGCGGTGGAGTGGCGCCAGGTCTGCGGCGCGGCCTCGCTCGTGCCGAGCGACAGCGCTGAGCCGGCGCGCCGCTTCTTCGAGCTCGAGTTCGTACCGTACCGCGTCGGACAAGACTCGGGCGCAGGCCTCTTCACGGGCTACTACGAGCCCCAGCTCAGGGGCAGCCGCACGCGCCGCGGCGCCTACCAAACACCGCTCTACGGCGTGCCCTACGATCTCGTGAACGTCGACCTGGGACTCTTCCGAGAGAATCTCAAGGGGCAGCGGATCGTCGGGAAGGTGACGGCCGGCCGGCTGGTTCCGTACCCGCCTCGGGCGGAGATCGAAAGCGGGCTGGCCACGGCCGTGCCGATCCTCTTCGTCGACGACGCGATCGACGCGTTCTTTCTGCAAATCCAGGGGTCGGGCCGTGTCGTACTGGACGACGGGACCGTCGTCCGGGCCGCCTACGCGGCACAGAACGGCCGGCCTTACACCGCCATCGGGGCCGTCCTGATCCAGCGCGGCGAGCTGAAGCGCGAAGCGGTCTCGATGCAGTCGATCCGCGCCTGGATGCTCGAGCACCCGGCCGAAGCCCAGCAACTCATGAATACCAACGCGTCCTACGTCTTCTTCGAAGAGCAGCCGATCGGCGATGCTTCACTGGGCGCGGCGGGGGCCCAGGGCGTGGCGCTGACTCCCGAAGCGAGCCTCGCGGTCGATCTCACGGTGCACGCGCTGGGTATTCCGGTGTGGCTCGACACGACCGCTCCCGATCCGGACACGGCGAAGCCGGATCGGCCCTTCCAGAGGCTCCTCGTGACGCAGGACACCGGCGGCGCGATTCGCGGGCCCGTGCGCGGCGACGTGTACTGGGGCTACAGCCCGGAGGCGGGCTCGATCGCGGGCCGGATGCGAAGCGAAGGCCGGATGACCGTGCTGCTGCCGCGAAGCGTCGCGTCACGGCTGGGGCCCACAGCCGAGCTCGTGGGCCGCTGAGCCTCGCTACATGACCTCCGCCATCCGGCGGATCCCCGCGCGAATCTCGGCCTCCGTCTGCGAGGCGTAGCCGAACAGCAGGCCAGCGCGCGGCGGCGCGCTCGTATAGAAGGGCGCTACCGAATACAGGCCGACGCCGGCCGCCCGGGCACGCGTGATCACAGCGGCGAGGTCGCGAGGCCGCACGTCGTTGAGCCAGACCACGAGATGCACCCCGGTGTTCTCGCCGGCGATCTCGACGCGGTCACCGAAGTGCTGCCTGAGCGCGCCGATCAGCGCGCGGCGCTTCGCGGCATTGCGGTTGCCCGCGCGCCGCAGATAGCGCTCGAACTGGCCTGATGTGATGAAGTCCGCGAGCGCTTCCTGGGCGAGCATGGCCGAGAAGCGGTCGCTTGCCCACTTCGCGGCGACGAACGACGGCACGAGATACCTGGGTAGCACGAGGTAGCCGACACGCAGGGCGGGGAAGAGGGTCTTCGAGAACGTGCCGACGTAGATCACGCGGCCGTCGCGGTCCAGGGACTGCAGCGCCTCGAGCGGGTGCCCCTCGTACCGGAACTCGCTGACGTAGTCGTCTTCGATCACCCAGCTATTGGTGCGGCCGGCCCACGCGAGCAGCGCGAGCCGGCGCTCGAGCGGCATGATCACCCCGGTTGGAAACTGATGGCAAGGGGTGACGTACGCGACCCGCGCCCGGGGCGGCAGCCGGTGCGTCTGCAATCCGTCGCGGTCGACCGGCGTGTGGGCCAGTCGCGAGCCGGCCGCTTCGAACGGAATCGTCACCCCCGGGTAGTGCGGCTCCTCGACCACCACGACGTCACCCGGATCGAGCAGGACGCGCGCGGCGAGATCGAAGCCCTGCTGCGAGCCGTTGGTGATCACGATCTGGTCCGCCTCGCAGACGACCCCCCGCGCCCGCTTCAGATATTCCGCGAGGGCGTCGCGCAGCGGCGCGTACCCGGCCGGGTCGGCATAGCCGAACGCGTCGCGGGCAGTGCGCCGCGCCCGGGCGGCCAGCAGCCGCCGCCAGATTTCCCGCGGGAACTCGTCGACGGACGGCTCGCCGTAGCGAAAGTCGTAGCGGAGACCGGTCGAGCGCGCCGGCGGCGTGCCGAGAAGCCCGGTCAGCCGTTGGGCGTAGGCGGAGACGGGCGCGGGATGCCCGGGCTTCGGACGCGGGGACGCGGGCATCGCGGGTGTCGGCAACACACCCGCCACCAACGTGGTCGCGCGGTTTCGGCTGACGACGTAGCCTTCGGCGAGGAGCTGCTCGTACGCCAGCATGACTGTGTTGCGCGAGACCCGCAGATCGGTTGCGAGCTCTCGGGTCGACGGCAGGCGCGCCGCGGGCGCCAGACGCCCGTCGCGGATCATCGACTTGAGGGCATGGTAGACGCGTCGATAGAGGGGGCCGTCCGCCTTACGCAGATCGAGGAGAAGCATCTGGCACCGTAGATTAACGTGAAACTGGCTCTTTCAACAGGCCAGAAGTCTGGGCACGATGTCGGAGTACGATCACCGCGACGGAGGGTAGGCAATGGGCGATACGACAGTCGAGACCGGGCGCGTGCGCGCCAGCGACGTGCAGACACTCGAGCAGCTGAACCGCAGCTACGTCCGGGCCGGGCAAGCTTCGGACACGCGCTGGTTCGACGAGCACCTGGCGGCGTGCTTCATGGCCAGCAATCCCGACGGGTCGCTGGTCGACCGTGCGGGGTTCCTGGACCGCATCGGACGGCCGAATCCCAGCAAGAACATGGCGCCCGTCGACACCCATATCCGAGTGGTCGGTGACGTCGGCATCGTCGATTCGGGTTACCAGTACACGAAGCCGGACGGCCAGGACGGCGTGGGTCATTACACCGACGTCTACGGATTCCTGGAGGGACGCTGGCAGTGCGTCTCCGCCCACTTCGCCCTGCGCCCCGCACCCCCACAAAGCGGGGCCACGAAGACGGCCGACGTCGTCGCTGCTGCCCCGAATCCGACGGACCACGCGGCCCTCGCCGACCTGAACCATCACTACATCCGTTCCGTCCAGGAGTCGGACGTCCGCTGGTTCGACACGAACCTTGCCCCGGAGTTCGTGAACGGCAACGCCGACGGGTCGTTCTCCGATCGTGCGGCGTTCATCACGGCGATCGGCAAGCCGAGCCCGGTCTCGAACCTCCGCGTGGAAGACGTCCGGATCCAGGTGGTGGGCGACATCGGCATCATCCACGCGCGCACCGCGTACACGAAGCCCGACGGTCAAGCCGGCACCGGGCGCTACACGGACATCTGGTGGCGCGCCGACGGGCGCTGGCGCTGCGTGTCGGCACACGTCACGCGCGGCTGAGCCACTCGGCGTCGGCCCGGCGAGCCTCGAAACGGCCGCTCCCTGCCCATGAGGGCAGGCGCCAAATACGTGATAAGCTCTCGGTGTCCGGTTTCCCCCCTGTCCGTGCCGGGCGCCTCGGAGCGCCTTCTGCCTCTCAGGCCGTATTCACATTGGGCGTCTGCCGAGACGCCGATGAAAGGCGAAAACGAAAGTATGAGCAAGGAAGACGCGATCGAGGTCGAGGGTAAGGTGGTCGAGCCGCTGCCCAATGCGATGTTCCGGGTCGAGATGGAAAACGGCCACAAGGTTCTGGCCCACGTGTCGGGCAAGATGCGCATGCACAGGATCCGGATCCTGCCCGGCGACAAAGTCACGATGGAGCTATCGCCCTACGATCTGACCCGAGGTCGGATCACGTACCGGTTCAAGTAGCAGTCCGCGTTCGGCAGCACAGCACACCACCGCCCTGAGCCTCGCTCTGCCATAATCACGCGTCATGCTCGAGGTGTCGGGGCTCGTCAAGGCGTTCGGGAGCCTGCGCGCCGTCGATGGCGTCGATCTCGCCGTCGGCGCCGGCACGATCACCGGGCTCATCGGTCCCAACGGCGCCGGCAAGACGACGCTCTTCAATCTGATCGCGGGCGCGCTCGCACCCGAGGCCGGCGCCATCCGTTTCATGGGCGAGCGCATCGACCGACTCACGCCCGATCGCATCTTCGCGAAGGGCCTCGCCCGCACGTTTCAGGTTCCGCGGCCGTTTCCCCAGATGACTGTGCTCGAGAACCTCATGCTGGCACCGCTTCGCCAGTCGGGCGAGCGCCTCTGGAACAACTGGCTGTGCGCCGGGCGCGTGCGGCAAGAGGAGCAGCTGGCCCGTACTCGTGCGGTGGAGGTGCTCGAGCTGTGCGATCTTGCCGACAAGGCCGGTGAGATCGCCGGGCGACTCTCGGGCGGGCAGCAGAAGCTCCTCGAGCTGGCGCGCGTCCTGATCGCCGAGCCCAAGCTGATCCTGCTCGACGAGCCGGCGGCCGGGGTGAACCCGGTGCTGCTCGAGACGCTCGTGGACCGCATCGTGCGCCTCAACCAGCGCGGCGTCACGTTTCTCGTCATCGAGCACAACATCGATCTCGTGCTGACCGTGTGCCGGCCGATCGTCGTCATGGCTCAGGGCAAGCTGATCTACCACGGCGATGCCTCGGGCGTGCGCCAGGACCGGCGGGTGCTCGACGCGTATCTGGGCGACATGCCCGCGTGACCTTCCGATGAGCCATCTCCAGGTGGACGACCTCGTCGCCGGCTATGTCCGAGGCCTGCCGGTGGTGCACGGCGTGTCGATCGCAGTCGATCGGCGCGAGATCGTCACGCTCATCGGCCCCAACGGCGCCGGGAAGAGCACCGTGCTCAAGGCCATCGCCGGGTTGGTCTCGCGCGAGGGAGGGCGCATACGGCTCGACGACCGGGACGTGACCGCGTTGCCCGCACACGAAGTCGTGTCGTCGGGGATCGGGTTCGTGCCGCAAACCGGCAACGTCTTCACGACTCTGACCGTGCACGAGAATCTCAAGGTGGGCGCGCACGTGATCCGCGGCGCGTTGAACGAACGCCTCGAGCGCGCGTACGCTTTGTTTGCCCCGCTGGCGGCGCGACGCGCGCTCCGCGCCCGCACCTTGTCGGGCGGCGAGCGGCAGATGCTCGCGATCGCGCGCGCTTTGATGACCGATCCGACATTGCTCATGCTCGACGAGCCCACGGCGGGGCTCGCCCCGCGCGTCGTCGAAGAAGTCTTCCGCCAGCTTCGCGCGCTCGCCGAATCGGGAATCGCGGTCCTGATGGTGGAACAGAACGCGAAGGCCGCGCTGCGCGTGTCCGACCGCGGCTACGTACTGACCGAAGGCCGTAACCGCTTCACCGGGCCCGCCGGCGCGCTGCTCGGCGAACCGCTCGTAGCCGAAGCGTTTCTCGGCAGTCGACGTCGATGAGTCGGCGCATGCGCGAGCCGCAAGGACGTGTTGTAGGCCGCGTGATCGCGCGGGGCCGCGGCGAAAGCCGCGGTCAGCCAGCGTGGGGGGGTGTGGGGGGCCATTTCGTGGCCCCCCACAACTAACAATGCAGGCGCTCGCCGACGGCATCCTGACCGGCGCCGTCATCGCGCTCGGCGCGATCGGCGTGACGTTCACGCTCGGCATCATGCGCTTCGCGAACTTCGCGCACTCCGAGCTCCTCACGTGGGGCGCCTACTTCGCGCTGGTCGTGGTCGCGTTCGCCGGACCCGGCGCGCCCACGGGTCCGCTCTCGTTCGGCTGGCAGCTGGTCGCGGCCGCGCTCGTCGCGGCCGTACTGACCGGGCTCGCCGCGTGGGCCGTCGACGCGCTCGTGTTCCGGCGGTTGAGACGCCGCGGCGCTCATCCGCTCACGATGGTCTTCGCGGCGTTCGGGGCCGCGCTCGTGATGCGCCACCTGGTCGTCCTGGTCTGGGGACACGAGTCGCGCTACTACACACGCGAATTACAAATGGCGACGGAGGTGCTGCCGGGAGTGCGCGTGCTCCCGGATCAGATCTTCATCGTCGGCCTGGCCCTGGCGGCCATGATCGGCCTGCACGTGTTCCTGACGCGGAGCCGTACCGGCATGGCGATGCGCGCGATGGCCGAGAGTCCGGCGCTCGCCCAGGTGTGCGGCATCGAGGTCGAGGGGGTGGTGCGCCTCACGTGGATCATCTCCGGGGCGCTGGCGGCGTTCGCCGGCGTGTTCATCGGGCTCACGCCGCAGATTCATCCCGAGATCGGGTTCAACGTGTTGCTGTCGCTGTTCGCGGCGGCGATCCTCGGGGGCACGGGCAGCCTCCCCGGCGCCGTCGTCGGCGGGTTTCTGGTCGGCCTCGCCGAGAACCTGTCCCTGCTCGTGATCAGTCCAGGCTACAAGGGCGCGATGCCGTTCCTGCTGCTCCTGCTCATCTTGATCGTGCGGCCGCAGGGCATCTTCGGCGAGCGGAGCTAGATGCTCGCCTATCTCGTGTTCTTCGCGTGCATCGTGCTGATCCTCGGGGTGCTCACCCTCGCCCTGAATCTTCAGTGGGGGTTCACCGGGCTCTTCAATGCCGGCGTCGTCGGGTTCTACGCGATCGGCGCCTACACGCACGCGATCGTCACCGCGGCGCCGCAACCCCAGTACGTCGGCAATTTCGGCTTGCCCTGGCCCGTGGGCGTCCTGGCTGCGATGGCGGCGACGGCCCTGGCGGGCTGGCTGATTGGACTCGTCACGATTCGCCTGCGCGGTGACTACCTCGCCATCGCGACGTTCGGCGTCGCCGTCTCCATCCAGCTCGTTGCCCTCAACTGGGAGCCGCTCACCGGCGGCCCGCAGGGGCTCACGCGCATCAGCCGGCCGCTCGCGCAGCTGTTCGAGACGCCGTTCGGCTTCAACCTCTGGTTTCTCGGGTTGATGATCGCGATCATGGCGGCGATCTACTGGGCGCTCGACCGCGTGTTGATGTCGCCGTGGGGCCGCGTGCTGAAGGCGATTCGCGAGGACGAGACCGCCGCGGTCGCGCTCGGCAAGAGCGCCCGGCGCTTCCGGCTCGAAGCGTTCGTCCTGGGCTCGACGCTCATGGGGCTGGCCGGCGCGCTCTACGTGAGCTTCATCGGCTTCGTGAGCCCGTACGACTTCCTGCCGATCGTGACTTTTCAGATCTGGGCGATGCTCATCGTGGGCGGCAGCGGCAACAACCGGGGCGCGCTGCTCGGCGCGCTGGTCATCTGGGCGATCTGGGCGGGCTCCGGCGTCCTCGTCACCAAGCTGGTGCCGCCGAGCCATGCCGCGCAGGGCGGCGCGATCCAGGTCATCCTGATCGGTCTGCTCCTGATGCTCGTGCTGCTCTTCCGCCCGCGCGGGTTGATCGGTGAGGCGGCGGTTGTCTCGCGGCACGTGAACGATTAAGCTCCCTCCTGCTGCCGAGCGGTCAACCGCGGACGCGCTATAGAGGAAGGACGACATGGAACGACGGCGACGGAATACGGTCGTGTTTGCGCTGGTTTTGATGGGGAGTGTGCTGTCCGCGGGGAGCGCGGCGGCGCAGAGCTGCCCGGTGAAGATCGGCGGGGTGCTGCCGCTGACCGGCTCGATGGCCCCGATCACCAAGAAGATCGCCCAGTCGGCGGAACTGGCGATCGAGCACGTTAACCAGGGCGGCGGCATCAAGGGCTGTCCCGTGCAGTTCATTCTTCGAGATGATCAGGGACAGCCAACGGTGGGCGTGGACGCCGCCAAGTACCTGGTCGAAGTCGAACGGGTACCGGCGTTCACCGGGACGATCTCCTCGGGCGTCACGGGCCCGATCATCTCGTCCGTGACGGCGCCGTCGAAGGTCGTGCAGATCACGTGCTGCTCGACCGCGAGCCCCTTCACGCTCGACGGCCGAAGCGGCGGATACTTCTTTCGCACCATTCCGACCAGCAAGACCCAGGCGTTTGCGACCGCGTCGGAAACCGCGCGGCGCGGGATGAAGAAGACCGTCGTGATCTACATCAACACGGACTTCGGCACCGACATGCTGCGCTTCTACAAGGCCGCGGTCGCCAAGCTCGGGGGTGAGGTGATCGCCGAAGTGCCGTACAACGACAACCAACCGAGCTACCGGGCCGAGGTCACGAAGGCGCTCGCGGCGAAGCCCGAATCGCTCCTGCTGATCGGATTCCCGAAGGACGGCGTCACCATCGTGCGCGAGTGGCTGTCGCTCGGGGGCACGAAGACGATCGCGCTCAATAACTCGATGCGCACCATGGACTTCGTCAACGGGGTGGGCGCGAAGTTCATCGAGGACGTCTTCGGCATGGACAATGCGCAGGTGGCGGGCCCGCACGTGGATGCGTTCAACACGGCGTTCGAGGAGAAATTCAAGACCGACACCAAGGGCCCGGGCGTGCACACGCAGTATGACGCGCTGATGGTGATGGCGCTGGCGATGAACATCGCCAAGGATCTGACGGGCCCGTCGATCAAGGACGCGGTGCGCCGCGTGCATGTCTCGAACGGGACGCCCGTCGGCACGGGCCCGGCCGAGTACAAGAAGGCGCTCGAGCTCATCAAGGCCGGCAAGCCGATCAAGTACTTCGGCGCGACCGGGCCGATCGAGTTCGACGCCAACGGCGACGTGACGGGGCCGGCGCTCGTGTGGAAGGTCAAGGATGGCCAGATCGTGACCGACCGCATCATCACCATCGAGGAGATGCAGGCCCTGTTCAAGCGCGTCGAGAATTGAGCCCGCGAACCCATGGTGCCGGCGCTCGCGCACTGTGTGACCGCCGAGTGCGCCGTGCCGGCGCGCCGCGCGTACGACTTTCTCTCGGACGGTCTCGAGGTGGGCCGCTGGGCGCTCGGGTCGTTCGAGGCCCGCAAGGTAGGCCGAAACCTCTTCCGTGGCCGGTCGCTCTTCGACGGCGCGGAAGTTCTCTACCGGCCCGTCGGGGATGCCGCGCGGTTGATCGTCGACTATCACGTCGGCACGAGTGCGCGGGCGCTCGCACCGCGCGTCATGGCACGCGTGGTTCCGGGGGACGCGACGGGTCGTGGCCGGCGCTCGTGCCTCGTGACCTTGATCGCCTGGCGTGACGCGTCGATGAGTCAGGCGCGCTGGGAACGCCTGGTCGCATGCCACGAAGTCGAGATCCGGCTGGTGCAGGCGCTGCTCGCCGGAAGGAGGCGCTCACGACGATGATTGATCTGGCGCACTGCCGCGCACTCGACCTCCGGGATCCCCTGCGAGGCATGCGGGACCGCTTCGCTCGGCCGGCCGAGGACACGGTGTACCTGGACGGTAACTCGATCGGCGCGATGCCGGCCGATGCGGCGGCGCGTGTGTTACGCGTGATGCTGGACGGCTGGCGGGACGCGCGCCGCCGCGGCTGGAATCGCTACGACTGGCTCGACAAGCCCTGGCGCATGGGCGAAGCCCTGGCGCACATCCTCGGCGCCGGCAAGGGCGACGTGGTGTTCTGCGACAACACCACGATCAACCTCTACAAGATCCTCGGCTACGCCTGGCAGCTCGATCGCGCGCGGCCCGTGATCGTGACCGAAGCGCACAACTTCCCGACGGACACGTACGTCGCGGAAGGGCTCACGCGCTTCGCGGGCGGCAACGCGTCGGTCCGCCGCATCGACAAGCCGGCCGAGCTCGACGCCGCGCTCTCCGGCGACGTCGGCGTGCTCTACCTGAGCCACGTCGACTATCGCTCGAGCCGGCGCTGGAACATGGCGGAGGTCAACGAGCTGGCGCGCGCCCGCGGCGTGCTCACCTTGTGGGACTGCTCGCACGCGGCCGGCGCCGTCCCGGTCGACCTGGCGGGCACCGGCGCCGACTTCGCCGTCGGCTGCGGCTACAAGTATCTCTGCGGCGGTCCGGGCGCCCCGGCGTGGCTCTACGTGCACCCGCGGCACCAAGAGCGCGCGTGGCCCGTGATCGCCGGCTGGATGGGACACGCCGACGTCTTCGCGTTCGCGCCGACCTACGAGCCGCTGCGCGGCGTGCGGCGCCACCTGACCGGCACGCCGGGCATCATCGCGAACGAGGCGATGGCCGCGGCGGCCGACATCTGGCGCGACGTGAAACGCGAGGACCTGGCGTGGAAGCATCGCTCGCTGTCCGAGCTCACGATCGCCCTGCTCGAGCAGGAATGTGGGAAGTTCGGCGTCAACGTCACCTCGCCGCGCAGCTACGACGAGCAGGGGGGCCACATCGGCTTCAGCCATGCGGGCGCCGGATCGGTCTGCGAAGCGCTCCTCGAGCACGGCGTGGTGAGCTCGTTCAGAAAGCCCGACGTGGTCCGCTTCGGCATCTCGCCGGTGGCGATCAGCCACGAGGACGTCTGGGTGGCCGTGTCCCGCCTTCGCCGCGTGCTCGAG
>Ga0075434_100005381_pt1 | contig 11647 bp, 13 predicted proteins | sample RhiMethybrSRZTD3_FD_75298 | JGI IMG/M metagenome (GOLD analysis project Ga0075434, IMG submission 75298) | Populus rhizosphere microbial communities from Tennessee, USA - Rhizosphere MetaG P. TD hybrid SRZTD3 | ecosystem: Host-associated > Plants > Roots > Rhizosphere > Soil | place: USA... | reverse complement strand
AGGATCCACAGCGAAGCAGAGCAGGTCAAATCAGTTTGTGACAGATACTATAGAAACCCCCCTGTGAGCCTAAATGAAATTAAAACTGCGAGGTTGCACATGATATACATCATAAATATAGATGATGGAAGAATAACTGAAATGGATATAGATTCTTACTTTGAAGCTATAGGAAGCATGATATCATTATCAAATAGCAAGGCTGATAACCCGTAAGATAGAAGGCATATATTGCTTAACATCTTTACTATACAAGTCACCCGGATGACGAGATCGCGGATAAGCCGAGTAATAAATTGCTCTTCGTAAAAAATTTATTACGAGCTTGGCTGGTACGCTTGATGTGAAGTTTGACTAACCCATTAGTATTAATGTTAAGGCAGGATGATCCAAACAGGTGTACTGCTGCCAAACTTGTCAAATTTAATTTGGCACAGCGTGTATATTATCTTCATAAAGATATGCTCGTACTGAATCCTTTTGCCAAAGTTCTCCTATCTAGACAAGACTCAAAGATTTCCAAATCCGTGTGCGCGATTGATTGTTCATGGATGCGAGCAGATGACATATTCAAATATAGAAAGATTGTTTTTCAGGGTATAGGTAGACGTTTACCTCTTTTATTGGCAGCAAATCCTATTAACTATTCCAGAGTAGGCATGTTATCTACAGCTGAAGCATTGTCTAGCTCGCTCTATATTTTAGGATTTAAAGAAATGGCATCACTATTGATGAACAAATTCAAATGGGGCCATACCTTTTTAGAATTAAACTCTGATCTTTTGGAAGACTATGCCAATGCTAAAAACTTGACAGAAGTTGCTGATCTCGAAAAGTCGTATTTTCCTCAATTATATTAATATTAATATATGGATCATAGCATTTTTTTCTTTAATCATGAGCTAGCGTGTGGGTAACTCAATAGAGAGGAAACTCCTCCCTCATAGCAGGCACTCGATTTAGCGATAATTAGCTGGAGACAGCTGGCTACGAATCAGAAAAGATATCCAGAAAAGACAGAGGAAAAATGATACTATGATGGCAAATAGCCTGAGATTTCTTGACTGGAATGAAACTGTCGACCCGAGTGGAGTAAGGCCAAACAGAGCGTAAGTCCTGCACTTGCTCAGGTTGGCTGCTTAGCGAAATCCCGCTTAAAACAGAAGGAGGGTTACTACTAGCACATGATTAATTGGAATGGTATGCAATGAAATATTGCTTATGGGAACTCTTCATATTCCAAAATGGATTATTCCTGATATTGTCGGCTGAATAATAGTTTCAACTGAGCACATAGCTGATAATTGTTAACGAATTATAGACTTTAAATAACGGGTTTCCTAACTTGAGTCGCCAAAAATATACATTCATATATATATTTCATAGAAAATTTCCTAGGAATAAGTAATAGAACAGAGTATATATGATATGAAGACCATAGTTTTCCCAAAGACATCAGAATCCGCTAAACTTGCAAAGACTTTTGGCTATGACGAGTGGTTAATCAGCAGATTTATAGAATATGTTCCAGACATAAACAGATTTTTGGAGACTATGGACGGACAGCCTAAGCAGTACATAAGGACTAATACCATAAAAATAAGCAGTGCGGATCTCAAGAAAAAGCTTATCTCAAAAGGATTTCAGCTTAAAGAGACACCGATACAGGATGTCTTTGCAATTGAAAAATCTTCTTTCCCTGTAGGTGCCACAACAGAGTACTTGTTGGGTTACTACTATATACAAGATCTGAGCTCTTGTATCGCAGTAGAAGCTTTAGATGTGCGTGAGAATCAGATAATTTTGGACATGGCTTCCGCCCCCGGTGGGAAAACAACGTTTGTTGCCCAGAAGATGAAGAACAGCGGATGCATTGTCGCAATAGATATAAATTCAGCAAGGATAAATTCGCTGAAGTTTAATATAGCCAGATGTGGAGTAATGAATTGTTGTATATACAGAATGGATAGTAGTCATGTTACTGCCCTGAATATGAGGTTTGATCGTGTATTATTAGATGCGCCATGTAGTTGCGAAGGCGTAATCATGAGAGACAAAAGCAGGAAAACAAGTCATACAACATACGACATAGAACACTGTGTATTAGATCAGATGAGACTAATAGAAGCCGCAGTCAAGGTTGTAAGACCGGGAGGGCTGCTGGTGTACTCAACTTGTTCTTTTGCGCCTGAGGAAAATGAAAATATCATAAATTCGCTCTTAGGTAGATTCGATATTAAAATTGAGCCTATTGGATATGGAATAAACGGTCTTACAAAATTCGGAGAAACTAAATTTCATGATGCTATAAAAAACACAAAGCGTCTATATCCACATATCCATAATACGCTTGGATTTTATATAGCAAAAGTGAGAATCAATAACTAGAGACTTCAATGTACAGAAAACCGGACAGAAAAGAGTTGACCGTTCTAAAAAGGGCATTTAATAAGTGGGGCATTTTTGAATTTGCACAACAGAATGCACTTGTTTTGAACGACTTGGGATACTCTAAAATAAAAGAAGTTTTCATTGTATCTAGTTTCTTAGAAGGGATTATTTGTCATAGGCAACCATATTACGCAGGACTAAAGATTGGTGAATTAAAAAAAAATTCACACCGACTATGCAGGGAGCAGATCTTATAGCTAGGATAAGCAAAAATTTTCCACATGTGATCGTCAATGAAACTTGTGAAAATCTAATTCTATATGGGAGAGATATTTTTGGTCAGTCAATCATCAAAGCTAGTGATATGATTAGAGAGAACGAAATTGTAATTCTTTTGAATACTAAAAATGAACCTCTTGGGGTAGGGAGAACAAGGGTGTCCGGAGAATCATTACGGCGTCATGGCAAATGCACAATTCTTACTTTGGTTGACGCTGGTTCCTACTTACGATCCGAGGGTAATCCGAGAAGTCGATCTTATGCAAAATCCTGTCTAAAAGTAAGAAACAATGAGTAGTTTTTATTCATATTATAGCTACAGCGATAGCTGGTTAAATACACCAAGGTAAGACCGGTTTCGCACCCTATTTTGCTCACAGATCTTTATTTTTGAATTGATCTAATGATAGGACATAATAAACTAATCATTTCCGTGCCTTGACAAGGACGAAAACTGCCACTGCACCCATCATTCCGCCCAAGACAAGCAATACTTGTAATGGAAAGCCTCCTGTAGCCGTCACTGTTCCAGCTGGAGCTTGTGCCGAAACATATGCAAGTTCGCTACCATCTCCTGATTTTTGTATTTTGGAGAAACCAGCAATTTGTATCTGTGCACTAGGTGGTGGGGTTGACGAATGAACCGAAACCGGAGTATTATCGATTGTTGCAGTTGCATCTCTCACTTGTTCGGTGAATGTGCCTTCCCTAAAACTACTCTCGCCCAGAGAATAAACAGAGACAGCCTTAGCTCCTCCTTGTTCCACATAACCTGAACCTGCTGCTCCAGCTACGCTGCCAGTGGGGTCAAAAAGGAAATGCCATCTATCCATGGGCGTACCAATAGTCTGGAAATTAAGCAAAGGATCTCTCATGATCGCACCTGCTTGCGAATTCAAAAAGTTTCGTGCAAGGTCAGGATTGGTTGCTTGGATCACGCCAATTGGGTAATTGATACTTACATTACCATATTGAGGTGCATGTACTACTAAAGGGCCGTTAATCAATACACTACGCCAATCCAAATCAACTACTACTCCCTGAGGGGAATTAGGGTCAAGAACATATTTAGTAATCGTAGGCTTGAAATCCACTTTGTAAGAAAGCTGGGCAGTGTCTGGTTGCCCAATAATGTCCGCAGAGTAAGACAGGCTTGCATTTAGGATTCTTACAGGGCTTTTCTTTTGTAAAGCGATGGCCTGATTAAATGCGGATATTACATTAGCCATACCGGGTTCTGTTCCATTTAGTTTAAAGGTAATATGCTCGCTTTTTCCATTGAGAATTTTAGACATTGGGCTTCCCGGTTGATACTTCAAAGTGATGAATCTTACGCCAGTAAACACAGGGTTCGCGTCATCGCGTGTTGGCACCAGAATTCCTGTCAATTGGTTTGCCAAAGCCTGAGATGTAAAACTAGCCATTAAAATCGTAGCTAGAACTGAAAATATAAGTACATCTGGAAAATCCACAAGCAATTTGTAATGAATCCTGCTTATAATCTTTCTTAAGATAATGAAAGATAATTATTACCCTCAAAATACTCCCTTTACCGACAAAGTTTTTGTACTCGCATACTGCTCAAATTGAAGTGGTATGATCTAGAGATCATCGCATAATATACTCGCCATGCGATGATGACAATCATTAGAAAAAATTACTCTCTAAAGTCCTTGGTTTGGCGTATGGCTTGCTGTATTTGTAATTATGTTTCGTGAGCTCCTTTGGGCAATAAAAAAGACATCCTCGGAAAAGCCGTTATTGCCACAAATTCGACGTGTTTTGTAGTAGTATGCTCAAATAAGGTCAATCACGTTTTAAGAACAGTTGCCATGTTTAGTTACTCAGTACTTGGTCTACAATCAACTATACTCACCAGCATAGAAAGAGAACCATCCATTATAGCCGCTATGTGTTCTATTACGGGGAGGACTTTTCTATTTAAAAGAAGCGTATTAAATCGTATATGTTAAGCAAGCCGAAAATTATAGATTGTAGCTTCTAGATAATCTTTAACCGTCTTTGATTACTGTTTTGGCTGGCGGAAGTGGTTCGGTTAAACTAGTTCGTGGTCTTGCGTCACAAACTAAGGATCTTACGGTAATATCAAATGTTGCTGACAATATATGGCTTTATGGTCTGTACATCTGTCCAGATATAGATACTGTAATTTACGGTCTGGCTGATTTGCTTGACAAAAAACAAGGATGGGGCATAAGGAATGATACGTTCAAATGCCTAAGCCAAATGGATATGCTGGGAGAAAAACTTTGGTTTAAAATCGGCGATAGAGATCTAGCCACTCATTTATTGAGAACTGGCATGCTTAAGGATGGGAAAAAACTGTCTGAAATTACTGAATGGATGAGAAGAAAATATGGCATAGAGGCAAAGGTTATTCCAGCATCGGATAATCGGATGGAAACAAAGATAGTCACTGACAAAGGAAACTTGCATATTCAAGAATTCTGGGTAAAATATCGTGCACAACCTAATGTCCTCAATATTGTTTATGACGGTGCAGATACATCTCGTGTGAATCCTAAAGCGATTGATGCATTGAGAAGGTCTAAAATTGTCGTTATTGCACCAGGTAATCCAATTACAAGTATAGGACCCATCCTAGCAGTAAAAGGTATGAGAAAAGAGATTATAGATCAAAGGAGAAAAATTATAGCAGTTTCTCCCATTATCGGTAAGGAGGCTATAAGCGGACCCGCTGCAAAATATATGAAGGCTATGAGTATTCAGAATTCCCCGCTCGGGGTTGCAAGATATTATTCTGATTTTATAGAAAAGTTCGCCATTTCTGCAAGCGACCATCAGCTTTCCACTGAGATAAGTAAGCTCGACATCCAACCATGTGAAACGGATATTATTATGAGGAATGATGATGACGAAATCCGTCTGGCGCTATACCTGCTGAGGCAATTTAAAAGATTTTGAAGTTGAAAGTATTCGCCATCGTGCCTGCAAAACAATTTGAAAAAGGAAAATCAAGGTTAGCGTCTTTACTTGATATCCGTGATCGAGTTAAATTGGGTGAATTGCTTCTCGACTATACATTACAAACCCTTGAAAATGCAAGGACACTAGATTGTATCGTTGTGATTTCGACGGACATACGCGCCAAAAGAATAGCTAAAATCCATGGCGCGATATTTTTGGATGAGGGCAAGCACGTTGGTGTAAACAATGCAGTGAATATGGCCAATGACTACTGTATTCGGGCTGGTGCTGTTGCAACAGTTGTGGTGCCACAGGATCTACCATTAGCTCTATCTGAGGACATAGATATGATCTGCAATGCTGCTAAAAATCATGACAGATGCCTAATCATATGTCCATCAGCAAGGTATGATGGATCCAATATTTTGTTACGGAGACCTCCAAAGCTAATCGACTCGCACTACGACAACAATAGTCTCAATATGCACATCAATGCTGCGAAGAAGATCGGAGCCAAGATAAAGATAATTTTATCACACAGAATCATGCGAGATCTTGATACTCTAGAAGATGCACGATACTTGGCGAAAGAACCAAGGACATGTAAACCTCTCGTTTACTTACGGTCAAAACTCAACGAACTGGAATAACATTAATTATTCATATGTCTAAAATTTTTGGTAATTGTTATCGTAGGCTACTATCCAATTATACAGTATCATGTTGCACTAGAGAGTACAGGTTAAATACGTTCTATTATAGCCTCTGTATATGCATCCCGAATTGCTAGCCAAGGCCGTATCAGGTATAACATGTCGTGATACAACCAATATCAATCAGTTCATGGTTGATTCTGCGATTTCTAGCAAGAATGTCGCTAAGCAAGTTCTGCATTACATGCGCCTTAGAGGAGTAGGTTGCATGTATAAAGGGAAAATAACGTTCTTTCCATCAGATAGATTGAAGACTGCGCTTATGGCTCTGCAAATTGGATGTGACATGGAAAGAGCATCAGCTGGGTTAACCTGGAGGGATTTTGAAGCATTGGCTGTAGAGGTACTCCATAGATTCGGATACACAACACAGACCAACGTCCGCTTAAGGAAGCCTCGATGTGAAATTGATGTAATCGGTATTGATTCAACGCGTGCCATTGTAATCGATTGCAAACACTGGAAAAGGAGTAATGTATCATCGATTGCTTCCTATGCCAAAAAGCAGCTAGAAAGAACAGAACTCTTACTACAAAAACAGACAAATACTATAACATCTGCAATTCCTATCCTGGTAATGTTGCATTATGAAAGAGTGAAATTTATCAATAAAATCCCTATTATACCGATCAATTTGCTTAACTCTTTCCTGACTGAATTTGATTTGAACTGCCCAACGATTCAGATAATTCGTGACGATTGAAAATCACTCAATCCTGATAAATTAGATATTGTATCGTTGATCTATTCCAAATCCTACTGCAATCTATCCAATTGGAGTTGACTCGAATAATGAAGTATTCGTTGAACGTCTTTTGTTTAAATTAGATTCAAGACAATCCATAGTTCTCTAAAGGCTTTAGGCAGTTGATGGGCAGTGACTACATTAGATCACAGTACGAAATTTACGGCCCTATAAAATTGTATGATATATACTGTAGTATTCGTCATCACATTTAAATTAGCATATTCCCATATGTCTTTTACATCGACCAAACCGATGGGGAACAAGACCTAGATGGGTGTAGTCAAACTGCATTCCATCTAGGCATATTTATAAGACAGCCATCATTATTGTACGTGCTTTCTTCATCAAGTGATGAAACGGTCCTAAAATGCAGTACAATTTCTAATGTTGAAATATACACATGAGAAATTTATTATCAAAACGAATGGATTGGCAATAGCTGATATTGACAGAAATTTAAAATTAAAATGTTAGGAAAATATTAAACTTAATGATCGGTCCGTAATTGTATAACTATGGTTGTGAAAATTGACCTATCATATATCCCTAGTAACATACAACTTCTCATTCTAGATATTGTAGAGAGATTTGTTTCGTCCCAAAAAGAATCCTCTGATAGGACAATCATACTGTACGATGAAAACAGTGTACAAAAAATAAAGCACATACTAGAAGAGGGGCTTAGACTAAGAGATCTTAATGACTATATAATTTCAGAGAACACCCTCGATGAGACTGAGATCGCTGTCCTTAAAAAAGGTGACATCGAACAACTAGGTATATACGTATGTATGCATTGTGGAATGGCGTTTGAAAGCGAAATTCAACGATCAATTCACCAGAGAGTGCATTACTTCTAATAAGTACCATGATGTCTTTTCTCCTTGCAGGTGATAAAGTAAATACACTGGATTGCAATGTATATTGAATAATAGAGATTTCGAAGCTCTGGGCAGCAGAATTGACTAGCTACCCATTATTTTCTTTGAACTTTAATTGAAAATTCCGATGGATTGAGAAGCACTCCACAGCCCATACATCTATCATTCATAGGGCGCAGGATGTCCTTTATTGGTTTTAAAGATATGATCTTATTAATAATACAACCACACCTATCACAGACAACCTCGATTGAAGAATAAGACATATGCATGATCTAATTTGTATGGAAAATAAGACAAGTTATGTTAACACTGCTTGACCAAACGGACAATTAAAAATTTCAATTTCCAAAAGTATCACTAGAATTAATGAGCGTGTATCGTTATCTGGTTTACTACAGTGATATATTTATTGGCATAAAAGCAGATGATGGAATTTAATTTATGTATATATTAAATCATGTATGTATACATAATTTAATTTATGTATACAATGGATATGGCCATTAAGATCATATGCCGAATATCATAATTTCATTCGGTTTAAAGAGGGTTATTATGCACCAAATTAACGGTAATGATTAAATATAATTTAGAATCTTTTAGGTCCGATGTCTATTGATCCAGTGTGTGGAATTGAAATGGACAAAGACCTTGCAGTCGAGTATAGCCACAAAGGTAATATATACTACTTTTGCTCAGAAGGATGTAAAAGGATTTTCATCAAGAAACCCCGAAAATACGCCAGATAGTGAATAGTGTTTGTATGTACATATGTTTCCATATGCAAAAAGGTTACACCGCCTATAACTCAGACATAAGATTGGCTAAAGCTAATGCTTTATTGCGATTGATTTGCTCTTTGCATATACTTGTACGCTTGATAATGTGTAAGTAACTTCAGCATATTCTTGATATATCAATATATTAGAATAACTAAAATATATCGATAGAATAGTATAACTATCCTTTAATTAATAAAAGGCATGTTAAAATATCTGATGACGCTAAATGATAAGAGGTCGCTCTTCAGGCCATTCTTAACGGCAGGAATTATAATTGTTTCTTTTGGGATTGTATGTTTATGGATTGCTGGGGCAGTTGGATTACAAGAAGAAGGTGAGGGCTTTAGAATAATAGGTTGGAGGTTCATAATAGGCGGAGCGATATCCATTTCTATTGGATTCGTCTTAAAGAATTATCGATACATATATGGTCATTTTAATTATTTTTGTGTCCTGATTGTACGCAGAATACGACGTAGTCAGCATGACGACCTTTTCAAACCTTGATACAAGGATGAGTGCAAGCATCCATAAATGAGCATGTAGCAAAATAGAAAATGCTTTCTGTATCAATCGACAGCATTGGCGAAGTCTATTGATAGCTAAGTTCAACTTACTGGATATCTTTTACCCAAATGTGTTCGGTCGCGTGTAAGGGTATCAGTTCCCTGCTAATAATGGAGTTAGTGCTCTCCTGTTTATAAAATGTAATGATAACAAAATCAGCAACGACCTGGATGTTTATACTTTCACATGACCTAGCGTCCTTCAATGCATTGAATTCCTCCATTCTCATAACGATAGGCTTCGTTTTATGTCTGATTGAATACAAGATCGTAACATCTTCTACTTCGTTTCCGTGAAATTTGACTACTTTCTTATCCCTTGACAATGCGTCTCGAGATACAATTAACGTTTATTTGTTTATAACACTGTCTAAAAGCAATAGAAGATAGTGAGGAATTTGTAGTTCTTCAGAGGGTTCCTGCATCAACTCCCAATCACCACCCATATTATTTAGTACATTTTTTATAAAGAATTTTCTTATTAGGTATAATATTTATATCAGTAATTATAATATTTATAATGAAACGATTCCGTTTAGGAGGAAAAATCATTAGGGATGTATAATAAAGAATCTTGTAAAGCATGTGGAGGTCCATTGACTCCCATATCATTATGTGTTATATGTAGCGAGCAGGTTTCATGGATATGCAAAAAATGTGATAGATCCTATGACGTAACTCACACACATAAAGGTGAACCACTTGCTGAACGATTTAATGTCAGTACTGAAGCGCTGAAAATAAGCAAAAATAACTATTAGAGTATAGTAGCAAGCATTCATTCATTTGAATAATAAAGCGCAATCCTATAATGTTGATAGAATAGAAAATGAGCTAGTCAGTGTTATTAATGAATGCAAAGATAAGTCTTGGAATATCGGCTGCTATACTCGCTGGTGTAATTGCGAGTTCCTTATTCTATAGCGGTTCACCTAAAAGCTTAGACAACAACGTCGGTCCACCTTCAACTAGTTTGAGAGTAGGCTATTTCCCAAACGTGAATCATGCTCAGGCAGTAATTGGGCTTGGAAATGGAGATTTTCAAAAACAATTGCTGAAGGAGGGCATAACAGTCAAACCGCTAGTCTTCTCTGCAGGACCATCTGTAATAGAAGCACTATTTGCAAATCAAATAGATGTAGCATACGTAGGACCCAATCCAGCCATCAATGGATACATAGTTTCCGGTGGAAAAGACCCTAGAATTATATCAGGAGCTGCAAGCGGCGGCGCGGTTTTCGTGACAAGAAATGACTCAGGCATCAACTCGTCTAAAGACTTTTCTGGCAAGAAATTTGCTTCCCCGCAGTTAGGTAACACCCAAGATATTTCTCTTCGATCATTTTTATCGCGAAACGGCCACAATACCAGAGAGAATGGAGGGGACGTCGAAGTAACCTCTGCCACTCTGCAAGACATTCTCACGTTATTTCTAAGAAAGCAAATAGACGGCGCATGGGTGCCTGAGCCCTGGGGAGCTATGCTAGAAAGGGAGGCTAACGGAAAAATTTTCATAGATGAGAGAAACCTTTGGCCCGATGGTAAGTTTGTTACGGCTAATATAATTGCCAGAACAGACTACTTAAACAATAACCCTGAAACTTTGAAGAAATTCCTATCACTGCATGTGAATGAGACGATCTGGATAAATAACCACAAAGATCAAGCTCTTTTGGAATTTAATGCCGCCTTAAAGAAGCTTACAGGCAAGGTTATCCAAACAGATGTACTACGAGAAGCCTTCTCAAGGGTAGAGTTCACATACGATCCAATAAAAGAATCTCTCTTCAAATTTGCAAGAGATGAATTGGAACTTGGTTTTCTATCGTCAAAAGGAAACAGTCAGCAGCCTGAATTGTCCGGTATTTATGACCTGAAACTTCTAAACAGTGTGCTTACAGAAAAAGGTTTGCCTCTGATAAAATAGCAATATGTATACCTCTAAAGTCGGTAACTTTGTAGTTCATTAATGGTAAGTATATTCAATAAAATCTTAGTTATAACAATCAGTTATCTTTAGCTATAATGTTTCTTTCTAGAAAAAAATAAAGATATTTCATTATAACATAGACTAGAATCAATAAGACAAAGTGATAAAATAAAATACAATAGCCAATATTACAATAATGGTACGCTCATTTGTTATCAGCAATGGACACCGAACAAGAAGAATGCTTAGTATCATTAAAACTAAACAAAACGGCCTTTGCTATTTGTGCAGAATGGTGATCCATGATGCCGACACTATCGTAAGTCATGGTCATATGAACAGACACTATTACCATAAAGGATGTGCAGAAAAATTGCACATCTTATAGAGAGAAATGCTATTTCG
>Ga0075434_100005378_pt1 | contig 11649 bp, 9 predicted proteins | sample RhiMethybrSRZTD3_FD_75298 | JGI IMG/M metagenome (GOLD analysis project Ga0075434, IMG submission 75298) | Populus rhizosphere microbial communities from Tennessee, USA - Rhizosphere MetaG P. TD hybrid SRZTD3 | ecosystem: Host-associated > Plants > Roots > Rhizosphere > Soil | place: USA... | reverse complement strand
CGCGAGGTGATCATGCCGAAGGGCAACGAGAAGGATCTGCGCGACGTGCCGGCCGAGGTGCGACAGAACATGGCGTTCACGTTCGTCGCGACCATGGACGAGGTGTTGCGTCTGGCGCTGCTTCCCGCGCCCGAGCCGTCGCTCGCGGATCAGGTGGCGGCCGAGACGTCACCGACGTCGGATCGGCCGGCCGCGGAGGCGGAGGCGGTGCCCGCCGACTGACACTCAGCTGTCACTTGCCTAACGTTACCTTGCTCAGGTCAATGACGTCGGTTGGCGCGCCGATCGGCACGTCCACGTAGAGCACCACCGGTCGCCCGTCGACCTCGCCCGTCGTTACCTGAATCGTGCGCCCGGCAGCCTCGTAGGTCCGCGACGCGTCATCCGCCGCCTTCGGCTTCGCGTTGCGGAAGCGCTTGAGGATCGACGTGTCGACCAGGTCATAGAACTCGCCGGCGTCGATCTTCGAGTCCCATACCGTCAGCCACGCGATCCCGTCGCCCCCTTTCGTGTCGAACAGCACGAACCGATCGCCGTCCCACCCCGCGGCTCCGCGAATGGCCCCGTTCTGGTCGCCGAGGTGCTGGAACAGGAAGAGGCGCGTCTCGAACTCGCCAAGGTTGTTGGAGTAGACGCTGTTCGCGCCACCACCCAGCGGGGGGAGCGTCACGGCGGTCGGCGCATCCCACTTCTCGAAGTACGCGGCCGAGTGGAGAATCTGCTCCGTCGATTCGGGCATGGAATCGAACGGCACCTTTCCCGGACGAGTCTCATCGAAGTGGCGCATGAACTCGGCGCCACTGAGATACGGGAAGATCAGAGTCTCCTGGATGATCATTGGTGCGGACGAGAACACCGGCATGGAGCTCTGCCCCTCGCGGATCATGTCACGTATCCGGTCCCACCCACCGGGAAGCGTCGCGGCAAGGTTGTTCGAGCCGAGCATCGCTTTCACCTGCTGGAACGTCGCCTGGCCTTCGATCACGGCCTGCGCGGCAACCTGGCGATCGTTATCGCCCGTCACCTTCTGGATCGAGTCGAGATTCAGGTACTGGTCCTGCAGCGCGTGCACAAGCTCGTGGGCCACGGTCACACCGACCATGGTGGGGTCGGCGCCGTCCACGACGTACAGCACCTTCGTCGCCGGGTCGTAGTAGCCGACGACCTGTTCGGTCAGCAGCTCGAGCATGAACGGCCGGAGCTGCAGCGTATCGGGAATCAGTCCGAACCGGCGATACGTTCGCTCGATGCCTGTGATCTCGGCGGCGGGCATGGACTCGTTGAACTTCTGCGTCAGGAAGTTGCGAACGTCGTCCTTCGACCGGCGCTCGACCTTTGGCGGCGTCTTGAACTTGAGCCCCACCGCTTTCTCGATGCGCGGCACCGCTTCGCCGACCTCCTTGGCGTAGGGGCCCGCATTCGCCGCCAGGTCACGCTTGGCATCGCCGTCTCGCGAGCACGCGGCCAGCGCCGCCAGACCTAACGAGATGATACCAACGAGCGTGTTGGGCCTAACGAGTCTTACTCGGTCCATGTCACGTCCTTTGCGGTGGCAAGCTTGACGACGCGAGCGATATCGTGGCCGCGCACCACGATCCCCTCCTCCACGAGCACGCGGTGTAGCTCCGCGTCCAGGGCCGCAAGGGTCATCGGGGGTTCCGGCGTCGGGCGGGCCACCGGCTCGGTACGCGGCGTCGAAGTGGCCGCGGCACCGTTCGCAGGCGCCGCGGTGGCTTCACGGCCATTTGCGGGCGGAACGAATATCGCCTCGATCTCCGCACCGAATCGCTCGAGCGCCGCAAATCCGTCGCGCGCCATCCGCTCCAGCGGATCGTCCTCCTCGAGCTCAGGGTGATCGAGTGGCTCCTCCACCGGTTCCGGACGGGGTGACTGGCGTTCGCCAGCCTTTCGCTCGGGGCGGCCGCCGGATGCAAGGGCGCGGCGTCGCCGGATGAGCTCCTGCGCGCGCTCCGAGTAGCTCGCGACCGCGTGCGTGTGCGCGCAGGCTTCATCCAGCGCGTCGATCGCCCGGTCGGGTCGCATCCGGTCCAGCTCGTAGCGATCCGTGAGCTCGACCGCGGCGCGTACCGCGACGTCCGTGATGACGACGTTGTGATGTCGCTCGAGCCGGTCCACTCGAGCCTTGAGAATGTCCAGCGTCTCGTCAGCCGACAGCTCGCGAACGAGCACGCGCTGAAACCGTCGCTCGAGCGCGGGATCGCCGCACACCCAGCGCTCGTATTCGTCGTTCGTCGTCGCGCCGATGACTCGGAAATCGCCGCGTACGAGAGCCGGTTTGAGCATGTTGCCCGCGTCCATCGCGACGCCCAGCGCGGTGCCCTGGCCGATCAGGTTGTGGAGCTCATCGATGAACAGCACCACGTCCGGTGCCGCGCTCGTCTCGGCAACGAGGCGGCGGATCCGCTCCTCGTAGTCGCCGCGATACGTCGTGCCCGCGAGCAGCGACACGTGGTCCACGGCCATGATTCGAGTTCCGCGCAGGGAAAGCGGGACGTCACCAGACGCGAGACGCTGCGCTAGCCCTTCGACGATCGCGGTCTTGCCGACGCCAGCCGGTCCCACGAGCGCCGGGTTGTTCTTTCCGTGTCTCAGCAGGATGTCGATGACGCGGGCGATCTCCTCGCTCCGGCAACGCACCGGCTCGAGCCGACCGTTACGCGCGTCGGCCGTCAGGTCGCGCGTGAAGCGTCCGAGAACGCCATCCGATTGGCGGGCCATGGCTCAGCTTCAGGGAAGTCGGGAGATCGCGAATTCGCATCGCGCGCGCAGCCCCACCGCGCTCCTCCCTCGGGACAACATTCGCGTCAGCCTGTCAGACGGCCGGAATACCAGCCGATGAGGTCATATCCCCAAAGCAAAGTTGCGAGCGCGGCGGGCGCAAGGAACACGCCGAACGGTACGTGCGGCAGGTCGACCGGGGCGGTCCCGAGCGCGAGGTCGAGCTGCGGGTTGGTCCGATGCGCCCGTCGCAGCCGGGAGAGCGGATACACGACCGTCACGAACCCCACCACGCCGATGACCGCTCCGACGAACACGACCAGCAGTGCTCGCCCCGGTCCAACGGCCGCGCCGATGACGGCCATGAGGGTAACGTCACCAAATCCCATCGCTTCCTTTTTCAGCGCCACCTCGCCGAGCCAGCCGGCGATCGCGATCGCGCCCGCACCCGCGCAGGCACCGATGAGCGAATCGTACGGGTCGGCGAACGGCGACGGCTGGTTCAGCATCGTGCCGACGAGCGCGGTGGCAAAAACCCAAACCAACCCGAACACCGTGAACCCGTCGGGAATCAGGTAGTGTCGTGCATCGGTGACGGCGATACCAAGCAGGATGGTTCCGAGAACCGCGACGCGAATCGCGGTGAACGTTGGGCCGAACGCGAGAACCGCGGCGGTCCATCCGAGCGCCGTCAAGAGCTCGACAATCGGGTACAGCGTCGAGATTGGAAGTCCGCAGCCGCGGCATTTCCCGCGGAGCACGAGCCAACTCAGCATCGGGATGTTGTCGAGCGCGGTGATCGGCCGCTCGCAGCGCGGGCAGCGTGACCGCGGCGAGATGACGGACAGATCGTGCGGCCATCGCGTTATGCACACGTTGAGGAACGACCCAACGCACGCACCGATGGTGAACGAGAGAAGCAGCTCAGGCCAGACGATCACGCTCGAAGCTCGTAGAGGAGGATGCCTGCTGCGACGGCTACGTTCAGCGACTCGACGTGTTGATCGAGCGGCAGCGACACGAGCTGCGAGCAGCCGTCGCGCACGTCAGCGCTCAGCCCGGCGCCCTCGTTCCCGACGGCGAGTGCCAGACGGCGAGGCGCCGTGGTCCGCGGCACTGGAACGCCGGCAGTGTCAGCACCCCACATCGGGATTCGCGCCTCATCAAGGAACAGTCGCAGCTCGTCCCATGTACAATGGAAAGCCGGGTGCAGAAAGTGAGCGCCCATTGCGCTACGGACGACTTTGGCGTTCCACAGGTCAACCGTGCCGGGTAGGGCGACGGTGGCGGTGGCACCCAACCCGGCTGCAGTGCGAATCAAGGTGCCGACATTGCCGGGATCCTGGACGGCGTCGAGAACGAGCAGGCGCGATGGGTCGGTTGCAGCGAAGGTCTTGAGCGAGTGTTTGGGCGTTGCCGCGACGACGAGGATCCCTTGAGGAGTTTCGGTCTCGGCGGCGCTATCGAATTCGGTGCTGGTGACGTCAGTGATCTCGGCTCCTCGGGAAGCGAGAGCGCTTCGCAAGGTCGCGCCGCGCGGGTTGGAAGCCAATTGAGGCGACGCAAGCGCGCCGATGATCTCCAATGGCGACTTTATGAGCTCTTCCGAGGCGCGCACTCCTTCGACGACGAATAACGCGTTGCGATCTCGTGCTTTGCGACGGCGAAGGTCGCGAGCTAACGTCAGGATTCGCAAAGTCTTACGTTACTCCCGTCGGTGGAATGTGTCTTGCTTTTGGGGAGCCGGGCGACTCTTCGAGGAACGAGAATGAAACGTATAGTGATCGGGTTGGCGTTCGCAGCAATGACCGCGGGGTGCGCGATTTCCACGCAGCAGGAAGTGCAGATGGGGACCGAGTACGCACAACAGATCAACGCGCAGCTGCCCATAATCAAGGACCCCGAGGTCGTGCGGTATGTCAACGTGCTCGGCGACTCGATCGCGAAGCTCGCCGATGACCGCAGCCTCGATTGGCAATTCTTCGTCGTGAACTCATCCGAGGTGAACGCGTTTGCCGTTCCTGGCGGCTACGTCTACGTGAACCGGGGTCTCGTCGAGCGGGCCCAGAAGATGGACCAGCTGGCCGGCGTGCTCGGCCACGAGATCGGTCACGTGGTGCGGCGCCACTCGGTCAAACAGATGGAACAGGCGCAGGGTGCGAACATCGGCGTCACGCTCGCGTGCGTGCTCACGCAGGTCTGTAACAACCAGGCGACCGGCGCGCTGATCAACGTAGGCGGCACCGCCCTGTTCGCGAAGTTCAGCCGCGATGACGAAGCCCAGGCCGACGAGGAAGGTGTGAAGAACGTCGTGCGTGCGGGGATCGATCCGCGCGGCATTCCGGAGATGTTCCAGATCCTGCTCAACGAGCGGGAGCGCTCGCCGTCGTCGGTGGACTCGTGGTTCGCGACGCACCCGCTGGAGGAGAGCCGGATCCAGGCCACCGACGCGCAGATCGCCAAGATCAACCCGGCCATCCTCAACACGCTGACGAAGGACAGTCAGAGCTTCCAGGCGTTCAAGCAGCGTGTCCGGGGATTGCCCCCGGCGCCGGCGCCGACCCGCGCAGCTCGTTAGGCTTCGTCACCTCGGACAGGGACGCGCCGCCCAGCTCGGGCGGCGCGTTCTGCATCATCGATAGGCGCGGCCTGGCGTCGTCACAACTCGCGGATCCACTCGGCAACCACCGCTTCGAGCTTGCCAGCGGCTGCTCGCGTTACCGCGAGAACCTCGTCGTGGTCGACTGGCGCGCTGGTGATGCCGGAGGCGAGGTTCGTTACGCAGCTCATGCCGGCCACCCGCATTCCCATCGCACGCGCCGTGATCACCTCGGGCACCGTGGACATTCCGATGGCGTCCAGGCCGAATCGCTCGAACATGCGCACTTCGGCCGGAGTCTCGTAGGAAGGCCCGAGCGCCCAGCCATACACGCCCTCGACGAGAACAACACCCACTCGCTTCCCTGCCCGGTGCAACGCGGCTCGCAGTTCCGCGTCGTACGGTTCCGACATGTCTGGAAATCGCAGGTCCCCGAGCTCCACCGGACCGAATAGCGGGTTTCGGCCGGCCATGTTCACGTGATCGGCGATGACCATGAGATCGCCCGGTCGGAACGTCCTTCGAATGCCTCCCGCCGCGTTGGACACGAACAGCACGTCGGCGCCTAACGCGCCCAGGACCCGCGCGGGAAAGCCCGCCAGCATCGCGTCGTGCCCCTCGTACATGTGGAACCGTCCTGCGAGCGCCACGACGGGCCGCCCGGCCAACGTGCCGGCGACCAGCACGCCAGGATGCCCGAGCACCGTGGGTACCGGGAAACCGGGAATGTCTGCATACCCGACGCGCCTGACGTTCTCGAACCGGTCCGTGAGACCGGCAAGCCCCGATCCGAGGATGAGACCGACGATGGGCTGCTCTATACCGATCCGATCCCGGATCTTATCAGCCGCTTTGTCGGCGGCCTGTTTTCCGTACGCAACACCAGAGGCACTCATGTGACCGTTCCGCGCAACCCGGCGATCTCCGCTCGGGCGTTGGCCACGAATGTGGCGCGCTCGGACGGCGACACGAAGGCACTCTCGAAGCCGTTCAACGCGATCGTGCACAGCTCATCGAACGAGAAATCCAGATGCTCGGCCGCGTGAACGTACTCGTCGGTCAGCGTGGTGCCACTCATGAGGCGATTGTCGGTGTTCAACACGACGTTCGCCCCGGAATCGAAGTAGCGCCGAAGCGGGTGCGTTTCGTACGAAGCCGCCGCGCGCGTCTGCACGTTGCTCGTCAGGCAGATCTCCAGCGTTATGCGACGATCGGTCACGTACTCGGTGAGCGCGGGGTCTTCGATCAATCGAGTCGCGTGGCCAAGTCGGTGTGCCTTGCATGCGTAGACGGCCTCGCGCACTGAGTCTGCTCCAGCCCCTTCCCCTGCGTGGCACGTGCAGGCGAGCCCATGCTCCTGCGCGTAGGCAAACGCGCCCGCGTGGCCGGCCGCCGGATGACCGCGCTCTCCGCCGGCGAGGTCGAAGCCGACTACGCCGCGATCCTTGTAGGCCACTGCCAGACGAGCGAGCTCCATTGAGATTCCCGGCGGGAGATTCCGTAGCGCGCAGATGATCAACCGGCCCTCGACACCGTGGTCGCGGCGGGCTCGCTCGAGCCCACGGAGTGGGGCCTCCACCGTCTCGCCAAGCTCGAGGTCGTGGCGCGTGTTTAGGACTGGGCAGTAGCGCGTCTCGATATAGCGCACGCCTTCCGCCGCGGCGTCCTCGGCGAGCTCGTACGCCACCCGCTCGAGCGCCTCGGCCGTCTGCATGACTGCCAGCGTGATGTCGAACCGCGTCAGGTAGTCCTCGAGATTGCGAGCGTCGCGCACGATCATGAACTCGCGCAGCGCATCGACATCGTCGGCGGGCATTGGAACCTGATGTTCCCGGCCCAGCTCGAGCAGCGTTGACGGCCGGACCGAGCCATCCAGATGACAGTGCAGTTCGGCTTTCGGAAGACGGCGCAGCAGCGCGCGGTCGGGGAATGGCGGCATCGAACGCTCTAGTCGTTAGGCTCGTCGCCTTCGCTGCGGCGCCGCACCGGCAGGACCCGGAAGATTGCGCCGCCATGGGCCTTGGTGTCGGGCGACGTCTGCAGGCCGCGACTGTCGGCAATCATGCGCTCGCCCACTGCGACCTCGTCGGCAGCCGCCGCATTCCACGCTCGCACGGCGTCGAGGGCCGTCGCGCCGTCCGGAACGTCGAGGCCAATGGAATTCACGTACACACGCATTCGAGGAATGATGTTCAGGGGAGCGCCGCGGTGAGCCGAGCCTCGAATGGCACGCGCAGCGGCTGGCGTTGCGCCCGCACGTAGTCCACGAGCGCGTCGATGTCGGGAATACCAAGTGGCTCGGTCTTGATCGCCTCGGCGGCGAGCCCGAGCCCGTCGCCGCCGCCCGCCAGGAAGTTGCTGAGCACGAGCGTGTAGGTCGCGTCATCGCGGAGCGGCCGCCCGTCGTCAGCCATTGTGACGGTGGAGATTCGCGAGCCGGGCGGCTTTGCGGGGAGGTAGACGATGTTCACGCCGCTCACATGGGCGTTGATCGCATCGCGACCGACGACCCGCTCGAGGTACGCGCGGAGGTCTTTGCCGCGGACGGTGAGCCGATAGAGCGTGTTGCCGAACGGCTGAACCTCGAAGAGACTCCCATAAGTTGCCTGGCCCGCCTGGAGGTCCGCACGAATTCCGCCGTTGTTCATCACGGCGACGTCGGCCTTCCCTGCCTTCCGCTGCGCGTCGGCGATGAGATTCCCGAGCGCGTACTGGCGACCGGACCGTCGGAGCGGCTCGGCGATCTGGGCAACCGGGCGACTCATTTCCGCTGCCACCGCGGCAACGACTCGTTTGACTTCTGCGTCGACGGCTTGCTCCGGTGCGACGGAGTCCGGAAGCACATCCCTCACGGCGATGCTCGCCTCGCCGCCGCCTAACGGGATATCGATGACGCCGACAGCGCGTCCGTGAGAGCGCGCCTGCACGATCGGGATCCCGTTCACCCGTGTGTTGACGAGCGAGTGCGTGTGGCCGCTGACGATCGCGTCGACGCGCTCCGTGATCCCGCGCGCAAGCTCGACGATCTCTCCGGTGCAACCGGGCGCTTCGGGCGGTCGGTCACAGAACGCACCGGCGTGGGCCACGACGATCACCGCGTCTGCACCGCGCGCTCTCAACGACCGAGCGTGCGCATTGACCACGGGTACCGGATCGACGAACCGGAGGTCAGACACGTTCACGGCCATCGTCGTGCGCGGCGTCTCGACCGTCGACACCCCGATGACTCCCACTTTGAGCGACCCGACCTGCAACAGCGTGTCGTCCGGAATCCAGTCGACGTCGCGGCCGTCGGCGAACTGCACGTTGGCGCCGAGCACCGGGTAGCGGGCCTGGCGCATGCGCGCGCGCAGTGAGTCCCGCCCCCAATCCCACTCGTGATTGCCGAGCGCGGCGGCGGAGTACCCGAGTGTGTTGTAGAGGTCGACCACAGTCGAGCCGTACGTGCGGTTGGACGGTGCGGTACCCTGGAACATGTCGCCGCCGTCGAGCAGGACGCTCGAGCACTCGGTTCGCCCGGCACACTCGGCGCGCGCGCGGGCGATGACCGTCGCCAGGTAGGCAGCGCCGCCACGCCTAACGCCGGCGCTATCCGGGCGTGGCTCGAAGGAGCCGTGAAAATCGTTCGTGGCGATGATGCGAAGGCTCCGACCCGAGGGCACCGGGAGCGGCGTCGGGTTCGGTCGACGGACCGCTGCAGCGCCAACGCCCGCCGCACCGCGAACCGGCCCACCGGCGCGCTCCGTAGGGCTCGAGTGCATGGCGACATACGCCGGGCCGACGGCCGCGGACGGCTCGAGGCGCCAGTTTCGCGTGACGTATGCTTCGGGCGTCAATGTGCCGCGACGGGCAACCTCGTCGACGAGCAGCTCCCGGATTTCCTGCTGGCGATCGTACACGACCGGCGCGCCGCGGATCATCGCGTATCCACCCCCACCAGCCTGGCGGTAGTTGTTCACGGCCAGCGTGAATGTGTCAGCGTCCGTAACCGGCTTGCCCTTCACGGCGAGTGACGTTAGGCGCGACCCGACCGGGCGTGAGACGTCGATGATGTAGTCAGCGCCGGCTACGATATCGTAGTTGTAGCCCGGGACACTCTCGTTGGTGAGCGGAATCGTGCGTCCCGTGTCCCCCGCGAACGTGCGGAAGTATCGCGCGCTGAACTCGAGGTACTCGCGAAGCTGGCGACCCGTAATCCGGATGGCGCGCAGCGTATTGTCGTACGGGTAGAGCCGAGCCAGCTCGGCCTCGGTGATTGGCCCGGCGTCGAGCGAGGCGTCGAGAGAAAACGCCGACGTCGATGCGAGGTCGGCATTCGCCGCGCGCCGCTCCACCTCGAGAATGAAATCGATGAGTGGTGTGTCCTGCACGCGAGCGGAATCCGCACGCCACGCGACGGGCGTCGATCCGACCACGCGATTGACATAGGCCACCGTTGCGTCGTGCGCGCGCTTGACCGCCGCCACGACCACGGGCTGCTCGGCGTGACCCGCCGATTGAATCGTGGTTCCGCGAGTCTGTGACACGTGCCAGCTGCCGCCGCTTCGTTCGAGGACGAGATGCGCGACGCCAACGCTGGTCGCCCAGTTCTTCGGCTGCAGGAGGCGCGTCCGGCCGATGACGGTATCCGGGAGCTCTTGATGCGTGTGGCCGAAAACGACGAGGTCGATGTCGGGGACCTCGAGCGCGACCCGCGCCGCGACGTTCTCGCTCGCTGCGCCGCTCGTGAGGGTGTCGTAGCCAGACCCGCCCGACAAGCCTGAATGCAGCGTGACGACGACGACGTCGACTCCCTTCGCCCGCACCTCGGCAACCGCGCTTCGAATCTCGGGGACGATGTTGCGGAGAACGACTCGCCCACGGAGGTTGTCGCGCTCCCACACCATCGCGCCCGGAGTCGTGGCGCCGACGATCCCCACACGGACGTCGCCGCGGCGAACGATCACGTACGCCGGATACGCCCGGGGGCCGCTGGCCAGGTACGCGTTCGCGGCAAGGACCGGGAAGGACGCCTCCTTGATGGCGCGACCGAGCGTCGCGAGCCCATAGCCGAAATCGTGGTTACCCACGACCGCCGCATCGTACCGCATCGAATTCATCGCGGCGACGACCGGGCTGGGCCGCGTGGTATCGCGGCGAGCAGCGACCAGCGTGAGCGGATTGCCTTGAATCATGTCACCGGCATCGACCAGCACCACGCGACCAGGGTTTGCACCTCGGACCGAATCGATGATGGTCGCGACGCGAGAAAGACCGCGGGTCGTGTCGGGCGCGCCAGCATAGTAATCCCAGCCGGTCAGGCGCCCGTGGACGTCCGTCGTCGCCGCGACGACGAGATCGAACGACTCCACGTGCGCACTCGGCGCGGGATTCGCCGGAGGCTTCGCCGCGCATGCCGATGCGCTGGCCACGAAAACCGTGAGCGCGAGTCGGGCGACGTCGACCGACTGCAAGACCCTGGGAAGCGACATTGGTGAAACGTACTGCACGCACTTACGCGGTAGAATCCGCTTCATTCACGCGATTGACGAACCCGTGCACCTGGGCAAGCTTGAGTCGATGCCCACCCACGCGTCGCTGTCGGACCCGGATCCTCGCGCCGCCGCCGGCGAAGCGCCGATACACAACCGTGACGCGTCGGACGCTTCTCTTTACGACCTCACCGCGCGAACGTCCGTCGCGAACGACGTGGATGAGTCGGACAGCACGTCGTTCCCGAAACCGCTGATAATCGGAATTGCCGGCGGATCGGGCTCGGGAAAATCGACCGTCGCGCGCAAGGTCGCCGAGGCGATCGCGCACTCGTCGGTTGCTTTCCTCGACATGGATGCCTACTACCGCAATTTCGCGCACCTCCCCCTGGAGGAGCGGAAACGCGTGAACTGGGACCATCCGGAAGCGTTCGACACCGAGCTGCTTGTGTCGCAGGTGCGGGAGCTGTGCGCGGGGAGATCGGTGGACAAGCCGGTGTACGACTTCGTCTCGCACACTCGCAGCGACCGCACGCAGCGGGTGGATCCTGCCGACGTGTTGGTGCTCGACGGGATCCTGCTGTTCGTCGATGAGGAGCTGCGAGCGCTCTGTGATGTCAAAGTCTTCGTCGACGCGGACGCGGACATTCGACTCATTCGACGGCTCAAGCGGGACGTGATGAAACGTGGGCGAATGCTGGAGGAAGTGATCGCACAGTATCTTGAAACCGTTCACCCGATGCATCTGCAGTTCGTCGAGCCAAGCAAGCGGTATGCGGACGTCATCGTGCCTCGCGGAGGGCACAACACAATCGCCATCGAGATGATCGTCGCGAAAAT
>Ga0075434_100005377_pt1 | contig 11649 bp, 8 predicted proteins | sample RhiMethybrSRZTD3_FD_75298 | JGI IMG/M metagenome (GOLD analysis project Ga0075434, IMG submission 75298) | Populus rhizosphere microbial communities from Tennessee, USA - Rhizosphere MetaG P. TD hybrid SRZTD3 | ecosystem: Host-associated > Plants > Roots > Rhizosphere > Soil | place: USA... | reverse complement strand
TGGGGAACGGATCGTGGTGGCGCCGATCGATATCTCCGCGTTGCGTCACGAGCGAGAAACGCGCCGCGGTCATCACATGCCGGCTCATCTGCGTACCGAAGCGTATCCGGTGTACCAGCGACACCAGTATCCTCCGGAAACGACGGCCGAGTTAAGTTACGAGAACAACAACCAGTTGATTGATGAGGCGAAGCGAAAGCTGAAGCCCTAGACCTTGAGGAAGATCTTTCGGTTATAAAGAATCCACATCAGTCCCAGACAAACCAGGACGAAACAGATCGCAAACGCCAGCGATGCGTTAGTCGGCGACGCGAACGATGAAAACACGTGATTGTAAAGCCAGCCTCCGATCGGCTGGCCTCCAACTTTGATCACACCCAACAATACCGCTAACAGGTCGGCCACGACGTAGAGCGCGATTGCGTTCAGTCCAAACACCTCGAACGGCTTGGCCCAACGCCGGTAACCCTGAATGTCGATCAGCCAGTAACAAATCGAAAGAAACTGCAGCGCCAGTCCGCCGGTGAAAAGCACGTACGAGCTGGTCCATAACGCTTTGTTGATCGGAAAGAACGCGTTCCACGCCCAACCGATCGCGACGCAGACTGCACCAACAACAAACATTCCCGCCGCTTTTTCATAACGCGATTTCTCGGTTCGCAGCCACTGCCCGGTCAGTACTCCCATGAGCGCCGTGGCGATCGCCGGAATCGTGCTCAGCAAACCTTCCGGATCGTAGACTCTTGCCTGTGCCCACACGTGCTTTCCGAAAACGACGCGATCGACAAACGATGGCAGGCTTCCTTCTTTAGTGAGATCGCCTGCGGCATAACCGGGCGCGGGCACGAGCTTCACGAGCGCCCAGTAAAAAATCAGCAGGCCAATAATGATCGCGATTTGGGTTCGGACTTTCGTGTTGAGATAAATGATGGACGCGAAGAAGTAACAAACTGCGAGTCGCTGCAACACGCCGGGTATGCGATATTCGGCGAGACTCGGAAAAGAAAGGCCATTCAGAAGTAGTCCAATCGCGAAAATGATCAGCGTGCGCCTGATGATCTTCAGATAGAGATCGCGCGTGCTGCCGCCGCGCTGGAGGCGATTGCCGAAGGCGAGCGGTATCGCCACACCGATGATGAAAACAAAAAACGGAAAGACCAGATCAGTCGGCGTCCAACCGTGCCAGGTCGCGTGTTCGAGCGGCCAGTAGATGTGCTCCCACGATCCCGGATTGTTAACCAGGACCATGCCGGCGATCGTGATTCCGCGAAACACATCGAGCGAGACCAGGCGATTACTGTCAGTAGGAACGGTGGCGGTTGGCATCGGCGGCGAATTCTAGCACAATCAATTTCGAACAAACCTACAAAGAGAGGGAGCAATGTCAAAGAACGTCGTTCCGATGATCCACGTGCCCGACGTGCGCGCGACTGTCGAGTGGTACGAGAGTATTGGCTTCGATGTCGTCGCTAAGTATGGCAACGAATCTGACGGCTTGGGTTTTGCCATCGTCTCGTTTGGCGAGGGGCAGGTGATGTTCAGTCAGGATGGCGAGCCAAGCAGCAAGCGACGACGCGAAGTCGATCTTTACGTTTACACTGAAGACGTCGACGAGGTTTATGCGCGTCTCAAAGATCGCGTCGACGTCGTCGAAGGTCCGCATAACACGTTTTACGGGATGCGCGAGGTGATCATTCGCGATTTTAACCGCTTTTGGATCACGTTCGGTCAGGAGAGTGTGTTTGGGACGCTGATGAACGGCGTCAGCGAAGCCAAGCCAGAGCTGGTGCGCAGGGCGATCGAGAGTGGACAACTAAAATCTGAGACACTCAACGTCGCGCTGGCGTTTGTGCTCGCTAATCAGAAGGGCGACGATATTGTTCAGCTACTGAAGGACGCGGGTGCGACGCCACCGCCGGAGATTGATGTCGAGACACTCCGATCGTACGCGGGAAAATATAAAGGCGAGCACGGTCCTGAAGTGGAGATTACCGTGAAGGATGATCGGCTGTATGCGGCGCCGGGTGCTCAGGAACCGATGAGTCTGTGGCCGTTGGACCAGCAGACATTCAAGCCGATTGCGGTCGATGGTGCGACCATCACCTTTAATGTTGAAGATGGTATGACGGTGGGGCTTACGTTTGTACAGGACGGCTTCCGAATTGAGTTGCGACGAATTTAGACACGGATGACATGGATATACTGCTCGATATGAACGCGATGTGATTGTCGGGCCGGAGAAATACCAGGAAGTCGTCGTCTCTTTCAAAGATCTCCTTCACACGCGCATCGATCGGAATGATATGACAATCAGCGCGATCTTGCAGCTCGCGTTCAAATTCGGCGCAGGCGTCGCTCTGCTCGCTATTTGAGAAAATGAGCACGTGAAACTTTGGCGCCTTCAACTTCTCAAACACACTCTGTCCATCAACAACGAAATACGGAAGCCGATCGCCGGCTTTGACGTCGCCGGATTCGTCATCCGTGTGCAGACTCAACGAATCATCCCGATAATTGACACCGATCTGCGAGATCAACGGGAACACGCGTTTGCTCACCGTTTCCAAACTCGCCATAAAGCCGGCCAGCGGCGGGAAGATCGTGGTCCGCAGGAAGGCCAGCAACCAATGCGATCCGGCTGCGAGTTCGAACATGCGATCGGTTGACTCAAGCAAGCGCTTCGCATTTGCGAGTCGTTCCTCGTTGTAAGTATCCAGCAACTTTTCCGTGGCCTGACCCTTGAGCACAAGCGCGAGTTTCCAGGCCAGGTTGTACGCGTCCTGGATTCCCGTATTCATACCCTGCGCGCCGGCGGGACTGTGAATGTGCGCCGCATCACCGGCTACAAAACATCTTCCATCAGAAAACTTGTTCACCCGACGTGAGTGGACCTTGTAGAGCGAAAACCATCTGACGTCAGAGATCTCGAGTGAGAGTTTTGCCTGGTCCTTTATTTCCTGTTCGATCTCTTCGTATAAAACCTCGCCCTGCTCCTCGTTTTTGCTTTCCGGAAACGTGCCGACGATGCGATAACGGTCCTCGCCCGGCATCGGAAAGAACGCGACGAAAACTTCCCGCGCCAGACAAACGTGCAAGGTGTCATGAGGGAACGCCCAGTCAACGCGCGCATCGGCGACGTAGAACAGTCGCTCGAAAGTGCTGCCTGCAAACGTTAATCCCAGCCCGTGTCGAACGTAACTGCTCGCGCCATCGCAACCGGCAAGATACTTCGCGTTGATTGTCTGCGATTCGCCCGCTGAGGTCTTGACTTGAGCAACGACGCCGGTCGCGTTCTGCGTGAAACTCTCCAGCTCAGTTTTCCAAAGAACGTTTCGCTGGTGGCCCTGAACAAACTCGTAGAGCAACTCCTCGTTCTTACTCTGTTCGAGCATCAATAGGAAAGGAAACTGGCTGAGGTCTTTGCCAAACTTCGACAGGTGCATCTCGCCGCGCACCTCGCCGCCTTCAATCAGCCTCACGCGATTCGTGATCGTACCGCGATCGATTGCGGGTTGGGCCAATCCCATTTGGTCGTAGATCTCCAGCGTCCGTGCCTGCACGCCGATAGCTTTTGAGAAGGGCGTGACGGTGCCGTTCTTTTCGACAATGACGAAGTCGACTCCGTACCTGATGAATTGGCAGGCGAGTGAGAGGCCGGTCGGACCAGCGCCAACGATGAGCACGTCAGTATTGATTGCGTCCATAGGTCAAAAGCTCCCTTTCGACAAACAATAAGGGAGCTTCGACGTACGATCCACCTGATTTTAGGTTGTTGGCTTTTGTTTGGGTTCTCTTTGGCTTTTCTTAGGTGCCTTTTGTACCTTTTTGCGGCGCTTTCTTCTTCGCGGCGCGTTCGTACTCAGTCATCGCCTGAGCTTCGGCGAGCAGCGCGTTCCGAAAAGAGCCGAGCACCTTCAGCAGCAGATCGAGTTTTCGCAAACTCTCACGCCGCGCACGTACAGTGCCGAGAAAGAACTCGAGTTGAATGCGACGACGACAATCAGCAATCGTCAACATGTAATGGCCCCACTTGTATTCACCACCACGACTCGATTCAACTTCCGCCAGAATATGAGACGTCGTGCCGGTTGAAACCGAGGCAAGAAATATTCGCTTGCGCAGCAGAAATTTACTCATGTGAGGTAACGCCTTATCTTTTTTGAATTATTAGGCCGCTCGCGTATAATACGAGCCCTCAACCTCCTTGTCAACGATATTAGTTAAATGTCGTCCTCATTCAGGATGAGAAAAGAGGAATAGCAAATGGATGTGCTCGACCACGTCGCAGCTCGAATCAGAGATCTGCGCGTTAGTTACAACAATGGCGAAGGACTATCCCAGGAGGCGCTCGCGACTCACTTGAAAGTGGCCCCGAATACGATCTCCCGTTGGGAAACCGGGATATATCGTCCGAGTTTCAAAGACGTCGAACGAATCTCACGCTTCTTCGGCGTTCCGATGAAATCATTCCTTCCGGATGAAACGATGGATACGGACGAAGACGAAAATCTCAAAGCGCTGCTGCGTACCGCGAGGCAGTTACATCCTGCCGACCTGGAGGAGTTAACGAAGTATGCGGAGTTTCGCAGGGCCCGCGGCATCTACCAGGGCAAGACTCGACCAAAGCCTGGTCGAAAAGGAGGAAAACACAAGTGAATACACAAAGCTACTACGAAGATCTGAAACAACTCGCGCGTGAGGTGCGCGCGGAGAACGGACTGACCTCACCGCGCGTAGTCGCCAGTGATCTGAGAAGGATTTACGCGAAAAACGGAATCGAAATTGACGAATGGCCTTATCGATTCCGAAACCTGCGCGGCGCGTTTATAAACGACGATCTCGGTCCCACAGTGATGCTTGCGAAAGGACTGCCTCAGGATCCGATGGTCTTCACCATGGCCCACGAACTGAAACACTTCTTTCGCGATCGCGACCTGGAAATTTCGTATTGCGATCAATCGAATCTGAACAAGACGATCGAAATCGGCGCTGAGATCTTCGCCGCGGAGTTGCTCTTTCCCGATCGCGATTTCATAGACCTGATGCGGCAGATGGGCATCCGCGCCAACCAATGTCTCCCTAAAAATCTCATTCAACTTAAACGGCGGACTGGCACGACACTGAGTTACGCCGGGCTCGCGATCAAAGCGGAGCGACTCGGCTTCGCGCCGTCTCATTCGTTAACCACGATCAAGACGTGGCGCAAATTCGAAGCGCTATATACCCCGCCGGTAAGACGAACACACCGGCGAGCCGCGCAGTACGCGTGGTAATTCTATTTCCGTTTGGCGCTGGGTCTCCCCGCAGCGCTTCCTCTCGCCGGTAGTGGACGGAAGATTGTAGTCAGTTGCCCCCTCACTTTGGCTTCCTTAAAGGGAATGCTAATCGCCGGCCGCTCCGGCGATTCAAGGTGAGAAATCAAACGCAGAGTCTCTCCCCTTCGCTGCGCATAACAACAAAAAAATCTGCTTCGGAACTCAATCAGATAAACAGGACGTTCGAACTCCGGCCACGAACGGTCATCTACAGTTCGTACGCGTTGGTCCAACTGCAGCAGACTGCCGGGTGGTATCAGCGGCCACATCCGGCGATCAGACAATCCGACGAGCACTAAGGGACCACGATTCCAATCGACGTCCGTCATTAGCAGCAACGGAACGCCCGACCAGGCACTAAAGATGCGATGTAACGCGCTGCGTGGATCCTCCAGGAACATAGTTAGTTCTCGTTTGTCCACAACCCCTTCCTTCCTCCAGTTTGCATTGGAGCGCTGACAGTGCCGAGAATGTTTGACATCCTCCTGTTGGCGGATGTAGCATCCGCCCCAACATCCTCAGATTGTTGATCTGTCACGCAGTTTAAGAGGGGGTGACAACTGGTCAACAACCTGAGCCCTCAGTTCGGTTCAGCCTCAGTTGAAACTGTCAGCGCTGAGCGATTCAGTTATTTGTATTCGCAACCTCAAACGGGACGGGCGAGTTTTTTATTTGAGTGCGGCCCCCGCATTCTAACATGTCCGTGCCGGCAACAATGTTGGAGGATTTGTCGCGGTCATTAATTCGGGTGCGAGCCGTCTCACCATGGCCGTCCCGGAGTCACCGCAGTAATAGGAGTCGAGAGGGTTTGCGCGACTTCCATTACGACTCAGTTTTGGTTAAATCGTACTCATGGGCGTCTACTCCCAGTTGAGCGTGGCGCGAGGGTTGAGTTGTCCTTGGTCAACGGCTCTTATCTCATTTATTTTCTTCACTTTAGAACTTTTTCTTTTGAGAAGTCCTCGCATAAATACACATATTAAACAGAACTGTTTGGAGCAGGTCGTACCAGGTTCGACCTAACGGGGTCAGGTTCCAGGAATGCCCCGACGGGACTAATCCAGAAAGCCCAGAGACCAGATGCTGGATCAGCGCCGAGTGGCCGCACAACCAGATGAGAAGCGTGAACAGTTGTTCACCGAGCGGTATGAAAGTCTGCTCGCGTGGGCAATGCGCTTGACGAATCAGCAACGAGAGGCCGCCGAGGATCTCGTTCAGGATGCGTTTGTGCAGTTCATGCTCGGCCGCACGCGCCTGGAAGAGATTGAAAACATCGATGGCTATCTAAGAAGGATGTTGCGTTACATGCACATCTCGCGCATGAGTCGCTCGGCGCAACGCCTGCATGAAGCGGCGCTTTCCGTTGCCGACTACGACTCCTGCCGGCTCGGCTGGACGGCAATTGAACCCCCGCGCCGCATGCAGGCGTTTGAAGAACTGCAACAGATTTGCTTTTACGCTTGTTCGAGAAAAGAATCTTCGCGCGCCGGCAGCGTCCTCATCCTTCGTTTTTTTCACGATTACTTTCCGACTGAAATTGCCGCGGTGCTGAACAGCTCGCGGCACTGTGTGGATCAGTGGCAGCGATTGGCGCGTCGCGAAGTGAAGGTCTTCCTGGATGAGCCCGCGCGTTTGCGCTTCGTGCATCACCGCGCACGAGCAGACAAACAACCGATCAAGTATTTGAAATCAGATTGCGACTTGATGCTCGAGTTGCGCCAGATGATCTTCGGCTCTCGCCAGGGTGATTGTTTGTCGGAACAAGCGTTGTCGGAAATTTATAACGGCGGCAATACTGAGGCGCTCACGACTGCGAAGCTCGCTCATATCGTCAGTTGTCCAACGTGTCTCGACGCTGTGAATGCGCTGCTCGGTTTACCGCTGCTGGCGCAACGCTACCGCAGTGAACCCGCCGACACCAACGACCCGAAAGAACCTCCTGGGAATGCGAGCGGCGGTGGTGACTCGGGCGGTGGTCCAGGCGATCTGACAAAGAAGTTTGCGCAGCGCTTGCGCGAGACGCACGAACACAAGCCAAACGAGTTGCGCATCGCGATCGACGGCGCGCCGGTGAGTTCGTTGAAAGTCAGTTCTGATTTGAGTGAATTGGATCTGAATCTCACGCCCGACAATCCGATCGAGTTTGTTGAAGTGTCGAGCGAGCAGGGCGTGCAGATTCTCTTCTTCAGCATCGATCCCGCCGAACGTCAAGCCGAACAGTGGGCGAGGATCGAGCTGAGCGAAGGAAGATTTCTCGAAGCCTGTTTCCGAAATGAGAACGGGCCAACTCTCCACTTAATCTATAAAGATCCGGCGCCGGAAGCTGCGCACATCACCGCAGCAGCGCCGCACACGCTGTCCTCACCCCTTGTTGTAGTCCATGGTGCTGACCCGCTGAAGGAAGCGAAGAATGCTCTGGGTGTGAGCCGTCTTCGCTCGTGGGCTCAGCGATCAGTCAGCACCATCAGCAGGGCTTTCGGCGGATCGTTAGTCGCGGCCGAGGCGACGCAACAGTCTCAGGATCATTCCCTTGTCGATGCGTTTGCCGGCGAGAATACTTCGTTCCTCAAACTCAGCCAGGCGGCAGAACCGTCGTGGCGCCGTCTCGGCTGGATGATCGTGCTGGTCTCCGCCATCGTGATTGCCGGCTTCCTTTTCTTCAGGGCCAGTCTGTCGCAACCATTGACTGCGACGACGCTGCTCGACAAAGCCACCGTAGCCGAAAAGAGCAACATCGCAGTGGACCAGATCAGGCATCGGTTCATCAATCTTGAAGAACGACGCAGCGCTGAAGGCGCAATCGTGGCGCAACTGAAGATTGAGGTCTGGGAGAATCCGGCCACAGGCGCTCGTGCTCAACGACTTTACGATTATTCTCATCACCTCATCGGCGGCACCTGGCAAAAAGCTGACGGCTCGCGTGTGGTTTATCACCATGGGACGAAACCGCAATCGCAGTCAGCCATCACGAGTCCTGACAATCTGCTGCTGAACCTCGAGGACATCTGGCAGATGGAACCATCGGCGCAATCGTTTGCCGCACTGATTTCACAACCAGCGCTCGCCGGTGTCGAAGAACGGTCCACGACCTATGTGCTCGCTTACGAAAAGGGTCGGACGATCGGGGCCACTCAATTAATTAGAGCCACGCTCACGTTGAGCAAGTCTGATCTGCACGCCATCGAGTCGACTTTGATCGTGCAGCGCAGCGGCGAATTACACGAATACCGGTTCGTCGAAGCGAGCGACGAACGACTGCCCGCGAAGGCAGTTGTTCCCGGCGCTTTCGAAGTCGAACCGGAACTGACAGGAGGGGCCGGGGAAACTGGCAGGCCCGGGGACTGGGCGCTCCGGGACCTCACCTCTAGCCGTGTCCCTCCTTCGCCCAGCACGTCGGCGCCACCCGTAGCTTCCGCAGAGCTGGAAGTCGACGTCGCATACTTGCTCAATCGGGCCAAGGCCGACCGAAATGAGCAGGTCAACCTCACGCGCAGCGCAGGTGGGTCACTGCGCGTTGAGGGAGTGGTGGAGAGCGAGCAGCGCCGCAACGAATTGCTCCAGGCGCTCGCCGCCGTCAGTAATAACCCGGCAGTCAAGATCGAGATCCGCACCGTTGCGGAGGCAACAGAACTGAGTCCGCGGAAAGGCCCGGTCACTCTGGTCGCGGCCCAAACGACCAGCAACACGATCGCCGTCGAGAACGAACTGCGTGAATATCTTTCGAAAAAAGATCCGCGTCTCAAAGACGATGCTCTCGATGAAGCCGTGCGATCATTTTCTTCGCACATGGTGAATCGGAGTTACCAGCTTCTCTTTCACGCTGTCGAACTCAAACGACTGGTGAATCGCTTCGACAACGTCGATATGCGCACGCTCGCTCCCGATGCGCGCGCTAAGTGGCTCGAGATGCTGCGCGAACATGCGATTGCACTCGAGCGTGAGTGCGCGACCGTGCGACAGGAACTGCAAGCGATCTTTGCTCCGGGAACGGCTCTGAATTCGACTGAAGAGCTCGCGATCGAGAATGATCGGGATCTGGCACGTGCTGTCGAACGCCTCCACCAATTAACGGTCTACAACAATGAAGCAATCCGCGCCGCCCTGACTGTCTCCCAGAGTTCCGCGGCGGCGATCAAGTCCCCACAGTTTTGGACGTCATTGAGCGGCGCTGAAAAGTTGGCAGCGCGCATAAAGAGATACGGCGCTTAGGTGTATTGCCTCCGTCTTACGACGCACTTCAAGCGGGTTTAAGTGAGTCACTTCCGACAGATCCGGCTGAGTGGTGTGTACCACTCGCAAGTATCGATCTGTGTCGCTTGATAACCCGGTTTGCAAGGGGGATCTGATTTACCGGCTTTTGTCACGTTCGACCCAGGGCACATGACAAGAAGTCGCAGCAATTAAACTGACGCGTTTTCTCTCGCCCGGAGAACGTGTCCCCAAACTATGGAGAACTCCAATGCCCAGAACATCCGGAGTCTTTCGGACTCCTCTCTGTCCTCACTCGTCGTCACACGTCCAGGCTTCGGTTTTGCGCGTTCTGCTTGTTCTTATCTTATTCATCTCTCAATCCCCGGCGCTCCTCGTGGTCCAGGCGCAGAGTGCTGCGGCCACTCTCAGTGGCACCGTCATGGACCAAAACGGCGCGCTCATTCGTGGCGCCAACATCGCAGTAATAAATACGGCCCAGGCTTTTCAACGAAATACTCGCACTAACGACGAGGGTGCTTTTGTGATCCCCTTGCTACCGCCGGGTAACTACACGCTCAAGGCGGAGCACGAGGGTTTCAAGACGGCGGAAATCAGAAATGTCGTGCTCAACGTTAGTGATTACATCAACCTGCAAATCTCTCTGAATGTGGGCCCGAGCGATCAACAAGTCGACGTAAGCGATTCGCCGTCTCTTGTCGATCAATCAACGTCCGTGGGCGGCACGGTCGATTCCGAATTGCTACGGTTGCCGTTGAATGGCAGAAGTTTTGGGTCGCTGTTCACGCTTATTCCGGGCGTGGTATTGACCAAGGCTAACGGAAGCGAACAGGGGCAGTTCAGCGTCAATGGGCAACGCGCCAACGCAAATGCTTTCACGATCGACGGTGTCAGTGCCAACATCAGCGTCCCGACAAACGCGACCGCAGGACAGTCAGCGAGCGGATCATTGCCGGGACTGAGCGCCGCAGGCGGCACAAATAACCTGGTGTCCATGGATGCGCTGCAGGAATTCAAAGTCGAAACGTCGAGTTACGCACCAGAATTCGGGCGCACGCCGGGTGCGCAGGTACTCATTTCAACCCGCTCCGGCACCAATCAGTGGCACGGCAGCCTGTTTGAATATTTTCGCAACGATGTGCTCGATGCAAACGACTGGTTCGCTAACAATCGTGGCCAGGCGAAACCACCGCTGCGCCAGAATAATTTCGGGGGCGTGTTCGGTGGACCGGTTCTGATTCCACGTTTTGGCGAAGGGGGCAAACCGATCTGGTATGACGGCAAGGACCGGACGTTTTTCTTTTTCTCTTATGAAGGCTTGCGGCTGCGACAACCCACCTTCGCAATCACCGACGTCCCGGCGTTGAGTGCGCGAACTTCCGCGCCGCTGAGCATTCAGCCTTTTCTGAACGCTTACCCGCGCCCGACTGGACCACCACGCGCCAATAATTTTGCCGAGTTCGCGGCGGGCTTTTCAAATCCGTCATCGTTCGACGCCACCAGCGTGCGCCTCGATCACCACGTCAATGACAAACTGAGTCTCTTTGGCCGCTATAGCAATTCACCTTCTGAAACTACGCAGCGCGGCGTACTCAGCAGCAGCCTGAATACGCAGGATACTTTGCGCGTGAAGACGCAAACACTGACCGGCGGCGCAACGTGGTTGCTGAATTCATCGACCGTCGCCGAGTTTCGTGCAAACTATAGCCACAACGCCGACACGAGAACGTTTGGCCTGGATTCTTTCGGGGGCGCCGCCGTTCCAGCCGAGTCACTTCTGTTTCCCTCGTTTGCTTCGAGTGAAGATTCGAATTTCAGTTTATTTATTAACGGCGGTCGCAACGCAACCATCAGAGTAGGTAGAAATCTAAAGAATGCGCAGCGCCAACTGAACTTCGTTAACAGTGTCTCGCACGTGAATGGAGCTCATGAGCTCAAGGCAGGCATCGATTTCAGACGCCTCTCACCTTCACTTGCGCCAAGGCTGTACGGCCAGGCGACAACCTTCTTCAGTATGGCCACCGCGCTCACCGGAACTGCGTTCACGGTCGGCGTGTCGAGTCAAACGGGCCCGGTCGAACCTGTTTACCTGAACTGGTCATTCTACGGACAAGATAACTGGAAA
>Ga0075434_100005373_pt1 | contig 11655 bp, 9 predicted proteins | sample RhiMethybrSRZTD3_FD_75298 | JGI IMG/M metagenome (GOLD analysis project Ga0075434, IMG submission 75298) | Populus rhizosphere microbial communities from Tennessee, USA - Rhizosphere MetaG P. TD hybrid SRZTD3 | ecosystem: Host-associated > Plants > Roots > Rhizosphere > Soil | place: USA... | reverse complement strand
TTTGGCTTGGACATAGCTCCGCTATCGCAAGGGTGAGCAACCGTTCATTCTTTCACGGCCACCCCATGTCGCTGCAGCAGTTTTTTTAATGAATCAAAGCTGCGTTTTCAATGCAAAGCTGTTCTTGGCAGGAGGTCGCCCGGCCGACACCGCGCCAAATCCCTAATTCTCTGTCGTTGAGGCGGCAGCCACGGTTTCGTTCTTCGGCAACTTGCGCAGAGCCTCCAGCTCCGTTTGCAGCTTAGACCAGGCTTTCTTGTCTTTCTTCAGCTTGAATGGAGTATCCGGAGCGCCGAAAAACTCCAGCAGCTCACTGCGAATCTCCGGAGTCATCCCCGCAAAATTCTGGTCAGCCAGTTTGTCCAAAAGCTTCGCATGGGTGCTGTCACTCAATTGGTACTGGCCCGGAGCGCTGGCCGTCCCTAATTCAAAATTGTCGTTGGTTAACGCCGGCTGCTGCGCTTCGCGTTGCTGCCTCAGCAGCTTTCGATACTGGTCCAGAGTGTCATTAAAGCTGGCTTCAAACATCTTCTCCGTTTCCGGAGTCGGCGTCTTGAACTGCAACACCTTTAGTGGGCCGAACTTCGGCAAAATCTTGTACAAAAACGCAAGGAATTTGTCGCCTAAGGTCGGTTGCTGGTAATCCTTGCCCCATTCCTGTTCATACTTGGCGCGCTTGAGGTTGTAAAGAAACTTTTGCCTCGTCATTCCCGGCTCATCCGCTTCGATTTCGTCCTTCTTAAGTTGCCAGGCAATCCGCGTTGCTCTGGGAATCAGGTTGCTGACGGCGCGCCGGTACGAATTCAGCGCGCGATCCTCATTCACCAGCACCTTCTTCAAGTCCAGACCGTATGTTTCTTCGAACGCTTCTTCCAGCACTCTGCGCGAAACTTCAAACCCGATAAAGTCGTGATAGCTCTCCGGCGCGTACCGTTCCTTCGCGATCTCCAGCACGTCAAACCCAAACTCCGTTTTCACATGCGCCAGTTTGTCCTGTTCATACGAAACCGAATCGCCGTATTTTTTCTTCAGCTTCGGATACAGAATCGGCACCGACCGATTCGTACCAATCTTGTGCCCGTTGTTGTCTGCCGCGTAATGCGCCATCGCGCCCAGGGCGAACGCGTACTCGTTCACGTCCTGCGCATCCCGCAGCATTGCCAATATGAAGTCCGCACTCCGCACATAGTGCGTCAGGTCGCTGAAAAACGGACTGCCATACGGATAGTAGCCCAGGTCCTGAATGATGGCTCCGCCATAGGCGTAAGCCTGGCCCTCGTTCAATTCGTCTTCCGTGGCCTTGGGAAATCTCTTGCGCAGCGCCGGTTTCAAGTCGTTTTCCCACGCGGCGTCAATGATCGCCTGGTGCGACATCACCGAGTACCCTTTCCCCTCTTCCGGGCAAACCAAAAGTAGTGCGCTCGCACAAACCATCGCAACGAGCCGTCGCCACGTTCCAACCTTTATGTACGACCTGATCCGTCTCATGCACCTTCCGCTGGCATGGCTGTTTATCGCTTGCAAGTTAACAAACAATCTTCCGTCTGAGGCGCCCAAGGGACAGTCAGCACCTTACCCGAACCCTGCGCTCGGATTAGATAGGGAAGATTGTGTAGATGCTCAGAGGAAACCGCATCATGCAACTGGCAGGTGTGCTTCGCTGCCTCGCTTCAAAATCTTGTCTCTCAGTACTTGCGCAACACTCCTATCACTCTGCCTTGAATCCTGATGTCGCTGGCCGCCTCAATGATCGGTCCCATCTCTGAATTCGCGGGCTGGAGCCGCACCTTTCCCGATCCTTCGCGATAGAATCGCTTCAGCGTTGCTTCTTCTCCGCGGACCAGCGCCACCACGATGTCGCCCGCATTCGCCACCTGCGTCTGCTCGCACACCACAAAATCGCCATCCATAATGTGGTCCTCGATCATCGAACTGCCCTTCACCTGCAGCACAAAGGAATTCCCGCCGCGCGCAAAATCACCCAGGGAAATCGTTTCGCGCTCTTCCACTGCTTCCAGCGGCATGCCGGCCGCAATTCTTCCCAGCAGCGGCAATTCCTGCACCTTGCGCTCAATCACTTGCTCTTTTACGGACTTCGGCAATTGTAGAATTTCGATCGATCGGCTCTGATTGTAGCCGCGACGCAGAAATCCCTTCTTCTCCAGCGTGGTGATGTGCTTGTGTACCGTCGCCAGCGACGTCAGCTTCAGGCCCTTGCCAATCTCTTCAAAACTCGGCGAATAACCGTGTTTGTTCTGGAACGACACCAGATAATCCAGCACTTCTTTTTGTCGTTTCGTCAGGGCCATGGCCGCCTCCGTAGCACAGACTTCAGCCTGTGCTCTTCTATTTGGGGCTATCCCGCTCGCTCGGGACTTTTCCACAGCCACTCTAGGCGAATCTAAAGCGAAATGTCAAGCCTCATCAAAGCCTCCTGCCGCTTTTGATTCGTTCTATACACTGCTATAAGCAATGCACATGCACTCTGCACTGCCTGCGCCTCGCCCCTCCACCTCGGTCGTAGCCGCCGGCGTTGTCGCTGTTCTCGGCGGCTCCCTCGCTGCCATTTCGATCCTCGCCTCGTTTTTCATCATTTCCAGGATTAGCCTGTCCTCATACCCCACAGCCTTCAACCCCGCGATGCGCCCTATCCTCTACGCTACTTGGACCTTCTTCCTTCTTTGCGCAGCGTTCGTGATCGTAGCCGGCATCCACGCCATTCGCCTTCGCAATTGGGCGCGAATTGCCCTTCTCGTTGTAGCAGGTGGAGCGCTTCTTTTCGGCACCGTCGGCCTTGGCGTAATTTTTGTCACCATTTATTTCACGCCCGCGGATCCCGCGGTCTCCAAGCCTCTTCTGGCCTCCGTTCTCGCTTTCATTTACGGTCTACCAATACTTGTCGCCATCTGGTGGCTCGTTCTCTTCACGCGCCGCTCAGTTGTGGGTCAGTTCCACGCCGCGACGGCAGCACGCCTGGAAAACACTCCCGCTTCTTCATCTCCGTTCAACAGTCCCGAGTGTCCCCTGGCCATCCGCATTGTGGGCTGGTACCTGGCCTCCTTCGTGCTCTTCCTCCCCGTTTTGCCGTTTATTTCGTCGCGCATCCCCGCTCTCTACTTCGGGCACGTGTTCCGCGGCCCCGCTGCCATCTCCGTGCACTTCATCAGCTTTGCTATTCTCGCCGTTCCCGGCATCGGCCTTCTCCTTCTCAAGCGCTGGAGCTGGCCGTTGGCCGTCGCTACTCAGCTTCTCTTTTCGTTAAACTGTGTCGTCATAGCCTTTAGCTCTACCTTCGAATCGAACTTGCGCTCCTTGTACGATGACTTGGGCGTCCCTGCACCACTTGCTCCGGAAACCGCCGCCCTGCTGCGCGAAATGCGATGGATTTTCCTGATCAGTCTAGTCATGCCCTTGGCAGTCTTCATTGTCCTCTGCATCTACCGCCGCCCCTTCTATTCCGCCGCCGCGATTGCCGATAAAAGAGCCTTGTCTTCCTGACGGGTCGCTTCTCGATCTATATGTTCACGTAGTCATTCTTCCTGTGGCTGGTTGGAACCGCGGAACACACACTCGCTGTAAGTCGCGAATTATCAATCGCCAACCGGCTTTTGTTCGCTTTTCTCAATTCTGCCAATCCAAATTTTCACTGTTGACCAGCCGGGCACTTTCGCGCCTCGTTCGCCGCGCTGTGCTATCATTTTTCTCTAGGCACCTGGCGGTTCGCTTCAGCTCCAACCTGCCACGCTGTTCCAGCCAGACGGCTAGCCCCGCGGATATTGCAAGGGGCTAAAGGCCGCATGATGCCTTTCGGGAGAATCGCAACAACGCATGGCCACCACCACCGATATTCCGCTGCCAAAGCATAAACGTGAGGTTATCGACCGCGCCGTCATTCGCTTCGCCGGAGACTCCGGCGACGGTATGCAGGTTACCGGCAGCCAGTTCACCAATACGGTCGCCCTCTACGGCAACGATATCGCTACGTTCCCGGACTTCCCCGCCGAAATTCGCGCCCCTGCCGGTACCCTCCCCGGCGTCAGCGGCTACCAGCTTCACTTCTCTTCCAACGAAATCTACACGCCCGGCGACGCGGTCGACGTCTTGATCGCCATGAATCCCGCCGCGCTCAAAATGAATTTGGCCGACCTCAAGGCTAACGGCATCCTCATTGTCAATTCCGATGCCTTTGCCGAGACCGATCTTCGCAAAGCGCAACTCACCGTAAACCCCCTCGAAGATCATTCGCTCGACAAGTACCGCCTCTTCTCTGTCGAACTCGAACGCCTCACCAAAGTCGCCCTCGATCACCTCGGTCTGGACGCCAAGTCGGTCAGCCGCTGCAAAAACTTCTTCGCTCTGGGCATGTGCTACTGGCTTTACAACCGCTCTATGGAAGGCACAGCCCGCTACATCGAAGAAAAATTTGCCAAAAAGCCGCTCCTGGTTGAGGCCAACAAGCTGGCCATGAAAGCCGGCTACTCCTACTGCGAAGCCACCGAAGCGTTCCAGATCAGCTACGAAATCCCGCCGGCGCAACTCGAGCCCGGCCTTTACCGCAACATGAGCGGCAACCAGGCACTCGCTCTCGGATTCATCACCGCTTCGCAAAAATCCGGGTTGAAACTTTTCCAGGGCAGCTATCCCATCACGCCAGCGTCCGACATCCTTCACGAACTTTCCCAGTACAAGGATTTCGGCGTTATTACTTTCCAGGCTGAAGACGAAATCGCCGCCATCACTTCTGCTATCGGCGCAGCCTACGCCGGCGCGCTCGCCATCACCACCACTTCTGGTCCTGGCATGGCTCTCAAGACCGAAGCCATGGGTCTCGCCGTCGCCGTCGAAATTCCGCTAGTCGTCTGCGACATCCAGCGCGGCGGCCCTTCGACGGGCCTTCCCACGAAAACCGAACAGGCCGATTTGTTGCAAGCTCTGTTCGGCCGCAACTCCGAAGCTCCAATTCCGGTCATCGCCCCCGCCACACCCAGCGATTGCTTCTGGGCCGCTCTCGAAGCCTCTCGCATTGCCGTCAAATACATGGTCCCCGTCATTATTCTTTCCGACGGCTACCTCGCCAACGGCGCCGAACCCTGGAAGATTCCCGATCTCGATGCCATCCCGGATTTCAAAGTGCAGTTCGCCTCCGATCCGGTGGACTTCAAACCCTATCGCCGCAATCCCGATACTCTCGCGCGCCCCTGGGCCGTCCCCGGCACACCCGGCCTCGAGCACCGAATCGGCGGCCTCGAAAAACAGGACGTCTCCGGAAACATCAACTACGAACCCCTGAACCACGAAAATATGGTTCGCATTCGCGCCGCCAAAGTCGAAGCTATCGCGCAGGACATTCCGGATGCTGTTCCCGCGGGCGATCCCGACGGCGACCTGCTCATCGTCGCCTGGGGCTCTACGCATGGCGCCATCACCGCCGCCGTCAATTCCCAGCGAGAACTCGGCCACCGCATCGGCCACGTCCATCTGCGCCACTTGAATCCGCTGCCGTCCAATCTCGGCGATGTTCTTAAGCGCTACAAGCAAGTACTCGTTCCCGAACTCAATATGGGCCAGCTCCTCTGGCTTCTGCGCGCAAAATTTTTGGTGAACGCCATCGGCCTCAATAAGATTCAAGGCCGCCCGTTCAAGCAATCCGAGCTCGAGCAAAAAATCTCTGAGCTCGTCTCGTAGGGACGGGGCTTTAGACCCGTGCATGTGACTTTGTTTTGACGAAACGGTTTGTTATTCCGAGCGGAGCGAAGCGCAGCCGAAGAATCTGCTGCTTGATTGATCCGCTACCGAGAGTGCAGAAAGGCAGTGTTTGTTAATGAGCACCACCACTCTTCCCGTCCTCACCAAAAAAGACTTTCAGACCGACCAGGAAATCCGCTGGTGCCCCGGATGCGGTGACTACGCCATCCTCGCCGCCGTCCAGGCCGTCTTTCCCGAACTCGGCATCAAACGCGAAAATTTCGTCGTGGTCTCCGGCATCGGCTGCTCCTCACGCTTTCCGTATTACATGAACACGTTCGGCTTCCACACCATTCACGGCCGCGCGCCCGCAGTCGCCACCGGCCTCAAAGCAATTCGGCCCGACCTCGAAGTCTGGGTCGCTACTGGGGACGGTGACGCTCTCTCCATCGGCGGCAACCACACCATCCACATGCTACGCCGCAACGTCGGCCTCAAAGTTCTTCTGTTCAACAATCGCATCTACGGCCTCACCAAAGGCCAATACTCCCCTACCTCGGAAATCGGAAAAAAGGCCAAGTCCACTCCGTACGGCTCGCTCGATCGCCCCTTCAACCCCATTTCCCTTGCCATCGGCGCGGAAGCCACTTTTGTCGCCCGCTCCGTCGACGTCTTCCAGGTCCACCTGAAAGACACCCTCAAGCAAGCCGCTGCGCATCGCGGCTCTGCGTTTGTCGAAATTCTGCAGAACTGCAACATCTTCAATGACGGCGCCTGGACCGGCATCACCGAAAAAGACGCCCGCAGCGAACACGTCATTCAACTCGAACACGGCAAGCCGCTGGTCTTCGGCAAAAATCGTGACAAAGGCATCCGCCGCAAATCCGATGGCGACATCGAAGTCGTCCAGCTCGGCAACGGCATCTCTGAATCCGATCTCGTCGTCCACGACGCGCATCACCCGCGTCCTTCTTACGCCTTCCTGCTCTCTCACATGGAGCATCGCGAAGGTTTCCCCACTCCGATCGGCGTCCTCCGTGCCTGGGACGATCTCCCGCGTTACGAAGACGTCATCAATCAGCAGATTCGCGACGTACAAGCCAAGCGCGGCACCGGCGATCTCGCCAAGCTTCTCCGCGGCGGCGATACCTGGCGCGTCGAAGCCCGCTAATTTCGCATCGCATCATCGACATCCGACCGAAGTCTTTTTCGCAATGCGCTTTTGCTCTGCCGGGCGATGCATCACGACTCGCCTGGTTACGTGAATCTTCGATCTTTTTCGCGCGTTCAATTCTACAAACCGGTTACATAACCTTTACCTGCTCGCTCTAACGCGGATTCCCATTCCTGCGTCGAATGGACATACATGTTTGGGGCTGCATTCGCAAAACGATGCTGACCGCGGTCTTCTTCAACCCAGCCGCAAAAGGTGCATAACGCTGGCCACTCCAAACCAAAAAAGGAGAAAGGTAATGAAACGGAATTATTTCCGCATGTTCGTGGTGTCTCTCTTTGTTGCTTCGTTCGGAGTCGCTGCGCAAGCAGGCGAACCCGATCGGCTCGTGGTAAATATTCCTTACGATTTCGTCGTCAGCGGCAAGACTCTTCCCGCCGGCGCTTATCGCGTCTCGCGGCTCAGCGATAACGACCTGCACCAACTTGCCATCAGTAGCGTAGACACCGGCTCCACGGTTTTTACTCTCTCTAGCGATGTCCAATCCGTGTCCAGCAATCAGCCTAAAGTCACGTTGCAAGGTTCCGGCGAACAACGCTTCCTGTCCAAGATACGGACTGCCGATCACATCTTTACCATCCCGGTCTCCAAGTCCGCACTCGCAGAAGCCGCTGCAGAATCCGGTCGCGGCTCCTATGTAAGCGGCACTTCCGAATCCAGCAAGCACTAATTTCACATCGCTTCGCCACAAAAAGTCGGCCTCCAGGAATATCTTGGAGGCCGATTCTGCCTTGCGCTCGCTTCGCCGTGGTTAGGCCGTTTGTGCCACGGCCGCTGAGGCAATCGCCGGGTCGCTAACGCTCGGCCGCCCGGTCTCGACGTGTCCCGCCAGCTGCCGCGCAAAGCCTGCCTCGCTCGCCGCCTTCACCGTCAAGTCGTACCACCCAAATGATTTGTGCAGCTGGGCATACACCGTCGCAGTGTGGCCCGGATGCACTTCGCGTTCCTCCGTCTTGCCAGTATACGCATCGAAGATGTTCACCTTCTCCGCGTCTCGGCCATCGTTTCGAATCGCTAGCTCGATTCCCTCTGCGTTCTTCTCGTAGCTCGCCTTCACCGTCAGGTTTGCACGATCGCCCGCGAATCCTCCCGTGAACGTTCGCAAAAATCCGTTCGGCCCGTACACGGCAAAGTCATACGTCGCCGCGCCGCCTCCCATCATATCCGACGTCCGGTGTCCAGCCGCGACCGTGTACGTCTTCGGCGCGCTTCCATCTTCAAACCGCACGTGAAACGCGGCGCCTGCCTTCCCGCTGTTGCCGAAGTTTAGTTGGACGCCTCCGCCGGTGACCACCCCGTCCACGTGGAGTTCGTACGGTAGCGCTCGTGCCGGCCGCGTTCCCGGCTCCTGTTCCGGCATCACTTGATTGGTCGGCACGGGCGGAACGTAATCCGGATACCGGTTGGTGTTCGGCGGTTCATAAGCTGCCGTGCTCGGCAGCGCAACGACCGCTGCATTCGGCGATGCAAAATCAAAAGCCGACGCGAGATCACCAGCCACCGTCCGTCTCCACTGCGTAATGTTCGGCTCAGCCACGCCAAATCGCTGCTCCACGAAGCGAATTAGCGATGTGTGGTCGAACACTTCGGAATTCACAAAGCCGCCCTTGCTCCACGGTGAAATCACGATCATGGGCACGCGCACACCTAGGCCATAAGGCCCCGGCGTGAATTCCGGCACAGGATAGGTCGGGCTGCCCGCAAAAATCTCGTTCGTTGTTCCCACGGTTGAAATTCCTTCCGTACGCGACCGCGGCGGTGTCGGCGGCACGATGTGGTCAAAGAATCCATCGTTCTCATCGAACATGTAGAACAACACCGTCTTGCTCCACACTGCCGGATTCGCTGTCAGCGCGTCTAGCACCTGCGACACATACCACGCACCGTACCCTGGCGGCCAGTTTCCGTGTTCCGTGTACGCTTCAGGAGCAACGATCCATGACACCTGTGGCAACTGGCCCGACAAAACATTTTGCCGGAAAATGTCAAACAGCGTCCCGCTCTTCGCGATGTTCGTGCCGGTCTTCGCTTTATCCGCCAGTGGAGTCCCAGGAAGTGCGTTCTGATATTGGTGCAAGTATAGCAGCGCATTGTCGCCGTAATTTCCAATGTAAGGCGCGTCGCCAGTCCAGCCCCAAAAATGTGCGGCATCCAATCCTTCCCCGATGTCCTGATACACCTTCCAGGAAATTCCGGCCTTCTCCAATTTTTCCGGATAGCTGGACCAGTCGTAGCCCGCCTCCGCGTTATTGATGACTGGCCCGCCGCCATTCCCGTCATTTCCTACCCAACCGGTCCACATGTGATACCGGTTTGGGTCGGTCGCCCCTAGCAGCGAGCAGAAATACGCGTCGCACACCGTGAACGCGTCCGCCAGCGAATAGTGATACGGAATATCCTTTCGCGTCAGGTAGGTCATTGACGTGGTCCCCTTGTTCGGTATCCACTGGTCATAGGCTCCGCCATTCCAGGCATTGTGCGTGTCATTCCAGTCGTGAATTACATCCTCAATGAAGATTAGCCCGAGGTTCGGCTGGTCCGGGCGGAACGGCAGTACATATCCGTCAGGATTGCTCGCGTCCGGCTGATGCCACACACTCTTTCCCGAAGGCAGCTTGACCGCCCGCGGATCTCCAAATCCACGCACTCCTCGCAGCGCTCCAAAATAGTGATCAAAGGAGCGGTTCTCCTGCATCATGAAAACCACGTGCTCGACATCGTTGATCGATCCCGTTCGGTTGTTCGCCGGAATCGCCAGGGCGCGGCTGATGCTCGCTGGGAAAGCGGCCGAGGCAACTGCCGTGGACATCAGTTTCAAAAACTCGCGACGATCTGTGCTCATGCGGATTCACACCTCTCCCGATTGCCATGCTGGCGATCGCGAGCTGCAGCTTAGTCCCACGGTGTTGCTCTTCCGTGACGATTCAGTTTTTATTCTGCGATTTGCTTGCCCGAGGGTCCCCGCTTGTGACCGCCGTGTATCTAGGCCGTGCAAGACACACCCTGGCGTTTTCTGATACTTTGTCGCAACGGCTGGGCTTGGTTTCATGCGAAAAACTGAGCGCTGGTCACTTACTGGCGGAAGGATCATTCATGAACAAAACCTTCAATCTCATCATCATGGTTCTCATGTTTGCGCTCGCCGCCCGACAGGTCTACGTCATCTCTCAAGTAGGCGCCAACGCCAGCAACGTCATCTTTCTTCTGCTTTTCCTGGCCTTCGCCGTCCGCCGTCTCTTGATCCACAATAAGCTCAGCAAATAAGCGATCTCCATGCGCTCCATCCCCACCGAACTCGCCGGCATTCCCGTCTGGCTTCTTCTCTTCGTTGCTGCCGGCTTGCTCCTGTTCCTTTTCAAAATCGCCGGCAGCCCCAACGATCGTGAGGAGCTTTCTAAACTCCGCCTCTTCTTCCTCATCGCCACAATTCTTTTCGCCCTGGCCGGCATCGCCGACTTCGTCCTCTGGGCCTCTCCTTCGTCATAGACTGCTCCTCGCAATGTTCCTTCGCCGCACTTGCGGTATCATCCGAAAGCAATGTCCCAGGTCTTAGAAGGTTCCCAGGTCTCGCACTACCGGATTTTGCGCCATCTCAGTTCCGGCGGCATGGGCGACGTTTACGTCGCCGAAGACCAACAGCTACGCCGTAAAGTCGCCATTAAATTCATTCGCGCCGCGGACGCAGCCGACGTGCCTACGCGCCGTCGCTTCGAACGCGAAGCGCAAGCCGCTTCCGCTCTCAACCATCCGAACATCTGCACCATCTTCGAAATCGACGAGCACGGTGGCCACCCATTCCTCGTTATGGAACTTCTCGAAGGCGCCGACCTTCGCCCATACTGCCGCCCCGGTGGAATGGAAATCTCTCAGCTCCTCAAATGGAGCATCCAGGTCGTCGACGCCCTCGCCGCCGCTCACGCCCAAGGCATCATTCATCGCGACATCAAGCCCGCCAACATCTTTATCACCTCGCGTGGCGACTCCAAAATTCTCGATTTCGGCCTCGCCAAGCGCCACGATCCTTCGTCCGATACTACAATCGCCAACACAACTCTGACCGATACCGCCGTTGAACTCTCCAAGTCCGGCGCGGTCATGGGCACCGCCGCCTATATGTCACCCGAACAAGTCCGCGGCGAGCCACTCGATGCTCGCTCCGACCTTTTCTCTTTTGGCGCGGTGCTCTACGAAATGGCTACCGGCAGACGCGCCTTCGACGGCGCTACACAAACCGCCATTTTCAGTTCTATCCTGACCGCCGAACCTATACCCCCTTCCGACCTTCGCCCCAGCCTCCCGCACGACCTCAGACGCATCCTCGACAAAGTTCTCGCCAAAGATCGCGACCTGCGTTACCAGAGCGCCGCGGAAATCAAATCCGATCTCATCCGCCTCCAACGCGACGTCGAATCCGGCATTGCCAAAGTGGCTGAACGCAACACAACCCAACGTCGCCGCTTGCGCCTGGCCATCGCAACACTCGCCGCGCTCTTTCTTATCGCTGCCGCTGTGGCTTCCGGATTTTTCCTTCGCAAACGCGCCACGCCGTCCGTTTCCGGTTTGTCGCATCAAACCACTGTCGCCGTTCTTCCTTTTCAAAACTCCGCCCATGATGCCAAATTCGACTACCTCGCCACGGCCCTGCCCGACGAAGCTGTCACCACGCTCAGCTACGCGCCAACTCTCAGCGTCCGCCCTTTCAGCATGTCACAGCGCTTCTCGGGCCCCGACTCCGA
>Ga0075434_100005372_pt1 | contig 11656 bp, 11 predicted proteins | sample RhiMethybrSRZTD3_FD_75298 | JGI IMG/M metagenome (GOLD analysis project Ga0075434, IMG submission 75298) | Populus rhizosphere microbial communities from Tennessee, USA - Rhizosphere MetaG P. TD hybrid SRZTD3 | ecosystem: Host-associated > Plants > Roots > Rhizosphere > Soil | place: USA... | reverse complement strand
CACCGCAACTGGGGACATCGGCGGGTACGTCGACCGAGCAAAGAATGCCATCGCGCAGGGGTTGAGACTTCCGTCGGGCTACACTCTTCTGTGGACGGGGCAGTACGAGTTCCAGGTCCGTGCCCGAGAGCGGCTCAAAATCCTGATCCCGCTCGTCTTCTTCATCATTTTCATGCTGCTGTACATGACGTTTCACTCGGCCTCCGAAGCGACGATCGTGATGCTGTCGGTCGTCTACGCCATGACTGGCGGAGTCATTCTGCAATGGCTGCTTGGCTACAACTTTTCGGTCGCAGTTTGGGTCGGCTACATCGCGCTGTACGGCGTGGCCGTTCAAACCGGTGTGGTGATGGTCGTCTATCTCCACGAAGCGCTCGATAAGCGATTGCGCCAGGGCGGCGATATCACGGAACGGGACATTCGGGAAGCTACGATCGCCGGCTCGGTGCTGCGATTGCGGCCCAAGCTGATGACAGTCAGTGTGGTGATGGCCGGCCTCGTGCCGATTCTGTGGAGCACCGGTGTCGGGTCCGACATCATGAAGCCGATCGCGGCGCCGATCATCGGCGGCATGGTCACATCTACGATTCACGTGCTGATCATCACACCGGTGATCTTCTACATCATGAAGGCGCGAGCATTGCGCAAGGGGCGGCTGAGCGTATCCGGGATGTCATTGTAGTCGTGGCCGCGCGTCGCGCGTTCGATCTGCTCGCGACCAATCTTCGCAGTGTAGACGAACGCTTTTCCCGCACGTCGACGGGTGAGAAGACCCTTGGCCCGCCGCCGGTCAAGGACTTTTGCGACGGTGGTGTAGGCGAGGCCGCGCGGCACGCCGACGGCCTGGTGAACGTCGGGCGCCGATGCCGATCGGCGTCCCAGATGGCGGCGAGTACGGCATCCTCGAGTTCGCCGCCCGGCAGCTGCGGTACCCGACCCATGAACGCCGATACGACGACGTGCGTCGTAACACGGTCAACCCGGGTCGGCTGGCGACTTCGGCGTCGGCCGCAGAGCCTGCGATCGCGCGAGCGGGATCAGCAGGACGAGCGCCACGGTTCCACACGTTATGAACCCCGTCCGGATGCCGAACATCTGCGTCAGGAGCCCGACGACGAGCGGGCCGACCATGTCGCCGAACTCCTTGAACGATTGCGCCGCGCCGATGGTCGCACCGAGTCGGTTGGCGGCGGCAGCGCCACCGACCAAGGCGTCGCTGTTCGTCCAGACGGTACCCACGCCGATTCCCGCTGCGATCACAATCACGATGAGAAGCCAACCCGACGCGAATGTCGTCAGGATGATTCCGACCGCCGCAAGACACAGGCCCATGAGTACGGTGAACCGCGTCTCGTAGCGATCGGCCATCCAGCCTGCAACCGGCTGAACAAGGAGGTACGCCGCGGTGGCGATGCTGACGATCGTTCCGGATTCCGTCGTCGTGTATCCCATGTCGTGCAGATACACCGGAAGGAATCCAAACAGAATGCCGACGAGAAACATGTTCACGACGATGACCGAATAAATGGGCAGCAGGTCCGGGTTCTTGAAGATGCGGAGGGCATCGCCGAACGACATGTCGTCATCGTCGTCATCGAGCGCGCCTCCCTGATCTGCCGGCAGGATCAGGCTGAGCGCGAACGTCACGGCCGCGATGCCGGCGGAGACAACGAAGATCATGGCAAAGCCGAATCGATGCGCCAGAAAGCCGCCTGTTGCAGGGGCGATAACGTAACCGGCGCCCTTGATCGCGTTGTAGATACCAAACGCTCGGCCGCGGGATTGCGCGAAATAGCGCGCGACGAGACTGATCGACACCGTCGAGAGTGCGGCCGCACCAAGACCCTGGACGAACCGCACGACCAACAACAGCCGCGGGCTAATGACGAGGAACAGGAGCGAACCCAGAAAGAAGACTGCCAGGCCAACGAGGAGCATCAGCTTCATGCCACGCCGGTCGGCGATGAACCCGGCGGCAGGCTTCGCGAACAGTTCCGCGAAGTCGTATACGGCGATGAGCAGCCCAATCATGAACGCGCCGGCGCCGACGGTTTCCGCGTACGCCGGGAGGTTCGTCGCAACGATGTGCGCTCCAAACGAGGTCACGAAGCCAGACAGGGAGAGCACGGCGAGATAGAAAGCGCGAGAGGGCATGCCGCTTTTACGCTATCGCGCGACGCGTAGTGCCGCCGCAAATCGGATGGCGGCGTTTGGCGTCCGACGCGCCGCCCGAGGCGCCGGCGATTCTCAGCCGATGCGAAGAAGTCGCGACGCGGTCTTTCGGAACACGTCGCGTTGCCGGCTCGTGATGAACATCCACGTGAGGATCTTGACGGATACGGGCATGCGGACTTCTGCGCCGTCACTGACGGGCGGGAACCACTGGAGCAACGTTTCGAGCGGGTTCTCACGCAATTCATCGACTTGGGCAACGCGGTGGACGCAACCCACCGTGCAGAACGGCGCGCACGGTTTCACGCTGTGACATTCACGTTCCAGGTCGGTGTAGCTATATTGATCGAGCGGCACGCCGGGATATCCGCGTTGCTGCGAGCACCAGTGAACCAGCCCATCTTCGCAAACGTAGAGGTATCGACTACCCGCCTTGCAGTGCCACTGGTTGGGCCGTCCCTCCGAGAGGTTCTTCTGAAAGCGGTTGTAGGCCGCGAAATTGAACGGCGATTTCCCGAGCCGGACGATATTCTCGAGGATCGACCGCTGATGCACGTCGAGCGGCAGCAGCTGGCCACGTCGATCATGAATGATCCCGACCGTCGTGGAGAAGCCAAGCGCTGAAGCCCGCCGAGCGACGACCAGCGCATCGGTGGGCCGGCGAATCCCTCCTCCGACGACGGAGTTGATGGTCACGTCGAATTCGGCATAGGCCGCCAGCAACTCGAGTTTCCTCTCCAGCACCCTGAGACTCTTCTTGGAGACCTCGTCGGGGGTCACGTTGTCGATGCTGATCTGCAAGTGGTCGAGGCCCGCGCGATTCAGGCGCTTGATCCGATCGGCGGTCAGCAAAAGGCCGTTTGTGATGACCGTCGCGATCATGCCGCGGCCGCGAATGCGGCGAATGACTTCGTCGAGGTCCGGATGGAGCAGCGGCTCGCCTCCGCTGAGCGTGAGAACGCCAGTGCCGAATGCCGCGAGCACGTCGACGCGGTGAAGCACGTCGGGCGTCGGAACAGGCCTCGAGTAGTCGTCGTACTCGTTGCAGTACGCGCAAGAGAGGTTGCAGCGGCGGGTTGGGATCAGATGGGCGGCGACCGGCTGATACGGAAACCGGAACGCTCGTGCGAGCATTCGAGCTTCACGCAAGCGCCGGCGGATCTTGCGGAAGCGACGGCGGATCGGAACCAAGATCATGCGAAGGCCACTCGAGTGCGAGGGCGTTCGTCTGATTATGCGCCTTCTGCCGGCCGTCAGTAGGGGGCGAACGGTAACGGACGGTCGCAAATACGGCCGGCCGTTTCCCAAGAAGTGACGCACCTCGTGGCGCGTGAGCTACTGCAGGCCTAGGGGGCAAACACCACGAATTACGGGGAGACGCCGATGCATATCGTTGCAGCGGACATGACTGCCACTACAGCCCGCCGGCTGCCTGGTGTGCGCGTATCGACGGCGCACCGAAAAGGAACCACCATGCGATCAATATGTCGAAGATCAGACAGCCGAACGACGACGTCGGCATGAAAGGCCAAATCGGGCCGCCCCACATGTGATGCAGGAAGTCCCACCCGGCGTGCATCAACCACGCGATCGCGATCGATCGATACGAACGAAGACCGGCGTACGCGAAGGGCATGGCGACCACTGGAAACGCAATTTCCCATACGCCGAATCCGCCGCCACTCAGATACGCGCCGCTCGCGCCTGCCACAATGAGCGCGTTCACGGTCCGACGTGCGGGCTCCCGAACGAATCCCATGAGAAGGATAAACACCCCTGCCGCGATGACAGGCGCAACGTAATCAGGAACGATGAGCGGTGGCGGATGCGGCATCGGCATATGCGCATTATTCTTCGGACCCTCACCTTAAATAGACTCGTTCGCCTGCGGTATCGAGAAATCACCCTTTTCTTGCGACCGCCCGTTGATAGGCTCCCGGCGTTACGCCGAGCTGTTGCCTGAACGATGCGATGAAATACGCTGGCGAAGAGTACCCGGCAGCGTCAGACACGTCCGCGACAGTCAGGTCGCGCTGACGAAGGAGGTCCATCGCTCGCTGACAGCGCCGCGTCATCACAAGCTGATGTGGCGTCGTCCCACGCATTTGGCGAAACGAACGGATGAAGTGGTTAGCGCTCACGCGGGCTGTCGCCGCAAGTTCTTTGAGGGTCGGTGACGCGGAGTTGGGGCTATCCATCGCTTCGGCGATCAACTGCTCTGCGCGGCAGATTGCCATTGGTGGCAATCCCCCGTGTGCGCGTAACCCCTCGTCGTCGCCTGGTGCCGCCAGCAAGTCGCGGACAACGTGCCGTAGTCGGACTTCGGCCGCGCAGCGGCCTCTCCAGTCATCGTGGCGTGCGGCCACGAACAATTGAATGACGGCACGCTTGAGCGCGCCGCTCGTGGGCTCGACGAGTGTCCCCGTCACCGTGTTGCTCGCCGCTTGTCCAAGGCTCTGAGGTTCAATGAAGACTTGAACGACCTCTGCGTCGCCCTCGAGCGTCGTTTCGGTGGGAATGCCTGATCGGAGAACGATGACATCCCCGGCCAGAACACGTTTAGAGAGAGCTCGGTCTCGCTCGGCGTGGCGCACCTGTTGCCCCGTGCTCAGACTCAGGCACACTCGGATCGCATCGGCTGTCGAGATCCGAAGGCGGCCGTTGAGGTGCTGCCATCGCGCGATCACCGCTGCCGAGCCGTTGGGCCCTTCCAGCGGCTCGATCCAGACTGGAGAGCCAAGCGACGCGATCGTTTGCTGGACGATCTTCATCTATCCTCAGCCGAACGTCACCGTTTTCGCATGAACGGCTTGCACTGTGCAAACTGATGCGCGTGCTCACGGTGGACGCGATGCCAGGAACAGGTTCTCTGCGGCGAGGTGGGCACGTGACCGCATCGTCGACGACAGCAGTGAGACGAGATCGCGAGCGACGCGGACCATTGTCCGACACAGAATCCGAGTACGTTCGATCATGACCTGACGGATCGTACGCGAAACGGAGCGAGTGCCGAGAATCCGCGCGGGTCGTTAATCACATCAGAAGCGCGGAAAAATCAGGAGAAAGGAATATTTGCGGACCACACGCGCTGATTACGGGCATGAAGCACTCACGCCACGGAGCGGCGGCGATTCGGTTCAGTGGGGTAGTTTCGGTCGGAGGCTCGCGTATGTCCATGTGCCGACGAGGGCACTGAGCACCGCGACCGCCATCACCGGCACACCCGCGCCGACCAACGCGACGAGCGGACCGGGGCACGCGCCCGTCATCGCCCATCCGAGCCCGAACAGCGAGCCGCCCGCCACGTAGCGGACGCCGCTGCCGAGCGTCTTCGGCGCGAAACCGAGCGGTCGTCCATCCGACGCGCGCATCGCGAGCCGTTTGATGATCAGCAGCGCAATGGCCGCGGTGACAACCGCGGTCCCGATGATGCCGTACATGTGGAAGGCATCGAATCGGAACATCTCCTGGATGCGAAACCACGACACCACCTCTGCCTCGACGAGGATGAACCCGAACGTGGTGCCGAGCACGAAGTAGGGAACGAGCGTCATCGCGCTACCTGAGAATCACCGGAAGGACGAAGTAGGTGGCCGCCAGTCCGCCGGCGAAGAAACCACACACGGCGAGCAGAGACGGCAGTTGCAGATCGGCGAGACCGGCGATCGCGTGGCCCGACGTGCACCCGCCTGCGTACGCCGTCCCGAAGCCGACCAGGAATCCGCCGACGACGATCGCGGCGAAGCCTTTGAGGGTGAAGAGCGCCGACCACGTGAACACTTCGTGCGGCGCCAGGCCGCTCAGGTCCGTCAGTCCGAGCCGATGCAGCGCAGCGACCGTTGCCGGCGATAGCGCCAGGTTGGGCGGCGGCGCAAACTGCCATGCCGCGACGGCCCCGACGAAGATGCCGAGCAGGAACGCGAGGTTCCAGCCACCGCCCTGGTGCGATTCGCGGAACGAGAAGCGGCCCGGCGAGATCATCGAACAGATGTGGCCGAAGCTGCTGGAGATCCCGAACGGCTTGTTCCCCAGCAGCAGAAGCGCCGGCACCACGAGACCGATCAGTGGTCCGGCGATGTACCAGGGAAGCGGGTGCATGGACGGAATCGACATGGGTGGCGATAAGGAACGCAGCCGTTTGCACGAACGCAACCGCGCAGGAATGCGCGGCCGACGACTGTCGGATTCGCCATTATAATCGCCGTGGCGTTCTCTCCAGCGGGCGCCGTCGTTCAGAAGCTCGGACGCGATCCGATGAGTGATCACACGAGGCGCAGTTTCCTGACACAGGTGGCCTCGATGGGCCTGGGGCCGGCGCTCGCTTCTCGCCTGCAGGGACGGGCGAGCGCTGCTGAATTCCCGGCCAGCCAGGCCGTGCGCAAGGGGAGTGCGCAACACCTAACGATCCTGCACACGTCCGACATTCACGCCCAGCTCGACACTCACGACGAGTTCTTCTACGAGAACGGCCGGCCGGTCTACAGGCGCCGCGGAGGCTTCGCGATCCTGTGCACCATGATCGAGCAGCTGCGCCGCCAGAATCCGGGGCGTACGCTCGTCGTCGACGGCGGCGACTGCTTTCAGGGCAGCGCGGTTGCGGCGCTGTCGAAAGGCCAGGCCGTGGTTCCGCTCATCAACCGGATCGGCTACGACCTCGTCCTGCCCGGCAACTGGGAAGTGGTGTACGGGAAGGACATGCTGATCAAGGACATGAACATGTACAGCGCGAAGAAGGTCTGCGCGAACATGTTTCATGCCGGGACGCCCGAGGCGCGGCTGCTCTTCCCGCCGTTCCAGATCTTCGACGTCGGCGGCACGCGCGTCGGATTCGTCGGCTACAACGATCCGCTTACACCCATTCGCCAGTCGCCGGCATACTCCCGCGGCATCCGGTTCACTCGCCCGAGCGCGGACCTTGCCGGGTACGTGGAGACGCTGCGCCGCGAGCGAGGCTGCCACGTGGTGTTCGTGCTGTCGCACATGGGGCTCGCGCAGCAGCTGAATCTCGCGAACCAGCCTTACGTGAAAGGGGTCGACTACATCCTCGGCGCCGACACGCACGAACGGATCCGGGAGCCATTGCCGGGCGCGTTCTGTAAGGTCACCGAACCCGGCGCGTTCGGGTCGTTCGTCGGCAAGCTCGACCTGGTCGTCGAGCGCGGCGCGATCAAGGATCAGACCTACGAGCTCCTCGATGTCGACCCCGAGCGGTACGGCGAGAACGCGCAGATGAAGACGCTGGTCGCCGCCGCGCGCGAGCCGTACCGCGAGGACCTCGGCAAAGTGATCGGCAAGACGCGCACGCCCCTCGTCCGCTACTACGTGATCGAGACGCCGATGGACAACCTCATCACCGATGCGTTGATGTGGAAGTTCAAGTCGGACTTCGTCGTCTCGAATGGGTTCCGTTTCTGTCCGCCGCTCGTGCCGCCAGACGGCGGCGACGCGGACATCACCTACGAGTACCTCTGGAGCATGCTGCCCGTGGAGTCGGCGATCAAATCCGGCGTCGTGTCGGGCCAGCAGATCCTCGACTGGCTCGAGAACGAGCTGGAGAATGCGTTCGCGACGGACCCAATCAAGCGGTTCGGTGGCTGGTTCGTGCGCTATAAGGGCCTGTTCGTGAGGTTCACGATCGGCAAGCCGACCGGTGAACGTGTCCGGGAAGTGAAGGTCCAGGGTCAGCCGCTCGTCCCGGCGCAGCGCTACACCGTGCTGGGATGCGAACGCGAAGGCGACCCCGACAACACGGTGTGCCGGATTGACGACGTCGCGAACCCGCGCCGCCACGACATCACCGTGCATCAGGTGGTGATGGAGTATCTGGCCGAACATTCGCCAGTGGCGCCGGTGATCGAGGGCCGCGCCGTCGCGACGGATGCGCCGGCGGATCTGCTGTCGCAGGTACAGGGCACGAGCTACGCGTTCAGGTGAACGCGTGTCGCGATCGCCGGGTGGCTGCTCGAGCCGTACGAAATTTCGACGTGCGGCAACCAATTCTCCACTCCGACAAGCGCGAATGCGACCGTGAATGCGACCAGCAGCCAGTGCGGGCCGTTCTCCGAGGAACAGAAAGACGAGCCAGCCGGCGCGTTTCCAAACCATGTTCAACGGCGAGATTCGCAAGTACGGTTCGCCCAGTGCCTCCGATCCTCCGAATAGTTGAAATTCTCGTGTCGCGGCCGCCGCGGACGATCTCGTTCGCCGGAACTTCCAGCACCTATGACTCTGGATCGCTGCGGTGATTGATTGCTCTGGCACGAGGCCTGAATCTGACTCGACGACCGTGCTGGTGATGCGCATTTCGATGGTGAATCTGCAGCGAGCACGAGGGTGTGATGTCCGCTGACCAACTCGCGCATGGCCACAGCTGTGACCACGGCGACCATCACGAACGTCATGGCGGCGGAGGTCACTCGCACAGCCTCAGTGTGGAGGCCGATCGACGGTACCTAACCATCGCCCTGCTGCTGATCCTCGGGTTCATGGTCTTCGAAGTCGTCGCCGGAATAATCGCGCATTCGCTAGCGTTGCTGTCGGACGCCGCCCATATGTTGACTGACGCCGGCGCGCTCGTGCTCTCGCTGGTCGTCATCCGCCTCGTGCAACGCCCCAGCGGCGGAAATCTGACGTACGGTATGCGGCGGGCTGAAGTGCTGAGTGGGCAGGCCAACGGCGCGGTGCTGCTCGTCCTGGGTGTGCTCGTGACCTACGAAGGCATTTCACGCCTCGTCCATCCACCAGACGTTGCGGGCGGTCTCGTGACGATCGTCGCGGCCCTGGGCGTGGCCGTGAACATCGCGGCCGCGTGGGTTCTTGCGAAAGCCAATCGACAGAGCCTGAACGTCGAGGGATGTTTTCAGCACATCGTCACGGATCTGTACGCGTTTATTGGCACGCTCGTCGCTGGCATCGTGATCATCGTGACCGGCTTCGATCGCGCGGACGCCATTGCGTCGCTCATCGTGGCCGGCCTAATGTTTCGATCGGGTTACGTCCTACAGCGCAAGGCCGTTCGCGTGTTGCTGGAGAGTGCGCCGGAGAGCACCGCTCCCCAAGAAGTCGGCTGGGCCATGGCGCGCGCCGAGCTCGTGAGCCAGGTGCACGATCTCCACCTCTGGGAGCTGACGCCCGGTGTCCCGATCCTTACGGCGCACGTGCTCGTCGCGCCGGCGGCTGACTGCCACGCGGTGCGCCGCGAGCTCGAACGGATGCTGCGCGAGCGCTTCGGAATCGAGCACACGACCTTGCAAGTCGATCACGCGCCGCACGAGGTGCTGTCGATCACCCGTCAACGACCACCGAACGCTCAATAGATTATGCGCGGCTGCGACAACCCGGTTGGCTCTCGGTTCAAAGCGCGAGCTCAGGCCGAATGTTCGAAGCAGTGCGCGGTAGCCGTCAAACTTCACCTCGTACCACTCGTCACCTTCGGATTCGGCACTCATATGGAGGCTACGGCATTCGTCTGGCGAGAATTAGTGCGGCGGCTCGAGGACGAGGGCGTCACGACATGGGGCGCGCTGCACGAATGGCTGGCCAAACCTGTTGAGTCGGCGAATCGTCTGCGCCGCGTGTGGCCGATGCTGCGGGACGTGCGGTTATCACTCCCCGATAGTCCCCAGTCTGCCACCTTGGATTGATAACGGTTCAGTCGCTTTGTGGCGACCGATCGATCCGTGGCCGCTCAGTAAACAGATCGGCGCTTATCGCGACGACTGATCTGCGCTGAACTGAGTAAAGCCCCAAAAGGTCGAATCGAGATCGAGCTAGGTCTTCGGGACCGCGCCGTTGGGCGTCAGCTTATCGACGGCCTGAGGCAACACATGCGATAGCTTCTGTGTGAGCTCCGGCACGGACAAACCCGATTTCTCTGAAAGCTGCTGGAGCAGCTCGGGACCGAGCACCCTGTGCACCTCATCGGGTGAGATCGGTTGATTGGGTCCGGTTCCAACCCATGACTTGACCGTCGCGCCAAGACCGTTTTTTTCGAATTCGCTAACTACACCTTGCACGCCGCCATGCTTCTCAAGGATGTCATTCACGACAGACACCATGCCAGCACCGACCATGCCACCGAGCAAGCCATCGAGCATTCCCATGTGCGTCTCCTTGCGGATGAATCACTGCATGCTGAATCGGGAGTCAACCGCGCGTGGTCGACGGCAGCCGACTGTTTTGGCGCGCTCCTTCATCGCGGCACGTTCCCCGTCCGTGAATCCCCTGGACCTTTCTTGTTCGCCGCGGCGTTGCCGGCAGCCTTCCGCGCCTCCTTCTTTGGGCTCATTGAACCTCGTCTCGAGCGCTGCACTGGAATCCTCGAAGACCTCAAAAGTGGAACCCCCATTTCACACCAAATTCGTCCGTGGTGTTCAAGGGTTCATAGAAGCCGATTCGCTCCCGGGCGGTCACATGATTTACCGTAAACGTCACCGTTTGATCGTTCACGGGCGAGGCGCTGACGTGCCAGTGCACGTAATACGGCTCCACCGACCAGTGTCTGGTGACCTGATATTTCGCGCTTGCGTGGAGCGCCCATCCTCCGGGCTGCGAGAACGAAACGTCGGTAAAGCCATCGATCGTGAAAGCCGGCGCGGTCGTCGTCGCGGGAACGTCGCCGCCGCCAAGTTTCGAGCCGCGGGTCTTCTGCCACCCGTGGAGCAGGCGATCGAATTCCAGGTTGACGCTGAGCACGCCGTGCGACGCAACCCTGGTGCGTGCCGTCATGCCGACCGGCAGATAGAGATATTCATCGGTGCGGTATCCGGCGCTGCCGGTCGTGCCGTTCGACAAATGGCGGACGCCCAGGCCGCTATAGGGTGACCACGCCCACGTTCGGCCGATCAAGTCCTTGCCGGCGAGGACGCGGGCTTCCAGATACCAATCCCGATCGCCGGTCTCGCTGCACGGCGATGCATCACCAAAGTCGAGCTCGTAGCCATTCGGCGAAGCGCTGTTAGGCGTGATCAGGTACGGCGAACACCAGCCAGTGTAGGTGACGCTGCCGATCGTGCCCCGCGCGTCGATCTGGCCAAACCAGTGGCGGCGCTTGCTGAGCGACAGCGTCGCCGTGTATTCGCCCCCGACTTTGACGCCGTCGATCGATATGCTCTGCGCACCAGGTTCGGTATAGGTGTAGCTGCCGACGCTGGCATTCACTTCATGTCCCGTTGGCGTGGCCAGGCTGGCGTCAGTTTGCGCGAACGCCTGGGATGAAACCAGTGCTGCGACACCGGCAAGGAAGAGGAGTTTCACGACGTTCGAGTTGCGGTGACGCTCGCGATCAGGCCAGCGTAGCCGCAGACGTGGAGGATCCGCATCACGACGGCAGTATACCTGCTCAGGAGAAGTGGCGATGCCGAAGCGATCCGTGTCATCGGCGCGCGGCGGGAGCCGGAACGATCAACGTCGCATGGAGGTGGCAAGCACAGTACTACGGCCGATCGTCCGAGCGCCAACGCGCCACTTCTCCGAACGAGTGGGC
>Ga0075434_100005371_pt1 | contig 11660 bp, 11 predicted proteins | sample RhiMethybrSRZTD3_FD_75298 | JGI IMG/M metagenome (GOLD analysis project Ga0075434, IMG submission 75298) | Populus rhizosphere microbial communities from Tennessee, USA - Rhizosphere MetaG P. TD hybrid SRZTD3 | ecosystem: Host-associated > Plants > Roots > Rhizosphere > Soil | place: USA... | reverse complement strand
CCGTGTAGAGGGTCGCGAAGATCAGCCCCACCTCCGCGGCGACCAACGACTGTCTGCTGACGAGGTAGCCGGGGGCGGGAGGACCCGGGAAGCCTCGACCGTGGGCGATCGCGTTCCAGCCGATGTCGAGGTGGGCGTCGACGATCAACTCGCTCGGAGAATACCTTGCAACCGAAAGCTGTACTTAGTAATAATGAAGCGATTCACTATGAACGACTCTGAATTGAAGCAACTCAAACTCGGCGCCTCCGAGCTCGCCATGGGCGAGGACGGCAAGCTGTACGACAAGACATTCCGCGCCCTGATGGGCACGCTCGACGTTGACACGACCGCGATCGAAGCCCTGACCGCCCTCCGGATGGCCGGGCGTTCGCTCCGCCTCCTGCAGCAGCGCTGGGCGGAGCAGCACCAGCTGAGCGAGGGCCGGCTGGGTGTGATGTTCAGGCTGATGCGCTGCGGCGACACCTCGCTCGGCGAGCTCGCCGACGCGCTTGAATCCACGCCGCGCAACATCACGGGCCTGGTCGACCACCTCGAGCGGGACGGGCTCGTCGAGCGCGTGCCCGACACGGAGGACCGTCGCTCGGTCCGGGCGCGGCTGACAAGCAAGGGCAAGGAGACGATCGGCGGCATCTGGCAGGAGGGCATGGCCCACCAGTACGCGATCGCCGGAGGCATGACTAAGGAAGACCTGGCGCAGCTGCGACACCTGTGCCTGACGCTGGTGGAAGCCGCCAGAAAGGAGTTGGGGAAGTGACGGAAACGGTTCAAGCGGAGCCGCGACACATGACGTACGGCCTCTCAAGGGGCCGCGTCATCCTGGCCACGGCGGGGACGATGCTCGCGCTGCTGCTGGCGGCGCTCGACCAGACGATCGTGGGCACGGCGATCCCGCGCATCGTCGCCGACCTCAACGGCCTCGACCGGCTGGCCTGGGTGACGACGGCGTACCTCGTCACGTCGACGACGATGACGCCGATCGCCGGCAAGCTCGGCGACCTGTTCGGCCGCAAGCCATTTCTCCTCGCCGGCATGGTCGGTTTCGTCGCCGCGTCGGCGCTCTGCGGTCTGTCCCAGGACATGACGCAGCTCATCGTGTTCCGGGGCATCCAGGGCGTGTTCGGCGGTGTGCTGTTCGCCACCGTCTTCACGGTCATCGGCGACCTGTTCCCACCCGAGCAGCGCGGCAGGCTCGCGGGCCTATTCGGCGCCGTGTTCGGCCTCTCGTCGATCGTCGGCCCGACCACGGGCGGCTTCATCACCGACCACTTCAGCTGGCGATGGGTCTTCGAGGTCAACATCCCGGTCGGCGTCATTGCCTTCCTGGTCGTGCTGGCCGGCCTGCCCTACGTCCGCTCGAAGGCCTCGTGGCGCGACATCGACTTCTGGGGAGCGTTCACGCTGGCCGCCGGCATCGTCCCACTGCTGATCGCGCTCTCAATCACCCGCGACCACGCATGGACGTCGCCGGAGGTCACCGGGCTGCTCGCGCTCGCCGCGGCCATGCTCGCCGCGTTCGTGTTCGTCGAGTCGCGGGTCCAGCAGCCGATCGTCCCCCTTCACCTGTTCAAGAACTCGACGTTCAGCGTGAGCATGATCGTCGGCTTCCTGACAGCCTTCGGCATGTTCGGCTCGATCCTCTTCACCCCATTGGTCTTCCAGGGAGTGCTCGGGATCAGCGCCACCAACTCCGGCGCCCTGATAACCCCCATGATGTTCGGCCTGCTCGCCGCGAGCACTACGACCGGTTTCGTGATGCGGCGGATCAAGTACTACCGCTTCCTCGGCACCCTTGGTGTGACCGTGATGATCTTCGGCATGTGGCTGCTCTCGCAGATCACGACGTCGACCCCCGAGTGGATCGTGGTCCGGGACCTGATCATCGTGGGCCTCGGCATCGGTGTGACCTTCCCGCTGTACCTGACGGCCGTCCAGACCGCCCTGCCTCGCCAGTTCCTCGGGGTCGCATCGAGCCAGATCCAGTTCTGGCGCAACCTCGGCGGCACGGTGGGCAGCGCGATCCTCGGCGCCGTGCTGTCGAATCGCCTCCCGGGTTACCTGACCGATCGGGTGTCCGCGCTGGGCATCCCTCCAGACCAGCTCAAGAACATCCCGAACACGGGCAACGCGAACGCGATCCTGGACCCCACCCTGATCTCGCACCTGCCGCCGGTGATCGTGACCGCGATCCGGGCGGCGCTGGCGGACTCGCTGCACGACATCTACCTGTTCGCCGGCGGAGTCCTGATCCTGGCTCTCGTGGCGACGGTGTTCATGAGGGAGGTGCCGCTCACCGCCGCGCGGCCCGGCGCCGGCCGCCGGGAGGCTGCTCCGGTCGAGCTGGAGGAAGAGCAGGAAGCCGTCGCGGCCGGGTAAAGGCATGTCCGGGTAAAGGCATGTAAGGAGATGCCTCCAAATGTTCGCCAGCCGAGTTAGAATCGCCCCCGCACGCCGAGGGTAGCTCCGGTCGCCATCGTTCGTCCGGGCCTCAGCGCGAATACAAGGGGAGGCCAGATCGGTGGCAGTTGGTTTCGTGGACCGGACGTTGACGTGTCGTGACTGCGGGCGGGAGTTCATCTTCACCGCAGGCGAGCAGGAGTTCTACCAGTCGCGGGGGCTCCAGAACGAGCCGCGACGCTGCCCCGAGTGCCGAGCCGCCAGGCGGGCGGCCGACGGAAACGGCGGCCGGGTGCGGGTCATGCACGACGTGATCTGCTCCAACTGCGGCAAGCCGACCCAGGTGCCGTTCGTGCCGACCGGGGCGCGCCCGGTCTACTGCATCGACTGCTTCCAGACGGTGGGTAGGCGCTAAGGCGCTTCTTTTTCGCTTTTTCGAGCGGCCGGCGTGTTCGCCGGCCGCTTTTCTATTTCGGCTCGATCCGGAACAGCGTGAGCCTGTCCGCCGCAGCCGAGAACTGGTCGGCCGTACCGGGTTTCTGCACAAGACCGCTGCGCACAAAAAACTGGACGCCGGCTGGGATCTGACGCGGAAACTCGCGCACGACAGCGTCCTTTTCCGGCGATTCCACTTCGACCAGGCCGACCTTCCTTGTCGATCGGCCGCGGCCGAGATTGCCCCAGCCTGCGGCTCGCGCGTTGCGGACCCAGCTCAAATCGCCGAAAGACAGGATGTAGCGGCTGCCATCGACGGTGAAGGGCGAAACGACCGTTGTCCGCATGACTCCTGTCGTCCGGCCGGGGATGCTGAGCGTATGAAACGAGAGAAAGGCGATGCCGGCGCTCTGGAGCGCGATGATCACCCTGCTCGCCGGCCCGACCCAGGCCGGCAGTGGATTCGGACTAGGCGATGGCAATCGGGCGGACCGGAGAGCCCGTGGCGCCGCGCATCTTCAGCGGCAGGCACACGAAGACGAACTCGTAGACCTTCGCCTCCGCCAGCTCCTCGAGGTTCAGGTTCTCGATGATCGGAATGCCCGCCCTCACGAGGAGCAGGATGTGGCCGGGCAGCGTGACCTTCAGCTCGGGATCGACCGGCCCCATGACGTCGAAAGCCATGTTGTCGGCGCCGACGGCGCGCACACCCTTGTGGATCAGCCACCGACAGCCGGCGGCGGTGACGCCTGGGCCCTCGAGGTAACGCTCGGGGTCAGACCAGAACCTCCCCCAACCTGTGCGCACGAGGACGACGTCGCCGGATCGGATCTCGGTTTGAGCAGCGCTTTGCAGCTCGTCGACGGTGATGCCGTGCTCCGCATCGCTCGGGACGTCGATCAGCACCCCCCGCGCCACGATGGGCGGCATGGTGTCGATGCCGAGCTGCTTGAACCCCGCCGACGTCTGGACGTCGTCGACCGGGATCCCGCCGTGCAGCTTCAGGTTCTCCGCCTGGTGCGCAAGCGCGTCGATGTGGGTACCCGAGTGCTCCGGCGTGACGATGATTCCCGACGCGCCGGTTCGCGCCTCTGACGCCCCAGGGGCGTGGTGACGGTGCAGGAAGTACTGGAAGCCAGGCTTGTGCGCAGGGTGCATCGGCGCGCCGGAGTAACGCGGCTGCTCGAGGTCGAAGACGCGCGCCTTCTCGATCGAATCGAGAAGCGACGCCATCAGTCTCTGTATCGGTAGACGATGCGGCCCCGGGTCAGGTCGTAGGGAGACAGCTCGACGCGGATGCGGTCGCCCGGCGTGATGCGGATGAAGTAGCGGCGCATGCGGCCGGCGGCGTAGGCGATGAGCTTGTGCCCGCCCTCCACCTCGACCTCGAACATCGCGTTCGGGAGCGCCTGCGAAACGACGGCGTCCATGACGACCGCCGGCTCTTTCTGGTCGCCGTTCTCGCGGTCAGGCTTGCGCGACTTCTCCGGACGTCGCGGCGCGCGCCTTCCTTTGTTCTTGCCCAAGACGCGTGAAGTCTACTTGCGGCCTGCGCCCGAGGTCAGACGCGACTCCACGTCCCTGGCCACGTCAGCCGGCAGTCGGTCCGCGGCGACGAGCCGGTTGACCGTCTCGATCCAGCGGCGGTCCTTCTGCACCGCGCGCATCATGAGCTCGCATCCTGCGTCGACCATTCCCGCCTGGGCCATCTCGAGGCCGCCCCAGAACGCGATCTCGACCATCTCGGGCGCGAGGGCGAGCGCTTCCTGCAGCTTGGTCGCTGCGATCGCCTGGTCGCCAGAGTTGCGATCGGCCTCGTTCAAGGCCATGTAGGCCCGCTTGACTCGCAGCAGCCGGCGCAGTTCCTTGTTGGGGTCCGGCGCGTCCTCGACGCGGATCTCGATGATGCGGTCCTCCCACGCGCGACCGGTCGGGTTGCCGGTGACGACCAGCATCGCCGCCGACTGCTTGCCGCGGATGTCGCCGCCCTCGGCCTCTGCTGCCTCGAGCGCAGCCATCATGCGTTCCGCAAGCGGCTCCTTCGACGAGGTGTAGGCCTCGAACATCGCGTCCCAGACGGTGTCCTTCTCCATCAGGTTGGCCTGGACGCTGAAGCCGTCGCCGATCCGGTGGCCGGCGGCCGGGATGCACTTCGCTCCCGTGTGGGTCGCGACGTTGCCGTCGGCGTCGACGAGCGAGACCTGGCGGGACTCGGGCTGGCTGTCGCCCGCGAGCAGCGCTTTCAGAGCCTGCGTGGCGCTGTAGCCGGCCTTCAGGTAGTCGAGGCCGAGTGGCCCGAAGCTGACATTGACCATCGACTGCGTGGCCACGGCCCCAACTCCCGCGATGGCCCACGGCACGGTCGGGCCGACCTGGAAGTAGTGAGACTGCACGGCCACGCCGAACTCGCCGGTGTCCTTGTCGCGCGCGACTATCGAGTACGTCATCGCCGGTTATCGTAGTTCGCATCGCGCACTACCAGCGGCCCGACTGGTTCACCAAACACGTCTTCAACAATTTCGTTGGCGTGTGCACACGCCTCGGCATCAGCGTGTGGGGTTCGCGGGTGCTGCGGGTGCGCGGCCGCAAGTCCGGCGAGTGGCGGAGCTCACCGGTGAACCTGCTGACGTACGAGGGCACGCAGTACCTCGTCGCGCCGCGGGGGCACACGCAGTGGGTCCGCAACATCCGCATCTCACACGAGGGTGAGCTCGTTCTTGGCGGGAAGGTTCAGCGCTTTCGCGCCGTCGAGATCCCCGATGAAGAGAAAGTGCCGCTGCTGCGGCACTATCTCAAGCGCTGGAAGTTCGAGGTCGGGATGTTCTTCGGCGGGGTCAGCGACACCTCACCGGACTCCGAGCTCCGCCGCATCGCGCCGGACCACCCCGTCTTTCGGGTCGAGCCGCTCTAGCTCTCGTAGCGCAGGTCGCGCGGCTTCGACGCCCGCCAGCGCTCGATCCACGTGCCCTGGAGCTCTGGCTTCCTCTGCTCGGCGCTGAGCTCGCGGACCGCGGTCTCGACGCGCGCCGTGAACTCGCGCGTGCCCTCGTTCTTGGCCGGTGTCATGGGCTTGCCGATGCGCACCCGGATCGGACCGGGAAGCGGCAGTTTCTGATGGCGCGGCATGACCTGGAACGCGCCGCGGATGTGCATCGGCACCACCGGCGTCCCGGTCTCCTTGGCCAGGAATCCGACGCCGGGCTTGAACTCCTGGATGCGGCCGTCGGCCGAACGGCTGCCCTCCGGGAACAGCACCAGGTTCCAGCCCGACTTGAGGAGCTGGCTCGAGCTGTGCAGCTGCGCCTGGGCGCCGCCGGTGCGCGAGAACGGGAAAGTGTTCAGGAAGAGGCTGACGACGTTGCCCAGGAACGGCCGCTTGAACCAGTAGTCGGCGGCGGCGGCAACGACCGTGCGCTCGCGCGCCGCGTCCGTGAGCGCATGGAGTATCAGTGAGGTGTCCGCGTGGCTCGAGTGGTTGGCCGCGAAGATCACCGGCCGCTCGAGCTCCCTCACCCACTCCCTGCCCTCGACCTTCGGATGGACCATCGCCTCGGTGAACGGAAGCAGCAGCGCGCGCTGGATGAGGTAGCGGATCGAGCGCACCGGCTCCACGCGCGCCCAGCCGAGGTCGCTCGGCGGCGCCGGCACGACGGCGCCCTGCTCGGGCCACGAATGCGGCCGTGGGGTGTTCCAGTGCCACGCTCTGCGCACCCGCATGACATCGCTCAACGCCGCGCCTGCCGTGCGGGCGAGTCGCGTCAGCGGCGGTTCCGAGTACCAGGCCACCGAGTTGCTATTCGACCTCGCAGAGCATGATCGGCGGGGTCCGGAGATGGGTCACGGACGGATACCGGCCGACTGTCTGCTCGGCCATCTCGAGCGCGTCCTCGAGCGTCGTCGCGGCCTTGAAGCCCAACCGGTGGACGACGTCGCGATCGCCGCCGACGATGATGATGTCGCCCGCGTGCTCCATCGCGTGTGCCGCCCAGTACCACGCGTAGAAAGGATGCGCGCCGTGGTACGCGTGTGACTTTCGGTAGAGCTGCCGGAACCACGGGTCCTCGGCGAACCGCAGCTCGTACTTCTTCTCGATCTCGGCGGGGTCCTTCGTGTCGGCCAGGACCTCGTCGTAGAAGTCGATGTAGCTCGGGTGCTGAACGGCGTCGAACTCGTAGCGAGTGGGGTGCGTCAGGATCAGCACGCCGCCTTTCCGGAGCACCGGCTGCTTGCGATAGAAGTTGAAGAGATAGCCGGCGCCCATGCAGACCACGAGCACTGGGTTCATCGGCGAGTTGACGTTGTAGGGCCCGAGATATGGGACGCCGATGGTCACGATGTCGGTCTGCCCCTCGACCTGGACCGCGATCTGCTTGTTGACCGCGTCCAGCGTCTTGTCGTGCACGGCGTCCACCTGGCCGGCATTGACCGCGGTCAAGCCGTACGGCGCCCGCATGGCGTGAAACACGTTGCGCTTGAAGGCCGGGGGCGCGATATCGGTCATCTGTTTGGTGGCGAGGAACATCGCCTGGTCCTGCGGCGTCCAGTCGGTCTCGCGCTTCTGCATGAAGTTCGCGATCGCGGGAAAGGCGTGGTTGTTCACGGTGGTCTCGATGTGAAACACGCGAACCGTGTCCTCGATGAGCTGACCCTGGCGGATGCAGGAGTGGTGAAGCGCCGAATCGGGCGGGTTCATGTACGAACGAGAGCCGAGGAGCGTCTTCACGTTGTGGTGCGCGCGGATGCCGCGATACGAGGCAAGGCCTGTCGACATCGACTTGTGCCCGCCGTCCATCGGCACCAACGTCAGGTTCACGTAGATGACGAGATCTGACTCCGCGGCGCGCCGGTTGAGCGTCACCTCCTCGCCGGCTGACGTCTTGCCGATGTAGACGTTGTTATCGGGATCCTCGCCGTCGTGCTGGTACAGGCGGTCGGGGTGAAACGTGCTGAAGATGCGGTCGCCCACGATGTGACGCAGCTCGTCGTTGGTCATCCGCCGGTGCAGACCGAGCGCGGCGATGATGTGCAGGTCGTCGATGCCGGCCTCGGCAGCCATGTCGATGACCTCTTCCATCACCAGCTGGCGCACGTCCGGCGCGGCCATCGGCGGCAGCGGCAGCGAGAGGTCGTCGAAGGCGATGGTCAGCTTCATGCCGCGCCGCAGCAATGACTTCAGCGGGTCGTCTTCGAGGGGTTTCGCGAGCGCGCGCTTGATGGCGCGCTCGGGATGCGTGATCGGCTCGAGCGGATCCGGCGGGTAGACGATGCGGGCACCGAGCGGAAGCTTCTCCAGCCGGATGCCTTCGCCGTAGTGGAAAAGGACCGGCGGCGTGTTCCGATCCACCTCGATCACCGCACCCGGTCGTGGCACTACGCCCGTAATCCTCGCAGGTCGAACGCGACCTTCACGGCGCCGAGGCGCCCGGCAGTCATCGCGTACTCGATCGCATCGCGGTAATCGCCGAGCCCGAAGAGAGGGCCGGTGAGCTCCTCGAGCCGCATCTCACTCGCCGCTTCGAGCGCGAGATCGAACGTCTTGCGGCCTTTCTTCTTGGGCTCGCTTCCGTAGGCGTACGCGCCGGTCACGTTGAGCTCACGCTGCCAGATGGGCGCCCAGTCGACCTTCTCCTCTCCTGGCATGCCGACCACGACCACCGTTCCGCCCTCGCGCGTGAAGCGCACGGCGTCGTTGAGGCTGTCGGCGCGCCCAACGCACTCGAATGTGATGTCGGACCCGCCAAGCAGCAGCGAGCGGTTCATGCCATCGAGCCTTCGCGACGCTGTTGCGAAGCGAACCCTCTGGAAGACGTCCGCCGGCGCGATGACCTGGTCGGCGCCGAGCTTGCGCGCGAGGTCGCGCTGCGTCGGGTGCTTGGCGATCGCGATCAATCGCTTCGGCGGCGTGAACGTGCGCACCGCCGCCACGGTGAGCAGGCCGATCGTGCCGGCGCCGGAGACGACGACGATGTCGTCCTTGGTCGCGCCGCCACGCAGCGCGGCATGGATGCAACATGCAAGTGGCTCGACGAGCACAGCAGCTTCGTCGGAGAGCTTGTCCGGAACCGGGTGCACCTGCGATCGGTGCGCGACCAGCAACTCCCCCCAGCCGCCGCCGGTGTCGGCGCAATAGCCGGTTTGGAGGCCGACCTCGATCGGACCCTCGGTCACGTTGTAGCAAAGCCCGGGCCGGCCCTCCGCGCACCGCGGGCATGGCGGGTCGATGCCGCGAACGACGCAACCCAGCGCCGGCTCGATGACGACGCGTGAGCCGTCGTCCAGGATCCCGACGACCTCGTGGCCCGGGACGAATGGGTAGCTCGTGAGCGGGTCGAGGTAGAGGGAGATGTGTCCGCTGATCGCGGCGAGGTCGGAGCCGCAGATGCCGCTGACGCTCGGACGCACGCGTATCCAGTCGCGCGCCGGCAGCTCCGGCTCTGCGACGTCGCCGAGCTTGAGCATCGAAAGGGCGCTGGTGGCAACGTCTGGCCGCCCGCCCGCCGCCTTCACGACGGCGAACGATGGGATGGACCGGACGTACTGGAGCGCTAGCAAATGATTAAGCCCTCACCCTTGCTCCCTCTCCCCGATAGGGAGAGGGACTATCGCCTGACGGCCTCAAGGTATTCCGGCGAACGCGGGTCTGGCATGGGCAGCCGCCAGTTCCCGGGCGCCATGCGCCAGCGCTCGATCCTCCAGCCCCGCTGGCCGGCGACCTGCGACAGTCGGGCGTCCGGATTGACCGCTACGGGCGTGCCCACCAGCTCGAGCATCGGCAGGTCGGAGAGCGAGTCGGCGTACGCAAAGCTCTCGGACAGGTCGATGCTGTGGCTCCCCGCGTACTCTTCGAGCAGCGCCCCGCGTGCCTCGCCGGCCGGCGGCGGCGACTGCAGGTCTCCCGTGAGACGCCCGTCCTTGACCAGAAGGTGCGCGCAATCGACCTCGACATCGAGCAGCTCCGCGAGTGGCTCGACGACGACGTCGAGCGCCCCGGTGAGCAGCAGCACGCGATGGCCCGCGCGCTTGTGCTCGCGGATCCTCCGCATGCCCGCGGGATAGATGCGGCGCAGCGTCACCGCGTCGAGCGCCTCGCGCCCGAGCCGCTTCATGACGTCGGGATCGAGCCCTTCGTACTCGCGGTAGAAGCTGCGCTGGAACTCTGCCCGTGACCGCCGCTCCAGGTAGAGCCACCTCGGCGCCTTGCGGGCCATGTCTGCCATGAAGGCGGGCCAGTCCTCCAGCGGCTGCGCCCGCAGCCGCATGTACAGGAAGTATTCGACGACGTTGGTCTCGACGAGAGTGCCGTCGACGTCGAAGACCGCGAGCACGTCCGGCCGCCCCGTGCGGCGGTCGATCGCCGCGCGGACGGATGACGATTCGGCCTTCGGCTCCGTGCTCCCGGTCGGCTGCTTGCCGCGGCGGGCCGCCGTCTCCGCGCGCGACATGCGCACCACCGTCGGGAAGTGAACTTTCTGGAAGTAGTGCGACCACGTGTACGACGCAGCGTCGAAGGGGAAGGTCTTGCGCTCCGCCGCGGGCGTCTTCTCCCAGAGCGCCATCACGTTGCGCGTGTCGAAGATGCAGTCGACCTCCGTGTAAACGCCGTAGAGCTGGATCAGGTTGAGGCCGCGGTCGAGCCGCTCGCGCTCGGCGTTCAGGTCGTCGGAGAGATCCGCCACGCTGGCGCCGAGCGGAAGTCGCTCGACGAACCACTGCGCAGCCTCCACCAGGCGCAACGCGGTTCGTGCGCGCGTGGCCATCTCCTGCCGGCTCGGGTAGGTCCACGTCGGCGTCCCGATCGCCTGGCCGTAGCGGTCGCGCAGAGGATGCTCGCCGAAGTACACGCTCGCCTCGTCCGCCATCTGGCGCAGGCGCAGCGGATTCCGGCTGCCCGAAGCGGCGTGGTAGACGCGCGGCTTCGAGTCGGGCGGTGGATTGGCGGCCACGGCGAGCACCGTGTTGACGACCAGGTCGGCCGGGATGATGTCAAGGATCGAGTCGGGCAGGCCCGAGAAGTCGCGCAGGATGTTGCGGCCGAACGCAAGGATCAGGGGCTCGGCCATCCGGAATCCCTCGAGCCAGCCGGGGAACGGCTCCGCAAGGGCGCTCTCGATGATCGACGGCCGGACGATCGACAGCGGAATGTCGCCGTGCAGCTCGACGACTGCGTGCTCGGCCATCGCCTTCGTGAAGGAGTAGATGTCGGAAAAGCCCATTGAGTTCGCGTGCACGCGCCCGCGCTCGACCAGGCGGTCTTTGACCCATTTCTCGCGCAGGCGCTCGGTCGCCCGGGCGACCGCCGGCGTCCCGGCCGGGCCCATTCGCGATCGCGCCTCGCGGCCGAGCTTGTTCAGTATCTCGGGCCGGCGCGACTCCTCCTCAACCGGTCCGCGGAGGCTCGACAGCACCTCGGCCTCGTGGCGCCAGTTCAATCCCGGGTCGAGGGGCGGCTCCTCGCGGACCACACCCCGCAACATGCCGCCGACGTAGGCGGTCGAGACGTGGACCAGGTGCGGAAGCGCACCGCTCGATCGCAACGCTTCGACCAGACGGGCGGCGCCGAGCAGGTTGGTCTGAGCGGACAGGTCGGCCGGGTTGTCGAACTCGACGGCCGCCGCCGAGTGGATCACGATGTCGCACGCACGGAGCCGCTCGCGACCCTCGTCCGTGAGCCCCAGGCCGTCGCGACCGAGGTCGATCTCGACCACCCCAAGCTTTTCGGCGGCGAGCTTGGCGAACCCTTCCTCGCCCAGCTCCTCCTTCAGGCGCTTGAATGCCGGGCTGGAAAGCACCTCGCGCTCGAGGCGGTCCGCCGCCGGACGGCGCGCGCT
>Ga0075434_100005366_pt1 | contig 11663 bp, 10 predicted proteins | sample RhiMethybrSRZTD3_FD_75298 | JGI IMG/M metagenome (GOLD analysis project Ga0075434, IMG submission 75298) | Populus rhizosphere microbial communities from Tennessee, USA - Rhizosphere MetaG P. TD hybrid SRZTD3 | ecosystem: Host-associated > Plants > Roots > Rhizosphere > Soil | place: USA... | reverse complement strand
CAGCCCGGCGCCGACGACGATCGTCGCCAACGCGAGCGCGCACGCGGACGACGTGTCGCGATGCCTGCACCGCTGGACGCGGCCGAGAGCGCACGCGCGAACTCGGTGGTGGTCGCGAACCGGTCGGCCGGAGCCGGTGCCAGCGCGCGTCGTAAGGCTGCGTCCACCGATTCGGGGATGCCGGGGCGGATGACGCATACCGACGGCGGCGGCTGCGACAGCCGTCGGGCGATCACCGCCTGAACCGAGGGACCGGTGAACGGCGGCTCGCCAGCGAGCATCTCGTAGGTGACCGACGCAAGCGCATAGAGATCGCTGCGCGCGTCGAGATCATGGTCCCCGCCCGATTGTTCGGGGCTCATGTAGCCCGGCGTGCCGAGCGCGAGACCAGTAGTCGTAAGCCGCTGGTTCGTCTCGCCTAACGCCCGCGCGATCCCGAAGTCGGCTACCAGGGCATGGCCAGCGGCGAGCAGGATGTTCTCGGGCTTGATGTCCCGGTGCAAGATGCCCTGCGCGTGCGCATGGCCGAGCGCGTCGGCGATCTCGCTCGCGAGCCGCACCGCCTCGTCGAGCGGAAGCTGCTTCTCCCGCTTCAGGCGGTCGCGTAACGACTCGCCGTCCACGAACGGCATGGTGTACCAGAGGCGGCCGTCGGTCGCGCCGGAATCGAGGAGGGGCAGGATGTTTGGATGAACGAGGCGAGCCGCGAGCCGGATCTCGCGATCGAATCGCTCGGCGCCGGAGGCGATGCCACCTTCGGCGCGGAGCACTTTGAGGGCGACGTCGCGATCGCGCTGGAGGTCGCGAGCGAGGTACACGACCGCCATCCCTCCCTTGCCGAGCTCGCGTTCGATGCGATACCGATCGGCGAGGCCGGCGTGGAGGGCATCGCCAAGACTGGGAGAGCCCTCTTCGCGCATGGAAAGAGACTCGCACCGTCGCGAACGGATCGCAAGCGACCCGTCAATCGGGATCGTCACGAGCCGAGCGATCAGCCCGACGTGCCTACACGCGAGGGCTGTGAGAAAGGAGCGGGCGCCCGTCGGTGAGGGCGCTCGGTGATGATGGGCACCAGCACGGTCGACCGTGATATCGAAGGCCGCCTAACGCCATTTGAATTGGCACTTACGCCACAAGCTTGCCAAACATCGGAATGGCGCCGGTTCCCTGTCTCACGCGCTCACCCCAGCGCATAGAACAGATCCACGAACGACCGCGCCGACCCGTCCATCCCCGCCACCTTCGGGTTCGCCGACTCTACGAGCCAGTACTCGTCAGGCGCATGCGCCCCTGCCCCATGGCCGAGCCCGAAGATCCCCGCGGGCAGCTTGAGCGGTGCCCCCGTGAACGTGTTGCCCGGCCACGACCCCGCGAGTCGCGGCCACACCAGCGGTTCGATCCCCGACTTCCGATACGTCGCCACCATCGCCTGCACGAGCTTCGAGTCCGCGGGCGTCTCGGTCGGATCATACCCGCCGGTCATGTTCACCTCGATGTCGCCGAAGCCCTTCTTCTGCAGGTGCGACTTGAGGAGCTCGAGCGTCCCCTTCGCCGTCATGTCCGGCACGAGGCGCATGTCGATCTTCGCGACCGCCTTGTGCGGCAGGATTGTCTTCCCACCGGGGCCCGTGTAGCCGCCCACCAGGCCCTCGATGTTGATCGTCGGCTGCGAGACGAGACGCACGAGCGAGTCGTGCCAGGCCTCATCCCCGATCCAATGCTCGACGCCTAGGGCCTTCTTCGTCGTCACCTCGTTCTTCTTCGGGATCGCGTCCTCGAGAACCTTCTTCTGCTGCGCCGTGAGCGGACGCACCTTGTCGAAGAACCCCTCGACCGCCGGTGTGTGGCCATCGGCCTTCACGAGCGTGTTCAGCGCCTGCACGAGATGCCACGCCGGGCTGTCGACCTGCGCCGCAAGGCTCGAGTGAATGTCGAGCTTCGGACCGCGTCCCCACTTCTCGCCCGACGACACGAGCTCGAGCTCCACCACCCCCTTCGCGCCGAGGTCGACTTCAACGGCTCCGTCGAGCCCCTGGTTGCCTAACGGGATGATGATGCCTACGCACTTGCGCAGCGCGGCCTCGACCTGGGGCTTGAACACGACCTGCCGGAAGTTCGGCGACCCGATCTCCTCCTCCCCCTCGGCAACGAGGACGAGATTGACCGGCAGCTTCACATTGGCCGCCTTGAACGCGCGCAGCGCCGCGAGGCAGGCCATCTCCGGGCCCTTCGAGTTCGTCGTGCCGCGGCCGAGCATGATCTTCCCCACGCCGGGCCGATCGACGATCCGCGCCTCGAGCGGCGGCGAGCTCCACTCCGCGGGATCGAATTGCTTGACGTCGTACATCATGTAGACCGCGAGCCATGTCTTCGCGCCGGCATCGAGTGTGGCGAAGACGCCCGATTTGCCAGCCGTCGGCACCACGTCCACCTGCGTGAAGCCGGCGTCACGCGCCAGCTTCGCCATGTACTCGGGCCCCTGCGGGTAGTTGCGATTCTCGGCCGCAATGGACGGGAGGGCGATCCAGTCCTGCAGCATCTTGACCGTCGCATCATGTTGCGCGGCGATCTGCGCGATCACGCTGTCGCGGTCGTCGCCCACACGGAACCCGGCGAGGCCGGTGAAGCTTGTGAGGCCGGTGAAACGGTCGCCTAACGCGACAGCCGTCGCGCTCATCATGGCGGTCTTCGCGAAGTTGCGCCGGGTCACGGGACCAGATGGCACGTCGTCTGAACGATTCGAGCTCACGGGGATCTCCAGCCAGTGAGGTGGGTGGTGAGAACTACCTAAACTGCAACGTTGCCCGCCGGTCCGTCAGAGGGATTCCGGACGGGTGTGGCAATCCGTCAGATGGGGTGCCTCACGTTGCGCGTGAACACAGCGGCGCAGTAGGCTAGTGTCGCTCGAGCCCGGAGACTCACGTGGAGACGCTGACATCGGCACCGCCCCAGGACCGCATCGCCATCGGCCCGCCGGCCGCCGGAGCGCCTAACGACTACGCATCGGCGCCGCCAGTCGCAAGGCCGGCCTGGGCGCTGTGGCAACGCGTGGCGCTCCGGTTCTTCCTCCTCTACTTCATCTTCCAGATCGAGCCGTGGGACTGGTTCCGCCTCATCCCCGGCGTGTCCCTGCTGCTCCGCCCGTACGACGCGGCGATGGACTGGGCCGTGCGCGCCGGCAACGCGCATCTGTTCCACATTCGCGACACCCTCGTCCCGGTGAACGGCAGCGGCGACACGTCGTACGCGTACGCGCGCTTGTGCCTCCAGCTCACCCTCGCGGCCGTCGGATGCGTGATCTGGACGGTGCTGGACCGCAAGCGCGCGCACTACCAGCGCCCTCTCTATTGGCTCCGCCTCGGCGTGCGGTACTACATCATCGCGGCCGCGCTCAGCTACGGCATCATCAAGCTCTTCGTGCTCCAGATGTCCTTCCCCACCACGAGCCAGCTCGCCACGCCACTCGGCGATTTCCTGCCGATGCGCTTCTCGTGGATGTTCATCGGCTACTCGACGCCTTACGAGATCTTCTCGGGCGCGATGGAGACGGTCGCCGGACTCCTGCTGCTCTACCGGCGAACGATCACGGCTGGTCTCTTCGCGGCCACCGGTGCGTTCGCCAACGTCGTCATGATCAACCTCGCCTACGACGTGCCGGTCAAGCTGTACGCGTCGCACCTGTTGTTCTCGTGTCTCTTCCTGCTCGCGCTCGATAGCCGGCGACTGATCGGATTCCTGTTCCTCAATCGTCCCGCGCCGGCGACGTCGGCATACGACCCGACCTACACGCAGTCGTGGCAACGCTGGGCGAGTGCCGGCGTGAAGGTCTTCGTCCTGTACCAGTTCCTGTGGGGCCCGCTGCAGTCGAGCTGGACGCGCCATCAGGCGGTCAAGCGCCCGCCCGCTCCCGGGCCATTCGCCGCCGGTGTGTACGACGTACGCAGCTACGTCGTGAACCGGGACACGATCCCGCTCACGAGCACGGACTCGATTCGGTGGCGCGATGTCATCATCGACAGCAACGCCGCCGGGAGCGTCGGCTCGCGCGACCCGGTCTTCTGGCAGCGCTATCGACGCGGGTACTTCCGCTACAAGGCGGACACGGCCTCCCGGACCGCCACTGTGTGGAAGACGTCCACGATTCCCGGCGACAGCACGTTTCTCTTCACCATTCGATACGAGGTGCCGGACTCGACGTCGCTGCGGTTCATCGCGCCCATCCGAGGGGACACGGTGCGAGTGGATCTCGTCCGCGTCCCGCGACACTTCCAGTTGACCGAGCGACAGTTTCATTGGCTGTCGGAGTACAACCGATAGATAGAACCGCGGCTACCCAGACCAGCTGTTTCGCTGGTCATCAATTCCGTTCAAGACGCCGGGACCAACGGGGCGCGAATTGAAACCATGATGACCCGACGAGAAGCACTCGCAGTCCTCGGCTCAATGGCTGTCGGCACACTGGTCGCCCCGAAGCTCCAGGGCGATTCCACGCCACCGCTCGCCCCTGGAGCTCCCGACTCACCGGAACGGCAGGCGCTGATCAATGCGTTCAGGGCGGCATCAGCGAACATCCCCGAGAAGTTCGAGGCCCGGACGCACAAGAGTGACTGGACGATGCCCTATCGTCTCTTCCGTCCTAACGCGAGCGGACGACTCCCGCTCGTGGTGTACCTCCACGGCGGCGGCGGACTGGGCACCGACAACGAGAAGCAGATGGGACTGGGTAACATCTTCGGGACGCGCGTGTGGGCCCTCCCCGAGAACCAGAAGGAGTTTCCCTGCTACGTCGTCGCTCCGCAGACCGACCGCGGGTGGATCCGCTACGGACCGGTGCCCCCAGGCGACAGCGAGTCGCCAGTGATTCCCGGCCTGGGCGACGGCGCACGCGCCGTCTTCGAGCTCATCGATGCACTCGCGAAGGAATTTTCGATCGACAGGCAGCGCATCTACGTGACGGGGCAGTCCCTCGGCGGCGCGGGCGCGTGGCACATGGTCGCCCAGCGCCCTCGCCTCTTCGCGGCGGCGGTCATCTGCTGCGGCGGCGCATGCCTCGACAGCCCCGCGGCGGCAATCAGCACACCGCTCTGGAACTTCCACGGCGACGCGGACGACACGGTTCCCGTGAAGATCTCGCGCGATCGCATTGCGACGCTGCGCAAGGCGGGCGGCCATCCGCTGTCCACCGAATACGCCGGCGTCGGCCACAACGTCTGGCAGTGGGCGTACACGGAACCGTCGCTCGTGAGGTGGGTCTTCTCGAAGCGCCGCGCCTAACGCCTAATCAGGCGTCGCGCAGCACGTCCGCGAGCTCATCGTCGGTCAGCGCGATCGGGTTACCCTGCATGCTGCTCGCCTGTCTCGCCGCCGCGGCCACCACGGGAATGTGCGGCTCGTGCATTCCGTACGTCGCGAGTCGCGGGACCTCGAGCTCGTCCACCAGCTCGCGCAGCCATACGACCGCGTCCTCGGCCCGGGCGTCCGACTTCCCCGTCACGATCCGAGCCACCTCGTCGTACCGCGCGAGCGCCGGCGCGTTAGGCTGCCGTGCGCGGAGCGCCCTGACGTTCAGCTGCGCAACGGACGGAAGCAGTCGAGCACACGCGGTACCGTGTGGAATCGGAAACATCCCCCCGAGCGGTGAGGCGAAGCCGTGCACTGCACCGAGCTTGGCGTTGGCGAGCGCGAGCCCGCCGCAAAGGCTCGCGACCGCCATGTCGCGCCTCGCGTCCTTGTCGTCGCCGTCGCGGAACGCGCGTCGAAGCGCGGTGGCGGCGCGACGAATCCCCTCGCGAGCCACGGCGTCCGACAGCGGGTTCGCCTGAGGAGACACGAACGGCTCGATGCATTGCGTCAGGGCGTCGAGGCCCGTGCTGGCCGTGACCGCTGGCGGCAGCGTGTAGGTGAGTACCGGGTCGATGAGCGCAACCGCCGGAAGCATCAGTGGGCTCCGCAGGCTCACCTTCACCCGGTCCTCCTCCGCCATCAGAACCGCGTTCCGGCTGACCTCCGACCCTGTGCCCGCAGTCGTCGGGATCGCGATGAACGGCGCCGCGCGATTCGTGAGTGGTTTCGCCTTGCCAATGACCTCGAGATAGTCGCGGACCGGCCCGCCGTTCGTGAGGAGCGCCGAGATGGCCTTGCCTGCGTCGATGACGCTGCCGCCGCCAAGCGCGATGACGACGTCGCATCGGTCAGCACGCGCCTGCCTAACGCCATCCTCGACGAGCAAGATCGTGGGCTCGGACGAAACGCGCAGCCTGCTCGCCACGATGCCATTCTCGCCTAACTGCTGGACGAGCGACTCGGCACGACCGCTCTGGCCTTCGACAACGAGCGCACGCGAGCCGAACGCGGACGCGATCATCGGAACCTCTCCGAGCCTCCCCTCACCAAACAGGATTCGCGCAGGCGCAGCGAACTCGAAATTCACCGCGGGCGCTCCCACGCGGCCGCTTCAGGGAACAGCGCCCGATATTTCACGCTGCGGCGTGGCTCCGCCATCATCGGCTCGACCGTGTCGCGCCACGTCGCGTAATGCGCCGTCTCCTTGTGCCGCGCGGGATCCTGCGGCGTGCGATAGATCTCGATCAGCAGGAAACGAGTCGGATCGTCCTCCTGCTGTACGACGTCGAACCGCACGACGCCGGGCTCACGAATACTGTTGCGCGCGTTCTCGAGCGTAGCGGCGGCGAACGCGTCGACGCTTTCCGGTTTCACGTGAACGAACACGTGCACGATGAGCATGCGGCCCCGTCAGGCGAGTTGTTTCTCGAACCAGAAATCGGCGTAGGGGTCCGCATTGAACGGCGCGACCTCGACGTACCCCGAGCGCCGATAAAGACTGATCGCTTCCGCGAGCGCGCGATTCGTCTCGAGGCGAACGGTCGTTGCACCAAGCTCGCGCGCTTCGGCCTCCAGCGCGAGCAGCATCCGCCGCCCCAAGCCGACGCCACGCGCGGAGTCCGCAACCCACATCCGCTTGAGCGACCCGACGCCGGGGGCGATCAGCTTCACCGCGCCGCACGCCACCGGCTCGCCATCCACGCTCGCGACGAGGAACGCGCCTAACGGTTGCCGCAGCTCGGCGTCGTCGGCCGGAATACTCTCCTCCGGATTGAACCCATCCTCGAAGCGACTCGCCAGCTCGGAGAAGTACTGCTGCACGCACCAACGCGCAGACTCGCTCGCGGGGTCGACGCGCTTGATCCGCACGCCGGCGGCCTGGAGGAGACGGTGTACCTCGGCCATTGCCTCGACGAGACGCTGCCGCTGGGACTCACCGAGCGGGGTGAGGATCGCCTCGGCCGCGCTGTCGGACCGGCGGTTCATCTCCTCGACCTCGGCGCGACCCGCCCGCGTGAGGTACGCGGTTCGCACGCGCTCGTCATGCGGCCCCGGGCGCAGCTCGACGAGACCAGCCGACACCAGGGATTGGACGAGGCGACTCAGGTATCCGGAGTCGAGTCCTAGCCTTGATCGCACGTCGCGCAGGTCCGAGCCGCGGGATCCAATCTCGAACAGCACGCGCGACTCGCCGAGTGGACGATCGCGGCCGAGGAAGTGGTCGTCCAACGCACCAGCTCGCTGCGTGACGAGCCGGTTGAAGCGTCGGACCTGCGAAATGTGCTCGCGGAGCATTATCTGACTTTAGTCAGATAATGCTGATGTTCAAGTCCGCCCCGACGTGCTACGATGGGTGTGTCGGGGGTCCGGATCCCGGGTACCGTCAGCCGCGGCGCGCTACAGCGAGTAGATGCGCGCTGGCCCCCAACAGCGTCGGCTCCGATTCCAGCACCGCGAGCGCACGCAGAAGGACCGAACGCCTGGGTTCGTCCGCCAATCGTGCATCCAGATCTCCGAGAAGCCAGCCGGGCCCTTCCACCGCGAGCGTCGCCTCGTGCGTTAGGCCGCCATCCGCGCACTCCAGGGCCAGTTCCTCACTTCGATGGAAGTAGGCGGTGGTGAAGTAGGCCGGATGGCCCGTTGGATTGCTATGCCGACCGTCCTCGCGGTCGCTCGCCGCGATGGACGCGAACGCCGGATCCTCGAGGTATCCGCCGCGAAGGCCGTCGAGCGTCGACGCGAAGCGTGAGATCGCCGCGGCGAGAACGACACCGCCCGGTCGACAAACCCGCCGCGCCTCGGAGAGCGCACGCACACGGTCGAACCGCTCGGGCAGATGGTAGAGCGGTCCGAGGAGCAGGACGGCGTCGGCGCTCGCGTCAGGCAGCCGGAGCGCACGTGCGTCGCCGACTTCTGCACTCGCGAGGGCGGAATTCGCGTGCGCGGCGGCATCGGCGCGCGCCTGCTCGATGTGCAAAGGAATCGGATCCACGAGATGGACGCGGTATCCGCGCTCCGCCAGCCAGATGGCGTAGCGTCCGGGGCCGCCGCCGACGTCCGCGATCACGGCGGGCGGTTGCGGGAGATAGCGCACGAGCAGCGCCTGGGTTCGCGCGAGCTCGAGAGCCCCCTGGCCGGCGGTGAGCCTGTCGCGCTCGAGCCCCCGGGCGTAGAACGTCGCGATCTGGTCGGTATCGGGTGACGTGTCACTCATCGACGTGAGTCAGTCGTCGGACTTTTCGGGATCAATTCGTTAGGTGGCCGCGACTGGCGACGCCGCGAAGCCAACAACCGAGTATCCACGCGACGCCGCCCGCCATGATCGCCGGCCGCCGTACCCAGGCGCCGCCCCACAACGGGATGAGCCCTGCCAACCGTGCCAGTTCCACTCCGCGAGTCATGAAGCGCCGAATGTACCGGCCGAGCCTTGAATCGCGGTACGGCTCGAGGACTCCCCACCGAACCAGCACGGCGCTCGCGATAACCGACGGCACGAAACCGACGATGAGTGCCCACAACGGATGGTGCTGCCACAAGAGCACCGCGGCAACTCCGGCTGTCCCGACGTCGGTGAGCAACTTGATGGGGTGAATCTGGTGATAAAGCAGCCGTTCCCGCCGGTTCACTGCACAGCCCCGGGCACGGGCTCCAGCAGCGCATTGAAGAACATCTTGAACGTCCCGTAGGACTGCCCGCGATACAGCGGCCGGAACCCGAACAGCGTCACCCGCCCAGAGCCTAACGCCACATCCGCCGCTGCCACCTTCCCCGCCAACTTCGGCGCGCCCTGCAGGAACCCACTCAAGAGAATGGATTCCGGTTGATTCGGATACCGCGCGATCACCCTCGCCGGCGATCCCGCCGGCAGCTCCAGCGAGGTCGAGTTCACGAAGTAGATCGCCGACGAATCGCGCATGCCGCGACCCACCGGATGCGACGTGTCCACCACCACGCGGAGTATCGATCCCGGCGCGTAGATCTGCTCCGCATCGGCAGCCGAGTTGCGATTGCCTCCGCCGCCGCCCGCCGTCACGAGCTTTACGTCGACGCCGAGCGCCGCCGGCGCAAGCTCAGTCGCGCCATCCACGAGCACCAAGTGCCCACCCTGCTCGGCGAACCGCTTGAGCTCCGCGATCCCGTCGGCACCGAGACCGCCCGCATACGGCGGCGGCACCTGCGCGTCCGACATCCCGTTCCGGATCTCGCGCAGGGTGAGGTCAGGGATCACGACGACGTCGAATCGCTTGCGAAGATCGCCGGCGCGGACGACCGAATCGCTGATGGATGTGTACGCAAACTTGAAATCATCCATCACCCAGCGCGTCCAGCCCTCGTCCATGCTCGCGGTCCACGACTTGTACAGCGCCACGCGTGGCGTCCCAGTTAGGCACGCGTAGCGACGTGTGTCGCGCGCCGCCGCGGCGTCACCGACGGTGGAAGCAGCACGCGATGTGCAGGTGCGACGCGCCACGGGATCCGCAACGAGGCGCGTCTCGACCGACAGCGGCTGATCGATCTGATCCACCGTGACGCCCATCTGCAGCGGCAGCGTCCAGCCAGCCACATCGTACGGCCGCTCTGGTGGACCGCCAGGATACTGTTCCATCCGCGGGAACCGCTGGACCTCGAGGAGGTCCTTCGCGTGCGCCCGGTAGGGCTGGTCGAGCCTGACGACGTACGAGCCAGCCCCATACGTCTTGTCGCCCGCGGAGAACGATGCGTTCGCACGGCCGACATCCACTCGACCGACACGCAGAACGTCCACCAGACGCTCCACCGCGCCGGAATCCGCCTGACCAGCCGGAATCACGAATGCGTACGGCGCCTTCGAGCCAGCCGCGATGGCGCGGCGACCCATCGCCACGAAATTCCGCACGTAATCCTCGCGCTGCTCGGACGCGAGCCTGACGAGTGCCTCCGCGGCGATGAGCTCGTAGTCGATGATGTCCCTGAGCCGCCACGTACCGCCCGGCCATGGGTTCGGGAAGTTGATTCGCCGCTCGTACTTCGGCAGCCCACGCGCATGACCGCGGAGCTGCGACGTGTCCTGCGTGATCGGCGTCGCGATCCGCACGCTCGCCGCCTCCGTGATCACGCCAACCATGTTGTGCCGCGTGGGCGTGGAGCGCGCGCCGCCGTGCCACCAGAGGTCGTAGATCACGCTCGTCGCCACGCCGGACTTGCCGCGCTCCTCGAGCGCCATCGCCATCTCCGAACCGACGTGGGCGATGCCTCTGACGATGACCGGATCGAGGTTCGGGTTCACGGGGTCCACGAGCGGCGGCACGAAGATGCGCGCGCCTTCCGCACCCATCTGGTGCACGTCGTAGAAGATCTCCGGGAACCACACGCCGTAGAGATAGTCGGTCACGAGCCGCGTTTCCTTCTGCGTGACCATGAACCAGTCGCGGTTGTTGTCGTGGCCCACATAGGGATGGTACAGCCACGGCAGCGGCCCGCCCTCCCACTTCGTGCCGAGGTTCTTGCGGTACCACTCAGTGATCATGCGCTGGCCGTCGGGGTTCATCGACGGCGCGATGAGCACGACTTCCTTCTCGAGATAGCGCTGGAGCGTGTCGTTCGTGACCAGCCGGTACGCCAGCTCCATGGCCATCTGCGACGCGCCGATCTCGGTTGCGTGGATGTTATTGGAGATGAATATGACGCTCGGCTGCGACGCGACGAGTCGTCGCTCCTCGTCAGGCGTTAGGCGCCGCGGGTCGGCGAGCCGAGCCTGTGCCGCCCGGAGCGCCCGGAGCTTCGCGATGTTCGCCGGTGTCGAGACGGCAACGACGATGAACGGCTGGCCATTCGTCGTGAGGCCGAGCGTGTCGACATGAACGGCACGCGACGCCGTGGCGAGCCGCTGGAAATAGCCCGTGATCTGCCCCCAGTCGGCGAGCGTTCGGTCGGCGCCGACCGCGAATCCAAGGTGCTGCTGTGGCGACGGGATCGTCGCCGACGAACGCGTGGGCTGAGCAGCCGCCGAGGCGGACAGCGCTCCGGCACAGCAGAAAACGAGGAGCGAAAGACGTATCGAGGTCATGCTCGATGTTCGTCCGCGCCGACTTCGCCCGCAAGGCGAAGGGGTCAGGATCAAAGGGGGCAGAGTCGTTTGAATTCGAGATCTTTACTACGCAGGGCACTAACGACGCAGGGCACGGGAACTTCGCACGGCACTAACCACGCAGGGCACGAACGGCGCAAGACATTAACGGCCAGAGCGCAAAGGGCGAGGGGCGAAACCAAGGGGCGAACCGACCGCGCCGTATCACGCCGTCTAGGTCCTGCGCGGTTGCCGTTAATGTCGTGCGCAGTTC
>Ga0075434_100005364_pt1 | contig 11663 bp, 6 predicted proteins | sample RhiMethybrSRZTD3_FD_75298 | JGI IMG/M metagenome (GOLD analysis project Ga0075434, IMG submission 75298) | Populus rhizosphere microbial communities from Tennessee, USA - Rhizosphere MetaG P. TD hybrid SRZTD3 | ecosystem: Host-associated > Plants > Roots > Rhizosphere > Soil | place: USA... | reverse complement strand
TTTTGTAGGTCCCACTCCCAGGTTCCGACTCGCGCCGCCTGTTGGGCCAGTCGCAAGCGTGCTTCGCTCTCTCGCAATGCTTCCTCCGCTCGCTTGCGCTCGGTGATGTCGCGAACCGTCGCCAGTAATTTGTCACCCTCGCAGGTAACGACCGAGGCTTCGTAGAAGTGATTACCATCGGCTTCCGGAAGTTGATACTCCACGAGTGAAGGTTTCTCTGACGCCTGCGCAAAGCATGTTTGTAACTTATCCGCCAGCTCCGGCGGCATCACTTCTGACACGTTTTTGCCGAGAAAGTGTTCCGGCGGCATCAGGAGTAGCTCTTGCGCTTTGGCGTGGTAGTCCAGATAGGTGCCATCGCGACTCAGCACGAACATCAGATCGGGAATAGCATTCAGCAGCGCCCGGTTACGCGCTTCGCTTGCTGCCAATGCCTTTTCACGTTGCAGGAGTTCGGCCCGCGAGTGCGCCTCCTCGATCTGTATAGGCAGTTCATAAAAATAACCGGGACTCTTGATCACGTAACTTGAAGCGCCGAGCTTCAAGCCCTGGCGCGCCAGCTCCTCGTCGCCCGCGCGGCAAAGCAAAACAACCGGCAGATCCTGCTTGAGCGTGAGGCGCAATTCTCTCAGCACCTCGAGGCCGCTCAGTTCCGGAAAGCTGACATCAATCAGCAGAACGTCGCAGCCTCGATCCTTTGCCTGCAAAGCTGAAAGCAGATCTGAACTCTTCGAGACGACCTGCAAATGCAGATGCTCGGCGTGCAGCGCAAAATGACGGTGAGTGGCTTCAACCTCGAGCGGTTCGCTTTCCGCGTACAGCACGTTTAAGGGATGGGAGCGCCGGGATGCGTCGGCGCGGTAATGATTGAGCGCGCTTTCGAGAATGTTCGGCAGACGATCCAGATAATCCTTGTGTTTGACAACGTAATCGTCGGCGCGCGCCTTGAGTGCCGCGACCGCAGTTTCTTCGTCACCCATGCCGGTGATGAGGACCACGGCTACCGGAAGATGACTCCTGCGAATGTGCCCGAGCAGTGATAGACCATCGCCGTCGCGCAAGTGCATATCGGTGAGCACGAGGTCGAGTGGTTCTGACGTTAAGCGCTCGAGACGCGCGCATGCTTTCGCAATCGTCGACACAGTCTCGAATTCGAGCTGCGGCGCCGTCTTGCGCAGCATCCGCAACGTGAGGTCGGCGTCGCGAGCATCGTCTTCGACGTAGAGGACTTTCATAACCTACAGTGGTGCGATGTTCAGGGCACCCCAATAAATCTCGATCTGCGAAGCGACTTCCATGAACTTATTGAATTCTACCGGCTTCACGATGTAGGAGTTGCAACCGAGCCGGTAGGCCTCGTGCACGTCCTTGTCTTCACCCGAGGTTGTCAACACGATTACCGGGATAGCGGCGCTTGCCGGATTGCTCTTCAGTTGCCGCAACACTTCAAGGCCACTGATCTTCGGCAGCCCCAGATCGAGCAGAATAAAAATCGGAGGCCGTTCGCCCGCTTCCCAACGTTTGATGTAGGCAAGCGCTTCTTCACCGTCGCGCGCCTCTTGAATCGGGTTGAGCAAATGACGCCGCGCAAAGGCGCGTTTCGTTAAGTCGAGATCGGCGAGCCGATCTTCAACGATCAGGATCGGACTAAGATTGTCGTTCATTAAGAAGTTTTGGAATCTCCAAGTAGAACGTTGCTCCCTCACCGGGCTGACTCTCGGCCCACGCTCGTCCACCCATACGCTCCATCGCCTTGCGAACAATAGCCAATCCGATGCCCGTGCCGGGATATTCTTCGTTCGCGTTCAGGCGCTGGAAGATATCGAAGATACGATCGTGGTATTTCATATCAAAACCTACACCATTATCGCGCACCCAGATCAAACAGTTCTTCACTGTCTCCTGCGCTCCCACCTCGATGCGCGGATTAGTCGCCTTGCCACTGAACTTCACGGCGTTGTCGAGATAATTTCGCAGCGATTGAATGAGTCCGTTCTGATCCGCCGTCACGCTGCCGCCATTCACGTTCACAACGAAATCGATCGGCGTTTCGGTGGCTTCGCGTTTCTTCTGTTCGACGATCGTCGTGATCAGCGGTCCGAGTTCCACAAGATTCGGCTTGAACTCACGGCGTTCGAGACGTGAATACTCGAGCAGGTCGTCGATCAACTGGCTCATCTCTTCGGTAGAACCGTGAATAGTTTGCAGGAACAAACGACCTTCGTCATTGAGTTCCGCGGCATGATCTTCGAGCAGGAGGCGGCTGTAACCATCGATGCCACGTAGTGGCGCCTTTAGATCGTGCGCGACTGAATACGCAAACGTTTCCAACTCGCGACTCTTCGCGTCCAGTGCCGCAGTGCGCACGGCGATGCGTTCTTCCAGTTCGGCATTGAGACGATCGAGCGCTTGCCGGGCACGTTGGCGACGCTTTCGTTCGACCAGCAGGACGCCTATGAACACGCTCTGCAAAGCAATCAATGCGAGTGCGCCCACTACGCGCCACTTGTATTGCTCCCAAAATGTTAACTGCTTGAAATAGACCGCGGCCCAGACCGGCACTCGCTTTTCATCAATGTTCCAGCGCTTCAGTTGACGCCAGTCAACTTCGGTAACATAAGGATCAGCTTTCTCGATCGCAATATCGGCTGGTTTTTCACCGCGCAGCACTCGCAACCCCATCTCGGCCGACTTCGCGGCCAGGATCTGATAGTCCATGAAATGGCCGCCTACGATTCCATGGTTCCAGAAAACTTTATCGGTTGCGTAAACCGGGGCGTTTGCAACTTCGGTAACCTTATCGAGCGAGTCGGTGGTATTGAATCTGTTTCCGGCGCTATCTTCGGTAATGGTCATGTAAAGCACGATCGACCGCGGTGGAAGATGGGCCACCGTTTGTAACGTCTCGGACATCGTCAGATCAGTCACATAGTTCAACTCAACTCGGTTCCCAAACTCAGTCAGTTGAGCTTTCGCGCGTTCGCCGTAATTTCGATCAACCCGCGACGATCCGAAAACAATGAAGACCTGCTTCGCTTCGGGCTGCAACTGTAAAGCCAACTCCAGTGTGCGCTTGAGGTCGTAGTCGTAATAAACACCAGTGGAATTCGGATCAGAACGTTCAGCATCGCGCTGGATGTAGACTACTGGCACATCACGAAACAAACCGTTCCGGAAAACTGTAGTGAACTCATTGGGCGGAGGAGTCCGGATTGTGATCACGAGATCGATCGGTTGGTGCTTGTACTTGCTCGAGAGAAAGTCATGCAACGCAGCCTGGTACGACGGTTCCGGAAAGCGTATCAGATCGATGAAGTCACTATGTAGATCCAACTGGCCTTGCAACCCATCGCTCAAGATCTTCCGATAGACCGGGTCCATCTGAGCCGGAACCGGTGCGTCCGGCCGCGTCGGGTAAAGAATGACGACTCTCTTTTGCGTTGTCCCAGTCTGAGTTGTTTGGGCCAACGCAGCCACACAAAAGCACAGCAACCACAAAAGAACTAATGAAAGCCTTCTATGCCTCTTGCCGGCTCTGGTAGTTAGAACTTTAGCTTCAACGCAAATTGTAGTTGCCTCGAAGATCCGGAGTCGCCTGTCGGGAACCGCGTGTTTGTGATCCGGCCAAAAGCAGCAGTGCCCACTACGCGTCCGGGCTGCCCGAAGCTGGGATGGTTAAAGAGATCGAAAACCTCTGCGCGGAATTGCAGGATCACTCTCTCATTAAGCTTCGTGTCTTTGAGCACTGAAAAGTCGACGTTATTAAACCCGGGGCCGATGATAACGTTCCGCCCCAGATTGCCAAACCGTGGGACGGCAATAAAAGGCGTCGTATCAAACCAGCGATCCACACTGCCCACCGTGTCCACCGGACCCGTGACATCGGGACGAACCGTGTTGGCAACGCCATTCAGCGTTGCGTTGCTGGTAATGATATTCACTGGATTGCCTGTCTGCATTTGCAGGATCGCGCCGAGTTGCCATCCCTCTCGGAATTGACTGCCTTTGAATGGGAAATCGTAGATCCCGTAGAGCACAAACCGATGGCGCGCGTCGAAATCTGAAAGCCCACGGTCGCCACGCAGGTTATAACTGTCTTGAACCGTGATCGTGATCGGCGAAGTCAACGAACTGTAATCGATCGATTTGGACCATGTGTAGGAGGCATTTAGTTGCAGGTGCGACGAAACGCGCGTGTTGACCGACGTCCAGAGCGCGTTATAGCTCGAGTTTCCCGTACCCTCAATTTGATTGATGTTGCCGAGTGGCGCACCGGGCAGGATCGGACTCGAAGCGGACAAACGTGCAAACGGACGCACACCGTTTACGGGTTGATTGATGTTGCGTGACATGCGCAGGTTGGTGCCCTTCGATCCGAAGTAACCAACCATGAGCACTGTAAGCGGACGAAGTTCGCGCTGAATGTTCAGGTTCCACGACTGCACGTAAGTATTTTGATATCCGTGATCGACAGTAGTCGGCGCAATTCCAGCGGGACCGGCGAGGGACAGCGCGTTGTCTAAACGAACTGATCCGGCGACGGTGAGTGGAATTCCCAACGGCGGGTTCGAAGCGGTGCTGAGCACGACATTGATCACCGGCTGCTCGGTCATAATTGCGTAAGCCGTTCGCACCGACGTCTTGCCGTCTTTGAACGGATCCCATGCCAGTCCAACACGCGGTTGAAAATTCGCGGCGTTGGCTTCATAGACGTTATCGACGTCCGTGCCTACACGAAGCAGCGCAACGCGTTGCGGGTCGAAGACGATAAATCGATCAAAGCGTTCAGTCGGCGGCAGGTTCAATTCGTAGCGCAGGCCGAGGTCCAGATTAAGGTTCGGTTTCCACTTAAAGTTGTCCAGTGCAAATACGTCGAACGCTGTCTGCGCGATACTGCTGGCCGTACTCGGAAGCGTGATCGAAAAAGAATTGGCGTTGTTCTGAATGAAAGAGGCGATGCTTGGGAAATTGAACACGCCAACTTCAGTCAGTGCGAAGTTGCTGTAGAACCGCCGGTATTCCCCGCCCACTTTGATCGAATGACGACCACTTAACCAACTCAACGTGTCAGACGCAACGATGCTGGTATCGCCGCGTCCCTGCGGCACGCCGCGTGGACCACCGAAATTGAAAGCGCCCGCGACACTCATCTGAGGCAAACCAACCGGTTGATCGATGCCGATCCTGATACCGAAGTCGGCTGGGTTCAGCGGCGCACGCGGAGCGCCGACAAAAGAAAAGCGATTAAAACCAAAGCGTGCTTCGTTCACCGCTCTGTTGTTGATCACACTGGAGAGATTCAACGTAAACACTTGTTTGAAGTTTCTTCGTACGTCGCCGAAACCCGGAATGTTGTTGCCAAACAACGTAGGCTCGTTGCGATCGTCTTTTTGCAGCGCATAGAAGCCGTGCAGCCGTTGGTTGTTACTAAGGTTGTGACTGATGTCGAGTGTCCACTGGTCCACCTCAACCTTAACTGGCGCCGCTCCCACAAAGCGCGCGGTGGCAGACGAATCGATGAAGTTTGCGCGTGGGATCAAATCCAGTAGTCCCTTGATCACTGGATTGGCGACGGAGTTGCGTTGCTGGTCACTCAGGACGACGGTGTTCAGGTTTATGACCTGTCGCTGGCGCAGTCCTTCATAAGTGAAGAAAAAGAAAGTGCGATCCTTTCCGTTGTAAGCAGTCGATGGACTTCCCTCGCCGAACCGCGGCAACACGACTGGTCCGCCTATCGATCCACCAAACTGGTTGCGCTTGAACGGTTGTGTATTTGAGGAATTGAAATCGAAGAAGTTGCGCGCGTCGAGCGCGTCGTTTCGGAAATACTCAATCAACTCGCCGTGGTATTCGTTGGTGCCTGAGCGCGTGGCGATGTTCACCACTGAACCGGAGTTTCGTCCGTACTCCGCGCTGAAGGTGGAGTTGTCGATCTTAAACTCCTCGATGCTGCTGATTGGAGGCGACAGCGTAATGATGTTGTTAATGAGATCGTTAAGATTGATGCCGTTGACTTGATAGTTGACGTTGTCTTCACGATTGCCGGCAGTGTTTATCGCTTGCGATCCCTGCCCTCTCGTAGGCGCCGAGAGGTTGCCATTCTGTGGCGGAGTAACGGAGCCGGGTATGAGTAAACCGAGGTCAATGAAGTGACGCCCGTTGAGCGGAATCTCCTGGACGGTACGCCGATCGATCACGTGCCCAACCGAGACACTGGCATACTCGAGGGCGGCGCTCGTACCAGTCACACTTACATGCTCCGAAGCTTCGCCGACCTGGAGTTGAAAGTCCTGAGTTACCCGGCGCGCGACTTCGATGCGAAGCCGTTCAAGAATGCGAGTCTGAAACCCGGGTGCGCGAACTTCGAGCCGGTAGTCGCCAATCGGTAAGGCCGCGAGTTGATAGCGACCGGAATCGTCAGTCACTGCCAGGCGCGTCACACCGATTTCCGGATCGCTGGCAGTGATCTGCGCTCCGTCTATCAAAGCGCCGTGCTGATCGGTGATTAAGCCCTCAATTGAGGCGGTTGACTGAGCGCGGGCACACGCGTAGAGCAGGAAAAAGACGACGACGAGTAGGGGACGAGCGCGCGTCGAAAACATAGGGCATCCGTTTGCTCGGGGGGTAAAACTCTACCTCGAATTCCCCAAAACCTCAATACTGTCAGTTTTGCTAGTACCGTCAGGACTACTTGGGGTGGTTAAGTTTTAGCCACTTCATGAGTGACAAGGCCGTAAAATCACGGGCCTTTCAGCGTGCTTCGCTGCAGAGTGAATCGTATCGCACTGCCGGCTTACTGTGTCTGCTGGGCGTGCTGACGATCTTCGTCGTCGCGCGCGGCGTCAGCACGGGCGACCTGAAAGTCCTCATCCTTCAGTTTGTATTTCTTGGCCTCGTCATCGCTCACGAAGTTTTCATGTGGCGCGCGATCAAGAGAGCGCTGCGCGACGAAACCGAGGTCGCACCGGACAAATGGGTGCTCAACGTTTTCCTCGAGAGTCAGATTCCGACGGTCGCGTTGTTCCTGTTGCTCAGTGGGCCATGGCTCAGCCCTTTCCAGGCGTTGGTTGCTCCCGCAGTCCTCGTTTACTTCCTGCTCATTATCCTTTCAACCTTGAGATTGAGCCCGACGCTCACAATGTTAACCGGCGTGCTTTCAGCCGCAGGCTACCTGCTGGTGACGTTCTACACGATGTTTCGTTACCAGAACTCTGAGGCACACTCAGGGACGTTACCGGCGGCTGTTTACTACATCTACGCCGCTCTAATATTGATTGCCGGCATTGTCGCCGCCGTAGTGGCGGGCCGCATTCGCACGCACGTCGCCGCCGCTCTCCGAGAAGCAGAACTGAACAGCCAACTCGCACAGATAAATCACGACCTCGATATCGCCCGATCGATTCAACAGGATCTGTTGCCGGCCGAGTCGCCCAAGTTGAAAGATTTCGAGGTCGCCGGGTGGAATGAACCTGCCAATCAAACCGGCGGCGATTACTTCGACTGGCATTCGTTGCCCGACGGACGTCTGGCGATCAGTCTTGGAGATGCAACCGGCCATGGGATTGGACCAGCGTTGGTGAGTGCGTTGTGTCGTGCCTATGCACGCGCGAGTTTGGTTGTCGAGAATAATCATCACAACGTACTCGATCGTCTCAACACTCTACTCGCGGAAGATCTGTCGACCAATCGATTCGTAACTTTTGCCGTCGTCTTTCTTGATCCAAAGAAATCGGAAGTCGAAGTATTGTCCGCCGGTCATGGACCGATCCTCTGGTACAAGGACGCGACCGGCGAATTGGAAAATCTCGAAGCGCACGGAATTCCGCTCGGCATGATTGCGGGCGTTGGTTACGACAAAGCGACCGTGCGGCGGTTGGCGCCCAACGACATGATCGTGCTGGTGACTGATGGTTTTTACGAATGGGAGAACCCGCGAGGCGAAGAGTTTGGATTGAAGAGACTGGAAGCTGTGATACGCGAGTGGCACGAACTCAGCGCGAAGGAAATTATCGCGAAGCTGCGCTTTGCGGTCGAAGATTTCTGTCAGGGCACTGAACAGAAAGACGACCTGACCGCGGTTATTCTCAAGCGCAACGCCGCGGCGATGGCAGCTTCCGGTTAGTAACAAATCGGCTTACCTGGAAGGAGCAAAAGCAATGAACGAATATTCACTTTCACAAAAACTGACGGCGGAATTCTTGGGCACGCTATGGCTGGTCCTCGGTGGTTGTGGCAGTGCCGTACTGGCCGCAGCTTTTCCGCAGGTTGGTATTGGTCTGCTCGGCGTGTCGCTCGCTTTCGGTCTTTCAGTGCTGACGATGGCGTATGCGGTGGGCCATGTTTCCGGCGGTCATTTTAATCCAGCAGTGACCGTGGGACTGTGTACCGCACGTCGCTTCCTGGCGAAAGACGTCATTCCTTACGTCTTGGCCCAGGTTGCGGGTGCGATTGCGGGCGCCGGAATTCTGTTTGTCATTGCGAGTGGCAAAGTCGGTTTCACTACGAGTACCGGATTCGCCGCCAATGGTTACGACGCCTATTCACCCGGCGGCTACTCGTTGACTGCAGCGCTGGCAGTTGAGTTAGTGATGACTTTCTTTTTCCTGATCGTGATTCTTGGAGCGACGAATAAACGCGCACCTCAAGCAATGGCAGGCTTAGCGATTGGCCTGGCGTTAACGCTGATCCACCTGGTCTCGATTCCGGTCACGAACACTTCAGTGAATCCGGCGCGCAGCACCGGCCCCGCGATCTTCGTCGGCGGCTGGGCACTCAAACAACTATGGCTGTTCTGGCTCGCACCGATCATCGGAGCCGCGCTCGCCGGCGTCGCTTATCGCTTCCTCGCCGAGGAACGTAAAGAGCCCGAGCCCGCGTTCGCGCAGACAGTCACGCCTTAGCCATAGAAGGCACAAAAACTATTTTTGATTCTCATAGCTCACGAGACATCAGTGGGCGCGCGCGATTTCGAGCGCCGACATGCGCTTCGTTCCCGGATATGGCTGCTGGCCTTTCAGCAATGTCCAAAGAATGCGATTGAACGTGTCCTCATCCGCTGCATCCACTCGATCGAGTTCGAGTTCGAGCGACGCTTGCGCGGTCGGACTCTTCGCCGGATTTAACTCGTTGAGTGGATGTTCCGATTTCAAGGAGGCGTAAGGTTTCAAGTCGGGCGTGCCGCTGAAGATCTCGCGTAGCGCGCGACCGTAATAGTCAAACTTCGAGAGCTTGCCCAGACCAAGTATTTCTTCCACCGTGGCGAGGACGTCGGTCGTGTTCACGAAACGATGGACCAGGCCGCTGCGGTTGTAAGCGGAAATCACGAACAACACGGAGCGATGCGAGTCAACGTGATCCGGCCCGTCCTGTGCGTCATCTTCCAGGACGAAGAGCACCGTGTCTTTCCAGTAAGGAGAATTCGAGACTGCTTCGACGATTCGTCCCAACGCGAGATCGTTGTCGGCCATGTGCGCCTTTGGCGTCATCCGGCCGGGACGCCCGCCTGACGTGTGGTCGCTGGGAAGATGCATGATTTGCAGCGCCGGCAAATTCCCTCGCCGCACAAACTCCTGAAACTCCTTCAACCACACCGCGACGCGAACCTGATCCTGAATCGTCATATCAAACGACGGATACTCGCGACTGGTGTATCGATCCAGCGCCGTCTTGGTCGCGCGATATCGAACCGCCTCGTTTTTATTCTTGTTGGGTATCGGTTCGCCGAACTCGCCGTAGTTGCGCAGCGTCAGTCCTTTTCTGATGGCCGCATTCCATAGATATCCCGAAGCCGGCTCATCGACGTCGTTTCTGTCATTCCCATCGCGGCGATCTGAATAAAGTGACGGGATCGTCTTCTCGCCGTAGTCGGTAACGTAGGCGGCAGTGCTCCAAACGTGTCCCTGCTGGCTAACCTCGGCGTTACAAAAGAAGCGATCGAACAAACCGAATCGTTCCGCGAGCGCGTGATGATTGGGAGAAATCGCACGCGGGAAGAAGACCAACGAAGTATCGCCGTCGCCTTGAGCGAGATCGCCAAAAACCTGATCGTAAGTGCGGTTTTCCTTGATGATGTAGATGACGTGTTTGAACGGCGGATACGCTCCGGGGTTGTTTCTCTTGTTCCAGTTGTTGGCGCGCGCCACACGAGCGGTGAGTTGCGTGATCGCGGCGGGCCTCATCGCTGCGGGAAGTTTGGTGAGGGTGCCGTTTAATTGTCCGAGCGTGTAGCTGACGCTGTCGTCAGCCAACTTGGTCTCGGGTGTGGGAAACTGCGGATTGGCGCGAGTGCCTCTGCCTTTGCCGTTCAGGACGTATAAAGAATCCTGGGTCAATAAGAGCGCCGCGGGATACCAGCCGACCGGAATTCTTCCGAGCAATCGATTCCCTGTATTCGACAATTGAAAGACCGCGACGGCGTTGTTATCTGCTTCGGCAACATACAGCCTCCGCTCGTCGTTCGAGAGAGCAAGCGCGTTTGGCGTACTACCCTGATTAGGACCGGCGGGCGGTGGATCGACGAGGGTGCTCACAACGCGCAACTGTTTCGTGTGAACAACCGCAATGCTGTTGGTGCTCGCAGACGCGACGAACAGTTTCGAGCCATTGTGATTGAGCAAGAGCGCGGAAGGATGACGCCCAACCTTGATGCGGCCTCGTTCTTTGAGCGAACCGTTGTCTGCTGAGACGAACGCGGAGACAGTAGTTCCACCCCACGCCGAAACATAAACTTCATTGGACGATGAAATAACCACCGCATGAGGATAAGGCTCTGTTTGCAGTCGTTGGACTACACGTTTAGTTTCAAGCTCGACTACCGCAACCGAGTCGCTAATGTTCTCGGCGACGAACAGATACTTGTCGTCGTGAGAAACAGCGATCCCGGCGGGAAATCGGGTTCCGTCTTTCTTTGGTTCTTTAGCGGCGAGGACGATCGTGTCGACCGGTGTGGCCTGCTTGTCACGCCATGCGTAACGATAAATGACGTCTTCGTTGCCACCCGAAACGTAAAGCGTTTTTCCATCGTGCGAGAACGCAAGCCCGAGAAATGCGCCCGGCTGTGGAATCGTTTGCAACACCGCGCCGCTCTGCACGTCGACGACCTGAATTCCCTGCTGCCTCCAACCACTCAGCGAAAGCACGAGCCGATCACCTTCCGGCGAAAGCACCATCGCCAATGGCATGTTGCCCACATCGAACGAACGCCCCGCCGGATCGAGATCGACCCCCGTCGGCAACCGCGTCTGGCCCGCAGTAGCTGCCCCAAAAAGGCACAAGAGGCACAAAACTGAAAATGGTTTACACACGATCATTATTTAATCCTTTGTACCTTTTGTGGCTAGATCCAGCGGCGCACTTGTTTCTTGTACGCTCGATAATCTTCGCCAAACTTCAGTTCCAACTGTCGCTCTTCTCGCTGAATGAAACGATTCAAAAACGGAAGATGGACCGCCGTCAACACCAGTGCAGTCGGCGACCCCAACAACAAGGCCGCGCCGAAGAAACAAAACACGTTCGCGCCCAGGTACAAAGGATTGCGCGAATAGCGATATGGACCAGTGGTGACCAGAAACCCCTGCGGTTCGAGTGAAATCACTCGCATCCGCCTCGAATAAAAGTGGACCACGGCCCACACGCGCAACATGAATCCCAGCGCCAGAAGCAAT
>Ga0075434_100005363_pt1 | contig 11665 bp, 12 predicted proteins | sample RhiMethybrSRZTD3_FD_75298 | JGI IMG/M metagenome (GOLD analysis project Ga0075434, IMG submission 75298) | Populus rhizosphere microbial communities from Tennessee, USA - Rhizosphere MetaG P. TD hybrid SRZTD3 | ecosystem: Host-associated > Plants > Roots > Rhizosphere > Soil | place: USA... | reverse complement strand
GATCGGCATCTGCCGCGTCTTGCCGGTCTGCACCAGGGTCAGCGCCTCGAACAGCTCGTCGAGCGTGCCGTAGCCGCCGGGCATGACGACGAACGCGGTGGCGTACTTGGCGAACATCACCTTGCGCGCGAAGAAATGCTTGAAGCGCAGGCTGATGTGCTGGAAGCGGTTGGAGAGCTGCTCGTTCGGCAGGTCGATGTTGAGGCCGACCGCGAGGCCGTTGTTGCCGTGGAAGGCGCCCTTGTTGGTCGCCTCCATCACGCCCGGCCCGCCGCCGGAGATGATGGCGAATCCGGCGTCGGAAAGAAGCCGCGCGGTTTCTTCGGCGAGGCGGTAGTACGGCGAGCCTTCCTTGACGCGCGCGCTGCCGAACATCGAGATCGCCGGGCGGATGTTGGCGAGGCGCTCGGTCGCCTCGAAGAACTCTGCCATAATTCCGAACAGCTTCCACGCCTCGCGCGGGGAAATCTCGTGGCCAAGTCCGGCCGGCTTCACTACCTTTGCGTTGCTCATGTCGGGAGATCCTGAAAAGACGCTGCTGCTGGTCGACGGCTCGTCGTATCTCTACCGCGCGTTCCACGCGCTGCCCGAGCTGAGAAGCCCGAAGACCGGCGAGCCGACCGGAGCGATTTACGGCGTGCTGAACATGTTGCGCAAGCTCGCGACCGATTATAAGGCGCAGGCTCGCGCCTGCGTGTTCGACGCCCGGGGCAAGACCTTCCGCGACGAGGTCTATCCGGACTACAAGGCGACGCGCAGCGCGATGCCCGACGATCTGTCGCGCCAGGTCGAGCCGCTGCACGAGGCGGTGGCGGCGCTCGGCTGGCCGGTGCTCAGCGTGCCGGGCGTCGAGGCCGACGACGTGATCGCCACGCTCGCCGAGGAAGCGAAGCGCCGCGGCTGGCGTACTGTCATCTCCACCGGCGACAAGGACCTGACGCAACTCGTCGACGAGCGGACGCTGTGGATCAACACCATGTCGAACGAGAAGCTGGACGTCGCGGGCGTGACCGAGAAATTCGGCGTGCCACCCGAGCGGATTGTCGACTACCTGACCCTGGTGGGCGATGCGATCGACAACATCCCCGGGGTCGACGGCGTCGGGCCCGGATTCGCGTCGAAGTGGATCAAGCAATACGGCTCGCTCGACAACCTTCTTCTTCATGCAAGTGAAATCGCAGGCACGCGCGGCGAGAACCTGCGAAAGATCGTCGACTGGCTGCCCAAGGCGCGCGAGCTCCTCACCGTGAAGCGCGACGTACCGCTGCCGTTTCCGTTCGAAAAGCTCACCGAGTTCGAGACCAAGCCCGAGGTGCAGCGCGCGCAATACGAGCGCTTCGGCTTCAAGGGTCTGCTCAAGGAGGTCGAAGACGCCCCCGCCACTCCCGCGCCCGCGCCGGTCGCCGCGGCCGACAAGCGCCGCACGCGCACCATGCAGACTGAGGACGAACTGCGCGAGCTCGCCCTGAAGCTGGAGACCGTCGACATCGCGGGCTTCGCCGCCATGGGGTCGGGCGATGAGCCGATGACCGCCACGCTAGTGGGACTCGCCTTTGCGTTCGCGGACGAGGCGGTTTACGTGCCGATCGCGCACGATTACCCCGGCGCGCCGGCGCAGCCCGATGCCCTGAAAATTCTCCGGCCGTGGCTGGAGCGCGCCGACTGCAGGAAGGCGGGAGAGAACGTGAAGCGCGACTCGCACCTTCTCGCCAACCACGGCATCACCCTCGCCGGCTGCGTGCACGACATCCAGCTCGAGTCTTACGTGCTCGAGGTGCACGAGCGGCACGACCTCGGCTCGCTCGCGCAGCGCCACTGCGGCTGGACGACGCTGCCCTACGAAGAGGTCGCCGGCAAGGGCGCCTCGCGCATTCCGTTCTCCTCGGTCAGCGTAGAGCGCGCGAGCGCCCACGCCGCCGAGAAGGCCGACTGCATCCTCGCGCTGCACGAGAGGCTGTACCCGCGGATCGACGGGGACGAGAAGCTCAGCTTCGTCTACGGCTCGATCGAGATGCCGGTGCTGCCGGTGCTGTTCCGCATCGAGCGCAACGGCGTGCTCCTCGATCGGGCGAAGCTCGAGGCCCAGAGCCACGAGCTGGGAAAGGAAATCCTGGCGCTGGAACAGAAGGCGTACGAGGCGGCCGGGCAGCCGTTCAACCTCGGCTCGCCAAAGCAGATCCAGGAGATCCTGTTCGAGCGACAGAAGCTGCCGGTGAAGAAAAAGACTCCCTCGGGCCAGCCTTCCACCGACGAGGATTCGCTCGCCGAGCTCGCACTCGACCATGCGCTACCGAAGCTGATCCTCGAGCACCGCGCGTGGTCGAAGCTGAAGTCCACCTACACCGACAAGCTGCCGAAGAGCGTCAATCCGAACACCGGGCGGGTGCACACCACTTATTCGCAGACCACGGCGGTCACGGGGCGCCTCTCCTCGAACGACCCCAACCTGCAGAACATTCCGATCCGCACCGCCGCCGGCCGGCGCATTCGCGAGTGCTTCATCGCCCCGCCCGGGTCGAAGATCGTCTCCGCCGACTACTCGCAGATCGAGCTCAGGATCATGGCGCACCTTTCCGGCGACGAGAACCTGCGCCGCGCCTTCCTCGAAGGCGAGGACGTGCACCGCGCGACGGCGGCCGAAGTCTTTGGAGTTTCACTGGGCGATGTGGATTCGGAGCAGCGCCGCGTCGCCAAGGTCATCAACTTCGGCTTGATCTACGGCATGTCCTCCTTCGGCGTGGCGCAGAACCTCGGCATCGACCGGGGCACGGCGCAGACCTACGTCGATCGCTACTTCGCCCGCTTCCCGGGCGCGAAGCGCTACATGGACGAGACGCGCAAGAAAGCGAAGGACGTCGGCTACGTGGAGACCGTCTTCGGCCGCCGGCTATGGCTTCCGGAGCTGAAAAGCGGCGCCCCGGTCCGGCGCCAGGCCGCGGAGCGCCAGGCGATCAACGCGCCGATGCAGGGCAGCGCCGCGGATCTCATCAAGCTCGCCATGGTCGCGGTGCAGAAGTACCTCGACGAGGCGAAGCTGAAAGCGATGCTCATCATGCAGGTACACGATGAGCTGGTGCTGGAAGTGCCGGACGACGAAATCACACGAATCAAGACCAGCGTCACCGAATTGATGCAGTCAGTCGCGAAGCTCGAGGTCCCGCTCGTCGTGGATGTGGGCGTCGGTGAAAACTGGGACAAGGCGCACTAGCGCCGCGCCGCCCAGAAGTTGAAGGCCGCGTAGGCGATGTACGCGGCGAGCCAGAAGGCCCCGGCGAGATCGAGAGTGAGCCTGCTCCCCGCGCCGACCACCAGCAGCGCAAACAGCGGCAACGAGAGCAGCTCGCCAACGGCGATCGCGCGCGTGCGCTTCAGCGCGTAGAGCGCGAAGAGCGGCAGCCAGGCGACGATCCGCACCCAGCTTCCGGCAAGGAGCAGCGCGACGGCGCCATCGGAGGCGACGACGCTCGGCTCGTAGAGGATGGCGAGGAGCGGCCGGTGCCATGCGTAGAACGCCGCGAACACGATTGCCGAAGGGATCAGCACCAGCTTCGCCGCGCGAGCGAGCAGCGCGTTGCACTCGGCGCTCGAGCGCGCCGCCGCGAGCTGCGGCAGGAACACGAGCGAAAGAATTCCGCCCGCGACCGCGGCGACCCAGTCGGCGAGCCGCCACAGCGCCTGCAGCACGCCGGCCTCGTGCCACGACAGCGCATCGCCGACCGCGGCGCGGGCCGCGACCAGAGAGGCCGGGCCGAGGATGCCGACCGCGAGTCCGGGAAGGATGTAGCGGCGCAGGGGCTCGCCGAGCGTCGCGCCACGCATCTCCTTGAGGACGAGGATGCCGGCCAGGGCAGGCAGCGCCGCCGCAAGCGCCAGCATTTCGACGATCGCGCCGCGCGGCGCCGCGAGCGCGGCTACCAGTGTCAGCAGCGCCGAGGCGACTGCGAGCAGGAGTATCGAACCGCGACGCTGTTGGCCAAGCCAGTAGGCGTTGAGGGTTCCCGGGATCATGGCGATCACCCCGACCACGGCACCCAGCGCAGTGAACGGCAGGACGAACACCGCCGCTGCCAGCGATACCACGAGGCCGAGGCGCATGCCGCCGCGCAACGCCATCAGCTGCTGTTCCCTGGCGGCGGCCTGCGCAACGTACACGGTCACTCCCGCGCCGACACCCGCCAGCGCGGCGCCGGATACCAGCTCGATCAGCGAAGCGAGCTGCGCCCAGGCGGCGACGAGCTCGGCACCGCCGCGCAGGGCGAGCACCTTGTCGACCGCCGAGCGGCCGGCGAGGCCGACGACGATGATCGCGAGGGGAAGAAAAAGCCTAATGTTGAAGGGCGCCGAAGACCTTCTTCAGGATCGCGGTGCCGGTGGCCATCGGATCCCTGCGGATCTTCTTCTCTTCTTCGGCGATCATCAGATACAAGCCGTCGAGCGCCCTGGCGGTGACGTACGCGTCGAGATCGGCGTCTTCCTTTTTCAGCAGCCCGAGCGAGGCGGCCGCGCCGGCGTACTGATCGTAGGTCTGCGCCAGCTGCACCTTCGCCGTGGCCTTCTCGACGATCGGCAGGAAGCGCGCGTGCAGGCGCTCGCGCGTGGTGCGGCGGAAGTACTCGGTCGCGGCGGTTTCGCCGCCGCCAAGGATGCGCTTCGCGTCCTGCACCGTCATCTTGCGCACCGAGTCGACGAGCAGCGCGCGTGCTTCGGGCACCGCCGCCTCGGCGGCGCGGTTCATGCCGACCACGAGCTCATCGGCGTATTTCCCCATGCCGACGCGCCGCAGGAGGCGCTCGGCGCGCTGCAGCGACTCGGGCAGCGGGATCTTCACTTGCGGATTGCCGAGGAACCCGTCCGGCCGGCCGAGCGCCGCGATCGCGGCCTGCGCGCCCTTTTCCAGCGCCGCCTTCAGCCCGGCGACAGCTTCGCCGGAGGTCAGGTCCTCCAGCCGGGCCATGGCCGGGACCGCTGTTGTCATCACAGCAGCGGCAAACGCGGCAACAATAGGCGCTCTCATGAAAGCGAAGATACTCCTCGCCGCCGCCGCGCTCGGCATCGCTGCGGCCGCCCTCGCCCTTTCCTCGAAGCCTTCTGCCCCCGAGGCGCACTTCACCGCGCTCTCCGGCGAGAACTTCTCCACATCCGACCTGCGCGGCAAGGTGGTGCTGGTCAACTTCTGGGCGACCTGGTGCACGACCTGCGTGGAGGAGATGCCGCGCATGATCGACACCTACCGCAAGTTCGCGCCTCGCGGCTTCGAGATGGTGGCGGTCGCGGTGCAGTCCGACCATCCGAACGCCGTCGCCGCCTTCACGCAGAAGCGCGCCCTGCCCTTCAAGGTCGCGCTCGACGGCGACGGCGACATCGCCAAGCAGTTCGGCCGGGTGCGCATCACGCCGACCAGCTTCCTCATCGACAAGAACGGCCGGGTGATCAAGACGTACGTCGGCGAGCCCGACTGGGCGGAGTTCCACGCTCTCGTGGAGAAGGCGCTCAACTCCTAGTAGGGCGTTCCGTCCTTGTGCAGGTAGCGCCATTTCCCTTCGGCGTCCTGCACCACCTGCATGTCTTCATCCGGATAGATGGCGCTGTCGCCCCGCGTGCGGTCGCCGATCTCCAGATACAGCACGTCTTCCTTCGTGCGGTTGACGAGATGGTGGGCGTCGCCGCTGCCGGCCTTGAAGCCGGCGCAGTCCCCGGGCGACAGCTCGGTCGCGCCCTGATTGGTGACCAGCGTCGGCCGGCCCTCGAGGATGTAGACGAACTCGTCCTGTCTGGCGTGCGCATGGCGCAATGACGATTCCGCACCAGGTGCGAGGCGCGTGAGATTCACGCCGAAGTTGCTCAGGCCGAACAGGTCGCCAAGCGGCCGCTTCTCGCGCCCGGCGACGCGGGAGCGAAACTTCTCCGGATAGCCCGACGCCCGCGCGCGTAGCGGCGCGTCAAGCGCTTTCAGCGATACCTGCTTGTTGGGCTTGTTGGTCGGCATGATAGGAAGAGCGCACCAGCGGCCCGACCGCGGCGTGCTTGAAACCGATCTTCTCCGCCTGTGATTCAAACTCCTTGAACACCGACGGATCAACGTAGCGCTCGACGGCCAGGTGGTGCGGCGAGGGCTGCAGGTACTGGCCGATGGTGATCATGTCGACGTCGTGAGCGCGCAGGTCGCGCATCACTTCGAGGATCTCCTCATCGGTCTCGCCAAGGCCGACCATCAACCCTGACTTGGTGGGCACACCCTTTTGTTGCCGTTTGAACTCCTGGAGCAGCTTAAGCGAATGCTGATAATCCCCGCCCGGGCGCGCCTTGCGATAGAGCCGCGGCACGGTCTCGAGGTTGTGGTTCATCACGTCGGGCGGCGCGGCGGCGAGGATCTCGAGCGCGCGATCGAGCCGGCCGCGGAAGTCGGGCACCAGCACTTCGATCGTCGTCTGCGGCGAGGCTTTTCTCACCGCGGTGATGCATTCGACAAAATGTTCCGCGCCGCCATCCTTCAAATCGTCGCGATCCACGCTGGTGATGACGACATATTTCAACTTCAGAAGAGCAACGGTTTCGGCGAGGTGGCGCGGCTCATCCGCGTCGGGCGCGAGGGGCCGGCCGTGCGCGACGTCGCAGAACGGACAGCGCCGGGTGCAGATGTCGCCGAGGATCATGAACGTCGCCGTGCCCTTGCCGAAGCATTCGGCGATGTTCGGGCAGGACGCCTCCTCGCACACGGTGTGCAGCTGCTGCGCGCGCAGGACGTCCTTGATCTCGTGGAAGCGCGAGTTCGGGCTGGCGGCGCGCACGCGGATCCACGACGGCTTGGGCAGCAGCGTCGCGCGCGGGACGATCTTGATCGTCTTCTTCGCGCCTTTCTCTTTTACGCCCGCTTCACGCATGAAGGTGTTCCGCCAGGCGTTCCCCCGCCTGCTCGACCGTCCAGGAAATACCGAGGTTTCTCAGTTGCGTCACCTTCAATCCAGGATAGCCGCAGGGATCGATGGCGCTGAACGGCGAGAGATCCATATCGACGTTCAGCGAGAGGCCGTGATAGGCGCGGCCGCGCACCACGCGGATGCCGAGCGCGGCGATCTTCGCGCCTGCGACGTACACACCCGGTGCGCCCGGCCGGCGCTCGGCGCCGTGGCCGACAAGATCGATCACCGCCTGCTCGAGCAGCCAGACCCAGCGCTTCACCTTGATGCCGCGCCGCGCGAGATCGACGAGTGCATAGAGCACGACCTGCCCCGGTCCGTGATAAGTGATGTCGCCGCCGCGGTCGCTGCGCATCACGCGAATCGAGTTGCCGACCGTGCGCTCGGGCGCACCCTGCCCGAGCGTGTACACCGGCTCGTGCTCGGTGAGCCAGATCTCGTCGGCGCTGTCGGCGTTGCGACCGCGAGTGAACGCGCGCATGTCCTGCAGGACATCGCCATACCGGGTGAGACCGAGCTTGCGAAGCGTGATCTCGTCGACGATGGTCATAGCACCATCACCACGCCGGGATGGTCGCACAGGTCGCGGTACAGGGCGTCGAGCTGCTCGCGCGAGGTGGCGCGAACCACGCAGGTGACGCTCAGGTACCGTCCCTGGCGGCTGGGTCGCATCTGCATCGTCGCGGCGTCGAAGTCCGGCGCGTGCCGCAGCACCACGTCCATGACCTCCTGGGCGAATCCCTGCTGCTTGCGGCCCATGACCTTGATGGGGAAGTCGCAGGGGAAGGCGAGCGGCGAGCCTTCGGCCATTGCTACGCCGACAACGCCTCCCGCTTGCCGGCGCGCATCACCTTGCGCTTGAACTCCTGGTAGAGCTCGTACATGCGGCGGAACACCGGCCCCGGCCTGCCGTCGCCGATCTTCTGGTGGTCGAGCTCGACGATCGGGAACACTTCCTTCGAAGAGGAAGTGACGAACAGCTCGTCGGCGGCGCGCACCTCCGCTTCGGTCACGCCGCGCAGCTCGATCGGCATGCCGTTGGCGCGCGCCAGCTCGACGACCACGTCGTAAGTGATGCCGGGCAGGAGCAGGTTGCCCTTCGGCGGTGCCTGGATCACGCCGCGCTTGACGATGAAGACGTTGCACGCCGAGGCTTCGGTCAGGTATCCGTCGCGGAAGAGGATCGTCTCGGCGTAGCCCTCCTCCGCCGAGAGCTGGCGCAGCATGCAGTTGCCGATCAGCGAGATCGACTTGATATCGCAGCGCAGCCAGCGGTTGTCGCGTTCGCTCACCGCCTTGCCGCCCGCCTCGACCTGCGCGCGCGGCGGGTTGACGAGGGGGTTGGACATCATGAACACAGTCGGCTCGGCGCCCTTCGGAAAGGCGTGGTCGCGCTTCGCCACGCCGCGCGTCACCTGGAAGTAGACGGCCTGATCCTCGAACGGCTGCGCGTCGACCAGCTTGAAGATGACCTCGCGCCACTGGTTGCGCGAGTACGGGTTGCGGATGCGCGTTTCGCCCAGGCTGCGCTCAAGGCGCGCCAGGTGCTCGTCGAGGCGGAACGGCACGCGCGAGTACACCGGCACCACTTCGTACACGCCGTCGCCGAAAATGAAACCCCGGTCGAGCACGGGGACTTTCGCCTCGTCCACCGGCAGGAATTCGCCGTTGAGAAAAACCACGTCGCGCTTCACTTCAACCATAGCCTGAGTGTATCCCACGCCCTGCCGACGAGACCCGCCTGGCCGACGCTCTCCAGAGCGACCAGCGGATACTCCGCGTACGGCTTGCCTTCAAAGCTCACCCGCAGCGCGCCGACCGGCTGTCCCTTGGCGAGCGGCGCGACGAGCGGCTGCTGCGCGACGAGCTCGGCCTTCAGCTTTTCCGACTCGCCCTTCGGCACCGTGACGACGAGGTCGCCCTGCGAGCCGACCTTGACTTCGTTCGCCGCGCCTTTCCAGACGCGCACCGACTTCACCGCATCGCCGGCGCCGTAGAGCTTCACGCTGTCGAAGAACTGGTATCCCCAATTGAGGAGTTTCAGCGATTCCTGCGCCCGCCCCGTCTCGGAAGTTCCGCCGAGCAGCACCGAGAGCAGTCGCCGGGTGCCGCGTTTCGACGAGGCGATCAGGCAGTAGCCCGCGGCCTCGGTGTGGCCGGTCTTCACGCCGTCGATGCTCGGGTCGATCCAGAGCAGCCGGTTGCGGTTCGGCTGGGTGATGTTGTTGTAGCGGAACTCCTTCAGCGAGTAGTACTGCGCGTACTCGGTGGGAAAGTCGCGGATCAGCGCCGCGGCAAGCTTGTACAGGTCGGCGGCGGTGCTGTAGTGATTCACGTCCGGCAGGCCAGTGGCATTGACGAAGCGCGTGTTCTTCAGGCCGAGGCGCTCGGCCTCGCGGTTCATCATTTGCGCGAAAACGTCCTCGGAGCCGGCCACCGCTTCGGCGAGCGCGATGCAGGCATCGTTGCCGGATTGCACCTCCATGCCGCGGATCAGCTCGTCGACCGTGACCGGCTTCCTCGGCTCGATGAACATGCGCGAGCCGGGCGCTTTCCACGCGCGCACCGATACCGGCACCTGCTGCCCGAGCGAGATCCTCTTCTCGCGCAACGCGCCGAACACGACGTACGCGGTCATCAGCTTGGTGAGCGACGCCGGCTCGATCCGGTCGTCGGCCTTGTGCGCGGCGAGGATCTGGCCGCTGGTGACGTCGCCGACCAGCCAGGAGCGGCCGATGACCGATGGCGGCTGGGGCGCGGCGGCATGCGCGCCGACGATCCAGCACAGGAAAAGAACAAGGAAACGCATGGATTGCCGCACGAAAAAGGAGCGGATTATAAGGCCAGCCTAGCGCGCGTCGGCGCGCACCTGGCCCGGGACGATCGCTTCAAGGGTGACCTCGGCCGCGCCGGCCTGGATGTAGCCGAGCTTGTAGGCGGCGACGTAGGACAGGTCGATGACGCGGCTCGAATGGAACGGCCCGCGATCGTTGACGCGCACGATCACGCTCTTGCCGTTCGAAACGCGGGTCACGCGCACGTAGCTCGGGATCGGCAGCGTCGGGTGCGCCGCGGTCATCTTGTACATGTCGTAGAGCTCGCCGCTCGAAGTCTTCTGGCCATGGAAGCGCTTGCCGTACCAGCTCGCCATGCCGCGCTGCTTGAACGGCTGCACCGAGGTGAGCGGCGTGTAATTCTTGCCCATCGCCTGATAGGGCCGGTTGGCCCATTTATGGAGCGGCTCCGGCCGCGGGGTCGCATCGGCGATGGCGTCGAGATTGGACGGCGGCTTTGCTTCGGGCCCGTCGTCCTTGTAGTAGCCGCCCTTCTTATCGCTCGACGCGCATCCTGCAAGCACTGCGAGGACGAGCAGCAGCGGCAGCGATCTCATGCCTCGTAGACGACGTTGCCGGCAACGATCGTCGTCTTCACCCGCCCCTGCAGCTCGTAGCCGATGAACGGCGTGTTCTTGCCCTGGCTCTTCAGCGTCTCCGCGCTGACGCGGAACGGTGCCTGCGGATCGAAGAGCACGATGTCGGCCGGGGCTCCCGCCGCGAGCCGGCCGGAACTCGTGCCGAGGATGCGCGCGGGCTCGGAGGTGATGCGCGAAAGAGTCTGCGCGAGGCTGAGCTTGCGCGCCGCACCCCATTTCAACGTGAGCGGCAGGAGCAGCTCGAGGCCGGTCGCACCGGGCTCGGCCTCGGCGAACGGCAGGTGCTTGCCGTCCTCGTCGACCGGCGTGTGGTCCGAGCAGACGCAGTCGACGACGCCGTCGGCGAGCGCCTGGCTGAGCGCATCGCGGTCGCGCTGGCTGCGCAGCGGCGGCTCCAGGCGGCAGTTCGAGTCGAAATAGCCGAGGTCGCGGTCGCAGAGATGGACGTGGTGAATGCCGACGTCGCAGCTCACCGGCAGCCCCTCCTTCTTCGCGGCGCGCATCATCTCCACCGCGCCGGCGCTCGACAGGCGGCACACGTGCACCCGCGCGCGCGTGTCGCGTACCAGCTCGAGCAGCGTGCCCAGGGCGATCGTCTCGGCGAAGGACGGGATGCCGGGCAGGCCGAGGCGCGTCGCCACGTCGCCGTCGTGCGCGACGCCGCTCTTTCCGAGCGAGGCGTCCTCGACGCGGAGCCAGACGGAGAAGCCGAAGGTCGCGGCGTACTGCAGCGCGCGCCACAGCACCTGCGTGTCGGCGAGCGGCACGTTCGCCTGCGAAAACGCGACGCAGCCGGCGTCGGCAAGCAGACCCATCTCGGTGAGCGTGGCGCCCTCGAGCTTGACGGTCAGCGCGCCGACCGGGTAGACGCGTGCGCGCTCGAGGGACTTCGCCCTTCGGCGCAGCATGTCGACCAGGCCGGGCTCGTCGAGCGGCGGGTCGGTATCCGGCGGACAGGCGAGGCTGGTCACGCCGCCCGCCACCGCGGCGTTCATCTCCGACTCGAGCGTCGCCTTGTATTCGAAGCCCGGCTCGCGCAGCCGCGCGGAAAGGTCGATGAAGCCAGGCGAGACCACCAAGCCTTTTGCGTCAATCACCCGATCCGCTTTTCCGCCGTCCGTCGAAATCTTGCCGTCAACGACAAATACATCACCCACGCCGTCCTTGCCGTTCGCCGGATCGACCACGCGTCCGTTTTTGATATGCAGCTTCATCAGTTGCCTGCCACGATGCTCATCACGGCCATCCTGACCGCGATGCCGAAGGTGACCTGCGGCAGGATCACCGAATGCGGGCCGTCGGCGACGCTGGAATC
>Ga0075434_100005362_pt1 | contig 11666 bp, 6 predicted proteins | sample RhiMethybrSRZTD3_FD_75298 | JGI IMG/M metagenome (GOLD analysis project Ga0075434, IMG submission 75298) | Populus rhizosphere microbial communities from Tennessee, USA - Rhizosphere MetaG P. TD hybrid SRZTD3 | ecosystem: Host-associated > Plants > Roots > Rhizosphere > Soil | place: USA... | reverse complement strand
GGCCTTGAACGTCTGAAACCCCGAGACAGTGATGGTGATGTCGTAGGTGCCGGTGCGAACGAACTGGATGTTGTAGTACCCCTCCGAGTTGGTCGTGGCTTCGTAGGTATCCTTCGTGCCGCGGTTGACCGCGACGACTTGTGCGCCCGGCACGACGAGATTGCCGCTGTCGGTGACGGTGCCGACCAGCGCTGTCTGCGAGGCCAGCTGTGCCGATGCGCTGGTCGCCACGAGTAACGCGAGACCGAGAAGCAACGATATTCGACGCAGCATACTCACCTCTTTTTTCCAGCCTCTACGACTGTCTGTTGAGCTCTTCACGCAGACGGCGCGCGACGATCTTCTCTTCGCCCGACTGCATCATCCAGACACCGATGACGAGTGTCTCTCCCTCCGATCGAATCGCGATGGAGGGCTCTCCCGCCTGCAGCGCGCGCACTATGCCCGCTGCGCGCGAACCGTTCGGCGCGCCGCCCCACGACACGCGGACGTGAGGCACGTGGTTCGCCACTTCGGGCACGAAGATCTCCGCATGGATGCCCGCGACCGATGCCGCGGCTTTACGGATCTCTTCCGCACGCCTCTCGAACTCGCGCCCTTCCGCCGCATGATCCTTTCGCACGAACAGCTCCAGCGCGGCCAGCATCCCGACCATCTCTTCCTTGTTCACCTTCATGCCGCGCCCGATGGCGTTTCCATTCGGAGAGCCGTTCAGCCGCGCCGCGGCGACGAGCGGCCTGCGGCCGAGCAGAAGGCCGGCGCTTTGCGGCCCGCGGATCCCCTTTCCTCCGGAGAACGCGACGAGATCGAACCCCATCGCCGTGTACTTCCAGAGGTTTTCGAGCGGCGGCACATCGGCCGCGGCGTCGTTCAGCGTGGGAATCGAATGCTTCCTGCCAAGCTGGGCGAACTCCTCGTCGCGAATCTGCCCTTCCTTGTTGTTGTTGTTGTAGAAGAGCATCATCGCAGTCTGGTCGGTCACCGCGCGCTCGAGATCGTCACGCGTCTCCACTTCCACGAGCCGCACACCGCAGTTGCGCACCGCGTGCTCGTAGCCGAAGCGATGAGCCTTCTGGACGATGACCTCCCGTTTCATCCCTCCGGCGGCCAGGTCCGGCAGCGCGCCGATCTTCTGCCGATCCGTTCCCGTCAGCACCGCCGCGGTGCCCAGTGTCAACGCCGAGGCGGCCCCGGCCGTGACCATCGCGGCCTCCGACCGGACGAGCGTCGCAATCCGCTCCCCCACGCGATCGTGGAGCTCGTCGAGCATCACGTAGTGCTTCGATGCGTAGGTGATCGCGTCGATGACTTCACGGGGCATGAGCGACGCCGTCATCGCCGTATAGGTGCCAGCGGCGTTGATGAAGGGACGCACGCCGAGCTCGCGGAAATAGTCGCGGCTCGTGCCGCCAGCCATGGCATCGGCGGCAGGAGTACCGGCCGCAATCGCGCCTCCGACCAGCGGTATGGACCCGACGGATTCGAGGAAACGTCTCCGGCTCCACATGGGCGACTCCTGATTCGAGGGAGATGTACGCGGCAGGATAGCGATCGGGCGCATCCGACGCAAGCGAATGCCGCCGCACGCCGTTGATATATCCTGCACTGCGTGGACTGGTTGTCGGAGGTGCCTTGTCTTCCGGACGACCACGCGCGCGCGACGCTCGTCGGGCGTGCGTGGCTTCCGAGCGTGAACGGACCGGCGGTCATCGCGGTACGCGGCGGCAACATCTTCGACGTCTGCGCGATCGCTCCGACTTGCAGCCAGCTGCTGGAGCTCGACGATCCGGTCGCGGCGATCCGGCGCGCGACGCCGTCGTCACCGATTGGATCGCTGCAGGATCTGCTGGCAAACTCGGCGCCTGACGGCAAGACTGGGTCATCGCCCCGGCTGCTCGCGCCATGCGATCTGCAGGCGATCAAGGCCAGCGGCGTCACCTTCGTGGCCAGCCTGCTCGAGCGGGTGATCGAAGAGCAGGCGCGCGGCGACGCGCGAAAAGCGGAGTCGGTCCGGCAGGCGATCGTCGCGATCATCGGGACGAACCTGCGTGACATCCGCCCCGGTTCGCCGGAGGCGGCCGCGGTCAAGAACGCGCTTATCGCCCAGGGCGTGTGGTCGCAATACCTCGAGGTCGGGATCGGACCCGACGCCGAGATCTTCACCAAGGGCCAGCCGATGTCAGCCGTGGGCACCGGCGCCGACATCGGGATTCTGCCGAAGTCGGAATGGAACAATCCGGAACCCGAAGTGGTGCTCGCGGTGAACAGCCGCGGCCGCGTCGCGGGGGCGACGCTCGGCAACGACGTCAACCTCCGAGATTTCGAGGGACGGAGCGCACTGCTGCTCGGCAAGGCGAAGGACAACAATGCGTCGGGCGCAATCGGTCCGTTCATCCGGCTCTTCGACGAGCATTTCTCGATAGAGGACGTCCGGCGCTGCGAGGTGGCGCTGAAGGTGAGCGGGCCGGACGGGTTCACGTTCACCGCCAGCAGCTCGATGTCACAGATCAGCCGCGATCCACTCGAGCTCGTCGACCACGCGATGGGACGTCATCATCAGTATCCCGATGGCATGATGCTGTTCCTGGGGACGATGTTCGCTCCGACGATCGACCGATTTGCGCCCGGTCAGGGGTTCACCCACGCGCTCGGTGACATCGTCACCGTCTCGACGCCACTGCTCGGCGCGCTGGTGAATCGGGTCAATCATACGGACAAGATCGCGCCGTGGACGTTCGGCACGGCCGCGCTGATGAACAACCTCGCAGTGCGCGGTCTGCTCGGCGCAGCCGGGTGATGCGATCGCCGGGATCCGCGACGCGGGATGCGGGATGCGGGATCCGATTCCGGATTGAATAGATTCAACGATTGACGATTCGATCATTGGGGATAAGGGATTCCAGATTGGGGATTGGGGATTAGGGATCGATCTCTCATGAATAGACATCAGAACTACATTGGGGGAACGTGGATAGACGGACCGAACTGGACGCCGAATCGCAATCCATCGGATCTGAGCGACGTTATCGGCGAGTACGCACAGGCTGACGTCGAGCAGACGAATTCGGCGATCGCCGCGGCCGCGCAGGCATTTCCGGCATGGTCGACGGGATCGATTCAGGAGCGCGCCAACATCCTCGACAAAGCCGGCTCCGACATCCTTGCGCGGAAGGATGAGATCGGTCGCCTGCTCGCACGCGAGGAGGGCAAGACGCTGCCGGAAGGGGTCGGCGAAACCGTCCGCGCCGCCCACATTTTCAAGTTCTTTGCGGGCGAGGCGCTCCGCCTGTCGGGCGAAAAGGTTCCGTCCGTCAGGCCCGGAGTGGACGTCGAGATCACACGCGAGCCGATCGGCATCGTCGGGCTGATCACGCCGTGGAATTTTCCGATCGCGATCCCCGCGTGGAAGATCGCGCCGGCGCTGGCATTCGGCAACACGGTCGTCTTCAAACCGGCGCAGTGGACCCCAGCCTGTGCATGGGTGCTGACGGAGATCCTCGTCAATGCGGGGATACCCCCCGGCGTCTTCAACCTGGTCATGGGCTCGGGCTCGGTCGTCGGCGACACGATCGTCAGTCATCGCGACGTCTCCGCCATCAGCTTCACCGGATCGATGGAAACCGGCCGGTCGATCGCCAAGAAGGCGGTCGCACGGATGGCGAAGTTCCAGCTCGAGATGGGCAGCAAGAACCCGCTCGTCGTCCTCGACGATGCGGACCTGGCGACTGCGGTGAACGTTGCTGTGCAGGGCGCGTACTTTTCGACCGGGCAGCGCTGCACCGCCTCGTCGCGCCTCATCGTGACCGAAGGGATCCACGATCGATTCGTCAGCGCACTGACGGAACGTCTGGCAACGCTGAAGGTCGACAACGCGCTCTCCCCCGGCACCGAGATCGGTCCGGTGGTCGACAAGCCGCAGCTCGACACGGATCTCGAATACATCGGCGTCGGCCAGCGAGAAGGCGCGCGGCTCGCGGCCGGCGGCCAGCGCATCACGCGCTCGACCGACGGCTACTACCTGTCGCCTGCACTGTTCGTCGACGCGAAAAACACGATGCGCATCTCGCGTGAGGAGATCTTCGGGCCGGTCGCCTGTGTTATCCGCGCGAAGAACTACGACGAGGCGCTCGCAATCGCCAACGACACCGAGACGGGCCTGTCGTCGGGCATCGTGACGACGTCGCTGAAGCACGCGTCGCACTTCCAGCGTCACGCACAGGCCGGGATGGTGATGGTGAACCTGCCGACCGCCGGCGTCGATTACCACGTGCCGTTCGGCGGACGAAAGGCGTCGAGCTATGGGCCGCGCGAGCAGGGGCGCTACGCTGCGGAGTTCTACACGACGGTCAAAACGACGTACATCGCCCCGTAATGGTCTGCATGCACCGCTGGATTCGAGCGACAGCCGCTGTCGGCCGCCTGCGGCGGCAACCACGGAGGAACGGAGACACGGAGGAACGGAGAAAACAGGGGCAGGGAGTGGAGGACAGAAGGCGGCGCGGACCCGGTCGGCTCGCCAACGCCGGCCGGGTCCGCACCGCCCTCCGCTTCTCCGTTACTCCGTTTCTCCGTGGTTCGCGCCGTCAGGCGCACGCGAGCAGCCTCACGTTTGTGGGTGTCCTCTGTGTGGCGATCGCCTTGTACGCCCAAGCACCCGCGACATACCGCCAGAAAACCCGCACCTTCCACAGCGCGGCGGAGTTCGCCCAACGCATCAGCGGTCGTGTGCGGATCCAGCATATGGTGGACAGAGAGGCCGCCGAGACCCTTCGGCGCTTTGCGGTGCGCCTGCCTGTCGAGGAACTGACCATTGTCGCGGCTGCCTCTCCGGCAATCATCTGGGCCGGAACGCCGGCAGGCGCGATCCGCGCCGCCGGCGATCGCCACGACGTCGAGTACTTCGCCGGCCAGCGATGGCTTCCTGACGATCGCGTCACCGGAATCGGGTTCGACGGCGAGGCCACGTGGCTCGAAACGCCAGGCGGCTATGCGCGAATCGACTACGTCCCGATGACGCTCGATGAGAAATCGCGCGCCTTCGTCGAGCGCATCCAGTCGCGCCATAACCGGTGGGGATTGACCGCCAGCTCCGAGCTGCGTGTGCCAGGCGACATTTCCACCAACCGGCCGGTGTCCACCGACAACGATGGCTTGTGGACCGCGATGTACGTCGCGGCCGAAAGCTTCCGCTACGCGGTCACGCACGAGCGCGATGCGCGTCAGAACGCCCGGCGCGGCATGGAGGCGATCCTCCGGCTCGAGAGCATCACCGGGATCGCCGGGTTTCCGGCGCGGTCGTTCATCAAGGTCGGAGAGGACGTCCAGCCGAAAGACGGCGAGTGGCACGATACGCCGGATCACGCCTGGCGATGGAAGGGGGACACCAGCTCGGACGAGATCGTCGGCCAGTACCTCGCATATTCGATTTACGACGAGCTCGCCGCGGACGAAGCCGAGAAACCGGTGCTCCGTGCCGCGATCGACCGCATCACGAACCACATCCTGGATCACGACTATCAGCTGATCGATGTCGACGGCCAGCGGACGCGATGGGGCTGGTGGGGACCGGACGAAATCTGGAAGGCCGCGGACGAGACCGGCCTGCGCGCACTCCACATCCTGTCGCACCTGCGCGTCGCCATTCACATGACGGCCGACGCCCGGCTCCGCGCGCGATACCAGCAGCGCTACGACGATCTCGCCACCACGCACAAGTATGCGCTGCTGACGCGCAACCAGAAGATCATGGTGCCAGGGCACATCAATCATTCCGACGACGAGCTCGCGTTTCTGTCGTACTACCCGCTGCTCCGATACGAGACGGATCCGAAGCTGCTGGAGATCTACAAGGAGAGCCTCGAGCGCAGCTGGCAGATCGAGCGTCCGGAGAGGAACCCCTTGTGGAACGCGATCTATGCGGCGGGCACCGGTGCGCGTGAGTGGGATCGCGACGAGTCGGTGCGCACGCTGCGCGAGATCCCGATGGACACGATCAGCTGGACCGTCCGCAACTCGCATCGACGCGATGTGTCGATCGACCCCATGGCGGACCGCTTCGGGCGCAAGCAGTCGCTCCTGGTGCTGCCCTACGATGAACTGCCGATGTCAAAGTGGAACGGCAATCCGTACAGCCTCGACGGTGGCAACGGCGGCCGCACCGAAGATGACGGCGCGTACTTCCTTCTGCCCTACTGGATGGCCCGGTATCACGGGCTCTTCTGAAACCCCAATCCCCAATCGCCTATGCGATAAGGGATTTCCCTTAGCGACTCACCCACACGCGCCCTTCTTCATTGATGTGCACGATCGCGCCGCCAAACCCTTTCGCGGTGATCTCGTAGCGGTCCGGCGTTGCGACCATGGCCGGATGGAAATCGAGGCCTTCAACCTGAACGTCCGCGGCGTTGAGCGCGTCGAGCGACGACGCATACGCGCGGGTCACGGTTCGAAATTGCCGCTGTCGGTAATAGATGCGCCTCACCGCCCACTTGACGCGCTCGTTCGGATCGTCCACGGACGTGTCCGCCTCGCTGCCGGCGGCGATACTCGAGAACTGCACGTAGCCCCAGCGCTCGGGCATGTGCATGTCGATCGCGCCTTGCGGGCTCCAGACCCAGTTGTCCTCCGGCAACGGATCCTTCGTACCGGGCTTCACGCGCTTCGTATAACCGCCGGGGCTGAAGCCCCGGCCTACGACGTTGGTGGTTGAATCGACCTGCCACTCGACCCGCGAGAAGTTGAGCCGCCATTGATCGCCCGGACGCGGAGCGCGGCGACCAGGCGCGGCTTCCTTGAGAATCTCCCACGGCATCGCGATTTCGACGGTCCACCCCTGGTCGCGATCGCCGGGCGTGTTGAGCGTCCCGCGAACGCGGACGCCAACCTGCAGTCCCGCGATGTCCCACGCGTGAATCGGCGGCCCGCCATCGCGGTACGGTTTGATCAGCAGCAGATCCCATGGCGTCCCGAGCGCGTTCACCTCGAGCTCGTAATACGCATGCGTATCGCCGTCAGGGTCGATGAAGATTTCGAAATCGTTGTCGTGAAAGATCACCGAGTCGCGCTTCGTCAGCGTGGCCCAGACGTCGGGCTCCTCCATCTCGGCCGCGACGTAGAGATTCTCGTCGTCCCACAACATCCTCGCCCTCGTGCGGAAGCGCGGCTGCGGACGGCTTCCGCCTTCGATGTCCACGAATGGTTCCGTCCACTCGGCAGCGGCCCACGAAGGCTCATCCAGGCTGCCGTCGACTTTGATCGGCGACCGCGCGCGGTACGCAACGTACTGCCGCGGCGCAAACGGGAGCGCCTCCAGATCCGGCGCGGGCCGCTGCGCGTCGGCGCGCTCGTGGATGATCGTCCAGGCGCGGTCGCGTGACGGCATCAGGAAGAACGCTTCCGTCCCCGAAAGCCGCTTCAGATAGTCGCGACTCCGTTCGGGGCCCATCACGAAGAACGCGTCGTCCAGCGCGTCGCCCGCCGTCCCGGTCTCCGAAAGGACGGCAACGCTCAACACGCCCTGGGCCGGACGTCCGGTGCGAGGGTCCATGATGTGTGAATACCGCGCGCCATCGACCTCGAAGGACTTCTCGGAGCTGCCTGCAACAGACAGCGCGCGGTTCTTCAGCGTCGTGCTGAATGCGATCTTCCGGGAATCGATGGGATCCTGAATCGCAACGTCCCATCCCTCGCGTCCCGGCGGCGCCTCGAGCCCGTAGATGGTGCTCCCGCCGGCGCTCACCAGCGCCGCTGTCACGTGCCGCTCGCGCAGCAGACCGACGACGCGATCGACTGCATAGCCTTTCGCGATGCCGCCCAGATCGAGCGTCACGCCCGGTTCGTCGAGCGCGATGGTCCGCGCGGCCGGGTCCAGGATCACGTGGCGGCTTCCGACAGAACGGCGCGCAGCGGCGAGGTCGGTCTCCGATGGCAGATGCCCGTCCCCGCGAAAGAAGCCCCAGACTTTCATCAGGGGCCCGACGGTGATGTCGAACGCCCCGTCGCTCTCGCGGCTGTAGCGAATCGATTCTGCGATGAAGTCGAACAGCTCCGGTTCGACGGCGACTGGATGCTGCGCGGCCTCGCGATTGACGCGCGAGAGCGCGCTGTCAGCCTTGTAATGGCTCATCAGACGGTCGATCCTGTCCACCTCGTCGAACGCGGCGTCGAGAATGTGCGGCAGCGTCCCGGCGTCCGGTCCGTACGCCTCGATGCTGTACAAGCAAGCCATCGACATGCGGCTCGCTTCGTAGTGCGTGGCAGGCGGGTCGAGCCGTGACGCGGACAGTGACGCCGCTGCCAGCAGCACCGCGGCAATCGTGAACGGCCACTGCCTGACCCGCCATGACCACAGCATGAACACGATCAGACCCGCGAGAAGCGTGAGCAGCCCGAACAGAATCACCTTCACGTCCGTGGTCGCGAACACGAACACCCAGCCGGCGAGCGCGACGAGGCTGGGGAGCGGGTACAGCCACATGCGGTATGTGCCCGGGGGTTCGCGGCGCTGACGGCGAAGAATCGCGAGCGCGCCAATCTGCCCGATGAACTGGACGAGGATGCGCGTCGTGATGAGCGCGTCGATCACGACGCCAAGGGGGACGAAGCTGCAGGCAATGGCGACGAACCCGACGACGAGCACCGAGATGTGCGGGAACGGCTTCGAGGGATGGAGCCGCGCGAACGCTTTGAAGAACGCGCCGTCCTTCGCCGCCGCGTAGGGGATGCGCGAGTAGCCGAGGAGCAGCGCGAACACTGACCCGAACGCCGTCCAGACGACCGCGGCCGTGAACAGCGCAGCCGCCGTGCGGCCGTACGCCTTTTCCATCACGACCGAGACGATGAACTTCGCGGCCGGCCGATCGCCGGCTGGGACGAACTCGCGCCAGGGAACGATCCCGATGATCGACAGATTGATCAGCAGATAGATGATCGCCACCAGGACGATGCTCATCATGATCGAGCGCGGCAGCACGCGTGCGGGATCCTTGACCTCGTCGCCGATGTAGCAGATGTCGTAATAGCCGAGGTAATCGTAAATGCCGATGCGCGTCGACGCGCCGAGGCCGATCAGGAGACCCATCGAGAACGTGAATGCGCCGGGCGGGAAGTCGAACGCAATTCGAGGATCGAAATGCATGGCGCCGGTGACGATCACTACGGCGACCGTGAACAGGCTCCCGATCCACAACGCGATCGTCAACGGCCCCAGCGATCCGATGGGGCGATAGAGCAGCATCAGGTTCAGCAGGCCGACCGCCGCCGCAAGGAGCGCGAAATGCAAGCCGTTCATCGACGGCCAGAGATACCCGACGTATTGCGACAGGCCGATGTAGCCGGACGCGATCTCGAGCGGGCCGCTCAGCACGAACTGCCAGATGAAAAGGAACGCCGCGAGCCGCCCCCATCGCTCGCGGCCGTAGCCCTCGCGCAGATAGACATAGCTGCCGCCCGATCCGGGCATCGCCGATCCGAGCTCGCTCCACACGAGGCCATCGGGGATGACGATCAGCAGCGCCACGAGCCACCCGAGCATCGCCTGCGGCCCGCCCATGCCCGTCATCAACAGCGGGATCGTGATGAACGGCCCGACGCCCATCATGTTGGTCATGTTGAGCGCCGTCGCTTGCAGCAGTGAGAACCTGCGCGGCAGCGAGGTAACGGAGGACATTGGAGATAACGGAGAAACTAAACCACGGAGGAACGGTGTTAACGGAGAATTTTTTTCAGGAGCGATCTTGGCACTCGTTTTCCCTCCCAAAAGGAAACCACCGTTTTCTCCGTTTCTCCGTGGTTAGTCTTCCCCGTTTCCTCCTTTGCCTCCGCTACCTCTTGACACGCCACCGGCTCTCCCCTTCTAGTAGGCCCGCGAGGTGCCGATGAAGACGTCCCGAAGGACGATGCTGAAGACTGTCGGCGCGGCCGCGGTCGCGCTGCCGGGACGTCCGCCGCTTCGAATGCAGCCGCGGCGCACTGACGCGAAAGACACGCCGAAGATCGCGCTCGAGATGGGGCTCGGCATCGCGCCCCAGGGCGCGTCGCCAGAGGAGGCCGCGGCTGCCGCGGCGCGACGCATCCGGCAGCTCGGCGTCACACACGTGCTCGGCGGCGGGCCGCGCATTCCGTGGACGGATGCGCAGCTGAAAGAGCTGATGGATCGCGCGGCGAAAAACGAGCTGACGCTCGCCAATCTCATGATCTCCGGCTTCCCCAACGCGATCTACGCAAGACCCGATCGCGATCAGGACATCGAAAACGTGATTCAGTCGGTCCGCGCGGCGGGGCGCGCAGGCCTGCCGGTCGTCGAATACAACTGGTACGCGCATCGCGCGATGGAGGGCTATTTCGAAGAGACCGGGCGCGCGGGCGCAGGATGGACCGGGTTCGACTACGCGCGCATGAAGGACCTGCCGCCGCTGCCGGAGGAAGGCGCGCACACGCTCGACGAAATGTGGGCCAACATCACCTACTTCCTGAAGGCGGTCGTGCCCGAGGCGGAGAAGGCGGGCGTGCGGCTCGCGCTGCACCCCAACGATCCGCCTGCGCCGCTGAGCCGCGGCTCCCAGCAGATCATGGGAGCGATCGACGGGTGGAAGAAGCTCATCGGGATCGTCAACAGCCCGTCGAACGGGATCACGTTCGACTGCGGCGTCACGCGGGAGATGGGAGGCGACCCCGTCGAGGTGTGCCGCTGGTTCGGCTCGCGCGATCGGATCAACCATGTGCACTTCCGCAACGTGAAGGTGCAGAAGCCGTACGAGCGGTACACCGAGGTGTTCATCGACGAAGGCGAGAACGACATGTTCGCGGTGATGAAAGAGCTCGTGAGGCAGAAGTACACGCGGCTGATCTATCCCGAGCACCCGCGCGGGATTGACTACGATCGTCAGCAGCCGAACTTCCGTTCACAGTATCCCGGCGGCGGCGGATACGCGGGGTATGCGTTCAACGTCGGGTACACCCGGGCGATGCTGCAGGCCGCGTTGAGCTGAGCGTCAAGGAAGAAGGAAGAAGGAAAAAGGTAAAGCGCCTGAAAGTCGACCGTGCTGGGATGAAGTGGAACGGAACTTCAGCGTGGAATCAGCGGCGCCTGCGGCCCGAGCGAGGCGCGAAGCCGCCGAGCGAGAGCGCGTGGGGGTGGGGCCCCACGCGCAATGATAAATGAGGACACTATGAGACGTTTAGGAATTGCGGCGGCCGTCGCGGTGCTCATCGCGCCGGCATTCACAGACGCGCAGATCTTCACGCTCTCGAAAGAGCAGATGATCGAATACACGTCGCAGAGCCCGTTCGACCGCTTCCCCGACGGTCGGCCGAAGGTACCCGACGGCCTGATCGAACGCGCGAAGGGTCTGTCGGCGGAGGAAGTGTGGGCCATCCTCCCGAACAAGGGCTTCCGGAATCAATACGCCGACGGCTTCCAGGTCCTGCACCCGAGCAAGAGGATGGTCGGCCGCGCTTTCACGCTGCAGTTCATGCCGCTGCGCCCGGACGTCGACAGCGTCGTCCAGTCCAAAGCGCAGGCCGCCGGACTCGGACGGATGTACAACCAGACCGTCATCGACATGCTTCAACCGGGTGACGTGCTCGTCGTCGATCTGTACGGACAGGGAGAAGGTGGAACGATCGTCGGCGACAACCTCTTCTACTACATCATGAAGGCCACGAAG
>Ga0075434_100005360_pt1 | contig 11668 bp, 13 predicted proteins | sample RhiMethybrSRZTD3_FD_75298 | JGI IMG/M metagenome (GOLD analysis project Ga0075434, IMG submission 75298) | Populus rhizosphere microbial communities from Tennessee, USA - Rhizosphere MetaG P. TD hybrid SRZTD3 | ecosystem: Host-associated > Plants > Roots > Rhizosphere > Soil | place: USA... | reverse complement strand
GCGCCGCGTTCGCAATGCGGAGGTCGAGGGTTCGATCCCCTTCCACTCCACCAAGATTTTTCCCGCGTAAGAAATAAAACGGGCCGCCCGTAGCAATGAGCGGCCCGTTTTCTTTGCTGCAGCGATTTACTTGGAGCTGGACCCGGTGCTGCCCGAGCCGATGCTCGAGCCCGTGCTGCTGCCCGAACCGGCGCTGCCGGTGCTCGCGCCACCGCTGGTGCTCGGCGAGGCGCTGGAGCCGCTCGAGGACGAGCCCATGCTGCCCGACGCGGAGCCGCTGGCCGAGCCTTGCGCGCTCAGGCAGCGCTCTTTCTCCGAGCCGGTGAGGCTGTCGCACTGCGTGCTGCCCAGGGACGGCGATGTGGTCGCGCCGCCGCTCGCGCTCGGCGTCGAGCTCGAGGAGCCGGTGGAGCCGCTCGCGGAGGAGCCGGTGCTGCCAGAGCTGCCGCCGACGCTCTGCGACGACGACTGCGCGATCGCAGCCGCGGAGAACGCGAACAGCGCGGCGACCGTTGCGGTGGAAAGTCTTTTCAACATCGTTGCTTCTCCTATGTGGTTCAGAGGGGGAGACTGCGCCGGAAAGGACGCAAGCACCGTGCCGTCAGGATGACGTCAGCAGGCGCGTCACACCGGCTTCATCGCGGCGGCCGCGCATCGCTTTCTCGAGCCGGCCGCTGAGATACGCGTCGATGACCGTCGGATGCACGTAGCTTTTCCTGCAGACCGCGACGGTGTTGCGAAGCTGCCCGGCGACCGCGGCGATCGCCTTCGCCACGTTGCGACGGCCCTCGTTCTGCGACACGGGCGCGCCGAGCGCACGCAGCGCGCGCGCGCAAAGCACCGTCCCCGCCCACGTGCGGAAGTCCTTGCTGCTGAAGTCTTCGCCCGCAATGGAACGGATATACGTGTTGACGTCTGCAGATTCGACGGCGCGGCTCCGCCCGTCCTCGTCGACGTAACAGAAGAGCTGGTGGCCCGGCAGGTCGAACATGCGGCGCACCACGCCCGCGAGGTGGCGGTCGGAAAGCGCGACCTCATGCGCGACACCGCTCTTGCCGCGAAAGCGGAACTCCAGCCTCGCCCCCTGCACGCTGGCCTGCCGCTCCCGCAGGGTCGTCAGCCCGTAGGAAGCATTCGCGCGCGCGTATTCCTCGTTGCCGATCCGGACGAAAGTCGTCTCCAGCAGGCGGACCACGGTCGCCAGCACCTTCTCGCGCGGCAGGCCGGGGCGTGCCAAGTCGCGCCGGACGCGCGCGCGAATGCGCGGCAGCGCGGTCGCGAACGCCGCCATGCGCGAGTACTTCACTTCATCGCGGAATTCGCGCCAGCGTGGGTGGTAGCGATACTGCTTACGGCCGCGTGCGTCGCGGCCGGTGGCCTGCAGGTGCGCGTCGTCCCGGGAAGCGATCCAGACCTCGCGCCAGGCAGGGGGGATGACCAGGGAGCGGATTCGGCGCAGCGTCGAGACGTCGCGAATCACCCGCCCGTCCTTGCGCACGTAGCGGAATCCCCGGCCGGCGTGGAGCCGCCGGATGCCCCGGGAGCCTCCGTTCAGGTATCGCAGGCCTGCGGCGTGCGCGTGGTCCTGGCCATTGCCTTCCATGCGCACGTGTATTGCAAAGCGCGTGCCGCGCTACCATTGGCCTACATGACGCCGCTGCGCTTTGTTGCCGCCGCCCTGCAGCGCATGGTGGACCGGATCGATCCCCAGGCCGGCCGCTACCGCATGCTGTTCGAGTCGAGCCCGCTGCCGATGTGGGTGCTCGACGCCGAGTCGCTGGGCTTCATCTCGGTCAATGACGCCGCGGTGCGCCTCTACGGCTACAGCCGCGAGGAATTCCTCGCCATGACGGCGCGGGAGATCGACCCGGAATCGGGCGATCTTGGCCCGGGCGTGGCGCGCCATACGAAGAAGAGCGGCGAGGTGATCGTGGTCGATCGCGACGGCCACCTGGTGAGCTGGCGCGGCCGGCCGGCGCGGCTGATCTTCATCCGCGACATCACCGAGCGCCAGCGAACCCAGCTCGCGCTCGAGCGGCTGAACCGCGAGCTCGAGCGGTCGCACGAGCGCCTGCGCGCGCTGTCGCGCCGCCTGCTCGAGGTGCAGGAAGAAGAGCGCGGCCGCCTCGCGCGCGACCTGCACGACGATATCGGCCAGGCGCTGACCGCCCTCAAGATCCAGCTCGAGTCGGTACCGCGCAGCGACGCGCGCAGTGATGCCGGGGGCGCGCTGCGCAACCGCATCGACGATTGCGTCGAGACCACGCGCCATACCATCGAGCGCGTGCGCCAGCTCTCGCTCAGCCTGCGCCCTTCGCAGCTCGACGATCTCGGCCTCGCCGCCGCGCTGCGCTCGCACCTCGACCGGCAGGCGCGCGTCGCCGGCATCGCGCCCCATTTCGACGCGCTCGAGGCGCCGGCGGAGCTCGCCCCGGAGACCGAGACGGCGTGCTTCCGCGTCGCCCAGGAGGCGATCAACAACGTGCTGCGCCACGCGCACGCGCGCAATCTCTGGCTGCACCTCGCCATGATCGCCGGGAAGCTCGAGCTATCGGTGCGCGACGACGGCAGCGGCTTCGACGTCGAGGCGGTACGGCGCCGCGCCGGCGCGGCGGGCAGCCTCGGGCTGGTCGGCATGGAGGAGCGTGTCGCGCTGGTTGGCGGCTCGTTCGAGCTTCGCTCGCTGCCCGGCAAGGGCACGGTCATGCTCGCCACCTTCCCGCTCGACGCCGCCGATCGCCAGAGGGCGGCATGATTCGCGTCCTGCTCGCCGACGATCATTCCCTGGTGCGCGCCGGCATCCGCTCGCTGCTCGGCGCGATGGCCGAGGTGCAGGTGGTGGGCGAGGCCTCGAGCGGCGAAGAGGCGCTCGAGCTGGTCGGCCGCGAGCAGCCCGATGTGGTGCTCATGGATATCGCGATGAAGGGCATTACCGGCCTGGATGCCGCCGCGCGCATGCGCGAGCGCCATCCAGGCGTGCGCGTGGTGATCCTGTCGATGCACTCCGGCGAGGAATATGTGCTGCAGGCGCTGCGCGCCGGCGCCGCGGGCTACCTGCTCAAGGACGCCGCCACCGGTGAGCTCGAGCTCGCGCTGCGCAGCGTGATGCGCGGCGAGAGTTGGCTCAGCCCGGCGGTGTCGCGCCAGGTCGTGGAGGGCTACGTCCAGCGCGCCGGGGCCGAGGCGCCGCCGGACGTGCTGACGGCGCGACAGCGAGAGGTGCTGCGCCTCGTCGCCGGCGGAAAAAGCACCAAGGAGGTCGCGTTCTTCCTCAATCTCTCGGTCAAGACCGTCGAGACGCACCGCGCGCAGATCATGGAGCGGCTCGGCATCCGTGACGTGCCGGGACTGGTGCGCTACGCGTTGCGCACCGGTCTCGTCCCGCCAGACAGTTAACCGTTCCTGACTTTCCTTCCTCAGGAATTTCCTAGCCGGGGCTAGGGAAGGCCCCGATGCCCGCCGAACGGCGCGCCGCGTAGCCTGCACGAATGCAAGAAACTGTTCGCATCCATCGCGTCGCCATCGCCGACGACAGCCCGGCGTTCCTGGCCGCGGCGGCGAGCCACGTGTCCGGCCTTCCCGGGTTCACGCTCGCCGGCACGGCGAGCAGCGCCGGCGATGCGCTCGCGCTGGTGCAGTCGGCGAGCCCCGACGTTCTGCTGCTCGACCTCGGACTCGCCCCGAATCGTGCGCTCGACCTCGTGCGGCGCGTGAAGGCGACGCCAGGGGCGCCCGCGGTGGTGGCGCTGGCGCTGTTCCACACGCCGGAAGCAGTCGCCGCGGCGAAGCGTGCCGGGGCCGACGCGCTGGTCGGCAAGGAAAGCTTCGTCGCCGGCCTGCGCCAGGCGCTGTCGAGCATCTTCCCCGTCCGGCCCTAGCTAGCCCTTCCTCTTCTCCAGCCGCCGGGCGAAGACCGTCATTTCCTTTTCCGCCTGCCGGTCGCCTTTCCTTTGCGCCGCTTCGACGCCGCGCCGGTAGGCGTCGAGCGCTTCGTCGGCGCGGCCGGCCTGTGCGAGCTCGCCGCCCAACGCCTTCCACGCCGCTGAATAGAGCGGGTCGCGCGCCACGGCGTCGCGGAGAAACTCGATCGCGCGCTCGCGCTCGCCCGCCTTCGCGTACTCGAGGCCGAGCGAGTAGCGCAGCAGCGCGCCGTCGCGCGGCGTGCCGAGCAGCTTCTCTAGCCCCGAAATCATTACGCTAAGATACCCGCCATGAAGAGCGTCATCCAGACGCGCGACGCGCCGGAAGCGATCGGCACCTATTCGCAGGGAATCAGGATAGGGAAAGACGCGGATGGCTCCACGGTCTACGTTTCGGGGCAGATCGGCCTCGATCCGGCGAGCATGCAGATGGCCGAGGGCATCGACGCGCAGACCCACCGCGTGTTCCGCAACCTCGCCGCCGTCGCCGCCGCCGCCGGTCTCGGCCTCGAGCACGCGGTGCGCATGACGGTCTATCTCACCGATCTCGCGCACTTCGCGCGCGTCAACGAGATCATGGCGCAGTATGTGCGCGAGCCCTATCCCGCACGCGCCGCGGTCGGCGTCTCCGGTCTGCCGCGCGGCGCGCTGGTCGAGATCGACGCCATCCTCCACGGGTGAGCAAGGAAGGGCTCGAGCGCAAGTTCCATAAGCTGGGACTGCGACGAGGCTTCGACTTCATCCTCCACCTGCCGTTGCGCTACGAGGACGAGACCGTGCTCGGCTCGCCCGAGAACGCCGTGCCCGGCGAGCCGTTGCAGCTTGAGGCGCGCGTGCAGCGTGCCCAAATCGCCTTTCGGCCCCGCCGGCAGCTTGTCGTCCACGCCGAGGGCCTGGTGCTGCGTTTCTACAACTTCTACGGCAGCCAGCTGAAGCAGTTCCAGCGCGCCGCCGAGCAGGGCCAGCGCGTGCGCGCGTTCGGCGATCTGCGCGGCGGCTGGTTCGGCGCGGAGATGGTGCATCCGCGCTATCGCATCGTCGACGAAGGCGAGCCGCTGCCCGAAGCGCTGACGCCGATCTACCCGACCACCGCGCAGCTGCCGCAGCGCGAGCTGCGCGCTCGCGTCCTGAAGGCGCTCGATGCCGAGCCGCTCGGCGACACGTTGAGCGACGAGCTGCGCAAGCGCTATGGCCTCGCCGGGTTCGCCGAGAGCGTCACGCTGCTGCATCGTGCACGGCCAGGCGACGACCTCGGCGCTGCCTGGCGCCGGATGAAATTTGACGAGGTTCTCGCGCAGCAACTCTCCCTGCACTTTGGCCGCCGCGAGCGGCAGTCGCGGCGCGCACCGAAATTGCCGGGCAACGGACCGCTGCTCAAGGCGTTCTTCGAGCAGCTCCCGTTCAAGCTGACGCGCAGCCAGTCGCAGGCCGCGGGCGAAGTATTGAAGGACCTCGCGCAGGTGCATCCCATGCAGCGACTGCTGCAAGGCGACGTCGGCAGCGGCAAGACGGTTGTCGCGGCAGTCGCCTGCCTCGCCGCGGTCGATGCCGGTTGGCAGGCGGCGGTGATGGCGCCCACCGAGATCCTCTCCGAGCAGCACTGGCGCAAGTTCCAGGAGTGGCTCGCGCCACTCGGCGTGCGAATCGGCCGGCTGCAAGGCGGGTTGCGCAAGAAGGAAAAGCTCGCCGCCGCCCAGGCGCAGATTGTCATCGGCACGCACGCGCTGATCGAGCGCGACGTCGAATTCAAGCGCCTCGGGCTCGCGGTAGTCGACGAGCAGCATCGCTTCGGCGTCGAGCAGCGTCTGAAGCTTGGCCGCAAGCGCGCCCGGGCGCATCCTCATCAATTGATGATGAGCGCGACGCCCATCCCGCGCACGCTGGAGATGACCGCCTACGGCGATCTGGATCTTTCCAGCATTACCGAGCTGCCGCCCGGGCGGCGGCCGGTGGCGACTCGGCTGTTCGAGGCGGCGAAGCGCTCCGAGGTCCTCGCGCGCATCCGCGCATCGTGCGCCGAAGGCCAGCAGGCTTACTGGGTCTGCCCGGTGATCGAGGAATCGAAACAGGGTGACGTGCAGACCGCGGTCGATACCTACGAGCGCCTGCGCGGCGAGCTCTCCGGCGTGAGCGTTGGCCTGCTGCACGGCCGCCTGCCGGTGGACGAGAAGGCGCGAGCGATGCGCTCCTTCGTCGAAGGGCGGACGCAGCTTCTGGTCTGTACTACGGTCATCGAAGTGGGCGTGGACGTGCCGAACGCATCGCTGATGGTGATCGAGAGCGCCGAGCGCTTCGGATTGGCGCAGCTCCACCAGCTGCGCGGTCGCATCGGCCGAGGCAACCGGGACAGCACCTGCATTCTGCTGTACGGCGAACTCACCGAGACCGCGCGCGCCCGGCTGAAGGTGATCTTCGAGAGCAGCGACGGCTTCCAGATCGCCGAGCGCGACCTGCAGATTCGCGGCCCGGGCGAGTTCCTCGGCGAGCGCCAGAGCGGCCAGAGGGTGCTCCGTTATGCCGATGTCTTCGATCTGGACCTCGTTCGCCAGGCGCGAGAAGCCGCCGACGCGATGCCCGACGAGGCGGCGCGAACGCATGTCGATCGCTGGTACGGCTCGAAACGCGACCTCTTGAGCGCTTAGCGCGAACGTTGCGACACGCCTGAGTTATTCTTGGCCATGGATCTCGCGCTGATCGCGAAGCGGCTCGATGCCTACGAGCGGCTGGTCCGCCTCGACAAGCCGATCGGCGCGCTGCTGCTGCTCTGGCCGACGCTGTGGGCGGTCTGGCTTGCCTCTGGCGGCGAGCCGTCTCTGAAGATCGTCGCCGTTTTCGTTATCGGCACGTTCCTGATGCGCTCGGCGGGTTGCGCGGTGAACGACTACGCCGACCGTGACTTCGATCCGCACGTGAAGCGCACGCGCGAGCGGCCGCTCGCGGCGCGCGAGATCGCGCCCCGGGAGGCACTGGCGGTCGCGGCGGTGCTCGCGCTTGCCGCGTTCGCGCTCGCACTGATGCTCAACCCAATGGCGATCGCGCTTTCCTTCGTCGGCCTGGCGATCGCGGCGATGTATCCGTTCACCAAGCGTTTCTTCGCTCTGCCGCAACTCGTGCTCGGTATCGCCTTCGGTTTCGGCATCCCGATGGCCTATGCAGCGATCCAGGAGGCGCTGCCGGCGGAATGCTGGCTGCTGCTCGCCGCGAACGTGGGCTACTCCTTCGCCTACGACACCGAGTACGCGATGGTCGACCGCGACGACGACGCGAAGCTCGGCATCCATACCTCGGCGCTGCTTCTCGGAAGATGGGATGTCGCGGCCGTGATGGCGAGCTACGCGGCAATGCTCGCGCTGCTCGCCGCGGTCGGCATCCGCCTGGAGCTGGCGTGGCCCTTCTATGCCGGGCTGGCGGTCGCCGCCGGCATGATGCTGTTCCACTGGCGGCTGATCCGCGGCCGCACGCGCGACGGCTGCTTTCGCGCTTTCCGGCACAACAACTGGGTCGGCGGCTCGATCTTCGCCGGCATCGTCCTCGCCCAGGGCGGCGCGTGGCCATGGCGGTGAACGAGCTGGCGCCGATTGCGCGCTTCGAGTTTGGCGCCGGCCCGTTGCGCGGCTCGGAGCTCGTGCTTTACCGCACATCGCTCGTGCACCGCGGCGGCGTGGAACTGGAAACGCTTCAGCTCGCCTCGATCGCCGCGCTACGCGTCGCCTTCGCGCGCGACACGCGGCGCTTCGGCTGGGGCATCGCGCTGGTGATCGGTGCGCTGCTCTTCCTCGCCATCGCCGCACCGCTTGGATCGTGGGGCGCGCAGGGAGTCGCCGACATCGCCGCGTCCGGCGGCCAGGGCATCGCGCGCCTCCTGGTCGGCTTTTTCCGCGTGGTGGAGGGGATCGCCACCGTTCTGCCGGTGCTCGCCCTCGGCTGCGCGCTCGGTGGCGCCTTCCTCATCGTGCGCGGCTGGCAGGGCACCACCACGCTGACGGTGAACTTCGGCGCCTTCGAGCGCTCGTACGCGGCGCGCGGCCGGGATCCCCTCCTGCTCGACTTCGCCGACCGGTTGAGCGCGCGCCTCATGTCGCCCGAGCGCTGACGCGGTGAAGTACGCCGACTTGCGCGAGTTCCTCGCCCAGCTCGAAGCGCGCGGCGAGCTGAAGCGCGTCGCCGTGCCGGTGTCGCCGCGCCTCGAGATGACCGAGATCAGCGATCGCGTCCTGCGCGCAGGCGGCCCGGCGCTGCTCTTCGAAAAGCCGGCCGGGCACGACATCCCCGTGCTCGGCAACCTGTTCGGAACGGTAGAGCGGGTCGCGGCGGCAATGGGTTTGAATGATTCACAAGAATTAAGAAATATTGGAAAGCTGCTCGCGTACCTCAAAGAGCCCGAACCGCCGACCGGCCTGCGCGACCTGTGGGAGAAGTTTCCGCTGTTCAAGCAGGTGCTCAACATGGCGCCGAAGACGCGCAGCGGCGGGCCCTGCCAGGAAATCGTCTGGGAGGGCAAGGACGTCGATCTTGGGCGGCTGCCGGTGCAGACCTGCTGGCCCGGCGATGCCGGACCGCTCATCACTTGGGGCCTGACGGTGACGCGCGGGCCCGCGAAGAAGCGCCGCAACCTCGGCATCTACCGCCAGCAGGTGATCGGGCCGAACCGGCTGATCATGCGCTGGCTCGCGCACCGCGGCGGCGCGCTCGACCTGCAAGACCACGCGAAGGTCTCGAAGGATCCATTCCCGGTCGCGGTCGCGATCGGCGCCGATCCCGCGACCATCCTCGCCGCGGTCACACCGATTCCGGACACGCTCGGCGAATATCAGTTCGCCGGCCTGCTGCGCGGTGCGCGGACCGAGCTCGTGCGCTGCCTGTCGCACGACCTCGAGGTGCCGGCGAGCGCCGAAATCGTGCTGGAAGGATTCGTCCATCCTGGCGATGGCGCCGAGGAAGGGCCGCACGGCGACCACACCGGCTACTACAACGAGGTCGAGCGCTTCCCGGTCATGACGGTGGAGCGCATCACCATGCGCCGCGCGCCGATCTATCACTCGACCTACACCGGCAAGCCGCCTGACGAGCCTTCCGTCCTCGGCGCGGCGTTGAACGAGGTGTTCATCCCGCTGTTGCAGCGGCAGTTCCCGGAGATCGTCGACTTCTACCTGCCGCCCGAGGCATGCTCATACCGTCTCGCGGTGGTGACGATGAAGAAGCAGTATCCGGGACACGCGCGCCGCGTGATGTTCGGCATCTGGAGTTTCCTGCGGCAGTTCATGTACACCAAGTTCATCGTCGTCTGCGATGAGGACGTCGACGCGCGCAACTGGCAGGACGTCGTCTGGGCGATGAGCACGCGCGTCGATCCGGCGCGCGATACCGTGCTGGTCGAACAAACGCCGATCGACTACCTCGACTTCGCCAGCCCGGTCGCCGGCCTCGGCTCGAAGATGGGCATCGACGCGACCGCGAAGTGGCCGGCGGAGACTTCGCGGCAGTGGGGTCGCCCGATCGCGATGGATCCCGAAGTGAAGCGGCGCGTTGATTCGATCTGGAAGGAGTTGGGGCTCTAGCGTCTCGCGCCGTCGTAGACCCAGCCGAGCAGGGCGTCCATGGCTGCATCCGTTTCCGGCGCCTTGGGATGGTTGACGATCATGACCACCACGTAGCGCTTGCCGGTACGGTCGAGGACGTAGCCGCCCATCGCCCGCGCCTCGTTGAGGAGGCCGGTCTTGATGTGCGCGCTGCCGGCGACGCGCTCGCCGCGCATCCGTTTCTTCATCGTCCCGTCCGCCGCGACGACCGGCAGCGAGGCGATGAATTCCGGCATCAGCGGGCTCTTCCATGCCGCCTGCAGGATCGCCGCCATGTTCGCGGCACTGATGCGCTCGGTGCGCGACAGGCCCGAACCGTTCTCGAGCACGAGTTCCGGTGCGCGGATGTTCTTCAGCGTGAGCCACTGGCGGATGGCGCGCGTCGCGTTCTCTGCCTGCGCCGGCGTGCCGACGAGCTCGGCCGCCAGGGTGAGGAACAGCTGCCGCGCCATGACGTTGTTGGAGAACTTGTTGATGTCGCGCACCGTCTCGGCGAGCGGTTCGGACTCGTGCGTGTAGAAGAGGCGTGCCCCGGCCGGCACCGCACCCTCGCGCACGTTCCCCTTCCAGGTGCCGCCCATCTCGGCCCAGAGCTGCCGGATCATGCCGGCGACGTAGTCCTCCGGGACGTGCAGGGCGACGTTCAGGTCCTTCTCGCCGCACTGCGCCGGATAGGCGCCGGTGAACGAGGCGCGTGGTTTGGGCCGTGACTCGAAGGCTGCCCCAATGAGCTCGCGGAACGCGCGACCTTCAGGACAGGCGCCGTCGGCGAGGCGCAGCGCGTTCACCACCTCAAGGCCCGGCAGCGCCGGCTCGACGAACACGCGCACGTTGCCGCTGTCGGGAAAGAAAGTGAAGCGCAGTGCCTTGAAATTCACGAGCAACGCGTCGGGCGGGACGTTGTAGGGACGGTAGGGCTCGTTGTCGAAGGGAACATCCGGCATCGGCGCGAAGTAGCTGCGGTCGAGGATCACGTCGCCGCGGATCTCGCGCAGGCCGCGGCCGCGGAGGCTTCGCAGCAGCATCCAGAAGCTCTCGTAATTGAGCTTTGGGTCGCCATAGCCCTTGAGCACGAGGTTGTCGCCGTCGAGCCAGGCCTCGGTCTTCCAGCGATAGGCCGGCCCGAGGAGCTCGAGCGCCGCGTACGTCGTCAGCAGCTTCATCGTCGACGCCGGGTTGAGCGGCTGATGGGAATTCATCGCCAGCGCCGCCCGCGAAGTCCCGACCTCCTCGACGACGACCGCGACATTGGAGAGCGGCACGCCCGCCGAGCGAAGGCCGTCCGCGACTTCTTTAGGTAGCTGCGCGGCCGCCAGCAAGGGGACCGCAGCCAGAACCAGCAAAAACCTCTTGAAAAGCCGTGGCATAGGACCTATCATTAGCACTCGTCAGCACCGAGTGCTAAGTGGCTTGGATCACCCAAGTCATTGTAAATCATCCGTTTTTTATGGGAGATGGGTATGAAGATTCGTCCGTTGCATGACCGCGTGATCGTCAAGCGCATTGAAGAGGAACGCAAGTCCGCCGGGGGCATCGTGATTCCCGATACCGCCGCCGAGAAACCCGACCAGGGCGAAATCGTCGCCGTGGGCAAGGGCAAGAAAGACGACAACGGCAAGCTGATCCCGATCGACGTCAAGGTCGGCGACCGCGTGCTGTTCGGCAAGTATTCCGGCCAGACCGTCAAGGTCAAGGGCGATGAGCTCCTCGTGATGCGCGAGGAAGACCTCATGGGCGTCATCGAAGGTAACTAGGAGAGATCGAACAATGCCAGCCAAAGAAGTCCGCTTTCACGAAAACGCGCGAGTGCGCATGGTGCACGGCCTGAACATCCTGGCCGACGCCGTCAAAGTCACGCTCGGCCCGAAGGGCCGCAACGTCGTTCTCGAGCGCTCGTTCGGCGCCCCGACCGTCACCAAGGACGGCGTCTCGGTCGCCAAGGAGATCGAGCTCAAGGACAAGTTCGAGAACATGGGCGCGCAGATGGTGAAGGAAGTCGCCTCGAAGACCTCCGACGTCGCCGGTGACGGCACGACGACCGCGACGGTCCTCGCCCAGGCCATCGTCCGCGAGGGCATGAAGTACGTCGCCTCGGGCATGAACCCGATGGACCTGAAGCGCGGCATCGACAAGGCGGTCGTCGCCGTCGTCGAGGAGCTGAAGAAGATC
>Ga0075434_100005356_pt1 | contig 11673 bp, 8 predicted proteins | sample RhiMethybrSRZTD3_FD_75298 | JGI IMG/M metagenome (GOLD analysis project Ga0075434, IMG submission 75298) | Populus rhizosphere microbial communities from Tennessee, USA - Rhizosphere MetaG P. TD hybrid SRZTD3 | ecosystem: Host-associated > Plants > Roots > Rhizosphere > Soil | place: USA... | reverse complement strand
TCTTACGTCGAGAATTTCCTCTCGATGATCAACCGGATGAGCGAGTCGAAGTACGAGGCGAACCCGACGTTCGTGCGCGCACTGGAGATTCTCTTCATCCTCCACGCTGACCACGAGCAGAACTGCTCGACCAGCGCCGTGCGTGGTGTCGGCTCGTCACACGTCGATCCATTCTCGGCGATGTCGGCTGGTGTCGCGGCGCTCTTCGGTCCGCTGCACGGCGGCGCGAACGAGCAGGTGCTCCGCATGATCACCGAGATCGGCAACGTCAAGAACGTGCCGAAGTTCATTGAGAGCGTGAAGAGCGGCGAAGGCGGCCGCCTGATGGGATTCGGTCACCGCGTTTACAAGAGCTACGATCCGCGCGCCAAGATCGTTAAGAAGCTCGCCGACGACGTGTTCAGGATCGTTGGCGTCGACAAGGACCTTGAGATCGCCCTGGAACTGGAGCGAATTGCGCTGTCTGACGATTACTTCACTTCGCGCAAGCTCTATCCGAACGTCGACTTCTATACTGGGCTGATCTATCGGTCGATGGGATTCCCCACTGACTTCTTCACCGTCCTGTTCGCCATTGCCCGGATGTCGGGATGGCTGGCGCAGTGGGAAGAGATGCTGCTCGACAAGGAGCAGAAGATTTCGCGCCCGCGTCAGATTTATATCGGTCCTAAAGAGCGAACGTACTCGAGCAAACTGGCGAAGAAATAATCCCGTAGCGCAAAGGGCGGTGCCGCATTCGGCACCGCCCTCTTTTCGTGCCTTTACTCCGCTTTAGCCGGCTTGCCGCACTCGACGCACATCAAGGTCTGGCCGATGAATCCTTGCCTGCCGGCTTCGGTTGTGACCCACTCACGCACCTGCCACGGCGGATCGTGACGCACGTGCTGCGTATGACCACATTCGAGGTCAGCGACCCAGTGGCGCTCATCATCCTGATGAAAGCCGATGATTTGTCGCGGTACCGCCGGACCGACGGCCACGGTCAGTGCGGACGATAACCCGGGCCGCGCAGAGCGCGTCCGGGCAATGCGCTGGTGACTTTACCACCATCGATGACGGCAACGCCGTTCACGAATACGAAGTTGACGCCCGTCGCGATCTGCGACGGATTCTCGAACGTCGAGTTGTCGATGATTGAATTTGGATCGAATACTGTGATGTCCGCGTACATGCCCGGCTTTAGCAGTCCTCGATCGTCGATTCCAACGCGCTGCGCGGCAAGCGATGTCATTTTACGAATGGCAAACTCGAGCGTTATCACCGAATCCTGACGCACGTAACGACCGAGTATGCGAGGGAACGTTCCGAATCCGCGCGGATGGCCGCGGTCCCGAAATTTGCCCGTGGAATCCGGACTGACGGCGCCGGCGTCCTGACCTACCGACACCCACGGCTGCTTCATCACGTACCGCAGCGCCTCTTCGTTGAATGAGAAGTAGATCGCGCTTGTTCGCGCACTGTCAGCGATAAGGATATCGAACGCCGCGTCGTAGGCGTCCTCGCCGCGCATCTTCCCGATATCCGTCAGAAATTTGCCCTGATATTGTTTGAGCGAATCCGCGCCCACCTCATTAACCATCGTTCGTGCCGCGGTGCGAATGCCCTGCGCGCTATCGGCGGCCAGCTCCTGCTTGAGCCGCGCGCGCACCGCCGGGATCCTGAGTCGCGCGATCAGAGAATCATCGCCGCCTTCCTGGACCCAGGTGTTGAGCATCGCCTGCAGGCTCGTTCCACTCGCGATGTACGGATATTGATCGGCAGTAATGTCGATGCCGGCTCGACGGGCCGAATCGATGAGCGCGACCGCCTGCTGCATCTGCTCCAGCGATCTCGATTTGATGTGCCGTATCTCGGCCCACGTATTCGCGCCGGCAGCAATACGAATGGTTTCGCGAATGGCGTCGAGGAGGCCCGCACCCTCACTGCGAATGTGTGCAGCGTACCCGCCTTTGTAGGGCGTGGCGTATTTCGTCAGCGCGATGAGCTCGTCGGTCGAGAAGAATGTACTCGGCAGATAGATCAAGCCGGTTCCTACGCCGAATGCGCCGTCGCGCATCGCGGAGTCGATCAACGCGCCCATCTGTCGCATCTCGGCGTCCGTGGGGTGGCGCGTAGCGTCTCCCATCACCGCTTCGCGCACCGAGCTCGTGCCCACGTAGGTGCCAAGATTGATTGCAGTTCCGTTCTTTTCGAGAAACGCGAAATACTCGCCGAGTGAACGCCACGGGTAGCGCGGATTCGGTTGATGTCCGAGCGCAACGTTCGGCCAGGCTGAAGACACTTCGCCGGTGATCTCGCTGGTGATGCCCTGGGTGATCTTCGAAACTGCGTGCGGCCCGTGGAGAATCACAAACTCAGAATGGCCGAGCATGTCGATGAACCCTGGAGCAACCACCTGCTCGTGCGCGTCGATGACGCGTGTTGCCGTCAGCCCGTTGAGGGCAGGCCCGACGTACGCGATGCGATCTCCGCGCGTTGCAACTGCGCCCCGATACCACGGATTGCCTGTGCCGTCTACAATGCGCGCGTTGGTGATCAGAATGTCGTAAGGAGCCGACGCAGCGCCACGTGGTACCGACGCACAGGCAGGAGCAAAAACAATCGCGAGAGCCGCAGAAACTCTGGTGATTCGCATGCGCCTTTAGTTTCGGGTTTGCGCTCGGGGCTGCCGGCTTGGGGCTGCCGGCAGCCGGCTGGTCTTTTTCAGTTTGTAGTTTACGAAATCTTCTGCGTCTTTTTGCGCAGGAAGTCCATGAGGATAAACTGTCCGAGCGTCATGGTATTCGTGAAGTAGGCTTTACCCCTGCTGATCTCGGAAACTCTCTTCACGAACTCCACCAGGGCTCGATCCCGCGCCAGCATGAAGGTGTTGATGAGGATTCCGGCGCGCCGACAGTTCGCGACTTCGCGCAACGTCGTCGCGATCACCGTGCTGTCGAGTCCCATCGAGTTCTTGTAGATCTGCCCGTTCGGCATCGTCATTGCGCTCGGCTTGCCGTCGGTGATCATCACGATCTGCCGCATGTCTTTCTTCTGGGACATCAACAGTCGTCGCGCGAGCTTGAGACCTTCCGCCGTATTGGTGTGGTACGGTCCGACCTGCGCCTGCGGCAGCGTCGAGAGCGGAATTTCTTCAGCCGAGTCGTGGAAGAGCACCACTTGCAGGGTGTCGCCGGGGAATTGCGTGCGAATGAGATGGGTCAGCGCCAGCGCGACCTTCTTGGCCGGCGTGAATCGATCCTCGCCGTACAGAATCATCGAATGCGATGTGTCCAGCATCAGCACCGTCGCACAGGACGAGCGATACTCCGCCTGACGGACCATCAGATCGTTGTAGTCGATGTCCATCGGAACTTCAAGCGAGCCGGTACGAAGCAATGAGTTCTTCAGTGTTTCGTTGACGTCCATGTTGAGCACGTCACCGAACTCGTACTCCTTGCTGTAACCGTCCGCTTCAATGCCCGTCGCCAGGTGAGGCGTGTCGTGCGAGCCAAAACTCGATTTGCCCAGCGAGCTCAGGATGTGGCGCAGACTCTTGTAACCGAGAAAGTCGATGCCTTTGTCGGTGAGATTGAACTGCACGCTCTTGGACGCCGCCTGCGCAAGACTTCCTTTACCCGTCACGGGCTGATGGCCAGCAGGCATCTGCGGCGGTGCCTGCAGATTCAGATAACCTTCCTGCGCCAGTTTCTGAATCAGCTGATCGAGCAGCTCGCTCAGCTTCTGTTGTGATTCCTTGGTGCCATCGCCGCGCAGCGCTTCCAGCAAATCGGGCGTGAACTGCCCGCTCTCGATCAATGCGTCCAGAATTGCCTGACGCAATGCCTCGAGCGATCGATCCGGCTCCGAATCGAAATCGTCGAAGTACGGATTGAAGCTCTGTCCGCCCGCGAAACCCGATTGCAGCAGAAAGTCGGCGAGCTTATCCAGCAACGCCTGCAGATCTACAGCATCAGCGGCTTCCGGACTGAACTTCGAGTAGGTGTGGAAGCGCATATCGGAAAGTTATAGCAGGGACCCGACCAATGGGCGAGTTCCGTGGGCGCAGTCAGCGGCTCGGGTTGACGACTTGCGCGCTACTGCTGTCGCAACGGCAGTGCGCCGATTTGCCTTAGCACGGTGAGCCAGCCAACCTCGCTGTTGTAGCTGACGATCCGCCCATCGACGACGCGTGAGATGCTGAGGTTCTGGAATTCAACGGGCTTGCCAGTCCCCGGAATCCCCTGAAAATCGCCGAGGTGCGTGCCCCTGAATACCCAGTGAGTACCAACTCGGTCGCCATCCACGATTTGTTGTTTGAGCTCCGCGCGAAAATCCGGAAACGAAACCAACATCGGCGGAAAGTGTTTCTGCAACGATGCCAGTCCGGGGTGGAATTCGAATGGCGAGAAATCTCCTGAAAAGATGGTTTGAAAGACTGTGCGTACAACGGCGTCGGGAGATTCTGTTTCTTTTTTGGTCGACATCTCTGACACTCTCCTTGTTACCAGAAAAATAAGAGCCCGACCTTACACGTATATTTCCCCTGCGGAAATGGCTCATCCCACGCCGTCGCGCGCGCGCCCCCGTCCGATCAACCCGTTCAGGGCGCTTCAGGTCCACCGCAACTTCAGATTGTTCTGGAGCGGGCAGACTGTCTCGCTGATCGGTACGTGGATGCAGACGGTGGGTCAGGGCTGGCTCGCCCTCGAGCTGACCAACAGCGCATTTCTCGTCGGAGTTGTGAGTGCGGCGGGCAGTTTCCCCGTTCTTCTGCTGTCGCTCTATGGAGGGGTGATCGCCGACCGCTCCAATAAGCTGCGCATCGTCATCATCTGCCAGGCGCTGCTGCTCGCGGAAGCGGCCGCACTCTGGTGGTTTACCTGGACTGGCCGCATCGACATTGGCTCGCTCCTCGTCCTGACGACTCTCAACGGGGTCATTTCCGCGTTTGAGATTCCGGCGCGGCAAGCGATGATCGTCGAGCTGGTGTCGCGTGAGGATCTCGTCGACGCGATTGCGCTCAATTCCGGCGGGTTCAACCTCGCGCGCATCATCGGACCGTCCATCGCCGCGATCGTGCTTGCCAGGTGGGGCGTCGCAGCGTGTTTCGCGATCAACGCCGTAAGCTATTTCGCGGTGTTGGCGAGCCTCTCCCAGGTGCGTTTGCCGCGCTGGGTCCCGCGCGAATCCCTGGTTTCTCCGTTCGAGCAGCTCAAACAGGGCTTTCAATACATCCGCTCTAACCGCGCCGTGTCAGGTCTGATGGGAGTGGTCGCCGTGTTCTCGATCTTCGGCTTCCAATATCTGTCGATGATGCCGGTCATCGCGCGCGACGTGCTGCATACGGGCGCCGGCGGCTACGGATTGCTACTCACCTTCGTTGGGATCGGCGCGCTCACCGGTGCATTGTCGCTGGCCGGACTCGGCGCGCGCATAAAGCGAGGGCGATTGTACAACTCCACCGCGTATGCATACGCGGGATTGGTGATGCTGTTCTCGCTGATGCGATCGGTGCATCTCGCCGCGGTGGTGTTGTTGTTTCTCGGGCTCGCGATGCTGATCAACGGTGCGCTCTCCAATGGAATCATTCAATCGGTCGTGCCCGACGAGCTGCGTGGTCGAGTCATCGCGACCTACATCTTCGTCTACGTCGGCTTCCCGCCAATCGGGTCGTTTCTCGCCGGGTTGCTCGCTCATTGGATCGGAGTGGAGTGGGCGATATTCAGCGGCGGGGTGGTGATGCTGCTTTATGCGTTGTGGGCGTTCTGGAAATATCCGGAGATCAGGGCCGTTTGAAATCTCGGTGTAGAGATCGCGGCTGGTAGCAGCCAATCACAAAACAGAAGCTGCGAGCTCCAAGCTAGAGAGCAGCTACGCTGTGAGCTTCCTGCCACACGTAACCATCAGCTGTCGGCTCAGAGCTTAGCCCACAGCTCTCAGCTCACACTGTAACGCCAATCGTACGCTCTCGGCTGACAAGCTCACTAAGCTTGGAGCTCGCAGCTTCTGTTTTGTGATTGGCAGCTACCAGTCGCGATCCCTACTCCGCGATGCTACGCAGAAGCATGCCCGCGAAACACGAAGAACACCGCCGCCACAATACAAAGCGCGGCCCAGAGAAAATCCCAGCGCGGTGACTGCTTCATGTAAAACACCGCAAACGGCACGAAGACCGTCAGTGTGACCGCTTCCTGCAGAATCTTGAGCTGGGATAGCGACAGCTCCGTTGCGCCGATTCGATTGGCGGGAATCATGAACATGTACTCGAACAACGCGATCCCCCAGCTCACCAGCACCGCTATGTACCACTTGCGATCGTGCAGCCAGCGCAGGTGTCCGTACCACGCGAACGTCATGAAGATGTTCGAGATAATCAGCAGCGATGCTGTTCTGAGCAGTACCATGGAATTGATGTGTTGAGAGGTTTCCGCGGGGCCGTTATGCCTTGAGCCAGACCCTGATCGCAATTGCGACGAGGAAGATTGCGAAAGCTTTCTGTAGCTGCGGTCCGGAGACCACCTGCGCGAGTCGGGCGCCAAACCAGGCGCCGACAAAAAGACCCAGCGCGATCCAGAGCGACGCGGCGATGTTGAGATGTCCGCGTCTCCAGTATTCCCATGCGCCGAGCGCACCCACCGGAAGCAAGAGAGCACCGAGCGACGTGCCGGTCGCGGTCTGGGGCTGGAACTTCGCCAGGAGAATCAGCGCCGGCCCGATGACGATCCCGCCGCCAATGCCGAAGACTCCTGCGAAAACGCCGGCGAGCAGACCGATGGCGATGAATAGCATCACGATTTGTTGACTCCGCTCAGGATGGAATGCCTTTCTTCGCCGCTTCCAGGACTTTGTCGGCAAAGAGATCGATCTCGTCGATCGTCGTGTAGACGTTGGGCGTGATGCGGATTCCCTTGAATTCCGCGTGTACGATCGGCGTGTTGACGATGCGGTGCTGATTGAAAAGCCACTCGCCCAGTTTGACGTTGTCGATACCGTCCACGAGAAACAGCGCAATCGCGCCCGACTGCCTGTTGTCGAGCGGCGTCAGCACCTTGATCCGCGAATTCTCGGCGACAAGCCGCTTCGCCCAGCGGTCGCGCAGATAGCGCAAGCGCGCAATCTTGCGTTCCTCACCAATGCCGCGATGAAACGCCAGCGCGGCTGAGATCGCGTTGTGATTTGCTGCGGGATGAGTGCCGATCTCCTCGTACTTCCTGATGTCGTTGTCCTGCTTTACATCGGCTGCCATCAACGGCCACAGGTTTTTCTGTTTGTCCTTCCGCACGTAGAGGAACCCGGTGCCGACAGGTGCGAGTAACCATTTGTGGAGACTGGTTCCGTAGTAATCGCAATTGAGCTCGTCACGCTTGAATGGGAAGTGCGCGAATGCGTGCGCGCCGTCGACGAAAACTTCGATCCCGCGCGGCCGCGCGAAGTCAACCAGCTGACGCACCGGCATGATCTGACCCGTAAGGTTGGTGATGTGCGTGACTTCGATCACCTTAGTTCGGGGCGTAACGGCTGCCTTGAACTGATCGACCAGATAGTCATCTGACGGCGGCGGGACTTTGAACGAGACCTGCTTGACGACGATTCCTTCGCGGCGCGAGCGCTGATCCCACGCAGTCAGCATACGCGGATAATTCTGATTCGTGACGACAACTTCATCACCGCGCTTCAAATCGAGACCCATGATCATGATCTCGTTTGCCTCGGAGGCATTGCGCGTGATCGCCATCTCCTCCGGGTCGCAACCGAACTCCTTGGCCAGATCGCGCCGCACACTTTCAATGCGTGGCTCGAGCACTCGCCACATGTGGTCGACCGGCAGCTCATTCGAGAATCTCAGGTCGCGGATCATCGCCTCCAGCACGTGACTCGGCGTCGGGCTGCAGCCGCCGTTGTTGAGATTGATCATCGTGCGATCAGCGTCGAACGCGCGCTGAATCTCCGCCCAATAGGATTCGTCGTCGGCGATAACTGTTGGCGATCTACCGCCGGCGATGGTGTTGGCGCGGAACAGTGACCTGATCGCGTGCTCGCGGAAAATCGGCTGCGCCGACAGACCGGCGGCCGCCATTCCGGCCAGGAATTCTCTTCTCGTCGTCATTGGTGGGCCTCACTGCACAAGAAAGGGCGGCCATCGCTGATGACCGCCCTCTAATATGAAGCGCCGCCGACGCGCGAGCACCTACTGATACTGTATGTAGAGTGGCTTCGGGTTCAGCATCAGGACTTCCGCTGGTGTCAGCAGCGGATCCCCCTTCTTGGTGTCGTTGTGATAAAAGAGTTTGAATCCGGTGTACTGCACGGGCTCGGCCTCGACATAGGCGCGATACGAATCGTATTTCAGCCACGGCTGTCCCCAGCCATCCATGTTGATCACAACCTGGACGCGTGGATCGAGCTTGATTCCCTTGGAGTCAGAGAGCATTCGCCGGGTGAAGCGGTGCACGATCAGAATCTTGGGTGGCAGATTGTACTGCTTGACCAGACCCGACAGCAGGTTGATCGCGTAGTTCACATCGCTGCTGGTCATGGTGCCGATTTTCGTGCCTGGCTTGCTCCCATCTTTCATCGAGAATTCGGGATCGATCGCCAGCATCACGTTCGGACGCTGCAGAAACGGAACGAGCCGAGGCAGTTCTTCCTGCACCGTGCTTTGTCCGACCTGCACGTCGAGGAACATGATCGCGTTTCGTTTCTGCGCCCAACCATAGACCATGTTGATCAGGCTGTCCGTCATGCGCAGCCGGTATTTGCCGTCTCTGCCGGGTGAGCCCTGCGCGACCACGGCAATCAGATGCAGCGCCGGTTGGACCGGATGCGACGGATCTGCTTTTGCCCACGCAGCGATTTCCTTGTCGAAGCGCGCCAGCATTTGATCCGGCGGCAGCTCGCCCAGTATGCCCATTTTCTTCGACAGCGGATTCCCGTAGTAAGCGACGATTCTCTTTTGCGGGAGGATCGAGCCGGGCAGTGGCGGTGGCGCTGTCTTCACTGGCCAATCCTTGTTGGCCAATCCTGCTTTGACGGCAGCGACGAGTGCGAGACTGTCCTTCTTCGTACGACCCTTGATCGTGGGGACTGCGATCGGCGGGTCTTTTGGCGCGGAGTTGCCGACCTTACCGGCGGCGCCTGGTTGAGATGCCGCTACTGTCGAAGACGCCGAGGCCAACGACGATGAGGTCGTGACGGAATCCGATTTGGTGGAAGCCAGGGCGACCTGCGGGCCACCGATTCCCACCTGGTCCCCGGCGGGAGAAGGCCGCGCGTCTCGCCCGACCGCGCAACCCGTCAGTGCAGCCGCAACGCATGTAAGCAGGCCAGTTGTGTATGAATGTGTACAGAACGCTTTAAATCGCATTTGCTCAGTAATTCGATGTGGAGTGAGTCTCTCTTTCTACCCCTAAGTCATAAATCAGGCCTTCAAACTTCGAAGATTCCTGTCGCGAGTCGGGAATTGCCACCCTATGTTTGCATCGCCTATGAGCACCCAATCCCCGCCGACGGCACCTGGCGTACTCACGGCGCGCTCGGAGACCCTCATCGAGCGGCTGCGACTCAGCTTTGCCGACAGCTTCCAGGTCGAAGACGAGCTGCGTGGTGGCGGAATGAGCAGGCTGTTCCGTGCTACTGATCGGGCGCTTAACCGGACAGTAGTCATAAAGGTTCTGCCGCCGGAGCTCACCAACGACATGATGGTCGCGCGCTTCAAGCGCGAGAGCGAAATCACCGCCCAACTGCAGCATCCGAACATTCTGCCGATCATCACGGCAGGTGTTCGCGACGGACTGATGTACTACGTAATGCCGTTTATTTCCGGCGAGTCACTGCGTGAGCGCCTGCGTCGGGAGAAGCAGCTGCCGGTTGGAGACGCTGTGCGAATCGTCTGCGAGGTCGCATCGGCGCTCTCCTACGCGCACAAGAAAGGGGTGATTCACCGGGATATCAAACCGGAGAACATCCTGCTGCAGGATGGACACGCTGTGCTCGCCGACTTCGGGATCGCAGCTGCGCTAACGTTGCCGGGCGAAACGCCGCATTCCCGCATCACGCGCACCGGGATGTCAGTGGGCACGGTTGGATACATGGCTCCTGAACAGACCGTAAGCGGCGACGTTGATCACCGCGCCGATCTCTACGCGCTCGGTGTAGTCGGCCACGAGATGCTAGCCGGCGATCCGCCGTTCAAGGGCGACACCACGCGAGCCATCCTCGCCGCGAATCTGATGCAGCCGCCGCCACGCCTTGATTATCTGCGTGACGATGTGCCGCCACCTGTGTGCAGAGCGATCGAGAAGGCTCTTCAAAAAGAGCCAGCAGAGCGGTTCCAGGATGGGAACGACTTCATCGTTGCACTCGGCCAACCTGTACCGCGACTCTCGAGTTTTTCGCGCACGTTCAATGTCCGCAGACTGCGCAAGATTTCAAAGACGAAAGTCGCCGCCGTCGCCGCGGCGGTGGTGCTGGCGGTTGGAGTGAGCCTTTACTTCGTATATCGCACTCCCACTTCTCCTGTCGATGCAGTGACCGTTGTCATCGCACCCTTCGACGCGAGCACATCGGATCTCGCGCTCTGGCACGAAGGCATGGTGGATTTACTCGCTCGCAACATCGACGGCGCGGGTCCATTACGAACGGTTTCGCCAACACTTTCGGTCAGGGGTTGGAAAGCGGGGATGCGATCTGACCGAAACGGCGCCGTGCAGCTGGCGAAGAGTACGGGTGCGAAGTACGCGATCTACGGCTACATGTTGCCGACGCAGGGTGACTCGGTGCATATGCACTACGGAATCGCCGACGCCGCAATTGATTCCGTCCTCGTCGAAGACGATGCCGTTGGCCCCACGGTGGAGGACGCTGCCAACCGCCTCACCATTGCCGTCCTACGCGAACTTGGGAAGAGGCACCGAATCGGTGCTGTTCGCGCAACGTCAATCGGCTCGAGTTCGCCGCTCGCATTGAAGGCCTTTCTCCAGGGCGAGCAATACTATAGGAGAACATCCTGGGACTCCGCCGCAGCCGCGTACGCGCGTGCGATTTCCATCGATACCGGTTTCGCTCTGGCGCTAAGACGCGCCGGACAAGTCACCGCTTGGCACACCAACGAGAGTGACAGCACCACCCGCGCATTCGCGCTCCGAGCAGGCGCGCGAATTCATAGCCTCGCTCCTCGCGATAGCCTGCTGATAACCGCTGATTCACTGAGCTCCGCACTTCAGGGAGGCGATCCCAATTCGCTGAACTGGCGGCTTGCCCAGCGGCTGTTCGAGACTGTCGGGGCCGCAACGGCACGCTATCCCGACGATCCGGAAGTCTGGTATGCGATGGGAGAGGCCCGCTTCCATTACGGATACGGCAGCATCTTCGACGTCAGTGAAGAAAGCGTTCGCGATGCTTTCAAGCGGTCGATTGCTCTCGACGCCGCTTTCACGCCTGCCTACATCCACCTCGTCGAGCTCGGCTACACTTTGGGCGGTACGGCGGAAGGACGTGCCGCCGCGCAGCAATACCTGGCGCACGATCCAGGCGGACAGCACGTGGCAAGTCTCAGACTGCTCGACGCGTTGAGCGACCCGCGGCGAAAGGATGAAGGCGCTCGACTGCTCTCCGCCGCCGCGCCGGATGTCTTGTTCGACGGCTGGATGATCGGCAGGCGGTGGACCGATTCGTCCGAGACTGCGCTGCGAC
>Ga0075434_100005355_pt1 | contig 11673 bp, 9 predicted proteins | sample RhiMethybrSRZTD3_FD_75298 | JGI IMG/M metagenome (GOLD analysis project Ga0075434, IMG submission 75298) | Populus rhizosphere microbial communities from Tennessee, USA - Rhizosphere MetaG P. TD hybrid SRZTD3 | ecosystem: Host-associated > Plants > Roots > Rhizosphere > Soil | place: USA... | reverse complement strand
AACGGAACCAGGAGGGCGGCGGAGACTGGGGAGGTCTTGCGGGCCGGCGGAGGGGGGAGGCGGGAATTCCCGTCATCCCCACGCTCCTTGAAAACGTTTTCCAGCATTTCCCCCTTTTCCCTGAATGGGTCGCCAATCTATCGCAGCGTCCGGACAGGGTCAAGGCAGTGGTGACGGGTGTGGTAAGATGAAAAAGATGATCAGCGCGACGATCCGGAGGAGGTTCCCGGCATGGAGACCGGCAAAGGCTTCAGTGGTTTCGTCCTCGCCGGTGGCCGGAGCCGGCGGATGGGTACCAACAAGGCGCTCCTGCCCCTGGGTGGCAGGCGCCTCGTCGATCGCGCCGTCGATCTTCTATCCCCGCTCGTGGATGATGTATTCGTCGTAGGCCCCCCCGAAGTTTTTCCTTTCCTGCATGTTCCCGTTCATCCCGATGAGATCCGCCAGGCCGGGCCGGTGGGAGGGATCCTGACGGGCCTGCGTCACGCCCGCTTCGAAAAGAGTCTGGTCCTGGGAGTCGATCTTCCCTTCCTGACCCCAGAGGTCCTGGACCGGGTCTTCAAGGCCGCGGGATCTCTCGATGCGGATGTGACGATTCCCCGATACCACGACACACAGGAAACGCTGTGCGGAGTCTATTCCCGCCGATGCATCACCCCGATTGAGGGAATGCTCATGGCCGGTCATAAGGCGGTGCTGGAATTGCTGTCGCGGGTCCGGATTCAGGTGCTGGAGGAAGAGGTCTTCAAGGATCTCCTGGCCTCCGATCCCTTCTTCAACATCAATACCCGGGAAGATTACGAGGAGGCCAAGCGCCGAGTGACCCATCTTCATCCCGAGGGCGTCCACCATGGCTGAAGAGCGGCGCCTGTCTCACCTGGATAACCGGGGGCGGGCCCGCATGGTCGACGTGGCGGAGAAGCCGATCACCCTCCGGGAAGCGCAGGCGGAAGGGCAGGTCGTCCTGTCCAAGGAGGCGTTCCGTCTGGTTCGCCTGAACCGCATGGCCAAAGGAGATGTCCTGGGTGTGGCGCGCATCGCCGGCATCCAGGCCGCGAAACGCGCCTCCGAATGGATCCCGCTGTGCCATCCCATCCCACTGTGCTCCGTTCAGGTGGATCTCACCCTGAAGCCGGCGCGGCGCGCAGTGGTGATCAGCTCCAAAGCTTCGGCGCGGTGGTCGACGGGCGTGGAAATGGAGGCGCTCAGCGCCGTCGCCGCCGCGGCACTCACCATCTACGACATGTGCAAGTCGGTCGATCGCGGGATACGAATTGAGGGAATTCGGCTCAATCTCAAGCGCGGCGGGAGGAGCGGCGAGTACCGTCGTGCCTAACGCGGCGAGTATCCGGCAGTAACCCGGACGAGTCGCGAGGTGTCCAGAAACCGTGCGGCCGCTTCCTGGATGGCGGTCGAGCTCAGATCGGCTGGCAGGGTCTTCCCCTCATCATACATTCCGAACCCCGGGCCCAGCAGCTCGTAGTAGCCCAAGTTGCTCGCCTGAGAGTAAAGCATCTCCTTCTCCCGCAACAGCCTGCCGCGCTCCACCGCTTTCACGTCCCGAATCGTCTCTGAAGCCACCGGCTTGAGTCCCAGGGCGCGGCCTCGGAGCATCAGCTCGTAGGCCACTTTGGAAGTTGCGATGCGAGAGGCGCTGGCCTGCAACGCCACCATGCCTCCACGGGACCACCCCTCCAGGTTCGACGTCACCGAGAAGGCGACGGGCTGCTCCAGCACCAGGTCCACGAATCCCCTTGCGCTGATGATGGTCGCCAGCGCCCGCAGCATCGGGAACTGGGGGTCTTTCAAGGGCAAGCCGGGGTAAGCCAGCACCAGCTCGCTGGGTGTTGCCTCGATGACCCGGGAATACTCACCGGACAGCGGATCCGGCGCTCCGAGGTCCTCCAGCTCTACCGGGGGCTTGCCGCCGGCGGAAGCCTTCCAGGGGCCGAAGGCCGCTTCCACCACTTCCATGGCTCCATCGCGGCGAAAATCACCCACGACGGTGAGCACGGCTCGGCTGGGCCGGTAGTAGGAGCGATGAAAGGAGAGCAGGTCCTCGCGGGAGATAGACGCGAGGATCGCATCGCCTCCCATCGAAGCACGGGAATAGGGATGACTCCGGAAGATTTTTTCCCGGGCCAGCACCTCCGCGGTGTCCCGCGGCGAGTGTGATTGCGCATCGCGGTATCGGGCCAGTCGGTCCCGCATGCCGGGGAGGTCTGCCTCAGCGATAGCGGGAGCCCGAACGGCCGAGGCGATCAGCTCCAGGGCGGACTTCAAGTCTCCCGGAAAAACCGTCAGTCCCGTCTCCACCGTTTCCACCGCCAGGGATACCCCGAACGAGGAACCCAAGGCAGCAGCCCGTTCCCGAAACTCTCCGGCGGTGACCGTTTCGGATCCCAGGGGGAGTGAGGCCGCCACCATCTGGGCCGTTCCTTCCTTCCCCGCCGGGTCGAACGCGAACCCAGCGCGGATTTGCAGCGAGACCGCCACGATGCCCTGTCCTGGGGCGGGCTTGAGAATCACCGTCAGGCCGTTCGGGAGCGTGCTCCGGGAAGCGGCGGGTGAGGGACGGGGCTCGGCACGCGCCGCCAGGGGGGGCTTGTCGCCGGAGTACGTCACGGCCGCGAAATCCGGAGACACCGACTTTCCCTTCCCCGGACCCAGCGAGGCGACGGTTTCAGCTATCTTTTCCAGCACTTCGGCTTCGGGTTTCTTTTCTTCCTTCGGAAGGATAATCAGATTCGTGGCATCGTCCCCCACCAGATAGGTCGAGGCGACGCGCCGGATCTCCTCGGAGGTGATCTTCTCCAGGCTGGATTCCACATTCCATCCGTATCTCGCATCTCCGAAGAGAACCCCTTCCGCCACCTCCTGAGTCAAAGACCCTACGGTGCTTCTCCGGACCGCCGCCTCCAGCCGCATCCCCTGGACGACCCTGCGAACCTCCGCCTCCGAAAAGCCGTCAGAGCTGATCTTCGCGAGCAGTTCCGTCATGGCCCGTACCGTGCCGGGAATGGCCTGCGAAGAGACGGGATAACAGGTGAAGGCGAGGAGGCCCCTCTCCTCCAGAAGGTGAAAGCCTGAGGATGCCGAGAACGCCAGTGTGTGGGCATCGCCCGCGGGCTTGAGGATCTGGGTCGCCGCGGATCCTTCCAGAAGGCGCGCGAGCGCCGTCAGTGCGAAGCGGTCGGGATGTCGATAGCCCGGCGTGGGGAACAGCAGGGAGACGCTGGGGGAAAGGCTCCCCAGGTTCTTGACAACCTGTCGCGAGCCTTTGAAGCCCGGCTCGAATTTGGCCTTGGGTGGCAGGGCCTTGCTGGGCTTGAGGACTCCGAACAGCTTGCGAATCTTGTCGAGCGTCAACGCCGGATTGATGTCGCCTCCCACCGCCACCACCATGTTGTTCGCGACGTAGAAGTTCCTGTAGAAGGCCTCCGCGGTGGTGCGCTCGAGAAGCGTGAGACTCTGGAAACTGCCGTAGAAAGGGAAGCGATAGGGCTGGCCGGGAAATGCGGCTCGCATCTGTTCCAGGAAGAGCACTTGAGAAGGGTCATCGTAGACTTCCTTGAGCTCGCGGGTGATGGCCGGTCGAGTTTTCTCCACGGCGGCTTCCGACAGATCCGCCTGGGAGACCAGCTGCAGCAACCCTTCCAGCGCCCGGTCCTGGGCCTCTTTCGGCACGAGAAAGAAGAAAAATGTCCGGTCATAGTCAGCCTGCACGCTGGCTATCCCGCCTGATTGAAAGACCTCGAGCTGCTGTTGGTGCGGGGCGCGATTCTTCGTTCCCTGGGGAATGAGGTGCTCCAGATAATGTGCAAAACCCGCCACCTGCTCCGACTCGTCCTTTCCGCCCACGTGAACCCAGACGGCCGTTGCCACCAGGGGGGAAGCGTGATCCTCCAGCAGCACCACCTTCAGGCCATTTTCCAGGGTTTCGACACGGGGGGCCTGAGCGGAAAACGCCAGGGGAGCAGGCACGAGACAGCAACTTAACAGCAAGAGAATGGCGAAACGCGTGCAGAGCAGTCTCAAGGAACCTCCGGTGCAGGAAGATTTCGTTTGAAGGAGGCGAGATTATATTCCGGCAGGTCCCCCCCGGCAACGCCCCTCCAGCGGCGGGTCCAGGTCGCCTATGCTATACTCTCGACGGTATTCCCCAAGGAGCGCAAGTTGCCCAGCATCGGTTTCCCGGAACTTCTCCTCATCCTCGGAATCGCTCTCTTGTTTTTCGGCCCTAAGAAGCTCCCGGAGCTGGGAAGCGCTTTAGGCCGGACGATCAAGGAATTCAAGAAGGGTGTGAAGGAAGAAAGTTCCCCAGCTTCGGAAGAGAAGAAGTAGCCCTCTCGGCTATTCACCCTCCGACCCTCGTTGCATGGCCGAGAGGCGCCTTGCGACGTGAAGGGCGAGCAGACTGATCCCCGCCGCCAAAGCGACCTGCCCCGCCAGCACCAGCCATGCACCCCAAAGATCCGAGAGATAGCGCATCAGCCAGGCCGAGGCCAGCAAGGCAATGCCTCCTTGCAGGGTACGGTTTCCGCGGGCCACTCCGACGGACGCAGCGGAGAATGCGGATGGGTTCGCCCGGCTGCGGCGAGGAAGTCGACGCCTGAGATCCCAATAGATGCACGCCCACGCGAGGCCAAGAGCGCCGACGATGGAAAGGAGCGGCGCTCCCCAACGATTGAGCTCATCGATTTGCAGAGGCACCCCTCCATTGATTGTTTGGCGGACTACTCCCGACGCGACGAGAATGTGTTGCGGATCTGGACACGCGGGTCTCTCGCGCATGCGGCGGCGCGACGCTTCGTAATCTTGCCACGCCCGATTCGCTAAAACCAGCGCCCAATACGGCTTTTCACGGATCGATCCGGGAAAAATCGTTGCGGACTATTGCGTTTCACCGTATATAGAAATGCAAATCGGATGGCCGAGATCTCACTTGGCTCCCGCGATCTTTCGGGTGATCGCAGGGATGCGTGGAGCGGCGCGGAGACCCCCTCTCCGTGCAACGACTCCGGTGGGCGGCCGGTTGGGAGGAATTGTATGAAGAAGTTCGTTGGGGTGATTGTGTGTCTGGTCCCGCTCACGGCCTATGCCCAGCAGACCTACACAAACGAAGACTTGAGGAAGTTCAGCGTTCCGGGCGCCTACACCAATCAGGATCTCAAGAAGTTGCCACCGGTGCCGTCGTTCGGCAAAGCGGGGCCGTCGGCGCAGGCGCCCGTCGAGACAGTGGATTCGCGGCCGTACCAGATGAGGTTGGATCTGCTCCAGGAGCAGCGGCTCATCGTCCAGGCGCAGTTGGACTGGACGAATCAGGAGATCGAGAAGGCCTACTCCTTCTACGACAAGGGGCCGGATGGCTACCCCTGGCCGGGCTACCTCAGCAAGACCCGCGGCTTCGTACAGTATCTCGAGATGCAGCTTGCGGTGGTGGATACGCGCATCGCCAACGTAGAAGAGGAAGCCTACCGAGCAGGCGCCACCTTCGATAATCGCTGAGCGTTCGGTCCCGCGCGGAGCTGTTTCGCGCGCTACGACCTCATGCCAGGGCGCCGTTCTTCGAATTTCGGAGCACGGCGCCCTCTTCGTTTTGCCCGGCCTGCAGAATGAGAAACGAGCTGCTGTGCCTGGCAGCGAGCCGGCGGATCACCGGCTCCACACTCGCAGCATTCTTATCAAGGCTCTTCCTGCCGTTGTCTCCCGTCCGCACGCCTGCCCGCGTAGCCTCAGGTCTCCCCTGCAGGGCCGGCGGGGCATCTGCAGCTCAGGCCGCCCGGGAGGGGAGCCGGAAGCCGGCGAGCGCTCGTCGGCCCTGCAAACTTTTGGGTTGTTTTCGGGGCCCATTCTCAGCGTGGAGTCCAGACTCCGTAGGCAGGCGCGAGCAGGTCCCACCGTACCCCCTTGCAATCGCGATTGAACTGCAGCAGGGTTCGCAGCGAGAGATCTCCGCCCCCCGCGTCGATGCAGGCGGGATAGTCGGCGATCCCCGCACCGTCGGGGTCCAGGAATTCAGCCGGGAGGTGCAGCTTGCTGAATTCCAGGTCGAGCTGGTGAAGATATTCGTGTGCCATCACCAGGTGGAGCGGGCGGAAAAAGCCATCTTCCTGGAAATAGACTTCTTTGAGAGGTATTGAAGAATGCCCGCCTTCGTAAAATGTGCGTCCTGCGAGGCGGGCCGGTCTTCCTGGCAGCGGTACATAGATCAGAATGAGGGAGGTGGCATCGAGGCCGCGCGACTTGAGATCCGCATCCACCTGCGGGCTGCGATCGAGCAGGAAGCCGAACTGCTCTCCATAGTCCCGGAATTCTGCGGGCTCCAGAGGCCGGTGGATGACGGTGAGGCGCGCTTCCACGGAAAGGTGCCGCTGGGAGTTCCTCCACAGATAACCTTCGAATAGCGAAGTCTCCCGTTGCAGGGTCCAGCCGCGAGGACTCTGCTCAAAACTGGGGTCGGATGGATAGACGACAACCTCCACCCGCTGCGACAGGTAACCGTCCGTCGGTTCCGGTGCAGAGGCGCCCGCGACAACGTTTCCTGCGGCGGCTAGCGTGAGCGCCAACAGCGCAGCGGGTCGAAACAGCGGGAGAGTGAAGCGAGTCATTCTCTCCAGATACGTTGATTTGCCGGGATGTCAAGGTGTCCCGAAGCGTCGGGTTTCTGACGAGGCGTCTGCCGTGGCGGGGCGAGAGATTGGATCGGTTGAAGGGGGATTCTAAGCGGCTGGGGAGAGTCCGGAGATGCGGTTCACGACTTGCACGAGAGAAGTGGTCTCGAACGGCTTCGAGAGGAATCCGGCTCCCATCGCGTTCAAATGATCCACGGTGTTCTGGCCGAAGAGAACCGCGCTGATGAACAGGATCCGGTCTTTCAGCTTGGGGCGGACTCGAACGAGCTCCTGTGAGAGCACGAACCCGTTCATGTCCGGCAGGAGAAGGTCCAGGATCACCAACTCGTAGGCGCTGCTGCGGACCTGTGACAAGGCATCGCGGCAATTGGTCACGGTGTCGACCTGGTAGCCGCACCCTTCCAGGGTGTCGCGAATGACCTGGAGCATCTGCTCCTCGTCATCCACAACGAGCACCTGGGGTCTTTTCTCCATCGCAGGTTCCTCGGAGATGCCAAACGCCGCAAGACCCAGCAAAATATAGGCCTGCGGCAGGAAAAAACAAGCCTTCGTGTCCCTCGGAGGTACTTTTTAACCCACTGATTCATTGCGAGTTGAAAGAGCCTGGTCGGTGCCGGCCTTCCAGGCTGTGCTAAAATTCGCGATTCCAGGCGTCATTCCAGGCCGGAGATCCTCACATGTCTGAGCTCAAGCATCGCCCCGGACCCAGTTTGCTGGAATTCCTCCAGGACCACGTTCTGGTGTTCGACGGGGGCATGGGGACGATGCTGTACCAGAAAGGGGTGTTCCTGAACCGGTGCTATGACGAGCTGAACCTGTCCCATCCAGACCTGATTCGTGAAGTTCACCGGGCCTATCTGATTGCCGGAGCCGAGGCAATCGAGACCAACACTTTCGGCGCCAATCGATACAAGCTCCAAGGTTTTGGCTTCCTGGACAAAGTGGCGGAGATCAACCGGGAAGGGGCAAGACTGGCCCGCGAGGCGGTGGGGGACAGGGCGTGGGTAGCCGGATCCATCGGCCCGCTCGGCTTGAAGATCGAGCCCTGGGGACCCACTTCGATAGAGGAAGCGGAGGCGGCGTTCCGGGAGCAGGCCCAGGCCCTCCTGGACGGTGGAGTGGATCTCTTCGTGCTGGAGACCTTCACCGATCTCAATGAAATCCACCAGGCCATCAAGGCGGTTCGTGGGCTGTGCTCGCTGCCCATCGTGGCCCAGATGACCATCGAGGAGGACGGGAACAGTCTCTACGGCACGGCGCCGGAGATGTTCACCAAGCGGCTGGATGATTGGGGCGCCGACGTGGTCGGCATCAACTGCAGCGTCGGACCCCAGGACATGCTGGAGTGCCTCGAGCGGATGGTGAAAGTCACCGAGCGCCCGATCTCCGTGCAACCCAATGCGGGCAAGCCCCGCTCAGTGGACGGACGGAACCTCTACCTCTGCTCGCCTGAGTACATGGCCTCCTACGCACGCAAATTCGTCCTGGCCGGCGCCAAGGTCGTGGGTGGATGTTGCGGCACCACTCCCGAGCACGTGAAGGCGATCAAATCCGCCATCCGGGCCCTCCGGCCGGCGCACGTGGCGGTGGAAATCTCGCTCCCGGCGGAGCAGCGGGTGGAAATCCAGCCGGTGGAGCGCGCCAAAAAATCCAGGTTCGCTGCGGCGCTGGTGGAACGCCGCCTGGTGACGACGGTGGAGATCACTCCCCCCAAGGGTTTCGACACCGCCAAGGTGGTCGCCGGGGCCCGCCTCCTCAAGGCGGCGGGTGTGGACGTCATCAACATCCCCGATGGTCCGCGCGCCTCGGCCCGGATGTCGGCGCAGGCACTCGCCGTAATCCTGGAGCAGCAAGTCGGGATCGAGACGGTCCTCCACTACTGCTGCCGCGATCGAAATCTGCTCGGGATGCAGTCCGATCTCCTCGGGGCGGCTGCGCTGGGGCTGAGAAATCTCCTGATCATCACCGGCGATCCGCCGAAGATGGGGGACTATCCGGACGCGACGGCGGTGTTCGACGTGGATTCCATCGGGCTCACCAACATGGTGACGCGGCTCAACCATGGACTGGACCTGGGAGGAACGCCCTTCAATCCGCCGACGGCCTTCCTGGTCGGAGTGGGATCGAATCCTGGAGCGCTGGAGATCGAGCACGAGATTCGGCGGTTCCAATACAAGGTCGAGGCCGGCGCCGAGTTCGCCATCACCCAGCCGGTCTTCGACATCCGCCAGCTGAAGGATTTCCTGAAGCACGTGGAGGCGTTTCGCATTCCCATCATTGCAGGGATCTGGCCGCTATCAAGCCTGCGCAACGCCGAATTCATGAACAACGAAGTGCCGGGCGTGCACGTGTCGGACGACATCATGGAAAGGATGAGGAAAGCCGACGCGCGGGGGAGCGCCCGTGAGGAAGGCATTACGATTGCCCGGGAGACCGTGCAGGAAGTGCGGAATCTCGTTCAGGGAATCCAGGTGAGCGCCCCGTTTGGGCGGTACCAGGCGGCGTTGGATGTCCTGGAAGGCGTCATTCACCGAGCCGCTTGAGGGCCTGGCGGGCCGCCTCGGGCTCGGGCCGGGGAATATCGGTGCTTCCCCACCATTGGAGCACCTCCCGATAGGCGCGGATGGCTTCCTGCTTCTTTCCCGCTTTTTCACTGGCCGCCCCGAGGCGATCCAGGTTGCGCACGTACCCCACGGGATCGGCGTACCGATCGGGATTCTCCACGATGCGGCGGAATATCGCCGCCGCCCCTGCAGCGTTTCCTGATTCCAGCAATGCCCTTCCGAGAGCTTCGGAAGCGGGCGCCCGAAGCGGGTTTTCGGGAAGAGCCGCCTGCAGACGGGCCACCGCATCGGTGAACTTGCCCTGCTCAAGAGCGATATTCCCCTCCACCGAAGAGCGCAGTCGCTCCACCGTCTGCGCGGACAGCTTCCCCTGCCACTGACCGATTTTAGCCTCCAGCATCCGCCGCGCGGCGTCGTATTCCTTCTGCAGCACCATGATGCTGATCATCGGCAGATCCGCGTCAAGGTTCGCATCGACCTCTCGAACTTCCGACAGTGTCGCCAGGGCTTCCTGGTACCGACCCAGCTCGGAGAGTGCCTGGCCCAGGGACATCAGGTATTGCCCTTGAAGCGGGGCGAATTCCGCCTGGCGAGCCTGGTTGACCGCGCCGCGCAGGGATGCGAGGCCATCGCGGAAGTGGCCGGTGAGCAGCGATGCCTGTCCGGTCAACGCCAATCCTTCGGCCCGAACCCGAGGCTGCGACGATGAAGCGAGGCCCTGGTAGAGGGCGGAGGCTTCCCGGGAATTCCCCTGATCCAGGAGCAAGGCACCCTTCAAGGCGACCGCGGAAACATTCTCGGGTTGTCTTACCAGCACCTGCTCCACCGTGGCAATTGCATCCCGCCTTTCGCCCGCATCGCGCTGGGCCCGTGCCAGCAGCATCCGGCTGGCATCGTCATCGGGGCGCAGCGTCAGGTATTTTTTCAAAAGCGTCGATGCTTCGGCCGGGTGACCCGACTCGAGGGTGGCCTGCGCCAGCAATCTCTCGTTGTCCGCGGAGCTGGGATCCAGCGCCAAGGCCCGCTTGAACACGTCCACCGCCCGGTCCGGCTCATTCAACAGGAAAAGCTCGATGGCTCCCAGCCAGGCCAGGGGGTTCTTCTCATCGGGAAAACGGGCCAGGAAAGACTCCAAGGGGGCCACGGCGTTGCGAGGATTTCCCGATTGGTACAACGCCAGGATGATCGGGACCATCAACGTGACCCGGGCGGGCATGGGCCGGGACAGTTTCGCGAGCGGTGCGGCGGCTTGCACCGCTCTTTGTGGGTTGCCTCGCTGCGCCGCCGCGAGAGACTCGAGAAAACGGGCCAGCGGAAAATCCTCGAGCTGCAACGCCACCTGCAGCGCATCGAGCGCCGCGGCCGCGTCCCCTTTCGCCAGAAGCAGCGCGCCCTCGAGGTAGGAACGAGTCGGTGCTTCTTTCAGCGGAACTAGCGACGCGAGCGGCGGCCCTTGAGATTCCGCCCCTTGCACGCCTTCCGCTTTCCGGACCTGTTCCGCCAGCTCATCCAGCTTGCGGCCCAGGGTGTTCTCCGCGATCCCCTGCACGATCCACTGCTGCCGCTCCTTGCCGGTCGCGACTTCAACCCACGATGCCTTTAACTGGATGGCGCCGGGAGCGCCCGATACCTCGCCCCGAAGCAGGTAATCGGCGCCTCCCTTCTTGGCCATCTCGAGCTCGGCGTCAGCGGATGCCAGGCCGGCGGGCCGCGTCAGGTCCGCGACGCGCTCGGGAGTTAGCACCTTCAATTCGAGAATGTTCTCGAGACTCAGGCTGAGGAAAACCTGGACCGCGTCGCCGACCCAGGCCGAAGCCTGGGCGTCGGAGGAGGGGCGGAAGGGAACCACCACGAGGCACGGTTTCTTGGCTTCACCCCCTCCCGCCGACCCCGCCCTAGGGGATACCGATGGGAGAGAGTCGCGGAAGAATACAAGAGCGCCTGCCACCGCGGCCAGGAGCACACCCGCCACCAGGAGAATCGCCCCCTTCCCCAGCGGCTTGCGGGGAGCGGGCGCCGAAGGACGTTGGCTTTCCATGAGGTGACCTCGAGTGCCGGTGAATCCCTCAAATGGCGAGGAGTCCGCTTGAGAAGACGCCCTGGACGGGCGGGGAATGTTAGACGAGGCCCAGGAACTCGTCAATCCTCGTTGCGCCAGCGGCCTCACCCAGGATGCGAGGTGCCGGCCGGCAGGCCCGGGCTGCCTCGCGACATTCCGGCTAGAATTTCAGGGCGGTGCCAAAAAGCAGCTGGATGCGGGGCGAATCGGTTTGATCCGCGTCCACCGAGTAAGCGAGATCCAGTCGACCGATGCTGGCCACCGACGAGCGCACCACGCCGAAGCGCAGCCCTAAGCCGAAGTCGGAGTGAAGATCGGAGAGCGATTCGGAGGTGCCGTACCAGGCATCCCCGACATCCACGAAGCCGGCGAACCCCAGCCGGACGAGGCGGAACATCTCGATGTTGCTGAAGAA
>Ga0075434_100005354_pt1 | contig 11675 bp, 8 predicted proteins | sample RhiMethybrSRZTD3_FD_75298 | JGI IMG/M metagenome (GOLD analysis project Ga0075434, IMG submission 75298) | Populus rhizosphere microbial communities from Tennessee, USA - Rhizosphere MetaG P. TD hybrid SRZTD3 | ecosystem: Host-associated > Plants > Roots > Rhizosphere > Soil | place: USA... | reverse complement strand
GCCACCACCGGCCTCGGCGTGCTGGCCTCCGCGTTGCCCGCGCAGGCCGCCGAATGGACCGACGCCGAGCGCGCGAATGTGAAGTTGGTGACCGACTTCTGCGCGTCGTGGTCGACGCGCGATCTGAAGCAGATCCTGCCGCGCCTCGCCGACGACTGCATCTATCGCATGAGCGAGACGACGCCGGCGGTCAATGGACATGCGGGCGTCACCGAGCGTCTCGGATCGTGGATGCCCAGCTCCGACCTCGGCATCGAGTTCAAGATCTTCGACACGTTCGCCTCGGGACCGATGGTGATGAACCGCCGCATCGACAGCTTCAAGTCGACCACGCGGCCGCTCACCTGGGAGGGCGTAGGCATCTTCTTCGTCAAGGACGGCAAGATCAGGGAGTGGTCGGACTACACAATCCGCGTCGCTCGCTGACGACGACGCGCTGTAATTCAGAATGCAGAATTCACAATTCAGACACTATCCGGATCCTAGGTGGTGTCTGCATTCTGCATTCTGCATTGTGAATTCTGCATTTCAGCTTTTTGCTTTTGCCATCTGCTCCCGTATCAGCGACACCATGCCCGAGGCCGCCGGCGTGAGATAGCGGCCGCGCGACGTGATCAGCCCCACCGACACCGACAACGCCGGCTCGGTCAACTGTGCGGCGTGAAAGCCTTCTCCCCATTGCCGATCGGGCAGACATCCCGATGGCAGGATGGCGATGCCCACGCCCGCGCACACGTGATGAAGGATGCTGATCAACCGATCCACGATGACGGTGTAGTGCAGGTTGAATCCCGCGGAGACAGCCGCGGCATCGGTGAGGCGACGCAGGTAAGTGTCGTTCGGCGCCGACACCAGCGACTCGTCCTTCAATTCAATCAACCGGATGCGCGGCTTCTTCTTGGCGGCGAGCGGATGCGAGAGCGGAATGAGCGCGAGCAGCGACTCCTTGCGCAGCGGGACCGACTCCATCATGTCGGGCAGCGAGTTCACATAGCCGATGCCGAAATCGGCGGCGCCGTTCCGCACGTCCTCAACGATCTCCGACTGCCGTCCCTCGCGAATGCGGATCTCCACCATCGGCCTGGTTTCGCGATAGCGCCGGACGAGAAAGACCAGCGGGTTGATCGCAAACGACGAGTAGGTGGCGATCGTGATCCGTCCGCGCTGCTCGTTGGTCACCTCGCTCAGGTTGCGGACCGTGTGCTTCAGATCGTTGAGCATCCGCTCGGCGACGGCGACGAACTCGCGTCCGGCCGCGGTGATCTCGACGCGGCGGGTGTTGCGCGCGAACAACGTGACACCGAGCACGCGCTCCACGCGTTTGATCGTGCGCGTCAACGCCGGCTGCGACGTCTTGAGGTAGGCAGCAGCGGCGACGAAGCTGCCGTACTCGGCAAGAGCGAGCACCGTGAGCAGCTCGCGCGCGCGGATATCTGGAATGTCTGACGGATGCATCGGTCTGCGGCGCTCAACTCAAAACTCAAAACGCAAAACTCAAAAAGACGGTCGCGGAGGCTGTTCGAGGGGGCGATCGGGTCGATGGAGTTTTTGAGTTTTGAGTTTTGAGTCTTGAGTTCATTTATTCGCGACCGGCAATTGTAGCCGCTATCAGGTCGATATCGAAATAGACAGCGGTGTCCCGCCCGGTTGTTCTCGAAGCCGTGAATCCGGTAATGTTCTCTGTTGCCAATGGGGGTCGGGAGTCATTTCATGAGAATTCATTCGAGTATTACCGTGCTCGCGCTCGCCGTCCTGTGGCTGGCCGCGAGCAGCCCCGCGTTCGCGCAGGCGCCCGCCGTCGGGGCCGACTTCGTGGGAGTCTGGCAGCCGCGATACCAGGAAGATCAGCCGGAACGGATTCCGGGGCCGGAGCTGCGCGATTATCTCGGCCTGCCGATCAGCGACGCGGCGCGCCAGTTCGCCGACAGCTGGGATCCCTCGCGCATCACGCTGCCCGAGGAGCAGTGCCGCGTCCACGTCTCGCCCTACATCTATCGCGGTCCCACCAATCTTCGCGTGTGGGAAGAGCGGCATCCGAAGACCCAGGATCTGATCGCCATCAAGCACTATCACAGCACCTACGAGCAGACGCGCACGATCTGGATGGACGGACGTTCGCACCCGGGCCCCAACGCCGCGCACACGTGGATGGGATTCTCCACCGGCCACTACGAAGGCGACATGCTCGTCGTCGAAACGACGCATTTGAAGCAGGGGTGGGTGAGGCGCAACGGTCTGCCGATGAGCGACCAGGCGACGATGACCGAGTACTACGTCCGCAACGGCGACATGTTCACCCAGGTCGTGGTGCTCATCGATCCGGTGTACCTGACCGAGCCGCTCGTCAAGAGTCAGGAGTACTACCGCAGCCCGCGCGAGCTGCCGGCGCAAACGTGGTTGTGGGTCTGCGATCCGGTGGTCGAGATCGCCGATCGGCCAGAGGGCGAGGTGCCGGCGTACTTGCCTGGTGAGAATCCCTTCCTGGACGAGTTCGCAAGACGTCACCAGATCCCGATGATCGCCACTCAGGGCGGCGCGGCGACGATGTACCCGGAGTTCCAGGACGTGCTGAAGAAGACTCCGCTCCCACCGCCGCTGCCGCCTCCGCAGCGAGGAGCGGCACGCGTGACGGGCCCGCCGCCTCAGACTCCTGGGCCGCCGCAGAACCAAGGACAGGGGCGCTGAGATGACACGACAGCCGTCTCGTCTCTCGCGCCAGGCCCGCATCGCGGTCGTGGCGATTGCCGTCAGCGCCGGCGTCGCGCTCGCCATCGGCACCCGCGCGTCCGCGCAGCAGAATCAGAACTTCGATGCCGTCAAGATGGACATCGTTGAAGTACGGCCGAATGTCCACATGATCGTCGGCGCCGGTGGGAACACGACGGTGTTCTCGGGTGAGGAAGGGCTGATGGTGGTCGACACGCAGTTCCCGCAGGTGAGCGAGAAGCTGCTGGCGGCGATTCGATCGATCAGCGACGCGCCGATCCGCTACGTGGTCGATACGCACGTCCACGGCGATCACATCGGCGGCAACGAGGCGATCTCGAAGGCCGGCCGCACACGCGCCGGCGGCAACGTCGTCGGCGATCTCGGCGCCGCGGCCACCAACACGGCCGGCATCATTGCGCATGAGAACGTGTTGAAGCGTCTCAGCGAGCCGGCGGCGGGTGCGACGCCGGTGCCGTTTGCTGCGTGGCCGACGGAGACGTTCGCCAACAACAAGCGCGAATTCCTGTTCAACGGCGAGGCGGTGCAGATCATCCACGAGCCCAACGCCCACACCGACGGCGACAGCCTCGTGTTCTTCCGCAAGAGCGACGTGGTCGCGACCGGCGATCTCTACACGACGGTGATGTATCCCTTCATCGACGAGGCCAATGGCGGCACGATCAACGGCTACGTCAACGCGCTCAACGCCATCCTCGACATCACCGTGGCGAGCAACGTGAACGAGGGCGGCACGATGGTGATCCCCGGACACGGCCGTCTGTCGGACGAGCAGGACGTCATCGAATACCGCGACATGGCGACGATCGTCCGCGATCGCATTCGCGAATACGTGAAGCGCGGCATGACGCTCGAGCAGGTGAAGGCGAAGAAGCCGACACTCGATTTCGACCCGCGATACGGGTCTGACACCGGCTTCTGGACCACGAATATGTTCATCGAGACCATCTACAAGCAGATGGTGAAAGAGCACCCGCCAGCGGCTCCGAAGGGCAATCAGCCGCGGCCCAAGGGGAACCAGAGCGCACCGACCAAAGGGAGCGGGCAATGATCGCGCGGGGAACGAGGAGCATGCGGCCACTCGCCGTTGGATTGGTGGTTCTTCTGTACGTAGTGTCCGGCTTCAGCCGGACCGAACTAGCGGCTCAGGGCCGCGGTGGCCGCGGCGGTCGCGGCGGGGGTGCGCCTGCGCCGCAAGGGCGCGTTGGCGCGCCCGTCGATCTCACCGGCACGTGGGTCTCGGTGGTCACGGAGGATTGGCAGTGGCGCATGCGCACGCCGCCGAAGGGCGACACCACCAGCGTGCCGCTCAACGGCGAGGGCACGCGCGTCGCGGGCACGTGGGAGCCGTCGATGGACGGACGCTGCGAGGCGTACGGCGTTGGCGGTCTCATGCGCATGCCGGGACGCATCAAGATCGGCTGGCAGGATGACAGCACGCTGAAGATCGAGAGCGACGCCGGTCAGCAGACGCGATTGCTGAAATTCGCGACGGCCGGAGCCGCCGCAAACACGCCGGTGTCGTCGCCGCCGGCGCGCACGCTGCAAGGCACATCGGCCGCGGAATGGGTTCGCGGCGGCGGCGGCTTCGACGCGTTCCTCGAGCGCGGAGCCGGCGCCGGGCAGCCACGATGGGGCGAGCTCAAGGTCACCACCACCAACATCCTCCCGGGTTGGCTGCGTCGCAACGGCGTGCCCTACAGTCAGAACGCGCAGATCACCGAGTACTTCATCCGCTTCACGAACAAAGACGCCGGCGATTGGTTCGTGGTCACGACCGTGATCGACGATCCGACGTACCTCGCGCAGCAGTTCGTCACCAGCTCGAACTGGAAGAAAGAGGCCAACGATTCGAAATGGAATCCGCAGCCGTGCAAGGCGAGCTGATACGGATCACGACACACTGAGGCACAGAGGCACCGAGGTACATTTTCATGAGAAGGCGTGATTTCATCGAGTATGGCGTACTCGCGAGTGCTGGATTGCTGATCGATCGCGGCGCGTTCGCCCAGTCTGCGCGCACGCCGGGCGCAACGGTGACGACGAGCGCGGGCACGCTTCGCGGCTACATCGACAACTCGGTGCAGGTCTTCAAAGGCGTGCCGTATGGCGCGTCGACGGCGGGTGCGGGGCGCTTCATGCCGCCGCAGAAACCGCAGCCGTGGACCGGTGTGCGCGATGCGTTCGAATGGGGCGGCCGTCCGCCGCAGATCGTTGGCGGCGAGCCCGAAGAGATGCTGCCGAGCGATCCACGCGAAGCGCAGAGCGAGGACTGTCTCGTACTCAACATCTGGACGCCGAAGACCGGCAGCGGCCGTCGACCGGTGATGGTGTGGTTCCACGGTGGCGGGTTCGCCAGCGGATCAGGCAGCTATTCGATCTACTCGGGCCGGGAGCTCGCGCGGAAGCACGACGTCGTCGCGATCACGGTGAACCACCGGCTGAACATCTTCGGCTATCTCTATCTCGCGGGATACGGTGGCAAGTGGGCCAACTCCAGCAACCTCGGCATGCTCGATAACGTGCGGGCGCTCGAGTGGATTAAGGAGAACATCGCGGCATTCGGCGGCGATGCAGGCAACGTCACGATCTTTGGGCAGTCGGGCGGCGCGGGTAAAGTCAGCACGCTGATGGCGATGCCGGCGGCGAAGGGCTTGTTCCATCGGGCGATTGCCGAGAGCGGCGCGGCGCTCACCGCGACGCCGAAAGAACAGGCGATGAAGACCACCGAGCAGGTGCTCGCTCGCCTGAACATCAAGTCCGATCAACTCGATCAGCTGCAGACGAAATCGATGCAGGAGATCCTCGACGTGATTCGACCGCCGGCCGGCGGCCGCGGTGCGGGCCCAGGCGGTGGCGGATTGAACTTCGGCCCCGTGCTCGATGGCGCGTCGCTGCCCGCCAATCAGTTCGATCCAACGGCGCCGGCGATGTCGTCCGCTATTCCGTTCCTCACCGGAACCACTGCCACCGAGACGACGTTCTTTCAGCCCGATGCGCGTTTGCATCAGATCGACGATGCCGAGCTGAAGAACCGCGTGAAAACGCTCGTGCGCGGTACCGATGCCGACGCGGAGAAGATCATCGCGCTCTATCGCAAGAACCAGCCGGGTCGCGACAACATCGACCTGTTCCTGCGCATGGACACCGACAACTCGTTCTTCCGACAAGGAGTCGAGACGCAGGCCGAGCGGAAGGCGGCGCAGCGCGGCGCGCCGGTGTATGTGTATCGCTTCGAGTACTACTCACCGGTGCGCGATGGCCGGTTGAAGGCGATGCACTGCATGGAGATTCCCTTCGTCTTCGACAACCTCGAAGCGGGGAAGATCTACACCGGCACCAGCCCCGCGGCGCAGAAAATCGCCGACCAGATGAGCGCCGCCTGGGTCGCGTTCGCACGCACGGGCAATCCCAGTCACAAAGGCATCCCTTCGTGGAAGCCGTTCAACGCCGATGAACGTCCGACGATGGTGTTTGGGTCTGGTACAGAGGCGCGGCTGGTCAACGATCCCGGACACGAGGAACGGCTCGCGCTCAAGGCGCTTCGTGAGAATGGGACCAGGAGCTCCGCAGAGTAGATGAACAATTCGACATTACGCGCCTTCGATCTCGCTCATCTCGCCCATCTCGAGCTGCTGACGCCCAAGCCCGAGGAGAGCCTCAACTTCTTCGTCAACGTCATGGGAATGACCGAGACCGCCCGCAAGGGCGACTCGGTGTATCTGCGCGGGTGGGACGACTACGAGCATCACACGCTCAAGCTCACCGCGGCGAAAGTGGCCGGCATGGGCCACTTCGCGTTCCGCGCCACGGGTCCCGAGGCGCTGCAGCGTCGTGTCGGCATCATCGAGCGCGCCGGGTTCGGCAAAGGATGGACCGACGGCGATCTCGGTCATGGTCCGGCCTACGCGTTCGTGACGCCGGACGGCCACAACATGGAGCTGTACTGGGAGACCGAGTGGTACAAAGCGCCTCCCGAGCTCAGGCCGTCGCTCAAGAATCAGGCGATGCGCTTTCCGGCGCGGGGCGCCAATGTCAGACGCCTCGATCACCTCAACCTCCTCACCTCCGACGTCGTCGTGCTGCAGCGCTTCATGGAAGACGTGCTCGGCATGCGCACCACCGAGATGATCGTGCTCGACAGCGGCGAAGTGGCCGGATGCTGGGTGACCTCGAACAACAAGACCTACGACGTCGCCTTCACCCACGATCACTACGGCGCGCACGGACGCTTTCATCACGCCACGTGGGCCGTCGACTCGAAGGACGAGGTGCTGCGCGCCGCCGACATCTGTCTCGAGAACGGCGTCTACATCGAGACCGGACCGCACAAGCACGCGGTGCAGCAGACCTTCTTCTTGTATGTGTACGAGCCGGGCGGCAATCGCATCGAGTTCGACAGCGCCGGGGCCCGGCTGATGCTCGCCCCCGACTGGGAGCCGATCGTGTGGACCGAGGCTGAGCGGAAGAAGGGGCAGGCGTGGGGGCTCAAGACAATCGAGAGTTTCCACACGCATGGAACGCCGCCCATCGAGCAGTACACTGGTCCGAGGGATTGAGGAACGCCGGGTCGCGCCGTAGCCCTGGCGAAGGCGGACCCGGCCTACGACAACGATGCAACTCTCCATCCCCTGCATGATGATGCGAGGCGGTACGTCGAAAGGGGCGTACTTCCTCGCTTCAGATCTTCCTCAGGACGTCGCGCAGCGCGATCGGATTCTGCTCAACGTCATGGGTTCTCCCGATCCACGGCAGATCGACGGCATCGGCGGCGCCGATCCGCTCACGAGCAAGGTGGCGATCGTCTCGAAGTCCGAGCGCCCCGGCATCGATGTCGACTACCTGTTCTGTCAGGTGTGGGTCGACAAAGCCGAAGTGTCGACGGCGCAGAACTGCGGCAACATCCTCGCCGGCGTGGCGCCGTTCGCCATCGAGCGCGGTCTCGTGCGCGGCTGCGATCCGCTGACCAGGGTCAGCATTTTCATGGTCAACAGCAATCAGCGCGTCGTCGCCACCGTGCAGACGCCTGGCGGCTGTCCCGAGTACGCGGGCAGCGCGCGCATCGATGGAGTGCCCGGCACGCACGCGCCGATTCCACTGAGCTTTGCTGATACAGCCGGATCGACCTGCGGCGCGTTGCTGCCGACGGGCCGCGCGGTTGATGTGATCGATGGCATTGCCGTCACGTTGATCGACAACGGAATGCCTGTCGTCGTCATGCGCGCAGCTGATCTCGGGCGCACCGGCTATGAAACCAGAGACGAGCTCGACAAGGACACCGAGCTGAAGGCGCGCATCGAGCCGATTCGGCTCAAGGCCGGTCCGATGATGAATCTGGGCGACGTGAAGGATCAGACCGTGCCGAAGATGATCCTGGTCGCGGCGCCGCGGTCGGGAGGCGTGGTCTCGACACGATCGTTCATCCCGCATCGCGCCCACGCGACGATCGGCGTCTTCGCCGCGCTCAGCGTCGCGACTGCGTGCCTGTTGCCCGAGAGCCCCGCTCACGGCGTCGCGAACATTCCCGACGGCCGCACCAAGCAGATGCTCGTCGAGCATCCAACGGGTGCGAGCCCGGTGTCGATCACGACCGACGATCAGAACGGCAGCGTCATCGTCACCGAAGCCGCCATCATCAGCACCGCTCGTGCGCTCTTCGATGGGCGAGTGCTTGTGCCGAGGTAACGGGGATCTCCGGGATCCCCGTTCCTTCTAGAAATCGAAGTTGATGCTGAACTTCGCCACCCTCGGATTGAGGATCTCGGTCGGCACCAGGTAGCTCGCGAACGCCTGGTTCACGCCGACGATCGCGTTCGAGTTGATCGCGTTGTAGACATCGACGCTGACCACGGCGCGCGCGCCGCCGCGCATGCGCAGCACCTTGCCGAATCGCAGGTCGAGCTCGTTGCGGCGATCGAGGTACTTCGAGTACGGCTCCAGCAGCTGCAGCGTCACGTTGGGTGCGCTGCCCGACAACGCTCGGCCCAGCGTGGAATTGGTCGCCAGGAACGCGTTGGTGGCGACGAACCCGACGTTGACGTCATTGTTCGGCGGATTCTGCTGGGTCACACCCGGGATGCTGCGGAACGACCCCGAGATCTGCACCTCGATCTTCGGGATGATGTAGACACCGTACCCTTTCACCTGTGTAAGGAACGGCGACTCGCGGTGGCAGAACTGCGCGGCGCGCCACGACGCCGGAAGCGTCGTGGTCGTGTTCGGCGCTCCGCCGAGCACGCCGATGTTGTTTATTTCGGGCAGCTTCGACACGATGTCGCAGTTGTCCTCCATCGTCTTGCCGGTTGAGAAACCGCCCTGGAACGTGAGGCCGGTGGCCGGCCGCGCATCCACGGTGAGGTCGATACCGTTCCAGTTCTCGAACTGGTTGCCGTACTTGTCCGAGAGCGCGTTCAGGTTGCGCTGCTGTCCGAACTTCGTGGGCACCACGTCATAGAAGCCGGTGAGCGTGTAGCCGCCGCCGCCGGGCAGTCGAGCATCCTGCGGCGCCACGATGTCGTACCTGGTGAAGTCCTCGGGCCCGAGCAGCAGGTTGTCGGTGACCTGGAAATGCGCCCACGCACGGCGGAAGTAGCCGACGTCGAGCGACACGCGCGGCAGGATTTCCCGCTGCACGCTGGTCGAGAACTCCCAATTCGTTTGACGGTGATTGAAGCCGGAGATCAGATCCTTGTCGTAGAGATCGCCGGCAACGGCCGTTCCAAACGTCGTCGGGGCGATCGCACCGCACTCGCCATTGACGAGTGGGTTGAGCAGATCGCACTGCGGGACATAGTCGTTGTTGATGCCGAGACCGCCGCGGTCGTTCCAGGAACGCGTCGCTGTGGTCACCAGCGAGAGCACCGGATTCGGGTTGCGGCCAAGACCGTTGAGCGTCTGCCCGAGCAGGTACTTGTTGAACGCCACTTTCAGCGCGGTCTTTCCGTTGCCGAACAGATCGTAGGCCACGCCGCTTCGGTACGTCAGATCCTTCCACGAGATGTTGTCGGCGGCCGGGAAGGTGATGTTGCGTGATGGAGTGAGCGGCGCCGGTCCAACGTTTTGCTCGGGGAAGCTGGTGGCAAAGTAATCGAACCGCAGCGCGCCTTGGAAGGTCCAGCGGTTGAGGGTCCACCGGTCCTGACCATAGAACCCGAGGTCGTTGTCGAGATTCGTCTTGGCGCGGAATGGGAACGCGCGCTCGGTGATCAGGTTGGGCACGCCGGCGTTGAAGCGATAGCTCACCGGATTCAACGTGTAGTTGTACTCGTCGAGGTAGCCGTGCGTGCGATTGAAGCCGACCTTGATCGCGTGCGAGCCGGTCACATACGTCGTCGCGGCGCGATAAGTCCAGCTCGGGACCGCCGTGTTGTTGTAGTTGGCCTGGCTGCGGTAGGTGAGGTTGTTGCTCTGGTCGGTCACGCTGATCATCTGCGGCAGGATCGCTTCGAGCCGCGGATCCTCCAGCGATCCGCCGTTCACGCGATAGTGCATGTTGCCCCAGCGCTCGAACAGGTGCAGTCCGACGGCTTCGAACAGCAGCTTGTTCGTGATCGGTGACGTCCACTCGCCGTGCTCCTGACGCAGGCGGGGGAATCGGCGATCGCGCCCCGCTTCGGGCGACACGTTCGCGCTGATGTTGTTCGGACAGTTGCACCACTTGTCGGCCTTGTAAGTGCCCGCGATCTTGTTGCGCGGTGTGGCCTGCCAGGTCACCCGCAAGCTGCTGTTGAACTGATAGCCCTTGTTGGCGCCGGGCTTGCTCGGGTCGGCTTCGTACAGCCACTTGGTGGGGTCGTAGGCATTCTTGTTCTGGAGCACCGCAACCTGGTTTTCCACCTTGTTGTAACGCGTGGAGAACCAGAACCACACCTTGTCCTTCTCGATCGGACCGCCGAGCGACTCGTTGAGATCGACGTTGCTCACAATGCGATTCGGGGTGGTGAGGCCGGCGTTCTTCAACGCGTCGGAGAAGTTGCTGCCCTGCATGCTGTCATTGGAGATCGTGAAGAACAGCGAGTTGGCAAACTTGTTGCCGCCGTCCTTGGGCACGAAGTTGATGCGCACGCCGCCGGTCGACAGATCGGCCGAGAGCGAGTTGGTGTCCACGGTGACTTCGGCGGCCGAGCCCACGTCCGGTGTCTGTCCGCCGATGTTGCCGCCGGCCTGCAGGGTCATCGTGTTCACGCCGTTCACGGTGACGCGCTGATCGACGGTGCGGCTGCCGTGCACGGTGACGCTCTGGCCCACGTCCTGGACCAACGATCCGCCGACGTCGTTGCCGCCGCCGGTCGTGTTCGGCATCATGCGCGCGAGCCCGAAGTAGTTGCGCGCGCTCGGCAGCGCATCGATCACTTCGGCGTTCAACACCCGCTGCTGCGTCGTGCTTCGGATGTCGACGACGGGCGTTTCGCCAGTGACGGTGATCGTTTCCTGCAGCGAGCCGACGCGCATATCGATATCGACATTGACTGCGGTCGATCCGCTCAGCGTCACGCCATCGCGCTTGGCCGTGTTGAATCCAGTCAGCGAGAAGGTGACGATATAGGAGCCGGGGCGCAGATCGATGATCTGGTAACGGCCACTGCTGTCAGTCACCGCCGTCCTCGACTTCTCGATCAGCACGGGACTGGCTGCTTCGACCGTCACACCAGGAAGCACGGCCCCCGAGCTGTCCTTGACCGTTCCGGTGATGGACGCCTGAGCCAACGCTACAGAGGGAAGGAGCACCGTCGCGACGATGATGACGGCACACTTGAACGCGGCGCGCATGTGTTCTCGCCTCCTTGGGCGTCGGTTGATGGCGACGCCTCAGCACGGATGACCAGCCGTGGGGGAAACGGCCTTCCAATCGGGGCAACCGATTTCTGATAGATCAGAAGGTGCGGTGGAATCTACGCCTCGTGATGGGGGTACGTCAATCGGCCTCTATTCCCTTTTCTTCTGTTCCG
>Ga0075434_100005353_pt1 | contig 11676 bp, 12 predicted proteins | sample RhiMethybrSRZTD3_FD_75298 | JGI IMG/M metagenome (GOLD analysis project Ga0075434, IMG submission 75298) | Populus rhizosphere microbial communities from Tennessee, USA - Rhizosphere MetaG P. TD hybrid SRZTD3 | ecosystem: Host-associated > Plants > Roots > Rhizosphere > Soil | place: USA... | reverse complement strand
GGCTTAAACCTGTCTGACGGAGGTTGCCCCCTGATGAGCCCGGCTATTCGCTGGGCTCCTTTCCTTGCTCCCGCCGCCCCGCTATATCCCGGCACAACGGGAGATTTCCAGTCATGGCCGACATGCGGCTGATCGTGGCGGGCGCCGGCGGGCGCATGGGACGCACGCTGATCCAGGCGATTGCGGCGATGCCGGGCGTCTCGCTCGCAGGCGCGGTCGAGGCTGCGGGCGCAGCCGTTATCGGGCGCGATTCCGGTGAGTTGGCCGGGCTTGGGCAAAACGGCATTGCGGTCACGACCGATCTCGCGCCGCTGCTGGCCAAAGCGGACGCGCTCATCGACTTCACAGTGCCGGCCGCGACCCGCGTCTTCCTGGAGCTGACTGCCGGCCGCGTCCATATCATCGGCACCACCGGGCTCACCGCCGAGGACGAGGCGCTGATCGCGCAGGCCGCGCAACGCGCGACCGTGGTCAAGTCGGGCAATATGAGCCTTGGCGTCAATCTCCTGGCCGCGCTGGTCAAGCGCGTAGCAAAGACGCTCGACCAGGATTTCGACATCGAGATCCTGGAGATGCACCACGGCAAGAAGATCGACGCCCCGTCGGGCACCGCACTGATGCTGGGGCGCGCGGCGGCCGAAGGCCGTGGCGTGGACCTTGCCAAACGCTCGGTGCGCGGCCGCGATGGCGAGACCGGGTCTCGTCGTCCCGGCGACATCGGTTTTGCGGCGCTGCGCGGCGGCACCATCGTGGGCGACCATAGCGTGATCTTTGCCGGCACCGCTGAGCGCATCGAGTTGTCGCACAAGGCCGAGGACCGCATGATCTTCGCGCGCGGTGCGCTCAAGGCAGCGCTGTGGGCGCGCGGCAAGGAGCCGGGACTCTACTCGATGGCCGATGTGCTGGGCCTGAAGGACATCTGACTAGACGCAGGTGAGTAACGATCAAAGGAAAGGCCAATGACTGACCGCCTGCTTGTGCTCGTGCGCCATGGCGAGTCCGAATGGAATCTGACCAATCTGTTCACCGGGTGGAAGGATGTCGACCTCACCGAGAACGGCGTGAAGGAAGCGCGCAACGCCGGCCGCAAGCTCAAGGCGCAGGGCATCCGTTTCGACGTCGCCTACACCTCGGCGCTCAAACGTGCACAGCGCTCGCTCGATCTCATCCTGGAGGAAATGGGCCAAAGCAGCATTCCGGTGATCAAGAACCTGGCGCTTAACGAGCGCGACTACGGCGATCTCTCGGGCCTGAACAAGGACGATGCGCGTAAGAAGTGGGGTGAGGAGCAGGTCCACATCTGGCGGCGCTCCTATGACGTGCCGCCGCCCGGCGGCGAAAGCCTCAAGGATACGGCCGCGCGCGTACTGCCTTATTACATCCAGGAAATCCTGCCGCGCGTGCTGCGGGGCGAGAGCCTGCTCGTGGCGGCGCACGGTAATTCGCTGCGCGCGCTGGTGATGGTGCTGGAGCGCCTCGATACCAAGCAGATCCTCAGCCGGGAGCTCGCAACCGGCGTGCCGCTGATCTACCATCTCAACGCTGATTCGACGGTAGCGTCGAAACTCGATCTGGCTGCGTAAGGGGAACGCAAGGGGCAATCCACATTGGGGCTACGCCGGGCGGCGGCAACCGTAGCCTGTTGGGTGGGTCAAGGCGCGCGGCGCCTTACCCGCGCGTACTCATTCGATTGCGGTGACGCGGCCGCCCGCGCGCCCAGTGCGTTGGCCATCGCAGCGCTTTTCATCGCCATCGCGGCTCCCGCTCGGGCCGAGGTCGAGCGCCCGCCGCAATTCGTCGTGATGGCATTCGATAATTGCACCGAGCTCGAGCGCTGGCGCGATCTCACCGAGTTCGCCGCCGACATGAACAAGAGCGGCGAGCGCCTCCATTTCACGTTCTTTGTCAGCGGCACCAATCTGATCGCCGATGCCAGCCGCATGCTCTACCAGGGCCCGCGGAACCGGCGCGGCTATTCGTCGATCAACTTCGGCGGATCGGCCGACGATGTGGCCCGACGAGTGGAATTTATCAATACGCTCCACGGCGCCGGCCACGAGATCGCCTCGCACGCGGTCGGTCATTTCAACGGCGCGACCTGGTCAATCGATGAGTGGCGGCAGGAGCTCCGCGCCTACAGCGATGTGATCGACAAGGTCGCGGCCCACAGCGGGCTTTCCGAAACCACCCGGCTGATGTTCGATGCACGCCGCGTGCAGGGCTTCCGGGCGCCTTATCTCGCGGCGGGGCCGGGCCTTTATGGAGCGCTGAAGGCAAGCGGCTTCCGCTACGACGCGAGCCGCGTCAGTCCAGCCGATGCGTGGCCAGAGAAGATCGACGGTATGTGGCGGTTCAATCTTGCTGCGCTCAGGATCAGCGGTTCGCGGCGCGCCACGCTCTCGATGGACTTCAATTTCTTCATGGCGCAGTCGCGCGCGCGGAACGAGCCGTCGCAACAGAATCTCTACGGCGAGCAGATGCTCGCGACCTACCTCGATTATTTCAAGACGAGCTACACCGGCAACCGGGCGCCGCTCCATATCGGGCACCACTTCGCGTCCATGCAAGGAGGCGTCTATCACGAGGCCCTGAAGACATTCGCGCGCACGGTCTGCGGCCTTCCTGAGGTGCGCTGCATCACTTACGAGAAGCTCGCCGATGTGATGGACAAGCTCGCGCCCGAGACGCTCGCGGCCTATCGCAATGGCGACTTTCCGCGGGCCGAGCTGCCAATCCTGAAAATGGCCACGCGCCCGTGAGGGTGTTTGGCCGTTCAGGCTGATCAGGCTTGTCCGGCACGTCCCGCTTCCCAACCGAGCATCGCGTGCTTGCGGGTGATGCCCCAGTGATAGCCTGTGAGCGCGCCGCTGGAGCCGACCACGCGATGGCATGGCACCACGAATGAGATCGGGTTCTTCCCAACCGCGGCGCCGACCGCGCGCGCCGCCTTGGGGGCGCACAGTTTGTTGGCGATGCTTGAATAGCTGGTGAGGCGTCCCATCGGGATCCGGAGTAGCGTCTCCCAGACCCGCACTTCCCAATCGGTGCCGATCAGTACGACGCGCAGAGGCTCTTCGGCGCGCCAGCGCTTCGGATCGAAGATACGGCGTGCGAGCGAAGCTGTGCCGGCGGAGTCCTCGACATATGAGGCGTTGGGCCAACGCTGCCGCATGTCGGCGAGCGCTGGCTTCTCGTCGCCGGCGTCCGCGAACGCAAGCCCCGCGAGCCCGCGCTCGCTCGCCATAACCAGCGCGGTGCCGAACGGAGAGGGGTGGAAACCATAGCGGATGGTCAGGCCCTGGCCGCCTGACTTCCATTCGCCGGGCGACATCGCCTCGTGCGTTACGAAAAGGTCGTGCAGACGACCAGGCCCCGAGAGGCCGACCTCATACGCGGCGTCGAGCACACTCGCCGACGAGCGCAACAGATTGCGCGCGGCATCAAGCGTGATCGCCTGCAGGAATGCCTTAGGCGTCAGCCCGGCCCAGCGCCGGAACAGGTGATGCAGCTCGGTCGGCGTCACGCCCGCCGCCTCCGCGATCGCGTCGATCTCGGGTTGCGCGCGCCACTGCTCGCGGATGTGGCCGATGGCGCGGCGCACGATGTCGTAGTCGGCGGCTGCGGCTGTGAGCCGGGTGAGGTCCGGAATGCGATCAGGTGAGAGCATGGCGGTCTCCGTCATGTTTCTCTCCATCTAGGCCGCGGATATGCCACTGCCCACCCGATTTCTGCGTCACTTCTGCACTACGTCTCGGGTACGAATACCGTGCGGGTCGGGCCGCGTTTGGCCTCGGCGAGCGCGCCGGACAGCGCAAGCGCGAAGCTTTCCTTTTCGCGCGCGCCCAGGAAGCCCGCGATCGGCAGCCGCCGCCCGTGCGAGACCAGAAACAGCCGCTCGATCCCGAATTCCCTGTGCTCGTCGCGGTCGAGCCGGACCCAAACCGGATTGAGTGTCCATTGCCGCACGCGGCCATGATAGCTGACCTTGCGCACGGTGAGCTCGGACGGCGTTACGGTGACGACCTCATAAGCCCGGGCGGAGCGGTAATTCACCCGGAACGCCCAGTACACGAGCAGGACATCGAGACCCAAAAAGCCGAACACCGGCCACGCGCCGGCGCTCAGGAAATACAGCCCGAAGGTAAAACTCAAACTGCCAAGGATCAGCATGAAGATCAGGAAGCCCTTGCGGCTCAGCGACCGGTTCGGCGTCAGCACAGCCGAAAAGATCGTGGGTTCCTGAGCGTGGTCGTTGTCGGGCGCCATACCGGCCAATATAGGGAAAGCATGGCCAGGAAAACACCTAGAAAGAAAGCGGCAGGAGTGGCTAAAAAAGTGGCGTCCGGCCGCAAGTCACCGCGCGCGATCAAGCCTGCCGCCGGTGTTCTCCGGGCCAAGGTTGCCGGCACAACACCACCGCCTGCTCCCTGGACGCCGGCCGAGGTCACCGAGGCGTTCCGGCGCTTCCGCGCCGCGCAGCCCGAGCCCAAAGGCGAGCTCGAGCATGTCGATCCCTACACGCTGCTGATCGCCGTCGTGCTTTCCGCGCAGGCGACCGACGCGGGCGTCAACAAGGCCACACCCGCATTGTTTGCGGCTGCCAATACGCCCGCCAAGATGGTGGCGCTGGGCGAGGCCAAGGTGGCCGACTATATCAAGACCATCGGCCTCTTCCGCACCAAGGCCAAGAACGTGATCGCGCTGTCGCGGAGGCTGATCGACGAGTACGGCGGCGTGGTGCCACCGTCACGCGAGGCGCTCGAGACGCTGCCGGGCGTGGGACGCAAGACAGCTAACGTGGTGCTGAACATTGCGTTCGGCGAGCCGACCATCGCGGTCGATACCCACATCTTTCGGGTCGGCAATCGCACCGGGCTCGCGCCTGGCAAGACGCCATTCGATGTCGAGGAGAAGTTGCTTGAAGTCGTGCCCGACGAGTTCAAGCGGCATGCCCACCATTGGCTCATTCTGCACGGGCGCTATGTCTGTGTGGCGCGCCGTCCGCTGTGCGAGAAATGCCTGATCGCGGATCTGTGCCGCTATCCGGCCAAGACGCTACCGGTTCCCGCCTAAGGGATGCTCCCAACGGTACGATCAATTGCCGTCTATCATGCACGATTCGATTATCTTGAGAGCCGTGGTTGGGGACATCCCCATGCTCTCAAACTGATCCACAATCACGTTCGCAAAAACATCGTCCGGGTATCGTTTTCGATCTGAGAGTAGAATGTGGAGGATCTGCGACGCGATTCTATGCTGGGCTTCATTACACTTCCGCAACAGGGCAGCATCATTCACTCGATCATCACCTACGGAATAGGTCCCTCGTCCCGTTAGAGTAAATCGAAGCAATATTCGCGTAAGGACCAAAGCTTGGGCAGCCTCAGTCAATTGACTAAAGCTCGCCGCGAAGTGTTCCCGGACATTCTTCATCAGTACGGACCCATGGAAATGAATCTCGTCTGTTCCGTTGGCACACCAATGCCCAGTTCGTTGGAGCACGCGCTAGGTGCGCGGCTGCGGAAACGAGTCGCGCTCGACGATTGTCGGGCGCGTGCCGACGAGCCGCTTGTGCATGTGCACCATGAAGGCCATGCCGAATAAAGGCGTCGCGAGGTTCAGGATCGGGATCGACACAAAGGCTGCGATGAACAGCCCGGCGATGAACAGCGTGCCCTGGTGTGTGCGGCGCAATTGCTTGGCCTCGGCAGGTGGCCGAAACCGCATCGCGGCCAGGACGAAATATTCGCGCCCAAGCAGGAACGCCGTGCAGAGAAAGAAGATCACCGCGCCGGCGCCCGCGAGCAGCCAGAACGGCAGCGCGAGGAGATAGATCATGACCGCGAGCAGTGCGGTCTTGGTGCCCTCGTACACGGCGCGCCAGATCGGCAGCTCCTTGCCGAGCGGTTCGTCCGGATAGTGGCTGCGCTCGACCTCGGCGCCGATCTCGTCCACGAACAGGCTTGCCACCAGCGCGGTGACGGCAGGCATCAGTAGTACTGACCCCGCGATGATGCCGACCGTGGCGGCGAATGACAGCAGCCAGGCCAGCACCGACACCGGCATATTGGTGGTGACACCGAGCGTCTGCTCGGCCCAGCCCTGGGCGACGCCCGCAAGCCATACCAGCACGCGATTGAGGCCGATACCGACGACGATGATCAGCACCGCGGCGAGCCCGATCGATTTCCACAGCACCGCCCGGAACGGGCGCGTGAACATCTGGGCCAGCGCCTTGAATGCCGCATCGAGCATGGGGCGATCTCCGATCGGGAGCGCAGACGTACGGGGACAAATCGCGCAACACAAGGGGAGGATCATACATGGGACGATGTGTGGGAAGACACATGGGGATGGCGGGTGGGCAATGGCCGCAACCCGCAGCATTGCGCGAACAAGGCCGCAGACCTATCCTAAAGATGACATGCATCGGTTCGGCCGCGCTGCGCTGCGTCGCAGGAGCCGCCATTCGCGTACCCAAGATCATCGGTCCAGGTCGATCGACTTGCTGGAGTGACGCTCATGCGCTGGATGCTAACAATGATCGTCATGGCTTGTTGTTGGAATGGTGGGTGGGCCGTGGACGCGTCCCACGCCGCGGAGTTGCCCACTAACGACTATCCCACGGTCGCGCGCGCCGACTACGTGTTCGGTTGCATGCAGGTGAATGGGCAGACACGCGACGCGCTCGAGCGGTGCTCCTGTTCGATCGATGTCATCGCCTCGCTTCTTCCTTATGACCTATACGAAGAGGCAGAGACAGTTATGCGCGTGCGCCAGCGCGGCGGAAAAAATGCGTCAATGTTCCTGTCCATGCCGATGCTGCGGGCGAAAGTCGATGATCTCAAGCGCGCGCAGGTCGAAGCGGAACTTCGCTGCTTCTGACGAGCAACATTAACGAACTTCACATTTGCGTGTGTCTGCGTGTGTCGGTTCGCACGCTCTTCATCGCTGGGAACTTCGGTTCATTGCGATATTGACGAGGGAACTTGGCGGCGAGGCTTTCATTCACAGTAGAAGTACACCTTCGTATTCTTTCAGTGCGACGAAAATTCTCCTTGCGAAGGCCCTGAATGCAGTCTCAAATTTGAATTGTAGCCATCGTTTCTGAAGAAAAGACGCCTGTTGGCGAGGCCGTGCCAACGATCGCTACCGCTTCAAATACCCAACGGCAGTAGGGAGTAGCGCTATGCACAGACATGCACTTGCCAGTGCATCGCTGGCCGCGTTCGCGTTCGCGACGCCAGCGATGGCAAATGAGGATGTAATGCAGCAGTCAGCGAAGCCCGAACAATGGGTGCTGCAGACAGGGAACTACACGAACCAGCGATACAGCAAGCTTGACCAGATCAATCGCGACAACGTCAAGAATCTGAAAGTGGCCTGGACGTTTTCGACCGGTGTGCTGCGCGGCCATGAAGGCTCGCCGCTCGTGGTCGGCAACATCATGTACGTTCATACGCCATTCCCGAATACGCTCTACGCGCTTGATCTGAACGAGGACGGCAAGATTCTCTGGAAGTACGAGCCGAAGCAGAATCCCGATGTCATCCCGGTGATGTGCTGCGACACGGTCTATCGCGGTCCCGCCTACGCCGATGGCACCATTTATCATCACCAAGCCGACACGACTGTGGTCGCGCTCGATGCCAAGACCGGCAAGGAAAAGTGGAAGACCGTCAACGGCGATCCCAAGAAAGGCGAGACCAACACCGCCACCGTGTTGCCGGTGAAGGACAAGGTGATTGTCGGAATTTCCGGCGCCGAATTCGGTGTGCGTGGTCATGTCACCGCCTACGACGCCAAGACGGGCAGGCAGGTGTGGCGCGCCTATTCGCTCGGTCCTGACAACGAGATCCTGTTCGATCCCGAGAAGACCATGTCGCTCGGCAAGCCGGTCGGGAAGGATTCCTCGCTCAAGACCTGGACCGGCGAGCAATGGAAGATCGGCGGCGGCACCGCCTGGGGCTGGTTCTCATATGATCCAGAAACCAACCTGGTCTTCTATGGCACGGCTAATCCGTCGACCTGGAACCCTGTGCAGCGCGCCGGCACGGATGGCAAGCCTATCGATCAGAAATGGACCATGGCCATCATCGCGCGTGACGCCGACACCGGTATAGCGAAATGGGCCTACCAGATGACGCCATTCGATGAGTGGGACTATGACGGCGTCAATGAGATGATCCTGGCTGACATCACGGTGCAGGGTCAGCCGCGCAAAGTGCTGGTGCACTTCGACCGCAACGGGCTCGGCTACACGCTCGACCGCGTGACCGGAGAGCTTCTGGTCGCCAACAAGTACGACCCGAAGGTCAACTGGACCAGCGGTGTGGTGATGGACAAGAACAGCCCGCAATATGGGCGTCCGCAGGTCGTGAAGGAGTATTCAACCTTCCAGACCGGCCAGGACAAGAACACAAAGGGAGTCTGTCCGGCGGCGCTCGGCAGCAAGGACCAGCAGCCGGCGGCGTTCTCGCCGCGGACCAACATGTTCTATGTGCCGACCAACCACGTCTGCATGGACTATGAGCCGTTCCGGGTGTCGTACACCGCTGGACAGCCCTATGTCGGTGCCACCCTGTCGATGTTCCCGGCGCCTGGCAGCCATGGCGGCATGGGCAACTTCATCGCCTGGGATGCGGCGCAGGGAAGAATCGCCTGGTCGAAGCCTGAGAAGTTCTCGGTGTGGTCGGGAGCGCTCGCCACCGCGGGCGGCATCGTGTTCTACGGTACGCTCGAAGGCTACATCAAGGCGGTCGACGAGAAGGACGGCAGCGAGCTGTTCAAGTTCAAGACCCCATCCGGCATCATCGGCAACGTGATGACCTACAGTCACAACGGCAAGCAATATGTCGCGGTGCTGTCGGGCGTCGGTGGCTGGGCTGGGATTGGCCTTGCTGCGGGTCTCACTAACCCAACCGAGGGCCTTGGTGCCGTCGGCGGCTACGCGGGCCTGCGCGACTACACGGCGCTCGGCGGCGCGCTGACAGTGTTCACGCTGCCGTAGTCGGCGACGCCAAACGTCAAGCAGTGCACCGGCGCGGGCCTATCCTCGCCGGTGCATGTTGCGCTGAAGCCAATGGGTACCCATCAGCCGTTGAGGTTGAGATGAGACGTGTTTGCATTACGCTGATGCTCGTTTCTGCTCTTGGTTCTCTCGGCGCTGTTGCAGAGACGGCCAAGACAGAAAAGGACGGCAAATGGGTGACGGCTGACAGCAACCCGACCTACAACGTCACCAGCGATGGCACGGTCGATTGGTACACGTTCTCGGGTTTCCGCCGCTATCATTCCGAGTGCCACGTCTGTCACGGGCCGGATGGTGAGGGCTCGACCTATGCGCCGAGCTTGGTGGAGTCGCTGAAGACGATGAGCTACCCCGAATTCATGCTCATCGTCGCCGCCGGCAAGGAGGAGATTCGCACCGACAAGCAAGCCAAGATGCCGGCATTCGGCAACAATCCCAATGTGCGTTGCTATATCGAGGATATCTACGTCTATCTGAAAGCGCGCGCAGAGGGTGGTCTGCCGCGCGGCCGCCCTGCCAAACGCGCCGACAAGCCCGAGGCCGCGGAAAAGCATGAGAAGGAGTGTTTCGGTGATCGCTAGGTTCGCCGCGGTGCTGCTTTCGGGAGCGATCAGCGCGAGCATTGCCGCTTTCATAGTGGAGGCGCAAGCGCAGCGCGTCGATCTCGTTGATCGAACTGCGCTGCGTGTCTGCTCCGACCCCGCCAATCTGCCGTTCTCGAATGACAAGGGCGAGGGCTTCGAGAACAAGATTGCCGAGATTGTCGCCGCCGACCTGAAGTTGCCGGTCGAGTACACCTGGTTTCCGCAAGCCACCGGCTTTATTCGCCAGACGCTGTTTGCCAAGCGCTGCGACGTGGTGATGGGTTACGCTCAAGGCGATGATCTCGTGCTCAACACCAACCATTACTATCGTTCGACCTATGCTCTGGTGCTGCGCAAAGGGGCGGGACTCGATGGCGTTGACAGCCTCGGCGACCCACGTCTCAGGGGCAAACGCATCGGCGTTATCGCGGGCACGCCGCCCACCACCGCCATGGCCCAGCTCGGTCTTATCGAGCACGCCAAACCCTATCCGCTCATGGTCGATCGCCGTTATGAATCTCCGGCTGAGCGCATGATCGAGGACATCCAATCAGGCGATATCGACGCTGGCATCCTGTGGGGTCCGATTGCGGGATATTTCGCGCCCAAGGCTGGCCTTGCGGTTGTTCCGCTGTTGAAGGATGAAGGCGGCGCGCGCATGGCCTATCGCATCACTTTCGGGGTTCGCCCGCTTGATGACGAATGGAAGCGCCAGCTCAATGGTCTGATCGCCAAACGGCAGGGGGATATCGACGCGGTTCTCCTGCAGTTCGGCGTGCCGCTGCTTGACGAGCAGTCGAAACTGATCACCCAGCCGCGGCGCTGACCGGCTGATGCAGATCAGGGGCTCTAAACGAAGCGTCCGGTCAGATGTCGTGTTGATTCGCCGGGCGGCATTCCCAGCGTACGACGCGCCAGCGCGGGTTTTCCTCGCTCCACTTGGCCACGTATGGCAGCGCATTCTTCATGCACTGGATGGCCGAGATTTGTGACTCGATGGGAATTCTGTGATTTTGACACACGGCCGGTTCATTGACGAGGCAAGTCGATAGGATGATGGCGAGCATGCATGTTCCTGGTCACGTCTCATGCCGATTGTAGAGTTCGGCATCACCAAGGTGATGCACATTCCATGCCACCCCTTTGTGGAAGAGACAACGGCAGAGCCAGGTGGACGACTGGGGCATAGGAACATTAGCCGCGGCTTGCCCGCGGAGTTTCCCAATCATTGAAATATTCGCCAGTTTCAAAGTCGCATAAAGCGCCGAACCAAGAGCCTGACCGAGCCGCTGCTGGCGAGGTTGCTTCTCAGAAAACCTCGCGCAGCCAATCCCAAGCATGCGCCCTCAGTGGAGGAGCGTCTTAGTACTTTCTGACGATCGGGGCCGGCGCTGGCTGTTCGAACAGTTTGCTGACCGGGACGATGATACGCGCCCAGCCGCGGGTATCGCGACCGCCATAGTTGTTCTCGTGAACCTCCGTGGTGATGTAGGTTTGCAAGGTGACGGAGCCGAAATCGTAGCCGACCAAGCCGCCGACGGCGATCTGGCTCTGTTTCTGATAGGTAAAGACCGGCTGGTTCAAGTCTGTGGACCCGTAGGCCACGGGGCCGAACTCCCATTTGCCGATCTTCTTGGTCACCGTCAGATCGACGTTGACGAAGTTTGGATTGCAGCCCCTCAATAGGAACGGTGACGGACATGGTGACAGCTGCGGCCGGTCGGTGACGCTATCGAGTTGGATGCCCCAGATGACGTTGGTGGTGAAGTTCCAGCCGTCGTTCGTGTAGCTCAAAGCGAACCGCTGGTTGATCGATGTCGAGCTCCACGCCGCGTTGGTTTGGACATCGAGATACGCGCCGAACAGATAGCTGAAGCCCCATCCGTTTCCGAGATCCCAGGCCAACTGGCCCGAGACAAGCGGATTGTACATGCCCCAGAAAGAGTCCGTGTGTTCAACGCCCACGAACAGCGCGGGCGTTGCCACCAGGAACTGCAGCCTCGCACCCAGAAGGGTTACGGGAGTCGACCATGCGAGTACCGGGATCGTGACCAACGAACA
>Ga0075434_100005352_pt1 | contig 11676 bp, 10 predicted proteins | sample RhiMethybrSRZTD3_FD_75298 | JGI IMG/M metagenome (GOLD analysis project Ga0075434, IMG submission 75298) | Populus rhizosphere microbial communities from Tennessee, USA - Rhizosphere MetaG P. TD hybrid SRZTD3 | ecosystem: Host-associated > Plants > Roots > Rhizosphere > Soil | place: USA... | reverse complement strand
GAATCTGAATCGGGATCACGTTCAAGCGGTAGTAGAGGTCCTCCTGGAACTTGCCCTCGGAGACCATCTGCTTGAGATCGCGATTGGTGGCCGCAATCACGCGGACGTCGACGTGATGGGTTCGCTCGGCGCCAAGCGGCTCGAATTCGCGCTCCTGCAGCACGCGCAGCAGCTTCACCTGGATCGCCGTCGCCATAGTGCCGATTTCGTCCAGGAAGATCGAACCGCCGTCGGCCAGCGCGAACTTTCCGCGCTTGGTCATCGTCGCACCCGTGAACGCGCCGCGCACGTGGCCGAACAGCTCCGACTCGAGCAGCGTCTCGGGAATCGCCGCGCAGTTGACCTTGATGAGCGGCATGTCGCGCTGGGCGCTGCGGTGATGGATCGCGCGCGCAACCATCTCCTTGCCGGTGCCCGTTTCCCCCATGATCAGCACGGTGCTCTTGGTCTGCGCGACGAGCTCCGCGCGCTGAATGACCTCCTGCATGGCACGACTTCGGCCGACGATGCCGTACTGATTGAATTCGGCGCTGCGCTCGCTGATCAGGTACTGCCGCTGGGAGCGCAGACGGTGGTGCTCGAGCGCATGGCTCACGAGCGCGAGCAGCTCCTCGACCTCGAACGGCTTCTGCAGGTAGTCCAGCGCGCCCAGCTTCATCGCCTCGATGGCGCTTTCGACGGTCGCGTGCGCCGTCATCATCAGCACCTGAGGCCGCTCCGACGGCGGCATCGTCTGCGCCAGTTCGCGAATCAGCTCGAGTCCCGTCATTCCCGGCATGACGTTGTCCACCACGAGGAGGTCGAACGACTTTTCGAGGAGCTGTTTCTGTGCCCCGCGCGCGGAGGTCGTCTCGACGACCTCGTGTCCCTCGTCCCGCAGGGCGCGTCCCAGCCGCTTGAGAATCTTTTCCTCGTCGTCAGCCAGGAGGATGGATCCCCGAATAGCGCTCACGCGTGTACCTCCTCCTCGACTCCACTCGGGGCGAGCGGAGGCGTGATCGGCAGATCGATGCGGATTTCGGTGCCGACGCCGAGCTCACTGGCAATGGCCAGGGTGCCGCCCATGCCTTCGATGATGTTCTTCGTGATTGGCAGGCCGAGTCCGGTGCCAGCCCGGCGTGTCGTGAAATACGGGTCGAAGATGTGCGGCATGTCGTCCGACGAAATGCCGATGCCGCGATCCTGGACGGACACAATCACGTGGCCGTAGCCGTTGCTGCGAGTGCGCATGGTCACGCTTGCGCGATGGTCCGCGACGTGCGCGGCGCTGACGGCGTGGCGCGCATTGGTGAGGACGTTGATGAGCGCTGCGCGAAGCCGTTCCGGATCGGTGACGATCCGCGGCAGCGACGGATCCAGGTCGAGCGCGACCTGCCCATCGAAATCGCCGGCCCACGCGGCCGCCGCCGACGACACGCAGATGTCGTTGAGGCTCGATTCGGAGTACTCGAACCTGATGGGCTTGGCGAAATCGAGCACCTCGGTGACGATGCGATTGAGGCGCGTCGTTTCGTCGGCGATGTCCGTCACCGCCTCGCGGCGCTCCGCGGGCGTCAGGTCCGCGCGTCGCAGCGTGCTCAGCGTCGCCTTGATGATCATCAGTGGATTTCTGATCTCGTGCGCAATCACGGTCGAGAGGCGGCCGAGCGACGAGAGGCGCTCGCGCTGCGCGGCCTCCGCCTGGAAGCGCGCGATCGATTCGGTCAACGTATTGAACGTCGAGGCGAGCAGCCGCGCGTCCTCGTCATCCCATGGCCCGCTCTGCAGCGATACCTTCCGCGTCAGGTCGCCCGTCGCGGCCACGTCGCGCATGGCGGAGGTGATTGCCGACAGCGGACGCGTGACCGTCCGTGCCACGGCATAGCTGACGATTGTGGCGAGCAGCAGCGTGAAAATCAGAGCCCCTTCGAGGCCGGTGCGAATCGTGTTGAGGAACCGGAGGCGCTCGGTGCGCGAACGAAGCGTCAGGGCAACCGGACTGGCCGGCGTGTTCGAGTCGAACGGCCGCGCGAGCGCGAGGAAATCCTCGTCGCCAATGCGCACGGTCGCAATGTCGCGGGTGCCGATGACCGGCGCGAGCACGGCGCGTGATGCGGGGGGAAGCGTGGAGGCGAGGATGCGGCCGTCGGCGCCGAACGCAATCTCACTCGCTGTCAGACGCTTGATCTGCTGCGCGAACTTGTCGTCGAGGAAGAAGCCGACCGTGAGACGCCCGAGCACATCGGGCTCAGGATCGCGATCGATCAGAATCGGAACGCTGACCACCTGCAACACGCCTCGGGAATGCGGGAGGAACGTCGAGACTTCGTCCAGAGCGTCGGAGTCCTTCAGCACGGCAGGCACCGTGAGCTCGTCCGCGCCGTCGCCGGACCTGCCGAGCAGCTCTCCGCGGCGGCCTGTCAGCAGGAGCACGTCCGCTTTGACCTGACCGCGATATTCGTCCGCGAGCGGCTGCACGGTGGGCGCGTCGCCGGTTTCAACAGCCGCTTTCAGCTTGGGCAGGTCGGCCACCAGCCGCGCGAGGCGTGTGAAGGTGTCTGTGAGCGCAACGCGATTCTGATCCACGAGCTTGCCCGCCTCGTTCAACCCGCGGCGCAGCTCCGCTTCCGCCTCGCTCGTCGCCCGCGCGTTCACGAAATAGAACGCGAAGCCGAGCGACAGCATTGCCAGGAGCGTGCAGGCGATGAAGATGCGGTTCGTCAGCGAAGAAGTCGGGGGCATTGGTTGGTCGCTGCGTAAACTCCTGTCGGGCAAAGGTCGCGCCACGGCCGCGGCCCAATCTCCACGCATATCTTCTCGGATGACTGCGGCTGATCATACGTGCCGCGTAAATCTGCCGCTGAAATGTACGGATTGCGGAAGCGCTGACAGCCCTTATGGGGCGCCAGACTGTCCAAGATCCAGCACAATCAGCATCGTGCCGGGTTCCAGGCGCTCCATGTCGGCACGCGGATAAGGAGAAATCAGCGTCCACGCCTCCGTCGGGCGGCCTGCCGTACCGCGCGGCCCGCGTGCCACCACCGCACGCTTCGAGCCGTACAGCCGCGTAACCTTCGAGCGGTCATAGCCACCGGTCTGACCAAAGGCGTCCATGGGAAGCAGCGCCGCGGGCGACCACGCTCCAGGAGGGTGAAGCAATGACAGGTCGGTCGTCAGCCGTTTGAGGACCGCATCGATGTCGAGCGGCGATAGGTAGATCCGATACGCGGCGGCGCGAAGACCCGGTGGCGCAAACAGGCGCAGGTACGCCGGTGCCTCATGCCAGGCGTCAGCCGGCGGCGGCCCTTGCCCCGCCTTTGCCGGCGCGGCGGCGCCACAGCAGAGCAACGCCGCGAGAGCCGCAATTCGCGTCAACATGAGACCTCCGAGTTATACTTTCGCGCTGTATCCGCCGGCCCTCGCGGCGGGCCGACCCTCAGGAGACGTGCGTGGCGTATATCATCACCGAACCCTGCATCGGCACGAAGGACACGGCGTGTGTCGATGTCTGTCCAGTGGACTGCATTCACCCGCGGAAAGACGAACCCGAGTTCGAATCGGCGAACCAGCTGTTCATCCATCCGGACGAATGCATCGATTGTGGCGCCTGCGTTCCGGCCTGTCCCGTGGAAGCGATCTTCGCGCTCGACGAGACGCCGGAAAAGTGGAAAAACTTCATCGACGTTAACGCGCAGCACTTTCAAAAGTAGGGGCCGACCTTGAGGTCGGCCTGCATCCTGGGCCCGGGAGGTTCCGCACCAATGATGCGTTGGACACTCCGCTTCGTGCTTTGCGCCGCGTCTGTCGTAGCCGGCTCACTCGTCCTCCAGGCGGACGACCAGATCACCGCGGGTGATGCGGAACTGCAGTTCCAGCTCGGCAACCTGCTGTCGGACGAGACCCGCTTTCGCGAAGCGCTCGACGCCTTCGACAAGGCGATCCAGACCGACGACCACGACCTGCAGGTGCGCGCGCGCGCCGGCAAGGTGAAGACGGCGCTCCGCATTGCGGAGTTCGATCTCGCACAGACGGAAGGGGAGCTGCTCCGGGCGTCCGCGCCGTCGGATCCCGAGGTGCTGTCGCTGTACGCCGATTCCCTCTGGTCGGGCGGCCTGTTCGACGAGGCGGACGACGTCTATCGCCAGGCGCTTGCGCTCAACAAGCAATCCTCACGGGCCCGGTTCGGCCTCGCCCGCTCGCTCGCCACGCGCAGCAAGCTGGAGGAAGCGCTCACCGAGGCGCAGGCGGCCGCGGCCATGGCGCCGCGCGACGGCGAGATCTACGCCGAGATCGGCGGGATCTACCAGCGTCTCCATCGCTTTGACGAAGCCGCCAATGCCTACAACAACTTCATCAACCTGCTGCCGAACAAGGACCGCAGCGACAAGGCGTCGTGGACGCGGTCGCAGGTGAAGTTCCTCAAGGCGTTCGAGGGCAAGACGCCCGTGGAGATCGATCCCGACGATCTTGCGATGACGCACACGATGCCGTTCCGCCTGGTGGACGACAAGATCATCGTCCAGGTGAAGGTGAACGGCGGGCGCAACCAGGACTTCATCCTCGACACCGGCTCCGAGGAGACCGTCATCTCGCGCGAAACGGCGCAGCGCGCCAACATCAGCCCAATCACGTACACACTGAGTGCGGGTGTCGGCGAAGTCGGCCTGCGCGGCTTGCAGCTGTCGCGCATCAACCGGCTGGACATCGGCGACCTCGAGGTTCGCAACCTGCCTGTGCTGATCAAGAACCCGGCGCTTCGCGGCATTCCCAAGCGCGAAGGGGAAAGCTTCTCGCCGCTGTCATTCGGGATGTCGATGCTGATCGACTATCAGCACCGTATGCTGACGATTGGACGGACGCTGCCCGGGCCCGAGGCCAAAGACCTCCGCCTGCCGATGCGCATTCACCGGCTCGCGATGGTCCGCGGCATGCTGAACTCCACGCGGCCGACCTACTTCGTCGTCGACACGGGCGGCGAGGTCATTTCAATCAGCGCGGAGACGGCAGGCCACTTCGACAAGGGGAGCTACCGTAAGATCCCGCTGAAGGTGTATGGCACCTCCGGCTGGGATCGTGACGCCTTCCTGCTCCCGGGCATGAACCTCAACTTCGATGAAATTGAGTACAAGAACATGCCGCTCGTCGTGCTGAACCTTCGCGCGCCGAGCGTTCTGCTTGGGTTCCAGCTTGGCGGCATCGTCGGCCACAACTTCCTGAGCCACTACAAGGTCGCCCTCGATATGGACCGGAGTGAGCTGAGGCTGCAGAAATTCTAGATAGCAGTTGGTGGTTGGTAGTAATCCCAACTACCAACTACCAACTACCAACTACCAACTACCAACTACCAACCACCAACCGTTATTTCTCGATCAGGTAGATTTCGCGGCGGCCTTCTGCCACGAGGTCGTGGTATCCCTTCATGGCCTCCTGGAACTCCGGCATCTGCATCGCCTTGCGCGACATCTCGGCGTGCTGTTCGAGGCTCGTCACTTCTGTCTCTGCGACGACCGTCCAGTAGCGCTCGGCGCTGACATCGGTCATCACCCGCATCGATCCCATCCCCACCTTTTCACCAGCCTTCGACACCGCTATGAACTTCTCGACCATCGGCCGGGCCTTGCCTGGCTTGCAGTACATGATGTCTCGAACCAGATACATGGAACTCCTCCTGCGTTGCGATGCAGCGCACCAGCCTCATCAACGGCACAGTTGTGTGAGGCGCGTGTGCGCGCCGCTGCGTGGATTCTATGCGCGAAGACGCACGAATGGTTGGTGGTTGCTGGTTACTAGTTGGTGATTCGGGGCTCGCAGTTCGCGACTACAAACCACCAACCACCAACTAGAAGTCGTATCCAATCCACAGCGCGAAGCGCGGCTTGCGGAACGATCGGCTGCCGTCGGGATCGCCGAGCTGCCATGACGCGGGGCTCGAGAAGAGGACGTCCTCGTAGTCCTTGTTGAGCAGTGTTCTCCACGCCCAGTCGAAGTGAACGGGGAAGCCCAGGAGGAACGTCTCGAGGCCCAGACCATATGAAGCCCGCGAGTCCACGAGCCGCAGACCGCTGATGGGGATCTTCGGGCCGAACACTGGCGTCTGCGTGCCGTTGAGCGGGTTCACCTTGACGTCGACGACGGGCTGCTCGACCGTGGTGCCGCGCCGCAGCCACGTGAAATTCTGGCCGTCGAAGTAGGCGCCTCCCATTCCAGCGAAGAAGACGCCGCGCACGCCGCCGAGCACGCCGAGCGGAGTGAGCATCGCCTCGATGAAGGGGAAGCGCAGCTCCGCGTTCGCGAACGCGGTGTGTGAGCCGAGGAACTGCAGATAGTCGTAGCCGCGCAGCTCGGAGTTGCCGCCGAAGTAGATGAAGTCCGGCGCATCGCCCCAGCTCTGGAAACCGCGAAGGCGCAGCGCAAGCAGTCCGGTTGTCCCCAGCCGCGTGTAATGCCGCACGTCCGCGTCGAGCGTCTGCCGTGAAAGCAGACTGCCAATGGCCGGTGAGGTTTCATAGGACAACCGCATCGTACGGCCGGCCAGAGGTCCGAATTCCCGGAAGACGGTTGTCTCTTCGACGAAGCTGATGCCGAGCGGTAAGAACGTTCCGTTCTGGAACAACTGCCGTCCGAACTGCGACTGCTGATAGCCCTCTGAATATGCCTGGAGTCCCGGGTCGTTGAACGACTGCTTGTACTGCAGGACGCCGCCGCTCAACTCGACGCGGCGATACCGGTTGAACGGGTAGATGCCGAACACCGATCCGCCCTGGATCGTGCTCGTCGCCTGGGCGAGGTCGCGATCGATGAGTCCGCTGTAGATCGGATCGTAGAAGACGTTCTGCAGCTGGCCATAGAAGAACAGCGTCTGCGAGTACGCCTGCACCGCGTAGTTGAAGCGCCGCGAGAGGTTGATGAACGAGAACGACAACGTGCGGTACTGGGAGATCGACTGGGCGTAAAGGTTGAACTGCTTGTCGCCCAGCACGTCGCTGAAGGTCACCGCCGAGCCGCCGAACACGTTGCCGCCGCTGGTCACCCCGACGTTCACGGGCGGCCGCCCGTCGAGGAACAGCTTCTCGAACGCGCCCTTCTTCCGCTTGTTGGCCGCAATCAGCGTGTGCGTCAGGGGCGCCTGGAAGTCGATGATCGGTCCGGGCGAGCCGAAGTCGGACGTCGAGGCCGTGATGATGGGATCGCGCCGCTCCAGGGCGTGCAGCTCGTAGTCGCCCTTGTAGTAGCTGACGAATGCGATCTGCGACTTGTTGTCTCCCTGACGAAGCACGATGGGCGAGAGGTTGCCCCCGACCGCATCGGTGTACTGGCGCAGCTCGCCGTTCTTCAGGTTGAGCGTCCAGACGTTGTAGATGTTGCCGTTGCGAGCGACGTCGGGGTCGATCGGCTGGTTGGGGTCGGTCGCCGTCGACGAGAACACCAGTGTGTCGTCATCCACGAACTGCGCGGCCGCATCGTCGTGCGTGCCGAAGGTCAGCTGCGTCTTCGTTCCCGTCTGCGGATCGACCCTGAACAACTTCTCGTTTCCACTGACCCGCGCGACATAGACGATAAATTTGCCGTCGGGGGACCAGGTCGGTCCCGAGTCGGCGAAGCTGTCCTTCGTGATGTTCGTGATCTGTTTGGTGTCGAGGTCGAGAACGAACAGATCGCCGACGGCGCCCTGGAGGCCCGCGAAGACCACCTTCTTGCCGTCGGGCGAAAAGTCGGGAGACTCGGGATCGTCCACCGTATTGATCGCGATCTTCTCTTCAACTTTCCGCGTCAGCACGTTCTGAATGACGAGGGTGCGCGTCTTCTCGCGCCGCACGAAGTACGCGAGACGGTCGCCGTTGGGCGCCCATGACATCCACGGGACGCGGTTGAACCGTCCGCCGGGCGGAGCGATGTACTCCCAACCTTTGTCCTGATCGAAACCGCTGGTCAGGTTGCGGATGACGGCGCCGTCTTTCGAAGAGACGAGGATGATGTCGAGCTCTCCGTCCTTGCGGTTGCCGCTCGCAACCGCGATGAGATCGCCCGACGGCGATGGCTCGGCCGAAACCGCCTGGCTGAACGCGGTCTTCTCGGGGTTCGGCGCCAGGTTGCGGCCGTAGTCGGCGGGACGCTCCTTGTCGCGGAACGGCTTGAAGCGTTCTTTCAGGTAGCGCTCGAACTGCTGATCGAATTCATCGCCTTTCAGCTTGAACGCTTCTTCGTACGCATCGTCGCCGCCGCCGATGACCGACTTGCGCAGCGCGAAGAGGAATTGCCGGACGCCTTCCTTGCCCCACCGCGATTCCATGAACTCGTAGCAGGCGTGCCCGAGGTTGTAGATCAGACGCGGGTTGTTGAAGCCGCCATAGCCTTCCATCTCGCTCATCTTCGGCACGATGTCGGCAACCGCCGCGTCGCGCACGGTCATGATGTCGAGCGGATCCCAGTAGCCGGCCTCGTAGTCGGCGCCGCCTTCGTTGAGCCAGAGCGGCAGGTTGCGGCGGATGAGCGAGGTCGGGATGATGTCGAACTGGAAGATGTGCGTGAGCTCGTGCGTCATCGTCCGGTACAGCAGATCCGGCGGCTCGTCGAGCGGCAGGAGCATGCGATCGCGCTCCGGTTCGGCAAATGCGGCCACGCCTTCGACCGCCGCGCCGGGAATGACGTTTTCCTGCTGGAACTCGCTGCTCGTCTTGAAGATGATGAGCGGCACCTTGAAGGCGAGATCGTGCTTCAGGTCGGAGCTCACATGCTGGTACGCGCTTTCAGCGTAGCCCGCGATGCGTTCGAGATGTTGTTCTTCTTCGGGGTAGTAGTAGATCTCGAAGTGATCGGTGGTGTAGATATTCCACCTGAAGTTCGTATAGCGGATCTGGTTCTTCCCGAAGTACGGAACCATCGGCGTCTGCGCGAACGTGTGTAGCGGCGCGAAGACGATGGCGGCGGCCACGACTGCCAGGGCTGCCCTCATGTGGTTTCTCCTCGCAGGATTCGTGGTGACGTCCTTCCCGCGCCGGAATCGGGCGCTCCGTTGTCGCGCCCGACAGAACCGCGTCGAAAGGCTGTCCTTGCGTCCTGGTGCATCAGTTGAGACTCGCCAGTAGTCGAGTGGGCATGTTATCGCAAAGCGATTCGAATAGGTCGCGGGCCAGCAAAGGATGTACCGCAGAGTTCGCAAAAAATACGGGATTAAACGGCGGACTCACAGTAGGTTGTCACCACACTGTCCTCTCCCGGGCGCGTAAACTGGGGACAGCCGCCTGCGCGTGACACGCGTGAGGCGCGACGGTCCAAAGGAATAAAAGGAGGTTGTTTCGGGTTTCCTCCTATGGGCCCGATCGACGATGTTCCGCCGGCCATCGCCAGCCCCGTCGGATGCGGAAGATTTTTCCGCCGACGCGCTTCAGTTTCTCGAGCCGCTTTTCGCTACGGCGATGCGGCTGACGCGGAACCGCGCCGATGCGGAGGATCTCGTCCAGGATACGTATGTGAAGGCGTTTCGCCACGCAGAACAGTTCAAGCGCGGCACCAACCTTCGCGCGTGGCTTTATACAATCCTTCACAACACGTGGAGGAATCGGCGGCGCGACGCGAGCCGCGACGCTGTCGAGGTGGACAGCGATCAGGTGGAGCAGGCGGCGGCGGGTCCCGGTGGAGGAGAACCCGTCGAAACGCCCGAACGCATCCTGATGCGCAGCACGCTTGACGCCGATCTGCAGGCGGCGCTCGACGAGCTGCCTGGCCCGTTTCGCCAGGCCGTCTGGCTTCGCGATGTCGAGGAATTCACCTATGCCGAGATCGCGGAGATGCTGGACGTGCCGATTGGAACCGTGATGTCGCGCATTTCACGCGGCCGCCGCATGTTGTTCGAGCGGTTGTCGTCGTCAGCGGTGGCGCCGGCGGCGCCTGTTGCCGAAGCGGCGGGAGGGCGGCGATGAAACCGAACTGCCGCCGTATCTGCGACCTGCTGACACAGTACGCCGACGGCACGCTCTCCGATCAACAGCGCACCGAAGTCCAGCGGCACCTCGATGCGTGTCCGCCGTGCCGCGTCATTGCCGGCAAGGAGTGCGGCGCCCGACAGCTGTTGCGCGCCTGCGCCAACCGGCTGCGGGGCGCAGAACCGCTGCCGCCAGGGCTGCGGTCCCGATGTCATGCAGCGTCGCGCGGCGGCGCCGCCCCGCGCTGGTGGTCCCACCCGTCAATCCGCTTTGCCATTGCCGCCGGCCTCATCATCTTCCTGGGCGCTCTCCTCTCCATCGTGACCCGCCAGTCCGACGCGCTGCTTGCGGCGCAGCTCACCGCCGATCACATGAAGTGCTTTGGGCTGTTCCGTCCGGAAGAGGGTAAGACGATGGATGCCGCGGAGGCGCAGCGGATGCTGGCCGAGCGATTCGGTCTCGACGTGCACGTGCCGCCCTCGTCCAGTTCCGACGCGGTCGATCTGCTGAACGCGCGGACATGCTTGTACGCCGACGGGCGGATCCCGCATTTGATGTACGAGGCCAACGGCCACGACATTTCTCTGTTCGTCCTCGAGGGTGAATCGCGCGCACCGGCCGAGTTGACCGCCTTCGGCCATCACACGCGGATCTGGTCGCGCGGCGGCAATACCTTTGTCCTGATCACGCCAGCCGCGGAGGAATCGGTTTCCGCCGGGGCCAGATATGTCGCCGAGGAGGCGCATTAACGGGGCGGGTTCCCAACGCCCGGCGCGTGCGCGTTGGTGCATTAGCGCGTATCATTGAGGTTGTAGATGGACGCCGATCAGTCGACTGCCCACGACGCCACGCCGGAGCCGGTCGCCGAGGCTGAGGTTCCCGAGCGAAAGCCGAGCAAGGTCGCGGTGTTCATCGCGATGGCCGCGGTGGCAATCGCGATCTTGATCGTGATGCTCGCGCCGGGGGCCGACAACTCCGCGGCACCCCCGGCCGCCGAAACCAAAGGCAACCTCACTGGCTCGCCCAACACGGCGGCAGAAGACGCCGCGGCCGACGCAAAGGCGGCAGGCAAAGCGGCGCCGCTCAACTTCACCCTGAAGGATATGAACGGCGTCGACGTGAAGCTCGCATCGTTCAAGGGCAAGCCGATCGTGATGAATTTCTGGGCGACGTGGTGCGGCCCGTGCCGCGCAGAGATCCCCTCGCTCGTCGAGCTGCAGAAGACCTACAGCGCAGAGGGCAAGGACGTCGTCATTCTCGGCATCTCGGTTGACGATCCCGTCGAGAAGCTGAAGCCGTACGCGTCGCAGATGAAGATGAATTACCCGGTGCTCGTCGGCAACGGCCGCGACGACGTGCAGGATGCCTTCGGACCCCTGTGGGGCATTCCGGTGACGGTGTTCATCGATCGCGAAGGACGGATTGCGAAGAAGCACTCGGGCATTGCGTCGAAAGAACAGTTCGAACAGGAAATCAAAGCGCTGCTCTGATCTGATATGATCCGCCCATGCTGAAGGGATTCACGCACGCCCGTCTTGCCTGCGGCTGCAGGCTCGCGTTCCGCGAGGGTGTAGAGGGAAGCCCTGTGGCTGTCGTCGTCGAGGAGAAGGGGCCGGGCTGCGCTATTGCGCTGCACGTACGCGATTTGCCCGTCTACGACTACCGCGAAGCACTGCGTCCGCCGACGCGGTTCCTGCCGCTCGAAGAAGAAGAATACGAAGAAGAAGGCTAGTCGGCGCCTTTTTTGTTATCTGAATTGAATCTTCAGATCGGC
>Ga0075434_100005351_pt1 | contig 11677 bp, 9 predicted proteins | sample RhiMethybrSRZTD3_FD_75298 | JGI IMG/M metagenome (GOLD analysis project Ga0075434, IMG submission 75298) | Populus rhizosphere microbial communities from Tennessee, USA - Rhizosphere MetaG P. TD hybrid SRZTD3 | ecosystem: Host-associated > Plants > Roots > Rhizosphere > Soil | place: USA... | reverse complement strand
GGTGGCGGTGTGCCGGGCTGAAGCGGCACGACGTCGGCGGTGTTGACCCACGCGATCGCGCCGCGCGAGAGCTGCAGCCGGGTCTGGCTGCCCCAACGCGCGTTCGCGACGGCGGTCGTCCCGAGCGGGAAGAACCAGTTGTACGTGCCGTACGGCACCGCCTTCCCGACGGTGAGACTGTCGCTCTTGCCGGTGTGCGCGGTGTCGTCGTTCAAGACCACAACGATGGGGTGGGTGCGATCCAGCGTGTCGAGGACCAGCGGCCAGACGGCACGCGCGGTGTCGGTGCCGACGATCGCCTCGACGATCGCATCACACAGCGGCTCAGCGGGCAGCCATGCGACGTAACGATCAGAGGCGGGAGGGAGGCGGTAGGCGGCGGTATCGGTGCCGAACGCACGGATCCCCCATGCCGGCTCTCCGGGCAGCGTGTCGGGCACGAACCACACCGGCGTGCGTCTTCCCTCCATGCGCAGTCGAACCTGCGCCCCAGGGGTCGCGCGCACCGATAGACGAATTCCCTCCCCTGCGGGAAACGCGAGCGAGTCGGTGGGCGTGAAGCTCGTCGTATCGATCCACGCGGCCGCGCCCGCCGGAGGCCGGAACGGCTGCGCGATGCGGGCGACGAACGTCGTTTCGTGCTGCTCGGCCCCGGTGCCGGACCGCGCCACGATCTGGAACCGCGCCAGTGAGTCGCTCGGCAGCGGCAGCCACGCGAGCCAGGTGCCCCTTGCGGAGACCCGCACGGGGAATCCGTTGATCGCCAGCGCGACGTCGCCCCGTCCCTGCCCCACACTGCCGAAGATGAAGGATGAATCCTGCGCCTGAATCACATCGGCGGTGTCGGGATAGACGATGGTGATGTGCAGCGGCTCGCGGGTGGTAGGCTGGGATGAAGGAATTCGTGATGTCGCGCACCCCGTCGCGACGACGAGGAGCGCGACAATCGTGGCGCGGAGGTCTCGCATGTGGCGCAAGCTACCCTTGAGCAATAGATTGGGCCACCGAACTTTATGGCCCTTAGCGCTTGCCAATTTTGCGGCCGGCAGAACGAAACCGGCGCGCAATTCTGCTCCGATTGCGGCAAGCCGCTGACCAAGGCGGCGGCCGCACGAGCCGCAGTCGCCGCCGGCGGCGGAGGCGGCCTGGTGTCCCGCACCAGCGGCCCAGAGTCGGGTGGTGGAGGGGGAGGGGGTGGGGGGGGAGGCGCTCCCGCGAACGCCCCCTGCCCGTTGTGCGGATCCCCGGTCGGCGGGCACGCGGGAGAGGCGGTGGTAGTGGGCGGAGACCGCCGGCTCATTCCCGACCGACGCGCCGATCACTCCCTGATATTGGTTCTGGTTTCCGAGATGGCCACGGAAGTGGCCCGTTTCGAACGGAAGCAGACGACCACGACCATCGGCCGGTCCGAAGGCGACATCCGCTTTCCCGATGATCAATTCCTCTCGCCGCTCCATTCCAAGCTGTCGTGGGAAGAAGGGCGGCTCGAGGTGCGGGACCTCGGCAGCCGCAACGGCACCTGGGTATTCCTCGAAGCACCCTATCGTCTGACCGATGGTGACCTGATCCTGATCGGATCGCAGGTCCTGCGCTTCCGCCGGCTCGGCTACCCCGGCCCGCATACCGCCGAGGCGGACGCCACGAAGCGGATGGGCAGCATGACGCCGAGCGCCGACATCGCCAGTCTTACACAACTGCGCACCGACGGCAGCTCGCGCGACGTCATTCAGCTCTCGCCCGGCCGCGACGTGCACATCGGCCGCGAGCGCGGTGACTGGATTTTCCCCTACGACCCCTCGATGAGCGCGCAGCACGCGACGGTGCGCTCGGAGGACGCGGACTTCGTCCTGGTGGACGACCACAGCCGCAACGGCGTCGCGATCGCGGCGCGCGGCGCGATGACGCTGCAACACGGCTCCAGGATCATGGTCGGCGACAAGCTCCTGCGCGTCGAGCTGCCAGGAGCCGCAGAGCCGGCAGAGTCATGAAGATCTGTCCCGTCTGTTCCACCGAATACCCCGATGATGTGAAGTTCTGCCCCAACGACGGGCAGACGCTCCGGTCCGCGGGGCCGGCCAGTGACCTCGTCGGCCAGGTCGTGGCGGATCGCTATCACGTCGTGAAAAAGCTCGGCGAAGGCGGCATGGGCCAGGTCTATCTCGCCGAGCATGTAAAAATGGGACGGCGCAGCGCTATCAAGGTGATGAATCCTTCGATGGTGCACGACCCCGACGCCGTCGCGCGCTTCAACCGCGAGGCCTCGAACGCCAGCCGCATCACCCACCCCAACGTTTGCGCGATTTACGACTTCGGCGAGACCCCTGACGGGTTGATCTATCTCGCGATGGAGTTCATCGAGGGCGAGCCGCTGACCGACCTGATCGAGCGTGAAGGCGCGCTGCCGGTGCCGCGCGCCGCCGCGATCTTCCTGCAAGTCGCCGACGCGCTGCAGGCAGCCCACGATCTCGGCATCGTGCACCGCGATTTGAAGCCCGACAACATCATGTTGAGCCGGCGCAAAGGCGGCGGCGATACCGTGAAGGTCGTGGACTTCGGCATCGCGAAAGCGGTCGGCGGTGAAGAGTCCGGGCAGAAAGTCACGAAGACCGGCCTCGTCGTCGGCACGCCGGAATTCATGAGTCCCGAGCAGCTGTCGGGCGACAAGCTCGACGGCCGCAGCGATCTCTATTCGCTCGCGCTGGTGTTCTACCGCATGCTGAGCGGTAAACTGCCGTTCGAGGCGACGTCGGTGCAGGAGACGATGATCAAGCGGCTGACCGACGAGCCGACCAAGCTCGCTGAAGCGCGCCCCGATCTTTCGTTTCCCCCCGGCCTGCAGCCGGTGCTCGACACGGCGCTCGCCCGTACGCCGACGGAGCGGTATCAAACCGTCGCCAAGTTCGCGGCCGACGTTGGCGCCGTGACGGGTCGGCCGGCTGCGAGCGCCGTCCCCCACACGCGCTCGATGGCGGATACAGAAGGAAAGACGCAGCTGCTCGACACGACCGCCGGCGGTGCGACACAGCGGATACCTGCCACGCAGGCGCCGGGGAAAAAGCGCTCACTCGTCCCCGCCGCGATCGGCGTCGTTGTGATCCTCGCCGGCGGCGGCGCGTGGGTGGCCCTCAATGGCGGCAGCAAGGCTAGCCCACCGCCTCCGCCGCCGACGACCCCCTCGGATAGTGCCACGCGCGTGGCGGGGGACACAGCGCGCCGGAGTGGCGGACGACAGACTGGGGGGATCACGCTCCCGGTTCGCGACTCCACCCATCGGGCATCGCCCCCTCCCGCCCCTCCTGCGGCAACCTCGCGGGTGGACGTCTCGAAAGCGCGGGACGCGCTCGATACCTTGTTTTTTGAGCGACTCGACTCGACAACCGCTGCGGCAGTTCGCGACTCAGCGCTCAAGTTCTACAAGGCGGCGGGGATCTCCGAAAAAGACAAAGCCTACGCCGCCTTCGTGGCAGGCCAGGCGTTTTTTCAACTGAAGGAGCGCGCAACGGGATGCAGCTACATTCGCATCGCCAACAACCTCGACCCTGGCGATCACAGCTACGCGACGCTGCTGGGGCAGTGTAATTGATGTTCGGACGCTCTAGACCGGTCCGCGTCGAGGTCTTCGGCAAGACCGACCTCGGCCGCACGCGCGACCACAACGAGGACCGCTTCCTCGTTGCCGATCTGACGCGGAGAGCCGCGTCCCTGCTTCCCGACGTTCGCCAGCACGACATCGGCCCGCGCGGGACGCTGCTGGTGGTGGCGGATGGCATGGGCGGCGCGGCGGCGGGCGAAGTGGCGAGCGAGATGGCGACCGACACGATCTACTCGCACCTCGTGAAGACGTGGAACGACGAGGACGAGGTGACACCGCAGCGCTTCGCCTTCCGGCTGAAAGAAGCTGTCGAAGTCGCCAACGCGAGCATTCACGCCCACGCGAAGGCCCACCCCGAAGTGCGCGGCATGGGTACGACGACGACCGCCGCGGGCGTCCTGAACGATCACCTCTATCTGACGCAGGTCGGCGATAGCCGCGCGTACCTGATTCGCGGCGGCCAGGCCCATCAGATCACCAAGGACCAGTCGTTGATGCAGCGGCTGGTCGAGGCCGGCGAGCTGACCGAGGAGGAGGCGGCGCAGAGCGAGCGCCGCAACATCATCCTCCAGGCGCTCGGCCCCGATCCCAAGGTGAAGGTCGATCTGACGCACCAGGAAGTCCGCCGCGGCGACATCCTGGTCCTCTGCTCCGACGGCCTGACGGGCCAGGTCAAGAAGGATGAGATCGCCCAGGTCGTGAACGCGACGCCCGATCTGAGCGCGGCCTGCGACAAACTGATCGCGCTCGCCAATGAGCGCGGCGGCCCGGACAACATCACGGTCGTCATCGCGCGCTTCGATGGCGAGGGTCTGCGCTCGGCGGCCGATCCAGAGAACGACGTCGGTCATCAGGTCTACCCGCTGATCGACACCGAGACCAGCACCGAGCCGGTGCCCGTGTACAAGGGCAGCCGGCCGCCCGTGCCGAACCGCGAGTCCAACAAACAGACGCGGGCGATTGTGCTCGCGCTGATCGCCGTGGCCGCCGCCCTCATCTGGTACCTCACGCTGAAGAAGTGAAAGCCCAATTCAAGTTTCTCTCCGGGGCCCGCGCGGGGCAGATCGAAGCCTTCCGCAAGGGTTACATCGGGCTCGGCCGCCACCCACTGTCGGACGTGCGCTTCGATGCCGAGCGGGACCTCGACGTCTCATCGCGCCACGCCGCGATCGTGCGGAAGACCGAGGGGTTCGTCCTTCAGGATCTCGGCAGTCGCAACGGCACCTTCGTCAACGGCAAGCGCATCAATGGCGACACGCTGCTCAAGGGCGGCGACGTGATTGGGTTTGGCGCGAACGGGCCCGCGCTCGAGTTCGGAGTCATCGAAGCCGATTCCGATCTGCCGGCGACGACCGCGGCGGAAGGTCTCGCCGACCGTGCGTCCTCGCCGCGCGAGGTGTATCACGCCGCTTCCCCCGCACCGCGATCGACCGCTCCGCGCCAGAGCACCGGCGTCCGCATCGCGGTCGAAGTGGCACGCCAGACGGCGCAGCTCCGGCGCACAACCAAGGTCTTGATCGGTGTGCTGCTGATCGTGGGCACCGGCTTCACATGGATGCAGCTCGATGGCCGGCGGCGCGCGAACGACCTCCGCCACCTGCAGGATCGCGCCGACAGCTTGATGCGCGAATCCCGCGCGTTGACATCGCAGTTCGAGACCCAGCTGCAGGGCGTGCGCGATGCGCTGAAAGCGTCGCAGGACGAGACCGCGCGGCTGCGGCGTGAGCTCGGCGCCTCCGGGGGCGACGCCTCGTCGGTCGCCCGGCTGCGCACCGAGTTGAACGCAGCCGAACGGCGCCAGCGCGCGCTCGTGGGCGCGAGCGGGGTCGATTACCGCGCGATCTCACACCGCAATCAGGACGCGGTCGCGATCGTGCTCGTCGAGTACAGCGACGGCGAGCGCTTCAGTGGAACGGCGTTCTCGATCGACTCGATGGGCACCATGGTCACGAACAAACACATCCTGGTGGGCGAAGACGGCACCAAGACGCCGCACCGCCTGGGCGTGATTTTCTCGGGCAGCACCCAGTTCTGGCGCGCCGAGATGATCGGCGTTTCGCCGGAGGCAGACGTCGGTGTGTTCCGCGTGCTGATCAAGGGCGGAACCCCACGCGTGTCAGGGCTCGCCAAAACGCGCGAGGGGCTCGAGCGCGGCGACCCCGTCGCGATCCTCGGCTATCCGCTCGGCTTCGATCTTCCGATGGAGTCGCAGGGCGGCCAGCCGATCGCCGAGCCGACCCTGACGGTGGGGACGGTCAGCAAATCGCTCACGGCAGTCGTACAGGTGGACGCGTACGGCGCGCCGGGATCGTCGGGGAGTCCGATCTTCGATCGCGACGGGAAGGTGATCGCGGTGCTGTATGGCGGCGAGCGCGAGTCGCAGGGCAAGATCATCTTCGCGGTGCCGGGCTACGTCGTCTCGGACTATCTCAAGAGCCTCAATTTGCCGCGCTGAGTTATGTCGTTTCGTGCGCCCTCGCTTGCGCTTCTACAAGACATATGCGAATCGTCCGTACACCCCCATGCACAAACGCCGGCCGCATGTCGCTTCCCTCATCCTGGTGGTAGTCGCAGCGAGTGACTGCAGCGACCCGGTGAGCCCTAAGCCGGCGATTCAGCCCAGCATCACCGCCGGCTACACGCACACCTGCCTGCTGTCGAGAACGGGATCGGTGTCCTGTTGGGGGGCCAACGGCGCCGGTCAGCTCGGCAACGGTTCTAGTGCGGCCAGTGTGAGCGCGGTTCCCGTATCCGGCGGCATCGAGTTCACCACTGTCGTGGCCGGCACCCTAGGGACCTGTGGATTGGATCGCATCGGCGCCGCGTATTGCTGGGGCTACAACTTCAACGGTCAGCTCGGAAATGGCTCGACGACTAACAGCGCCGTTCCCGTTCCGGTTTCTGGAAACTTGCGCTTCACGGGCCTCGCTGCCGGGTTGACTCATTTCTGCGGTGTGACGCGCGATGGGACGGCGTATTGTTGGGGCGCAAATCGCTTCGGGGACCTGGGCACCGGCGACACGCTGCGGCGGCTGGTGCCGACGCTGGTATCGGGCGGACTCACGTTCGACGCGCTGGCGGCTGGCTCGCATCACACCTGCGGGATCACGAAGTCGGGCGACGCCTATTGTTGGGGCATCAACAACCAGCTCGGCGACGGCAAAGGCTACACGGTGAGTACCGGGATGCCGGTCGCTGTCACGGGCGGACTTTCCTTCACCGCCATCGCCGCAGGAGACGCTCATACGTGCGCCATCGCCACTTCAGGAGTGGCGTATTGCTGGGGTTCGAACAACGGCGGTGCGGCTGGGAACGTGGGAACGTCATACACCTCACCCACGCAGGTGCTCGGCGTCGAGCACTACACCTCCATCACCGCGGGCGGCGATCACACGTGCGCGCTGACGAGCACCGGCGCGGGCTACTGCTGGGGCAGCGATCAAAACGGCCAAATCGGTAACGGCCCGGGGATTCAGCAATTCGGTCCCAGCGCAGTCATTGGCGGTCTGAGCTTTCGCAACATCTCGGCCGGCTCTGAGCATACCTGCGCCTTAACGCAGAACGATGTGGCGTACTGTTGGGGGAGCAATAGCTCTAGTCAACTTGGGCGTCCACCTGAGCGCGTTTTGACGCCGACACTCGTGACGGGTCTGACGGGCGTCGCCACGCTCACGGCCGGCGCCACGAGCTACCACACGTGCGCGCTCAACGGCGCCGGAACGGCTTTCTGTTGGGGACGAAACGCCGAAGGCGAGCTGGGTGATGGCTCGACGATGCATCGCGCCGTACCGGACTCGGTGACTGGTGCCCAAGCGTACAGCACCATTGCCGGCGGCCTCTGGCACACGTGCGCGATCACCACGGCCGGCGCCGGCTACTGTTGGGGATCGAGTGGGTCGTTCCAGCTCGGAGCTGGAGCCGTCGCGCGCAGCTACACTCCCGTCCCCGTCGCAGGGGGTCTGACGTTTACCCGCATCGCCACCGGACTCGCGCATTCGTGCAGCCTGGTCACGTCCGGCGCCGCCTATTGCTGGGGTCCGAATCTTCGGGGCGAGATCGGCGACAGCTCGATGACCTCCCGACCGGAGCCGACCCCGGTTGCGGGTGGCTTGGCGTTTACGGCAATCGGTGCCGGAATCTTTGGGTCGTGTGCGCTCACGGGCTCGGGCGCGGCATACTGCTGGGGCGAAGGCGCCTACGGTCAACTGGGTGCCGACACCACTTCCATTAGTCTGGTCCCAAACCCAGTATCGGGAGGACTCGTCTTCACCGCATTGTCGGTTGGCTCGTCGCACGTGTGCGGCTTGGTGGCCTCCGGAGCAGCGTACTGCTGGGGAAGCAATTTCTCCGGCGAGCTCGGCATCGGATCGTTTGCCGCGGGGAGAGTTCCGGGTCTCGTGATCGGTGGACACACGTTCGCGACGATTTCGGCGGGCAATCGTCAGACCTGCGCGATAACCACGGGCGGCGCGGCGTATTGCTGGGGGTACAACGATCTCGGCCAACTCGGCAGCGGCGCGAGCGGAGACTCGACCAGCGTGCCGGTCGCCGTGGCCGGCGGTCTGACGTTTACGGCGATTCAAACGGGAGCGAGACACACCTGCGCACTGACGAGCGGAGGTACGGTCTATTGCTGGGGTGATGACTACTACGGTCAACTCGGCCGCGGGGTGTTTGGCTTTGCGACCGCCCCCGTGCTGGTCCTTCCCTAACCTAGCCCCTTTGCCCCGCCCCACTGCGGCAATGATTCGAAACCGCCTGGAATAGACGCGGACAGTTACGGTCTGTGAGGCCGCGCGCGCGGCACTGCTGGAGGCTCCAGACGGAGAATTTCATGACCTCGGTCAGACTGCCGGCCGGGGGAATGGTGTCGCAGAGCCCGTCCGGCGCGCCGGTACGAAGACATGCCTCGAGGAAGACCCCCTCCGTGATCTGCTGACCCATCGACCCGTTCGGTGCGCGGGCGTGGCGGGCGAACGCGGTGTCGAGACACGCCGTGGCAGTCAGCGACCGCCCGAGGCGCGTTCCTTCATCATAGTACTGGCGAGTCTCCGCCAGCACGCCGGTGAAGGCGCGCCCTATCCACCGAACGCCGATCCAGGAGCCGAGCGCCACCAGTCCCACCATCAGTCCCACGATGAGCCAGACGTTGCGTTTCGAGCCGGACATAGGCCTACGCTCCCAGCCGGTCAGCGTCGCGCTGTTTCGCGAGCAGCCGCTCGGTGAAGTCCACGCGCTCCTCGAGCTCGGCCACGCGGTGTTGCATCGCCTCGAGATTCTGGCGCAGCTCGGCGACCTCCGGGCCCTCGGCGTCCGATTGATGCAGGAAGCCGCGACGGAAGCGCGGGCTTCTGCCCGAGATCGCGCGTCCTACCTGGATCGCGATGAGGATGACGGCCGCGCCAAGTGCCCAGCTGGGAATGATAAAAGGCATCAGTGCATCATGCTCGTCGTAAGGATGGACTCATATTGGCGCTGCAAGTCGACCAACGCATCGGGCTTCGCCATCCGCTCGTACGTTCGCTCGATGGATCTGCCCTCGGCGCGAATGCGCGACGCCACCCGGTCGTACGCTTGCGTGTCGTGCGCTCGCTCGGCTCGCCGTAAGTCAAGGACGAGTGCCGAGATCGCGGCGCGGTGCGTGCGTAACGAATCGACGAGCGCGCCATTCGTGTTCGCCTGTTCGATGAGATACCCGTTCTCTAGTCGCGCGCCATACGACTCGCCGAGGGCGAGCGCGAGCTCACGCGATTCCCGGCCACTCATCTCGGGAGGGGTCAGGCCGAGGGCGATGAACGGCAACGCCGGGTTGTCATGGCCATACACGCCCTCAGGATTGGATACGTCCGTCCACACGTGCACCATCACCGTCTTACGTGGCCGCGGAGTCCCGCCGCGCGCGCGGCAGACGGCGGTATCACCCACTTGATCGACGACGGGCCGGCCACTCGGCGCAGTGAACCCGCACAAGACGTGAGCATGCCACATCACGGTGGAATCTTCACCCAGGCCGGGAGGCAGCGCCGCTTCGAGCCGCAGGCGAGCGGAATAGGCCACGGCAACCCGCTGCTGGGTGCCATTGACCGGCGCGAACATGACGAACGCGGGGCTCTCGAGCAGCGCAGTGGCAAGTGTATCCGCGTGCTTCCCGTTGTACCAATGCTGCCCTTGAAACGGATTTCGATCGGGGATGCCCATCTCTTCGATCGGGACATAGCCGGCGGCTCGGGCGGCGGCCGTGTCGGGGATCAGCGCCGCGGCGTGCCGCGCCGCAGCCAGCACGTGCTCGGACGCCGCCCCGTGATGCATCGGGTGTTGCGCAGCCGCGGCTGACGTCGCGGTCGCAGTCAGCACAACCAAAACGCTTGCGCGCATAGAAGCCTCCGCGGAACCGAACGCTGCCGGCATCCGCTGCCGCAGGATGATCCACTCGGCAACAATCAGATTCGGCACCCAACACAGCCACGAGATCGTTTGATAGGCCTCGTCAAATGGAATACCCGCGATCTGGCTCAGCGGCAAGTAGATCCGCAACGTCACCGCGGCGAACGTCAACGCGTAGCTGCGGATCATCCAACGCCGGTGCAACACCTGATTGCCCGATCGGATGTAGCGATACGCCATCCCCGTCGAGAACAGCCACAGCACGGCCAGCAAACCGAAGCCGACATGCGTGACCAGCCCCGCCTGCGACATCGTGGCGAGCACGAGCGCCGCGCTGCCGCCAAGCAGGACGCTTACGACATAGGTCCGGCCGAGCCAGCGATGCGCGTTGAGATAGCGCGCGCGGATCCGGCCGTTGTGCTGAAACGCGCCGACGGCGAGCGCCACTCCTGCGCCGGCGAGATGCAGGTACGCCGCCAAGGGAACGGTGACGAAACGCTGCTGTAGGAACGGCGCCCGCATGGCAGGAACGAACACCACCGCGATCGCATAGGCGGCGATGATCAGCGCCAGCACCGTCATGACCCACCAGCCGACCCGCTTCACAGATTAGTGCGCACCCGCGGTGGGCTCCACCACCAGCATCATGAATGATCCGGGAATGACCGGCGGCCGCCGCCGTGGGTTGTCCGCCGTCGAATCGGGCACTGGCCCAAAGCGCGCCGAGACGACATAGAGGCGATGCGTGATCGGATCGAGCCCCATGTTCCGCCCGCCCGGTGCGGTCGCGACGTTCTGCACCACGTGGTACTGATCGGGGCCGTCCTCATGAATCACGGTCAGGGTGCCGTCCACATTGGAGGTGAACACGTCACGAGCCACCTGATCAAACGCCGCGCCATCCACGCCCGCCCCGATGGGCGCTGTGGCAACGACCCGTCCGGCCTGATAGTCTGAGACAGCCATCACACCGCTGCGACAGCCGCTGAACAGGCGATGATGGGTCGTATCGATCGCCATCGCGACCGGCTGCGCGCAGGGTGCGGTCGGCCACCGACGAGTCACAGTGAGTGACTTGCCGTCGATTTCTACAACTTCACCATTGTCGACGATGTTGACGTACAGCTTGCCGTTGCCTGCCGCGACGCCCGACTCGGGCTTCCCACCGAGCGGGATGTTGGTGACCAGACGCCCAGCTCCCGGATCCACCACCGTCGATGAGTGCGCGTCGCCATTGAACGTGAACACGCGGTTCGAGACCGGATCGTAGACGATCGCGTCTGCGTCTTCCGCGGCTGGAATGTGACCGAGGATCTGGAATGTCGTCGGATCGAACATCACGACGGAGCTGTCGTTTCCGGACGTCGCGAACCCGTGATGGGACGATTCGGCCAACGCGACGCCGTGCGCTCCATGGATGTCGGCGATCTCGCCCAGGAGCTTCCCGTCCCGCGCATCGACCACCATCACGCGATTCTGCCGTGCGATGAACAGGCGGTGGCGTGGCGGATCAGGAATGACGTAATCCCAGCGGCCATCGCCGCCGAGGACAAAGGTGTGCGTAACCTGGTAATGGGCTTGCGCCTCCAGACTTCCCACCGCGCCAAACACCAGGCCGAGCACTAGTGCCCGCATATGGTCATCTCTCCTTCTTTGAGAGGCCCTGCGCGTCCAGCCAGTTGTAGAAGTCGTCCAGCCAGT
>Ga0075434_100005349_pt1 | contig 11680 bp, 8 predicted proteins | sample RhiMethybrSRZTD3_FD_75298 | JGI IMG/M metagenome (GOLD analysis project Ga0075434, IMG submission 75298) | Populus rhizosphere microbial communities from Tennessee, USA - Rhizosphere MetaG P. TD hybrid SRZTD3 | ecosystem: Host-associated > Plants > Roots > Rhizosphere > Soil | place: USA... | reverse complement strand
CCAACCACTATCCAGCGGCCTGTCTTCGCGTCATAGAAGAGCGAGTTCGCGGCTACGCCTCCCATGTGACTCGCAAGGTCCTGAGGCGCGAAGTCGATGCTGCCGGTGAGCCGGTTGGCGCTTCGCCAAACCCCGTCGCTAGCGAGCAGATAAACGTACATACACGTGTAGTTGAAGCTCACCCCCGCGCAGTAGTCAGCGATCTGAATTCCTGCCCAGCTGGAGGGGAGACCAGTGCGTAATCCGAAGGGCACGTAGCCCCACATCTGAGCGGGACCCAGGGGTGACTGCACCTGCGCGAACGGCTTCGTCCCCGGCGTAGACCAGCCGGCGAGCATCGGCTCGAGGAATTCGTAGTCGACGCCGTTGACGTTCGACATCCGGAGGATGGGGCGTTGATAGTAGGTATATTGGTAGTTGTTGGGATCCGTAACGGCACCCAGGTACAGCTCGTCGAACCCCCCATCGGTCCAGGAGTAGCCTCGCGCTCGTGTGACCGTGAAGTAATATTTGTTATTGATCCGCCCGTTAGCCGGCCGGCCGACATAGGCGACGGTCCCATGACTCAGTTCGTCACCGGGGAGCTGGTTGTAAGTAAAGCACGGGCCGACGTAACCGAGCCTCTCGTAGGGCGCTGTCATGCCGGCAGCCGTGTTGGGCGTGCGATAGAGGATTGAGAGCTCGGGGACGTACTGGGGGCTGTTCCCATCGTTCCCGGGATTGGAATCCGTCAGCAGCTTGTTGCAGGCGTGCACCTTCGGCAGCTCCGTATGGCAGTCCCTGAAGGTGCTGTTACCATTGTTGTCCGGCCAGTAGGCGGAGTGCGTAAAGAGGTAAAGGTATGAGCCGTCGGCGTACCCGGATGGGCGGTCGTGCAGTCCGCGAAGGAGAGGCACGTAGCGACTGTTGATGCTCGGGTCGCCACACTCCAGCACGGGGGAGACAACTGCCGTCTCGAGAGCTCGCAGATTGTTGCCGTCGTTCTCAGCCGAAGCGACAATCGGGAACACTATGGCCAGGCCTGCAAACCAAAGCATTGTTGTTTTCATGGCTTCTCCTTTTTGCTCAGCCTGAAGACTTGAGCTGCCACTTACGGCCGAGCTCCCTCTTCGCGAGTGCAGGGTTTAGACCAAACAGCGGCGAGCTGGCAAACGATTGATAGCAGGGACTTGGGACTTGCGCGCTATTCTAGAAAGTTCCAGTTGTGGAACCCCGGACGAGCGGTGTGGTCCCAAATCTGGAACTTCCTCCCTTACGGGTGAGCAATCACCAATAGAGCCGGAGCCCGCCGCAGAACGCAGTCGAGCGCCTGTTGCAGGTTTTCCGGGTCCAGGGCGGCGAAGCTCTCGTCGAGGACCACGACGCCCGCTCGTTGCAGGAGGGCCCGTGCCATGAACAGCCGGCTGCGCTCACCGTGGGAGAGTTGCCAGCCGGATTCGCCGACGATCTGTTGCAATCGGGACGGCATGCGGTCGAGGAGATCTCCCAGCCCGAGCTCGCGGCAGACTGCGGTGGCTTCGGCGAGATCCTCCGGAGTAGGCGGCCATTCCCTTCCCATCAGGAGATTGAACGCGAAGGTCTCGGTGAAGACGTGGTTCTCGTGGAACTGGGGCGCCAGGGCGACGCGGTGGCGCCAGGCCACGCCGCCGAGGGTGTGGCGGTCGAAGCCGTGGAGGAGGACGAGCCCGGAATCCGGCTCGCGCAGGCCGGCCAGGACGGCGGCCAGGGTCGACTTCCCGCAGCCGGACGCGCCTTCGAGCAAGATGCGGTCTCCGGGCTCGACGCGTAGATCGCAACCGTCCAACACAGGGCGGCTGCGCCGGCGGTGCCGGAAGGCGAGGTCCACGGCTTCGAGGACAGCTTCCGAACCGCTTTGGGAAAGCGGCTCCGCTTCCGGCAGAGCTACACGAGCCGGAGCCTCGGGTCGGGCCGCGGCGTGGAACAGCTCCTCGGCCTGCCTCCAGCCCAGAATGGCTCCGGAGAGGTGAGAGAAGCCCTCGGCGAACTTGGTGAAGCCGCGGTAGGCGGCCAGCACCCACCCACCGAGAGCGCCAGCAAGGTGCGGGAGCCGCCCCCTTGCAGGAAGACCGGGAAGAGGCCGAGCCAGGCAATGGCGAGCCAGCCGCGAGGAATGGCGGACACCATCATGGCCTTGGCGCGATCGAAACGCCGGGAGTCGTCCAAATACCGGGCGAGGAGGCGGTCCTCGTCCTCGTGCCAACGGTCGCGGGACTCCTGCGCGAGCCGCGTGCGATAGCCGACCAAGCGCTCGACGAGATCGTGAGTCATTTCGAGCCGCCGGTCCGTCCAGGCGCGGCGCTCGCGGTGGAGGTGGCGGCCCAGTGCAAGGCTCACGAGCATCCACACGCCGAGCAGGGCGGCTTGGCGGCCACCGGCGGCGGCGAGGATTGCCGCGGAGAGCGAGATTTCAATCAGCCCCACGACAGTGAGAAAGCCGCCGTTGAGCATCAGCGTCTCCACCGCCTCGGACTCGAGGACCCGCCCCAGCAGCCGGCCCACTCCCTGGTCGCGGATCTCTTCGGGCTGGAGCTTGAGGGCGCCGGCGAGGAGCCGCCTCTTGAGAAGGGCGCCGGCGCCGATGGTGAGCCTCGCCCTGCACCAGGTGTCCATGGCCCGGAACGGCACGATGCTGGCGAGAATCAGGCCCCAGGCCAGGATTCCGTCGCGAACGAAATGACCGCCGAGGACTCCCACCCCCAGCGCCCACCACGAAGCGAGGAGGAGGGAGTAGCCCACGAGGTAAAAGCCCAATGAAGCTCAAAAAGGCGCGGTGGAGGCCCGCCCACCGGATCTGACGCCAGAAACTGCTGCCGGGCGCCAGCCGAACCAGGAAGATACCGTTGAGGCGTTTTCGAGCCAGCCGCTCGGTGAGGAGAGCTTCGTACGCCCGGCACCGCCTGCGGTGGAAAACACCTGCCGCTTCCACCAGGCGGTTGACGGCCGGCCCGGCCTCCACTTCCCAGGGCGCCGTCCAGCGCGCGGTGACCTCGGCGAGACGGATCCACCGCAGGCGGCCTCGCGGCAAGAGGACGCGGAGGCGGAGCCCGCGCCCGCCCGTGACGGCCAGGAGCCGGCCGTCCGGAAGGGCGAGCAGGGCGGGGGCGCAGATCCGCAGGGTTGCCGCGGCATCGCGGTACGAGGTCTCGACCGGCTCGATCTCCAGGCCGAGCCGGTCCGCTGGCGCGGCGAGCAGGGCTGCTAGGGAATCCGGCTCCCCGCTGGCTCTCTCGCCTCCCGGCCGCGGAATGCGGATTCCGAGGTGAGAGGCGAGCGCTTCGAGAGCGTCGCCGGCCGCGGTGGCGGGCCAGGTCAACTCCTCGGGAAGGCTGGGATCCGTGGCTTCAGGCGGCATGGCCTTCCTCGCCGGTCTCTTCTTCCAGCAGCCGTCCTCCCGCGAGCTGCATCCGGCGCCAGCCGGCCTCGCTGTGGAAACGCTCGCGGATGGCCGCCTCCTGGTCGAGGAGCTGCCGGTAGCGAGAGCCGGGGCGTGCGGCCAGCTCGGCGGGCCGGTCCAGCTCGATCATTCGTCCGTGCTCGATCACTGCGACTCGATCGAAATCGAGAGTCGGCTCGAGATCGTGGGTGATGCAGAGCACAGTGGCGCCAGGCCACCAGCCGCGAGCCCGCGAGAGGAGCCGCCGCCGGGCGCAGCGGTCGAGACCGCGGAAGGGCTCGTCCAGGATGACGAGCCGGGCGTCGCGACGCAGAAGGGCGCGGCCGAGGCGGACTCGCTGCCCCTCGCCGCCGGAGACCAGCGCGCCGCCTTCGCCGAGGGGATTCTGGAGCCCCAGCGGCAGCTCTTCGAGCAGCGATCGCAACTCGGCGGCCTCGAGGGCGACCCCGGCGCGGAGCACCTCCTTCGCCAGGGTTCCATAGAGGAGGTTGTCGAGCAGGGGCGCGTTCCAGATTTGGACCTCCGGGTCGACCCAGGCGGTCTCCTGCCGGAGAGCTTCGAGGCGCTCGACGGTGAGAGCCTCGCCGTCCACCGCGATCCGACCTTCGGCCGGGATGTGCCAGCCGAGGAGCAGTCCCACCAGGGACGTCTTGCCAGCTCCCGACGGGCCGACGATGGCCAGGTGCTCGCCGGCCTCGACGGCGAGGCTCACGTCGGTGAGAATCCGATGCCCCGCGGCCACCACGCATACCCGCTCGAAGCGCAGTGAAATGCCGAGTGGTGACGCGGTTTCCATGGGCACTACCGCGGAAGTAGCGGCTGGGCCATTCTCGGCGGCGCCGAGTGGCTCCAGCAGCCGCCGCGCCGCGCTGCGAATCGGAGGGACCTGCCGGCCCGCGATGTCCAGTTGCTGGCCCAGAGTCATCAGTTGGATCGCCCAGAAGCAGAGCAGCAGGGCCTGCGACAGGTCGCCGGTGCCGGCCAGGTGGCGGGTGACGATGGCCACCGCCAAGCCGTAGCCGGAAACGGCCTGGATGACGTCCAGGACGACGCCGACCTTCTCGCGGCGATATCCGGCGCGCATCCATTCCAGCAGGAGGGCCTCGTGCTCGCGTCGGAGAGGGAGCTCGGCGCCGTGGTGGCGCGCCGGCACGAGGCCGAGCAACGCATCGAGATAGAAGCGCCCGAGCGCGCCGGTGTGGTCGCGCAGCCGCAGGTCCCGTTCGAGGAGGAGGGGCTGGGCTGCCAGGGGCAGCGCCAGGGCGAGCCCTGTGGCGAGGAGCACGAGAGGGGCGACGCCCGGATCGAGCCAGACGATCCCGGCCGCCGTGGCCACGAGCTGGAACAGGGAGCGCAGGACGTTTCCCGCCAGCTCCGGAGCGAGCCGCAGACGGTGGACGCTGTGGCAACGCTCCGCCATGTCGGAGCGCAGGCGGCTGCGGAAATAGCGGTCCCCCAGGCGGGCGATCTTGGCGAGGAAGCGGAGGCGCAGGCGGACCTCCAGCCCGCGGCCGAGGTCGAGGAAACGGCCGGTGATTCCCAGCTCGAGCAGCAGCACGAGGAGGAGAAAGCCGAGGAAGGCCGCAGCGGCGCCGGTACGCTGCTCGGACGGGGCGAGATAGGGCACGGCGTCGAGCATTCCGCGGTAGAAGAGGACCTCAAAAACCACGGCGCCGGAGGCCATAGCCGTGGCGGCCAACAGAGCGACAGGCCGCATCTGGCCGTCCTCCCGGAGGAGGCGAAAGAGCTCCCGGCCCGGGCGGCTCGTCGGCCGGGCGAGCGCCTCCCCTAACTCGGCGGGAAGAGCGCTCCCGGTCGGCTCGGCTCCTGATGCCTTGCGCCGACCCCGAAAGCGCACCAACACGGCTCCCCGCAGCATGAGCTGGTCCGGTGTATCAGGGAGGGGAGACACGTTCCAGAACGAGTCGGGGATCGCCTCGCCGATCGCCTCGTCTCCGTCCGCCGCCGTCTCCGTCGCGCGCTCCCAGGCAGCCCGGGTGAAAGCCAACGCCTCCCGGCCGCGGCGCAGGGCGCGGGCGCGGATGAGAGAGCCGGCCAGCCGCACGGCCGCATCGAGCGCGGCAAGGGAGCGCCAATCGGGGTCCGCCGCCGCGTCATCGGCCAGGGAGCGCCAATCCTGGCGCGGCATCCCGAGCTGGCAGCAATGGGCGTCGAGGATTGCCATCGCTTCGGGCGAGCCGGCCCAGGCGCGCCAGGCATTGGCCGGCACGGGCATCGCATGGATGTACGTCTCGGCCAGGAGACTGTCGAGGGGAACCCAGCGACGGCCCGCTGCAGGGTCCATCACCTGGACCCATGCGCCGAGCCGGCGCCAGGCGACCACGAAGTGGGTGACCCCGAGCGGATTGGCGACGACCAGGATGGAGGGGAGGGCCTGCGCCTCGGGAAGAGACAGGGAGTCGAGAGGAAGCATCACCTGCTCGGCTTCGAACCCGAGCTGCGCGGCGACGCTCTCCAGAGTATCGATCGAGGTACCGTCCAGTCCGGTCTGGCAGGCCTCCCGCAGGCGGTCGTAGCTGATGGGCACCCCGAATCCCTGGAGAATGCACTTGAGCGCGGCGGGACCGCAGTCCATGGCCGAGCTCTGCACCACCTCGGGCGCCAAGAGACGATGGCCGCCGCGGCGAGATTTTTCCGTCTGGCTGCTCAAACGCCGGGCGCCTCTCGTGCCGCCGGAGACATCGCCTTGCCTAAGGTGCGGAGGAGGAGTCCAGCCGGCGAAAGGCGCTCAGTCTCGACCAGCACCGAGCCCGACAGGCCGTGTTGGAGGGGAATCCGGGAGGCAGCTCCGGGTTCCAGAGCGAGCTCAACCCAGATCCGTCCCTCGCGCAGCTCGCTCGACACCCGCTCCACCCGGGCAGGCAGGGAGCCGAACTCCGTCCAGGGGAAGGCATCGAGCCGCACCTCGGCCCGCTGGCCGGGGAGGATGTGACCGAGCGCCGTCGCGGGCAGGAAACTGCCGAGGACCTCGAGCCGAAGGGCGGGGACGATCGTTCCCAGGTGCTCTCCCGGCTGCACCAGGGCACCGGCTTCGAGCCGAGCCAGCTCACCAATCCGGCCGGCGAAAGGCGCGCGGATCGAGCGCCAGCGGCTCTCCTCTTCGAAGCGGCGCACGATCGCCTGCTGGGCTGCGAGATCCCCTTCGAGGGAGGCCATCCGCCGCTCGGCGTCGCGCAATGCGGCGCCGCGGTCGGCCTCGTCCCGCAATCGCTCGGCGGCGAAACGGTCGCGCGCGATTTCCAGGCTCGCCGTCTCGGATCGCCGCTGCTCCGCCTCGTTGCGCGTTCTCGCCAGCTCCGCCTCGGGAACCACGCCCTCGGCGTGCAATCTCTCCTTGCGCCGCAGCTCCTCGGCGGCCAGGCGGGCGGAGATGGCGGCGCTACGGGCCTTTTCTTCGGCCTCCCGGTGCAGCAGGACGAGCGAGCGGCCCGCGGCGGCGAGACCCTGGAGCTTCGATTCCCGCTCGGCGCCTACGTCCTCAAGCTGCCGGCTCAGAGCCGCAAGCTTGGCCCGTTCCTCTTCCAGGCGGCGGGTCTCCACCTCGGCGTTGAGCTCGGCCAGGAGATCGCCTGCCGCCACGGTCTGGCCGACCTTCACCGCCACCCGCCGCAGGCGCCCGCCGACCTGGGCCGCAATCGGCACCGGAGCGCGGCCGGCCTCCAGACGGGCCGCTTCGCTCGCGACGTAGACGGGAAAGCGAGCGCGAACGAGCCAGAGAGCCCAGACGGCCAGCAGTAGGGCACAGGCTGCGGGAAACAGTAGGTGGGAAAGACCCTCCTCGCCGCGGAGGGATCGGGTCGTTCGCGGGAAAGGATTGGCCATGAAATCGAGCGAAACGTTTCTGAGACCCGATCGTTCCGGCGCCCAGACTCCGGGCGCCGGAGGTAGAACGGAACGTTCTTAATAGCAGGCTGAGCCCGTGTCGATGATGACGGCCCTGGCTCCGGCTTGGACGTGGGTTGTGACGTTCATATTAATCCTCCTGAATATGTTCGGGTTGCTTAACTCAGCCTGTTTCGATGATGACGGCCCTGGCCCCTGCCTGAATGTGAGTCGTAACGTGCATGGCGATCCTCCTGAAACGGTCTTGGTCGGCCTAGCCTATTTCGATGACCTGGCCCCTAGCTCCTGCCTGAATGTGGGTTGTGACGCGCATGGCGACCTCCTGAAAGGGTTTGTTGGCTTAGCCTATGTCGATGATCTGTGCCCTGGCTCCTGCCTGAATGTGGGTTGTGACATGCATAGTTGTCCTCCGTAAGCTGTTCGGTTGCTTAACCTATTTCGATGACGACGGCCCTGGCTCCTGCCTGAATGTGAGTCGTAACGTGCATGGCGATCCTCCTGAAACGGTTTTGGTCGGCCTAGCCAATTTCGATGACCTCGGCCCTGGCTCCAGCCTGAACGTGGGTTGTGACGCGCATCGAGTTCACCTCCTCGGCGAAAGGTTTCCGAAAGCGCAGCCGTTCATCGGCTGGCCGGTCTCGGGTGAGCAATTCCGGGGCCGGGCGGGAGGGAGACTGTAAACCTTTGAAAATACGTGATGTCTCGATGGAGGAGGATCTCGGCGTTCCACTTCCGGACCCTTCTGGAGGTCGTACCCGTTCCGAAAATGGAACGGGTGGCCGCCGCGCATCACCGCCAGTCGCCGAAAAGCTCGAACGCTGCCCAGTGGAAAGGATGGGACGATCCGGACTTCCCCCGAATTTGGTCGATCTGCGCCGCCCACAGGGCCTCGTCCTTGGACTCTCCGTTGTGAAGATGACCGTAGAAGCGTTTCATGAAGCGAGCGGTGGAGACGTCAGAGATGCTCCACATGGAGGCGAGGACCGAGCGGGAGCCGGCGAACTGGAAGGCGCGCACCAGGCCGACCAGGCCCTCGCCTCCCATCTCTTTGCCGAGCCCGGAATCGCAAGCCGACAGGGTGACCAGATCCGCGTCGAGCCGCAACTGGTCGAAGATCTCCCAGGCCTGAAGCAAGCCGTTGTCGCGACCCTCTTCAGGATGCTCTGGGGTCGAGAGGGCCAACGCGGAGTTGAGAGGAAACTTCTCGTCGAGCAGGCCGTGACATGCGAAGTGGAGCCGCCGGGCTTGGGGCGCCAAGGATTTGATCGCCTCTTCGGTGGCATCGCGGCCCAGAAGCATGCGCACGCCGGGGAATTGCTTGGAGATCGCCTCCACCTCGCTGCGCGTCGCCGGCAGGGGCTTCAGTCGCAGGCCCCGGCGAAGAGCATCTTGCATTTGCGGATCGCCGGCCGCCTCAGCATGGTTATCGAGCCCTGCCTGGTACCGCGGGTCTCCCACGGCGAGGAAGTCCATGGCCACCGCCGAAGGCTTCTTCGAGCGAGTCGCCTTGATCTCTTTGTACACCGTCGCGGAGGCCACGATGTGAATCGGCTTGGACTCCGCAAGGTAATGATTACCGGAGACGAGCGCCGCGAAGGGAAGGGAGTGCAGCGGCCCATCCGGCGAGACCAGCAATCGCTGAGCCTTGGCGAGCCTTGGCCTGGCTGGGCGGATCAATAGGTTATAGAGATGCCGGCCGCGCTGTTTCAGTGTCGAGAGTCGCGTCTCCGGCCGTTCCAACAATCTGCGAAAAGCTTCGACTTCCCTCTTGAGACCTTCCTTTCCAACCGGGAGCGAATAGGAGAAGAATCCCGGTCCAGATACTCCCTCCGCTTCGATGACGAAGAGGAAGCTTCGTGATTCTCCGACGGCATAGGTGAGGAGCACGGTTCCGGGATCGAGAGAAGCGCGAGCTGCCGCCACGTCGAGAGGGGCGGAGCCCTCGAGGGATGCAATGCGCGGCGAGGAACGCCGGACCTTCTCCTGAATCTCCGCCTGTTCGCCCCGTAGATCGCGCAGGCGGCCCTGGAGTGCCTCCATCTTTTCCGCGCCCTGCTCAGGTACCCAGTTGGCGAGGGCCGCCTGGACTTTATCATAGTCGGCGTCCAGCCGGCGGCGCTCGGTGTAGAGCGTCGCTGGAATCTCCCCAGAGAAGCGCAGGTCTCGCTGTGCCAACATCTCTTGAAAACCCCGGGCGCGTCCTCTCTCGACGAGTTTCCAGGCTTCCTGCGGACGAGCAAGCGCAATCTGATTCTCCGCCGCTTCGAAATAGAGGTCACCTAAGAAAGAGCCATAGAGCCATTGCGACTCTTGCGCGCCTCCAAGACGCGTCCGTTGAGCTTCCAAGGCATTGACCGCTGCCAGAAAGCTCACCGCGGCCTCCGCGATCTGGCCCTTTCGCACCTGTAACCGGGCCAGGGCCTGGTAGTCTTCGGGCGGCACTACCCGATTCTTCTCGTGGATGCGGATCGCTGCTCGAAGATGAGATTCAGCGGCCTTGGCGTCAGCCTGACCGAGAAGAACGATGCCGAGCTTCCAATGGATGGAGCCAGTGTCGTCAGCCTCCGGGTTGATCTGCTCCCAGATCGCCAGGGCTTGATGCAGAAGCTTTTCGGCCTCTGCTCCCCGTCCCTGCAGCCTCGCCACCTCCGCCAGGCCGCCCAGGCACAAGGCACTCTTCGGCCCTCTCGGGTTGAGTTTTTCGCTGATTGCAAGGGCACGCCGCCACGATTCCTCCGCCTTGTCTCCCTGGTGTCGCTGCAGTTCCACTTCACCGAGGCCGGCCAGGCTGTCCAGGCTGCTGCTGGGGTCGATCTTTTCGAAGAGAGCCAGCTCCCGCCGAAAGAGGTTCTCGGCTGCATCGTCATCACCGCGGTGATGGGCTATCTCGCCGAGATCATGCAGCGTTTTTGCCAAACGCACGCTCTCGGGCTGTACTTTTTCAAGGATTCGTTTGGCGCGGAGGAAAACCGCCTCGGCGCCTGCAAGATCACCACGGGCGTAGAGCAAGTTGCCGTAACCCACGAGGCTCGGGATGATTGCATCACCCGCAGGTGTGAGCTTTTCCCGGATTGCAAGAGCGCTGGCTGCATATCGCTCGGCCTGTGCGAGGTCGCCGCGCCTTCCCGCGAGAACCGCGAGATTGTTTGTCGTGGCTGCTTCGGCGCCGCCGCCGGGAGCGGTGCGGAGAGCCAAGGCATAGGCCCGCCGGTACAAAAGATCCGCCTCATCCAGGTTGTCCTGCTTTTCGGCCACATTGCCGAGCCGGGTTAGCACTGTCGTTACACCCAGGCCCTCTGGGTGATCTTTCTCTTCCAGCGACAGGGCTGTTTCGAGCTGCTGCTTGGCTTGGGCTAAATCTCCGCGCATCAAGAACGCTTCGGACCAGATCATCCGAAGATGCGCTTCAATGTTGGCTGCTCCCAGCGCTTGAGCTGCTGCCAGCGTGTCCTGATACCCAGTGTCCGCTTCACGCCACTGCCGGGCCTTGGCGTGGAGCTGAGCAGCCTGGGTGCGAAGCCAGAGCGCAGCGTCGCCACAATGGCTCCCATCGGCAAGCTCCGCTGCACGTTCGAGCTCCTTCGCAGCAGAGGAGAGATCGGCAGCCTTCTCGCGCTCACGGGAGGACTGATAGGTTTCGGCAAGCGTGCCCTGGAGGGGCGGTGCCACCGTAATGCCCTGGAACGTCGGCAGCAGGTTCCAGCGGCGGTTCTCCGCCCCGCGGGCTCCTGCGACGACAACCCCACCGCGCTGCACGTCCTCCATCTGGACGTCCAGCCAGTCGAACGGAGTGCGGAGATCTCCTCGCGCGACACAACCTCCCTCGCCGCCGGAGGTTCTGCACCAGGAAACAAGCCGGTCGCCCGGCATCAACCCGGCGCGAAAGGCCGCGGACTCTGGAGAAACAGTCTCGATCACCAGCCCGGGAGAGGAGAGGAGACAGCGCTCGTCTCCAGCGAAGGCCACGCAGGGTCGGGAAGCCGCTAGAAAACAGAGGATCAAAGACGAAGCGCGGAAGCTCCTAGTCGCGGTCATCGGCATTCTCCAATCGGGCTTCGATGGCTGCCAGCGCTTCCCGGAGCGCTGAATTCGTGGGCTCGCCGTCGATCGCCCTTCGCAGATCCTCGCGAGCTTCGAGCCACAGGCCCAGGCCGAGGTCGATCTCGGCGAGGAGGGGTAGGGAAAGAGGGCCCTCGGCTTCGAGGATCTCGCGGGCCTTCTCTCGCGCCCGGGCCTCCTCCTCGCTCAAGGTGACGAGAGCGGCGTCTCCACGGGCGACCGGGCCGGGCCGATCCAGAGTGCGGACGATCCACCGGTAGCGCCGGCCGGGCTGCAGAGCATGCTCGGGGAGGATCACCTCGGCGGCGGTCGTCTCGATCTCGAAGATCACGTTTCCCTGGC
>Ga0075434_100005348_pt1 | contig 11682 bp, 7 predicted proteins | sample RhiMethybrSRZTD3_FD_75298 | JGI IMG/M metagenome (GOLD analysis project Ga0075434, IMG submission 75298) | Populus rhizosphere microbial communities from Tennessee, USA - Rhizosphere MetaG P. TD hybrid SRZTD3 | ecosystem: Host-associated > Plants > Roots > Rhizosphere > Soil | place: USA... | reverse complement strand
GCGACGAGGTTCAGCCAGCGGTTGAAGCGCTGTGCCCGCACCTCCGCGCTGCGGTCGATGGGAAGCCAGAGGTCGGCGTCACCGGCGGGCGCAAAGTAAAATCCCTGTGGAAGCACGCCACGAATGACGTAGGAAACTCCGTTGATCGTCATGGTGCGTCCGACCACGTCGGGGGTGGCTCCGAAACGGCGACGCCAGAAGCCGTCGGTGAGGATGACCGCGTTCGTTCCGCCTGGGACGTCATCGTCGACGGTAAATGACCGCCCGCGCGCCGGCCGGACGCCGAGCATGTCGAAGAATCCCCACGTGATTCGCGCACCGCGAACCATGTCGGCCACACCCGCGTTACTGACGGTGACGTTCGTGCCGTCGTACCCCTCCATGCTCGCGAAGAGGTCGCGCCTCGAGCGGAGATCCTGGTAGTCCGGATAGGACGCGGTCGGATTGGTGCGGATGTCACTCGCGTGCGACTCGCGCACGAGAACCAGTCGCTCCGGCGCGGGCAACGGTGGCGGGCGAAGGAGGACAGCGTTCACGACGCTGAACATGGCCGTCGTTCCGCCAATGCCGAGCGCGAGAGTGAGGAGAGCGACGATCGTGAATCGCGGCTGCCGGCGGTACGATCGGATGGCGATGCGCGCGTCGGCTACGCCCTCGAGAAACCAGTCGGTCACGGAGGTATCCTCGGTTTCCTCGATCCTATTGCCGTTCACGGGTGAGTCACCCGGAACTCAGGACACCGTTGCCGGGATGATGCTTTTCGTCGCCGGTGAGGGCAATGATTGAACGACCTCAGGATTCGTCCACTAGATTGCGCTGATGGACACACTCGCGCTCGATGCGGAATCCACAAGCTGGCTGCGCGACCTCCAGGGCGAAGGCGCGGTGCGCGACGAAGCCATCGCTCGGCTCCATACGATGCTCGTTAGGGTAGCGCGAGGCGAAGCGGTGCGACGCCGCACGACCCTGCCGGCGCGAGCGGCGGAGGAGGTGGATGACCTGTGCGTTCAGGCCGCCAACGACGCGCTCATGGCCATTCTCTCCAAGCTCGACACGTATCGAGGCGCGGCGCGGTTCACGACCTGGGCCTGCAAGTTCGTGATCCTGGAGGCATCGGCCCGCTTGAGACGCCACGCCTGGCGCGAGCGCAAGGTGGAGCTCGACGACACGATCTGGGATCGTCTCTCCGATCAGGCCCCACCGGTACTCAAACGGCTGGAGGACGACCAGTTGATCGGAGCGCTCCACCGTGCCGTCGACGCGCACCTCACGGAGCGCCAACGGCTGATCTTTCAAAGCGTCACCATGGAGGACGTTCCCATCGACGTGCTCGCGGAACGACTCGGGTCGACGCGTGGGGCGATCTACAAGACCCTTCACGATGCGCGCGCGAAGCTCCGCCGCGCATTGACCGACGCAGGCTACGCGGAGCAGCGCAATGACTGACCATCGACTCGACCAGATCCTCGGCACCACAGGCCGAGATCCTGGATGCGAAGCGGGATTGGACTTCATCGACGAGTACTGCGACATCGTCGCGCGCGGCGATACGGTGCCCGACCGATTCGCCGATTTCCTCACTCACCTCGGCAACTGTCGAGCGTGTCGCGAGGATACTGAAGGCCTGCTCGTCGTCGTTCGCGAGCAGCAGGATCGAAGCCGGAGGTAAGATCTCGTTGGTTCGCGCCGCTAACTCGAGAAGCAGCTTTCTCGGGGCGGCCGCACTGGACTCAAGCCCCCTAACTCGAGCGACGGATGACAGCGGCTCGTCCGTGGCCATGTCGGGAGTCTTCAGATGTCCAATGCGCCTACGTCCGCGACCTACGGGAGCATCCAGGTCGACGGCCTGAACATCGCCTTTCGCGAAGCCGGCAGTCGGGCGAATCCCAAGCTCGTGCTGCTGCACGGCTTCCCATCGTCGTCCCATCAGTACCGCGATCTCGTTCCTGCGCTGTCGGACCGATTTCACGTCATCGCGCCGGACTATCCGGGTTTCGGGCTGAGTGACACGCCGGATCCGGAGACGTTTGCGTACACGTTCGATCGAATCGCCGACGTGATCGAGCGCTTTCTCGAGATCAAGGGATTCGAGACGTACGGTCTGTTTGTGCAGGACTACGGTGGCCCGGTGGGATTCCGTCTCGTGGATCGACGGCCGGAGCGACTCGAGTGGCTCATCATCCAGAACTCGAACGCGTACGAAGTGGGGTTTACGGCCGCGTGGGATGGGCTGCGCAACGCGCTGTGGAAGAAGCGTTCGCCGGAAACGGAGGAGCCGCTGCTCGGATTTCTGACTCGGGAGACGGTCAAGACGATCTACCTGCACGGTGCGAAGCAGCCGGAGCTCGTGAGCCCGGACGCGTGGGAATCGGACATCGCGTTGCTCGCACGGCCTAACGCGGTGCGGTTGCACCTCGATCTCTTCTACGACTACCGCACGAACGTCCCGCTGTATCCGAAGTGGCAGCGGTCCCTTCGCGAGCGGCAGCCGAAGACGATCATCTTCTGGGGGCAGGACGACATCTTCTTCACCCGCGAAGGCGGCGAAGCCTATCTTGCGGACCTGCCGTCGGCGGAGATGCATCGGCTGCAGGCGGGGCATTTCGCCGTGGAAGATCATCTCGACTACATCGCCGCGAACATCCGCCGGTTTTACGAAACGCAGGTGGCGGAACGACAGGGACTGGGGACTAGGGACTGGGGACTCGGCAGGGAGGCTATTACTGCAAAGGAAGGCTCCTCGGTGCTAATGGCTTCCCGGCCGAGTCCCTAGTCCCCAGTCCCCGGCGGTCAGGGCACCGGAGGTATGGTTGGGTATGTGATGCCTAACTGTTCCAGATACGTCGCGTACTTCGTCGGATCGTAGTAGTACTTCCGCATCTCGTCGCGGAACCGCGCCATCTTCTCCGCATTCAACCATATGGCGGGTTGATCGCTCGGCGCCATGAGCGGCTTGTACTTGATCGTCTTTGTTTGCACGTCGCTGAAGTAGCGCTTCGCGTCGGCCACGAGACGCGGCTGCATCATCAGGTCGAGCAGCGTCATTGCTTGCACCTTCGCGCCCGCGACGACGCCCTTGTGCGCGATCGGCGTCGCCATGGCGATCGCGTCGGCCCAGTTGTGACCCGGCGTCCCCGGGATGTTCGACGGATAGTAGAGTGTGACCGACGGGATTGTCCACGTGACGTCGCCGATGTCGTCGCTGCCCGTGCCCGCGCTCGCCTTCGCGGCATCCTCGGGCGTACGGAGCGGCGGCACCTTCGTGGTCAGGCCGCTGTCGGGCTGGCCCATCATGCGCTGGACGGCCTTCGCCATCGCGATGTCCTTGTCGTCCCATTTGGGCATCCCCACGCGGACCGCGTTCTCGTGCATGGCTTCGGCGATCGGCTTGTTGAAGTGAGGGCGCCAGGCCGAGCCCACGACTTGGACAGTGTCGAGCGTCGTAAACGTTGCCTGGGCGGCGGCGCGGGCGATCTGCTTCGCGTCCTCGAACATCTTCGTGACGCGATCATAGTCGCGCTCGCGGAAGTAAAACCAGATTGCCGCCGTCGCGGGCACCACGTTAGGCTGGTCGCCGCCATCCGTGATGACGTAATGCGATCGCTGGGCGGGCTCCATGTGCTCGCGGTGGTACTCCCACGCGTTCGCCATGTTCATGACGGCATCGAGCGCGCTCTTGCCGCGCCACGGTGCGCCCGCGGCGTGTGCGGCCTGACCCGAGAACTTGAAGATCGCCGAGATGAGCGAAAGTGCCGACTCGTCGCCGTACGAGATGCCGAACTCGCTGCTCACGTGTGCGAACAGGTTCGCGTCCACACCGTTGAAGACGCCCGCCCGCACGAGGAACGCCTTGCTCGCCAGCTGCTCTTCCGCGACACCGGGCCACAGCATGATCGTGCCCGGAATTTTCTCGCGCGTCATGATGTCCTTCACGGCGAGCGCCGCGATGATGTTGAGCGGAACACCGCTGTTGTGGCCCTCGCCGTGAGCGGGAGCGCCGACGATCATCCGCGCGCGACCGGCGACGCCTGGCTTCTGGCTGGACTGCGGGATGCCGTCGATGTCCGAGCCTAACGCGATGACCGGCGAGCCGCTGCCCCACTTCGCGACCCACGCCGTCGGGATGCCCGCAACGCCGCGGTCGACCTTGAAGCCATTCTGCTCGAGAATGCCCGTGAGGTATTTGGACGTCTCGACCTCCTGCATGCCGAGCTCGCCGAAGGAAAAGACCTGATCGACCATCTGCTGGGCCATCTTGCCCTTGGCGTCGATGGCGGTGGCGAGATCCGCCTTGAGGCGACCCAAGCGCGGGTCGGGTTTGGCGGGTTTGGCCTGCGCAACGAGGATTGCGGGGAGGAGCAGGGAGCCAGCGACGAGGTGCCGAAGGAATGTGGTCATCGCGGATTCGCGGACGCGGGATGGAGTGAAGGAGAGCGAGCACGAGCTCGCCGCGTTCGCGAGACGGTAACTCCGGCGGGTGGGCCATCGCCAGCCGGAGTTACCAGGCCGCTATGGCGCGCCCGCGTTGACCGCCGGAGCCTCCCACCACAGCCGCGCGAGCGGCCTCTGACGCGGCCAGATCTCGGTCAGCGTCGCCGCCTCGTACAACCTGCCGTTCTTCATCACCCAGCGGATACTCGTCGTGTTGCGGATGTCGCTCAACGGGTCGCGATCCAGTACCTGGAGATCCGCCTTCTTGCCCACCTCGATCGAACCGACGTCCGCCGCGACACCGATGGCTTCGGCCGAAACGATCGTCGCGGCGCGGAGGATGTCCTGGTTCGGCATCCCGCCCATCCCGTAGCCCCAGAGCTCCCAGTGTACCCCGAGCCCCTGCCGGTTCCCGTGTGACCCCAGGCCGACGTGCGCGCCCTCGTGCACGAGCGTCGTCAGTGCCGCTGCAGCGCGTGGGAACCGGAGCTGACTGTCACGCATCCAACTCGTCGCCCGCTGCAGGCGGTCGTCGAGCTCCCAGCGCGGCGTGAATCGCGTGAGCACCGAATCCGCGTACGGGTTCGTGCGCGTGTTGAAGTACCCCTCGAGATCGGCCGTAACGATCAGCGTAGGCGTGTAGGTGATGCCGCTCGCCGCCAGGAGCTTCGCAACATCCTTGTACAGCGGAAACGGCATGATCGTGTGCTCGGTGCCGGAGTATCCATCGAGCGCGAGCGTCATGGTCATACGGAAATCGCCGGCTTCGGTCGTCGTGTTCAGGCCGAATTCCTTCGCGGCCATATTGATCCACTGGCGGTGCTTCCGGTCGCCGGTCTGGTACTGCTTGATCATGCCGGTGTGGTAGAACTCTCCATAACGACGGACGATGTTGCGCGCGTCCGCGTAGCTCGAGATATCGTCGCCCGGGAAGATGCCGCGCGCGGTGCTGAGAATGCGCGGGCCGACCATCATGCCCGCGTCCACCATGTCGCCGAGCGTGATCACATCGGTGCTCATGGTTTGTGGGTCGCGGGTCGTCGTCACACCGTACGCGAGGTTCGCGAGATACTCCCACGGCTGCGTGCGGTGCACGCCCCATGACGTCCACATGTGCGCGTGGATGTCGACGTAGCCGGGAAGAATCGTCTTGGCCGTAGCGTCGATGCTGCGTGCGCCTGCCGGGACATTGAGCGTACCGCTGGGTCCGACCGCGGCGATGCGGTCACCCACGACGAGGACGTCGGCCTTCTCGATCACCTCGTTCGCCTTCATCGTCACGACGCGTGCGTTCCGCAGCACGACGGCGCCCTGCGGGCGATCCCTGGGTACCGTGAGCGCGATATCGTACCGCACCGTGGCACGGCGCCCGAGATCGCGGACGAACAACGATGGGCCGAGGGACCACACGGCACGTGTTCCGTCCACAGTGAAGCTCGGGAAGCTGCCGCCGACCTCCGTGAGCCGCGTGGTGGGGAGCGGCGATTGCGCGAGCTTCGCCGTCGAGATGGCCGGCACGTCGCTGCCGGACGGAACCAGATCGACGAGATAGAGGTTGGTCCGCACGTTCGCGAGCGCCCGCTTCCCGTTAGGCGCGATCAGGATCTCGTCGGCGGACTCCTCCGCCCCTCTCGTCCACGCCCACCCGGTCATCTTGAGCAGGCTCCGGCGATCCGAGCCGTCCCACGCCATCGAGATCAGGCCGTCGACGCCGTCGTACACATACACGCGATCGAGGCCGGTGACGAACTGCGCGCCGCCCGGCAGACCGTCGTAGTTCGACGGAAACGTGATGGGTGAGATGAGGCGCGGCGTGGCGCACGCCGAGCGCGTGGCGGCACAGTCTCCCGGGAGCCAGACGAGATCCACGTCCTTGTACTGGGCGCGGAGCTGCTCGTCGCGGTTGTTGACGCGCTGTTGTCGGGTTCCGCGCTCGACCACGATCCGTGCGCCGTCCGCCGTGTACACGGGCTTGTCGTAGAACGCTCGCGTCGGCGAGACGCGCTCGGGCGTGCTGCCGACCACCGGCCGGACGCGCATCAGATCGCCACCTAACGAATCGCTCCAGGTGACGTACACGACGGACCGCCCGTCCGGCGACCAGCTCGGCGAGAACTCGCCGACATCGCTCGTCGTGAGGCGCTTCGGTACGACCTTTGGCGGCGCGGACCCGTTCGGAGCCTCGTCAGGCAAGTCGGCGATCCACAGTCGATCGAGCGCGGAGAACACCACGCGACGGTTGTCCGGCGAGACGCGGGGATCGCGGATCTGACGCACGGTCAGCACGGAGTCCTCGAGCCGGTGCTCGGTTCGCACGAGCTCCGCGAGTTGCTGCTCGACCTGAGCGGTGAAGGGGATCGCGGTGCGGCGCCCCGTCATCACCTCGATCGACCAGAGCTTGCCGTCGAGGGACGTCACGAGCGAGCGGTTGTCGGGCGTGAACGCCGAGCCGGGCATATAGTCGCTCGTGCGTCCGCTCACGGCCCACAGGGCACGCTCGGCGAGCAAACGCTCGTCGCCGCTCGCGAGATCACGGAGGAAGATCGCTGTGCCGTTCTCGCCGTTGCCTCCCACATACGCGAGCCAGCGACCATCGCGGCTCAGCGTCGGCCGTATTGCGCCGCCAACGTGCCCGCTGCGCTGCGAGACGCGTCCGGTCGTGCGATCGAGCGTGAAGAGCTGATGCTGGATGATGCCCGGGGGCGCCGCTGCGCCCGGGGCACCGGTCGCGCCGGGGATCGCGGCGAAATACAGCATGCGTTCGTCGCCGCCGAACGCCGGCCCGTGGGCGAACCGGCCAGGCACGGTGAGCTTCACGCCCGCGCCGCCGTCGACGGGATACATCCAGAGCTCGGACTCGTTTACGAGCAACCCATTCCGGCGCGTTGCGATGATCGCGCTCCCATCCGGAGTCCATGCGGGTGCGACGTACCAGGCGCGATCGCCGCGAGTGACCGCTCGCGGATTTTTCCCATCCGCGTCGGCGATCCACAGGTTCTCGGCCCCCGTGCGATCGCTGATGAACGCGATGCGCTTGCCGTCAGGTGAGAACCTGGGATGGGAATCCCAGGTCGGGCCGTCAGTGAGCCGCGTGGCCGTGCCGCCGGCGATGGGCAGCGTGTAGAGGTCGCCGAGGAGGTCGAAGACGATCGTACGGCCGTCGGGCGAAACGTCCAGCGACATCCACGTGCCCTCGTCCGTGGTGAAGCGGAGGGTGCGCGGCGTGGCGGGAACAGGGGCGCGTGCGCTCGAGTCCTGCGCGTGGAGGAATGACGGGTGCGACCCGACGCTCGTTAGGGCCGTTGCGAGCGTAAGGGCCGTGACATGGCGTGCAAGCATGTGAGGTGCCTCATTCCGCTAGATCGTTTTTTCCGAACACGACGCGACGAGTGAGCTCCTGCTGTATCTCGCGAACGAGGGTGAAGTCTTCGGCCGCACTCTGGCCCGTGATCATTGCGACTGAGTTGCCGCGCAACAGCTCATGTCGTTGTCGCCAAAGCCGACCCTCGTGAACGTACGACAGCTCGACCCAGTCGGCGACCTCGTCGTCGCCGCGCGCGACGACCGTCTGTCCTGGTGCCGTGAGGCTATCGAGGGCGGGGCGGTTTCGCGCGGTCTGGACGAGAATCGCGCAATCCGGTTCTCGAACGAGGTAAAAGGCGGGAGACACCTCGCCGGTGACGATTACTGTCCAACCTCTGGGCAGCGGCACCGAGTACACGCCACCGGTGTCGATCCACCATTCCCTGCGCTCCGGGCCTTGGATGACCGTCGCGACCGGGTTGGCCATACCGCGAGACAGCGACATAGACGTGGCCCGTGCGCGGCGAGCCACCGCCTGTGGATGTCATGGCTGGCCGCGAGTCCCGGACGCGCGGGGAACGTTAGGTGGCCGACGTCGGCGCATTGCGGTCGATGACCTAGCGCAACAGGCGCTGGAACCGTGGATTCCCCATGAGCGGCTTGAACGTCGGATCGATCCTGAGATAAGCCGGCGTCAGGTCCGATGCGGGCGCCGTGAGCAGCGGTTCGATGAGATCCAGCGCCCTGTCGTGCTCACCGCTCTGAATGAGTATGCGTCCGACCTGAAAGTGCACGTAGGGTCGGAGCGAGGCATCCAGCGTCGTCTCCCGCAGCGCGAGCGAGCGCTCGGCCTCGGCGACGGCCTCCGGCTTGTGGCCGCCTAACGCGAGTGCCCGCCCCAGCAGCTCGTGCAGCTGTGCCCGGTCGGGGAAGTCTCTGATCTGCGCCTCGAAGGCCAACCGCGCACTATCGCCGAACATCCGTGCGTGCGTCGTGTCGCCGAGCAGCCTATACGTATGTCCGAGCTTGAGACCCCAATGCCCCTTGTCGTTACCGAAATCTTTGACCGTGAGCTTCAGGACCTTCGGCCAGAGCTCGGGCGGCAGCGTCCACATCGTTTCCTGATAGAGGGCGAACCGTACGAGCAGCGCCGTCGTGTCGACGACTTTCAACCGGTCCTGCACGAGCGCGTGCACGCTGTCCAGCTGTCCGAGCGAGAGATAGGCGAACGCTTTCCCTTGGATGATCGCCAGATTCTGCGGCGCGATCGCGAGGGCGCGATCCCATGCGGCCAGCTCCTCGGAGTACCGGCGCAGGTCATGGTACGCCGCGGCCGCGCGGCGTGCGCTGGCGACGGATCTTGGATCGACAGCGGCTGCCTCCTTCGCATGTGCCAGCGCATCATCGAACTTTCCGAGCGCCCGCTCCACCGTGGCGAGCCCTGACAGGAGATCAGGGTTGTTCGGGTCGTGCTCGAGCCCGGCGAGGAATTCGCGCCTGGCACCCACGAAGTCGACCTGGATGTCACGCAGGTACGATCCCAGAGCGAGTCGCGCTTCGGGGCGGTCGGGGGCGAGCTGCACCGTGCGCTCCGCCGCAACGCGCGCACGTTCGACGCCTTCTTTCGTCGGACCGGTGCCGTTGATGCTCGACTGCGCACGGGCGATGGCGCTCCACGCGCGCACGAACGTGCTGTCCAGCTGGATTGCACGCTCGTAATGGTCGAGGCCTTTCAGCAGGACGACGGCATCGGCCGTGCCAAGCGAGTTCGTGATCTGTTCTCCCTTCAGGAACTCGTCGTAGGCGTCGAGGCTCGACGTCGGGCGTTCCGCGATCTGGGCTTGAACGGGCGGCGCGAGCGCGACGTTCAGCGCCTCCGCCACCTTCGATGCGATGCTGGCCTGGACCGCGAACACGTCGGACAGAACGGTGTCATACGGCTCACTCCATCGCGATTCCTCATTCGAGACGTCGATCAGCTCTGGCGTGACCCGCACGCGGTTTACGCCGTTCGCCCTGTTCCATCGGACGGTCCCCTGTACGAGATACCGGACCTCCAGCTCGCGTCCGATCTCGCGTGGAGTCTTCTTGGAGCGACGATATTGCGAGCTACTGGCGCGCGCGGTGACGCGGAGACCGCGAATCTTCGACAGGCGACTTCGCAGCTCGTCGGTCATCCCATCCGCGAAATATTCGTCGTCGGTGCTGCCCGCGTTCTCGAAGGGAATCACGGCGATCCGCCGCTCGCCGTAGTCCGTCGGATGCGTACGCCGCCACATGGCTCCGAGCACGCCACCGACAACGCCCACGATCGCGACGGCCGCCCCAACAGCCGCCCACCATGACAGCCGGTGGGGCGACGCGACCGGTGCTGCGGGCAAGGTGGCCGACGACTCGAGCAGTCGTGCGAAGTCGGCGGCGCTCGCCGGCCGGTCGGCTGGCGACTTGGCCATAGCCTGCTCCACCGCCCCAGCGAGTTGGCGGGAGACGGTCGACCTCACGGTCTGGAGCGGCCGCGGCGTCTCCGTCATGACGCGGGCGATAAGCGCCTGCGTCGTCGGCGCCGAGTGGGGTGGCTCGCCCGCCAGCATCTCGTAGAGGACGCAGGCTAACGAGTAAATGTCCGTGCGGCCGTCGATCGTCTTGTCGCCCGACGCCTGCTCGGGGCTCATGTACGCGGGCGTGCCGATGATCGTCCCGGTGCTGGTGAGGGCCTCGCTGGCCCCGCCCAGGGCCCGCGCGATCCCGAAGTCGGCGACGATGGCCTGGCCGTCGATCAGGAGGATGTTCTCGGGCTTGATGTCGCGGTGGATGACGCCGTGGCGGTGCGCGTAGTCGAGCGCGAGCGCGACCTCGCGCGTGATGCGCACGGCGTCCGCGACCGGGACCTGCCGCTCGCGGGAGAGCCGCTCGCGCAGCGACTCGCCTTCCACGAACGGCATCGTAAACCACAGGTAGCCATCGGCGCTGCCCGAGTCGTGGACGGTCAGGATGTGCGGGTGCTGGAGCCCGGCCGCCACCCGGATCTCCCGCTGGAACCGCTCGGCGCCTAACGACTCGGCCAGTTCGGCATGGAGGACCTTGAGCGCGACCGGCCGCTCGTGTTGGACGTCGCGCGCGCGGTAGACGGTAGCCATGCCGCCGCGGCCAATCTCGTGCTCGATCTCGTACCGCCCTGCTAGCCCTTCGCGCAACCTGCCGAGCTGTTGGGGCATTCGGGGGTCGAAGAGGAGGATGTCCCGCTGGGGTATGGGACACCAACCGGGTCGGCCGGGCCCGCCCTACGTTGCCCCAATGGAACGAGTTGGGCAACACCCCCTTGCCCCTCTGGACGGGCGCCCCGACGCATTCGTCACGATCGCCGACCGATGTGAGAAATCGTTGATCCGCCGCGGTGACCTGCGCGTCGCCGGGCATCGCGTTAGGCACGCCGGCGTACAACCGCCACTGGTAATTGGTTATTGATATTAGTTACAGGTAATCAGAACCCTCGGGATGCTCATCTCGCCGAGAGAGGCATTCCCGAGGGTTCAAATACAGTAACCAACTCCAGTAACCTGTACCTTCTACTTCGCCGTCAGCGTACCGATCAACCCGTGGGTCTCGTCGTCCGGGCCGGCGCTGAAGTAGAGGTTCGTCGCCGGTGCGGACCCCACGCCGAATTGCAGGTCCCACAGCCCGGGGATTACCAACGACGCGTTGTTCGAGTCGTGCAGGAAACCACGAAACGCGCCCGATGTCGCATCGTAGGCGCCGATCAACCCATCGCCGAAGTTGCCGATCAGGATATCGCCACCCGCGCTGCCAAAATCCGCCGGCGCAGCAACCACCGCCCACGGCGAGTTGAGCTTCCCGTTCGACACGAAGCGCTTCACGAGTGTGCCGGTCGGGTCGAAGATGTCGACAAACCCGTTTCCGACACCGGCCTCGTCATCCTCGTTGTCGGGC
>Ga0075434_100005347_pt1 | contig 11683 bp, 9 predicted proteins | sample RhiMethybrSRZTD3_FD_75298 | JGI IMG/M metagenome (GOLD analysis project Ga0075434, IMG submission 75298) | Populus rhizosphere microbial communities from Tennessee, USA - Rhizosphere MetaG P. TD hybrid SRZTD3 | ecosystem: Host-associated > Plants > Roots > Rhizosphere > Soil | place: USA... | reverse complement strand
GGATAATACTTCGGCACGCCCGATTTCTGCGAGAGGTAGCCCTGGTTGTTGAACATGACGATTAGAAAAGGAAGGTTGTGCTCCTGCGCGGCGCCGAGCGCCGCCGGCGCGGGATCGTAGTTGAACGATCCGTCGCCGATGAGGCAAATGACCGGGCGCTTAGGGTTCGCGGCCTTGACGCCGAGCGCCGTCGACAAACCGGTGCCGAGGCCGCCGATGCAGCCGGCAAAGAAAGAGCCCGGCTTGAGCCCGTCGAAGTAGCGGTGCACGGCGAGGCGATGCGTAATGGTCTCTTCGACCACCATCGCGTCCGCCGGGAGGGCGCGGCTGACTTCATGGGCGACCCAGCGCGTGTCCATCGGCTGCTGCTGCGCGAGCGCTTCGGCCTCCTCGCGCCATTTTTTCCTGCGCGCCTCGTTGCGGCTCTTCCAGGTCTCGGCGCGCTTGGCGCGCTCGCTGTCCCCTTTTTTCACGCGATTTTTGACCGCGGCGAGCAGCGCTTCAAGCGACGTCTCGATTTCGCCGCTGAGCACGAGGTCCGCCTGGTAGCCCAGATACGGCATCTCGATGCGCAGGGGATTCTCATCGAGCACGGCGATCTTCGCGCCCGCTACCGCCGGGCGGCGCGACGCCGGATGCCACGGTGCGATGACCGAGAGCAGAAACAGCACGTCGGCGTCTTTCAAATGCTCCGCCGGCTCGTAGCCCGCATGCAGCGGATGCGTGCGCGGAAAATTGATGCAGCCCGTGCTGCGTGTCTCGCACACACCCGCGCCAAGCAGCTCGGCGATCTCGACGAGGCGCTCGACGGATTTCTGCGTCCGTCCGGCGTCCTCCGCTATGATGACGGGATGTTTGGCCGCCGTGAGCATCTCGGCGAGCTCTTCGATGCCGTTGGGATCGGCGACGGGCGCAGGCTGCTCGCCCCTTTCCGACGGCACATTGTGCGTCATCTGGTCGAACAGATATTCCATCGGGATCGAGACGAACACCGGCCCCTTGGGCGACGACATCGCGATGCGGCAGGCGCGCTGGATCGTCGCCGGCAGGATCGATTTCGTGTTGACGCCGAAGCTCCATTTGACCGTCGGCTCGACGAGCCGCGCAGGACCGCCCATGTCGGACAAGTGGCTCAGCCACTGGCCGCCGACGTCGGGACCCGGATCCTCGCCGAAGGCGATGGACTCGCCGGTGAAAACGACCATCGGCACCTGTTCGTGGAGCGCGCCGCGCATCGCCATCGTCGCGTGGAGCGCGCCAACAGTCGTATGGATCATCACCGCCGGCAGCTTGCCGGTCGATTTCGCGTAGCCGCTCGCCATCCCGACGGCGACCTCTTCGTGCCGCGTGCTCATGTAAAGCGGCATGTGCTCGCCCGGCTCGGCGAGCGCCTCCCATACCGGCGACCACTCCGAGCCCGGCGAGGCGAAAATGCGCTCGACGCCCATGCCGTGAAGGACGCGCAGCAACGTTTGCGCGCCGGTAATCCCTTTCGTCTCAATCATTTATTTTCTCCTGTTATATTCAACTTAAATTGTAAAACCGCTTGGCGTTGTCGCGCAGGATGTTTTTCTTCGCTTCGAGCGACAGGTCCTCGCGCGCCCAGACGATCGAGGCGGACTCCGGCCACGTCATGTCCCAGTGCGGGTAATCGGACGCGTACATGAGCGTCTCGGAGCCGATCTCGTTCACGATATAGCCCATCATCTTCTCTTCCGGCTCGCAGCCGTAATAGATCCGCCCGCCGGTGAGATATTCGCTCGGCTTCTTCTTGCACAGCGGCGCCTCGACCTTGCCGCGCTTCTCCCATTCCTCGTCCATGCGCTCGGCCCAGTAAGGGATCCAGCCGCAGCCGATCTCGAGATAGCCTACGCGGAGCTTCGGGAATAATTCCGGAATGCCCGCGAAAATCATCGCGGTAAGCTGGCGCAGCACCGGAAACGGGTGGCCGCACGTATGGATCGCGATGAATTGGTCGAAGATGTCGGTGCCCGGCTCGTCGCCGCCAAAGGCATGGATGGCGATCGGCGTATCGAGCGCCTCGGCCTCTTTGTAAAGCGGATGGAATTCCGCGCTGCCGAGATTCTTGCTGTGCGCCTGGGCCGCGAGCATGCCGCCGCAGAGGCCGAGCTTCGTCACGGCACGGCGCAGTTCCGCGGCAGCGGCTTCCGGCTCGTTCACCGGCAAGTTGGCCACCGCCTTCAAGCGCGTCGACCCTTTGCAGTAGTCGGAAATAAAATCGTTGTACGCGCGGCACAGCGCGACGGAAAAATCTTTCTCCCGTACGCGCCCGATGCCGAGCCCGGAAGTCGGATACAGAACGGCGGTGTCGATCTGCTGGGTGTCCATAGCGGCGAGCCGCTCTTCGAGCTTCACGCCGGCGTGGCCGAGCGTTCCGCCGAGATTGCGGTCGAAAGTTTCGCGCGGCAGCAAGGGAGCCCGGCGGCTGCGGTACGGCTCGGGAAGATACGGCTTCAAAAGATCGTCTATGTCCCGCGCGTGACCGTCGGAGTCTATGACTTTGATCGCGTCTCTAAGTGCTTCCATGCGAGTCTCCTACTTTTTCCAGATTTGCTCGAAGAAGCCGCTCTTGTCCATTTCGTCGATATAACGCGTGTCGATCATTTCCTGCGCCTTCACCTTCTTCGCGCGCGGGTCGGTCTGCGCCACGTCCTCGATCATCGCCTGGATCGATTCCGTGCTCATCGCCAGCCGCTGTTCGAGCGCCTTGATCTCGGCGTTGTACGCGGCGTCGAGAATTCTTTTATCGGTGACACGGAGCTTTTTGCCCAGGACGCGATAGACCAGATCGCGGTCGGTGTGGATGATCTTCTCCGACTCGGCCATCGCGCGCATGAACGAGCGCATCGCCGTCGGCCGCTTGTCCATCGTCGTGCGCTTGGCGACGAAAATCGTCGCGGCGTAGGGAATCTTCAACTCCGGACCGTAGACGACGTAATGTTTTCCCTGCGCCAGCGCCGTCGCATCGGACGGCGGCGTCAGGACCGCGGCGTCGATGCTTCCCGTGAGGAGCGCGGCCATCGCTTCGGGATCGCCGCCGGTCTGGATGAACGTGAAGTCCCGTCCCGGCTCGAGGCCGTGGCGGCGTGCGATCTGCATCATGAAGTAGTGCGTGTTGCCGCCGATGCGGCTGACGCCGACCTTCTTCCCTTTCAAGTCTTCCGGCCGCTTGATCGCCGGGCCGGCGACGACGCTCTGCGTCATGACGTTCTTGACCCCGCCGATGAACGCGAGATCGGTGTTCCCCTGAACGTAGGCGCGCACAATGCCGACGCCGCCGGTCAAGATCACCTCGACGTCTCCTCCGACGATCGCCGCCGTCGCCATCGGCGACGAAGAGATATAGACGAGCTGGAAATCGAGATTATATTTTGGAAAAAGTCCGGCTTCCTGCGCGATCCAGGGCAGCGACTGCGACATCACCTGGGAGGAGTAAAGACCGACGAGCTTCTCGGCCGCGGACGCGGACCGGCCGGCCGCGAATAGCAAAAGGCCCGACAGCAATATGGTGAATCGGCTTTTCGTTCTCATGTAAATCCGCCGCAACGGTTCAGACGCTAATGAGAATGTAGATGGACCAAAGCGCTTTTTATCGCTTTTAACCGAGACTGTCCAGACGCGGACGGCGGACCCTAGGGATGGACGGTTTGGGTGAACCACTCGGTCGGAAGCTCTTTGCCGACCCCTTTGGCGCGCGCCTGCTCCAGCACGGCGGCGCCGAGCGCCGCGAATTGCAGCCCGATGCCGATGTTGTTGATGAAGCAGGTGATCTCGTCGCGCGACGCGCGGCCGGGAACTTTCCCGGAGATCAGGTCCTTCATCTCGGGATTCGCCGTCCAAAAAGGCGGCGGGTCGGCATCGGCGGCGCTCGTCTTGCCGCTCAGGACGTCGATCGGATCGTGCGCCGAGACCTTCTCTTCGATTCCCGCGATGTAATTGTCAGGCGCGTGGCGGCGCACGTGGATGATCACGCGGTCGGCCTTGCGGATCGTCGCTTCGCCCAATTCGCTGTCTTTGACGCACGTCAGAAACATCCCCGGTTTAAGCCATTCGGGCTTGACGACCGGCGATGCCGCGTTCGTCGCAGCGACGAGAATGTCCGATCCCGCCGCAGCGCTCTCGGCGCTCTCCACCGCGACGCATTCGATGCCGGTGAGCGCGGCCATCTCGCCCGCGAAGCGTTCGCGGTTTTGCTTCGTTGGGCTGAAAATCTGCACGCGCTTGATCTTTCTAACCGCGCAGATCGCCGGCACGTGCGAGCCGGCCTGCCAGCCGGATCCCAGCATGCCGAGAACCGCGGCATCCTCGCGCGCCATCCGTGCGGCAGCGAGCGCGGCCGTCGCCGCGACCCGCATGCGCTGCATGACGCCGTCGGGAAAAATCGCGAGGGGCTCGCCCGTCGCCGAAGAGAATAACAGCACGAGGCCGACCCACTGGCCGCCCGCGGCGCGCGGCAGCTTGTCCTTGATCAGCGTTCCGCCGCGGCGCTCCCAGTGGATGACGTCCGAGTTCAAGCGCAGCGCGACGACGGGCGGATCGGCCATGCCGCCTTCCATCGATTTGAAAGCGTACACGCCGCCTTCGGCGGGAGACGGCACATACAAATCCGCGCGCGGCCGGTATGTCGCCTTGCCTTCCGCGTGCGCGTGGTAGGCCTTTTCTAAAAGACCCATCGCCGCGTCCATCGAGAGCAGCGCTTCGATTTCGTCGTTGCTTAGTATCAGCATGAGTTTCCCTTTACATCACCGTCCGCTGACGCTATAGCACGACTGATCAGAGGAGGCCAAGATGATCTTTCTCACCAACGACCACATCGCGCAAGTGCTGGACATGCCTTCCTGCATCGAGGCGATGGAAGACGCCTACCGCGAATTGAACGAGCTGCGCGCCGGCTACCGGCCGCGCGTCGACTTCTACGTCCCGCAGGAGCCGCACTACTATCGGTGGGGCACGATGGAAGGCGCGTCGCGCAAGCGCGGCGTCTTCGCGATCCGCATGAAATCCGACATGCTCGCGTGGGAGCGCCAGGGCGAATATCAGGTCGAGGACAAATACTGCATCGAGCGCGGCACCTACTGCGGCCTCATCTTTCTCTTGAGCGTGCGCAACGCCGAGCCGCTCTGCCTGATGAACGACGGCTATCTCCAGCACATGCGCGTCGGGGCGTGCGCCGGATTGGGCGCGAAGTATCTCTCGCGCGAAAACTCGGGCACGCTCGGCATGCTCGGCTCCGGCGGCATGGCGCGGACCTACGCCGAGGCGATCTGCCACGTCCGGCGCATCGAGAAGATCCGCGTTTTCAGCCCGACCAAGGCGAACCGGGAGAACTACGCGCGCGAGATGGAAGCGAAATTGAATATCACGGTCGAAGCGGTGGACCGGCCGGAAAAGGCCGTGCGCGGCTCAGGCATCGTCGCCATGACGACGGATTCGCTGATTCCGGTGATCGAACCCGATTGGCTCGAGCCCGGCATGCATATCACCAACGTGCGCAACAACGAGGCGGGACCGGCGGTGCTCAAGCGCGCCGACGTCATGGCTCGCCTCGGCACCTCGACGCTCGTCCTCGACGAGCAGCTTCCGAACACGATCGGCGGCAGCGACGGCATGTTCGCCTATTTCTACGGCAGCGAAGCAGAAAAGAAAAAAGTGCCGCGCGCGCCGCTGCGCGAGATCGACAACGCGGAGATCGGCACCGTGCCCGACGTGATGGCCGGCCGCTGGGCCGGCCGGACGAGCGACGAGCAGATTACGTTTCTCAATAATCAGGGCACGCAGGGGCTGCAGTTCGCCGCCGTCGGCGGGCTCGCCTACGAGCGCGCCATGGCGCAAGGTCTCGGCCACTCGCTGCCGCGCGAGTGGTTCGTGCAAAATATCCGCGATTGATCCAAGGAGAATGTTATGTCCGATTATCGCATTCTCGACGCCGACGGTCATGTGATGGAGTTGGACGATCAGCTGCGGGAACATATCGGCGCGCCCTACGCGGATCTCGAATGGCACCGCAGCTATTCCTTCTGGCCGGGCCTCACGATGGACGGCTACCTACGCTCGCTCAGAAAGCCCGGCGGCTGGGCGGGCGGCGGCAGCGGGCCGAGCGCGCAAGACTGGCTCGCGTTTCTCGACAAGAACCGCATTGAGCTTACGGTCCTCTATCCGACTCAGGGGTTGACGCACGCGGCGATCCAGGACCGCGACTGGGCAATCACGCTCGCGCGAGCGTACAACGACTGGCTCTATCACCGCTTCATGAAGGTCAGCCCGCGCCTCGTCGGCGTGGCGCTCCTGCCGGTGCAGGACATCGACGAGGCGGTGAAGGAGCTGCGCCGCGCGGTCGAAGAGCTCGGCATGGTCGGTGCGGTTCTGCCCGCCGTCGCGATCGGCGGGAAATTATTCAGCGGCGAAGATTTCTATCCGCTGTGGCGCGAGGCCGAGCGTCTCGACGTCCCCGTCTCGACGCACGGCGGCCTCAGCTTTCCCAACCTCGGCCTCGATATGGCCGCCAATTTCACCGTCGCCCATACGCTGGAGCATCCCTTCGCCCAGATGCGCCAGCTCGTCAGCATGATCTTCGAAGGCGTCTTCGAGCTGTTCCCGAAGCTCCGCTTCGGCTGTCTCGAATGCGGTATCGGATGGGTGCCGTGGATGATGGACCGCATGGACGAGGAGCTGGAGCGCAAAGGCCAGTACTCGCCGCGCTGCAAGAAAAAGCCGAGCGAGTATTTCCGCGGCGGCAATATCTTTTTCGCCGCCGAGGTGGAGGAGACGGCGCTGCCGCTGGCCGCCGAGACGATCAGGTCCGATATTATCCTCTGGGCGTCGGATTATCCGCACGAGCGCGACCAGCGCGACTTCAAGCACGACATTCCGGCGTTGATCGGGCGCAAGGACGTGAGGGACGACCTCAAGCGCCGCATCTTTTTCGACAATACGCTGCGGTTTTATCCGCGGCTCAGGCAGCGGCTGGAGCAGACGCGGCCGCTCGCTGCGGCGGGATAAAAAAGGGGAAGCGGTTGCCCGCTTCCCCTTTAAGTTGCAGGTTTCAAGTTTAAAGTTTCAGTTAATACGAGAACTCATAACTTGAACCTGAAACTAGAAACTTTTTTATCCCTCCCAGAGGGGCTTGATGTTCGTGTCGAGCCATTTCTTGGGATCTTCCATGAAACCTTTGTCGGTAATCGGAATCGGCTTGGTGCCCTTGCCGTAAGCGTGCTCGATCGAAGTCTTCGACTCGAAGCCCTTGCGCGACGCTTCGCGGCCGACCTTGTCGAGCGCCGCCTGCCCCTCGGTCGTGATTAGCCATTCGGCCAGGAGCTTCGCCGCATTGGGGTGCGCCGCCTTGGCGTAGATCGCCCCGTAGCGCGGGAAAATGACGGGCGGCGCCGATTTGATAATCTGCACGGGCGAATGCTTTTCATCTCGCTCTTCCATCGCGTCGTGCAACAACGCCGGCTCGCAGATCGCGTATTCGCCCGAGACCACGAGCCGGAACATCGCGCTCGTGCTCTTGTGCACCGGCACGCCGAGGGCCTTGAGGCCCTTGACGAACCTGGTGAAGCGCGCGTCGTCTTTCCACATCTCTTTCAAGCCCGCGAGCTGCGAGCTGAGCGGGCCGGCGCGCATTGGATCGTCGAGCGCGACGTTGCCCTTGTATTTTGGATTCGCCACGTCTTCCCAACTCTTCGGCAGATCGCCCGGTTTCAGCTTTTTGGTGTTATAGACGAGCGCCTGGATCTGAAGGCTCACGATCGGCATCGTCGGGTCGTGCAGCACGAGGAATTTCTCCTGCACCGTCTCGTAGGGTTGGATCGCGCCCGCGGCCCGGATAACCGGCGGCGCGTTGTCCGAAAGGATGATGTCGACGCTCTCCTTTCCGGCCTGGAACTCGGTCACCGTTCGCTGGACGATCTCGGGATTGCGCCCCTGCCAGTAAGAAGTCTTGATGCCGGGATAGCGTTTGGAAAAGGCGTCGAGAATCGAGACGATGTGCTCGACGTCCCACACCGTGTAGACGACTAGGGCGCCTTCCTGCTTCGCTTTCTCGTAGAGCGCGGCGGCGGCTTTAGGATACGGATCGCCTTGCGCGTTCGCCGCCGGCACCGCGCCGCTCGAAGCTAAGACGGCGACAACGGCTGCGACCGCGGCCGACAAGATGTTTTTCTTCATGTAGAGGCTCCTTTCGTGGATGTTGAGATACTATCGGCAAGCCGTCCCCGCTTTCAAGCCTCAGGAGACTTCCCTTCGAAGCGTATTTATAGACTGAACTTAATCTTAAACACAAACTTCGCGATCGACACCGTCGCGATCAGGATCAGGAGATAGATCACGCCGCCGGCCGCCGCCTCGGCCCACTGGCCGACGCGGAAGTATTCGAAGAGCGTCACGGGGCCGTATTCCATCCCGGGCGCGACGAGCAGCACGGCAACGTCGATATTGCGGATCGCCTCGATGAAAATATAAAAGAGCGCGCCGGCAATCGACGGCTTGAGCAGCGGCAGCGTCACCTTGAAAAAGACGTGCCGCCATTTCGCTCCATGCACCCAAGCGGCCTCGTCCAGCTCGCGGTGGATGTTGACGATCGCGCCCGAAGCGTTCCGGAGCGCGTAGGGAAAATAGGCGATGAAAAGCCCGGCGCCGAGCGCCCAGAGCGTGTTGTATAAAGGCGAGCCGATGACGGCGATGATGAGCCCGAGCGAGAGCACGAGCGGCGGGAACGCGAGCGGGATCGTGCCGATGAACTCGAACACTTTGCTGCCGTAGACCTTGGTGCGGTAGATCGTGAACGCCATGACGATCCCGGAGAACACCGTCACCAACGCGATGATGAGCGAGAGCGCGAGCGAGTTGTAGAGTCCGCTCACGAAGCTCGGGTGGCGCATCACCCGGTGATAGCTCCCGAGGTCGATGTTCGACGGGAACTGCATGAAAGTGTCGTAGTCGTAATACGGGATCAGCGAGGTGACGATCAGCACGACGAAGGGAATGGCGATGCCGATCAGGAAGTAGACGAACACGGCGAGAAACGCCGCGTACTTCCAGCGGCCGATGTCGACGACCTTGACCCGGTAGCCCTTGCCGGTGATCGTCGCGTAGCGCTCGGAGAAGCGGGTGGTCCGCACGTAAAGGAGCAGGGCCGTGATCGAAAGCGCGATCAGCACCGCGCTGTAAGCCGTAGCGAGGCCGGGGTTGTAATCGACCGACATCGAGTCGTAGACCTTCGAGACGAACACGTCGATGCCGCCGGGGCTCCCCTGCAGCACCGGCGTCTCGAACGAGCGCAGCCCGCGGAGAAAATTCAGCACCAGCGCCGAGAGGAACGCCGGTATCGCAAGCGGGAACGTGATGCGCAGCAATGTCCGCATCGGCTTGCTGCCGGCGATATAGGCGCTCTCTTCGAGCGACGGGTCGAAAGAAAGGAACACCGGCAGCAGGAACAGGTAACCCAGCGTCACGCAGGTGAGGCCGAAGACCCAGATCATCGCCGGCATCGAGAATGCGTTAAAGACCGGGTGGTCGATGCCGAACGCTTGCTGCAGCATGTTGTTCAGAATGCCGGACTTCGGCGAGAGCAGGAGTACCCAGGCGATGTTCTTCATCACCGGCGGCATCAGGATCGGGTACAGCGGCATCAGCTCGACCAGCGCCTTGCCCGGCGTGTTGGTGCGGGCGACGATCCAGGCCAGGATCGCGCCGACGAGCGTGCCGAAGAGCGCCGATCCGCCCGCGTAAACGACGGAGTTCTGGAGCATCGGCAGGATCTTCGGATCGTGCAGCACGCGCAGGTAATTGTCGAAGCTGAAGCCGACGGACGAGCCGAGGCGCGCCGTGGTGAAGCTCCGCACGATCACGATGACGACCGGCGTGACGATGAGCGACCCCGCGACCACGCTGGAGAACAGCGGAATCAGCACGCCCTGGCGGTACGCGAGTCTGAGGGAATTCCAGCTAATGGTCCGCTCCTTGAGCGGAAACGGCGGAGTTCGCAATGACGCTGATCGCGTCTTTGTCGACGTAGAGAAAAACCTTGTCGCCCTCGCCTTCGACGCTGATCATGGGGCAGAGCTTGTGCGAGGTGACGACGATCTCGCGCGAGCCGATTTGGACGCGATGGTCGGTGAGGCCGCCGCGGTAATCGCGGCTGGTCATGACGCCCTGCAAAACATTCTCCGACTGCTCGAACGGCCGGCTGCTGAGCTTGACCTCGCCGGTGCGGATGACGAGCTGGCACGCCGCGCCGGCCGCGAGGCCGTTCGGCCGGCGGCAAGCCAGAACGGCGCGATTGAACTCCGGCACGCTGACTTTTATCTCGTCGCCCGCGGCCTGCACGACCTGCCCTTCGACGAGCACCGAGCGGCCGATGAACGAGGCGACGAACTGATGCGCCGGCCAGTTGTAGATTTCGTCCGGCGTCGCGTACTGTAGGATCTTGCCGCGTTCCATGACGATGACGTAATCGGAGATGACGAACGCCTCCTCCTGATCGTGCGTCACATAGATCGCGCTGATGCCGACCTTCTTGATCAGCTTCTTGAGCTCGACGCGCATCTCCTCGCGCAGCTTGGCGTCGAGGTTGCTGAGCGGCTCGTCGAGCAGGATGAGACGCGGCTCCATCGCAAGGCTCCGCGCCAGAGCGACGCGCTGCTGCTGCCCGCCCGATAGTTGCGAGGGATAGCGGTCCTCGAGTTTCGGCAGGCCGACGAGATCGAGCGCGGCGAGCACGCGCCGTCGAACGTCGGCGTCCCGGACCTTTCGCAGCTTCAAGCCGAACGCGACGTTGTTGTACACCGTCATGTGCGGCCAGAGCGCGTAGTTTTGAAAAACGAAACCGATCTCGCGCGAGTACGGCGGCACGAGAATACCTTTCTTGATGTCGGTCTGGACTTTGCCGTCGATCCAGACCGCGCCGTCGTCCGGCACCTCCAGCCCCGCGATGCAGCGCAAGAGAGTCGTCTTGCCGCAGCCCGACGGGCCCAGAATGCTCAAAATGCCGTGGTCGAACTCGAAGCCGATGCCGTCGAGCGCGCGATAATCCGCGAAGGTCTTGTAAAGACCTTCGACCTTCACAATGGACATAGATATCGTTTACTTTCGGCGTCTGTAACTTGCAAGACTAATAAGTTTCACTGGAGAGCTGAGGCGGATCGACGAATGTTGTGTTACACGGACGCGCAGCGCGGGCCGAATTTACCTTGAGCTTTCCTGCCGCATCAATAGATCGTAACCCTTAATGGTATAGATCATGGACGTGGGTCTTCGCAAGGGCCATTGGATTTTCCTAAGCCCAGGCGACGCTGTTTCGAGGGTCGGCTGCTCGGCTCGCGCCGTAATTCTCTACGGCAGCGTGACGGTCACGCGAACGACGCCGAACCGCTTCTTGAAACCGTCGTCGACGGTGTAGACGAACGCGTCGTTGACCGTCGGGCCGGTGAGGCCGGCGGAGGCGATGTCGTAGGTCACCGTCGAGCCCGACAGGCTCAGCGGGACGCCGCGCGCCGACTCCGAATGGACGAGATTGAACGTGAACGTCGTGCCCGGATCCGGATCGGTCGCGAGCGTCGCGAGGTCGAACATGGGCGGCGCCGGGGAGGGACTGACGGCGGAAAAACTGCCGTCGTTCGCGACCGGCGGATGATCGCCGGGGGATAGTTGATTGATCGCCTTT
>Ga0075434_100005346_pt1 | contig 11683 bp, 14 predicted proteins | sample RhiMethybrSRZTD3_FD_75298 | JGI IMG/M metagenome (GOLD analysis project Ga0075434, IMG submission 75298) | Populus rhizosphere microbial communities from Tennessee, USA - Rhizosphere MetaG P. TD hybrid SRZTD3 | ecosystem: Host-associated > Plants > Roots > Rhizosphere > Soil | place: USA... | reverse complement strand
TGAGAACTGAGAACTGAGAACTGAGAACTGAGAACTGAGAACTCACAACTGAAACCTCAAACTGCAAAATTGAAGTGTAGATGCCCACTTGAAAACTCAGAACTCGCCGCTGTGGCAACCCGGAGCTCTCAGTTCGGAATTGAATTTCCGAGTTTGAGTTCCAAGTTCCAAGTTCTCAGTTCTTAAGTTCTCAGTTCTTAAGTTCTCAGTTCTCAGTTCTCAGTTCTAATTTGCCATGGGAACGCTGTCATCGGAGCTGGCCGCCCACGCCGAACGCCTTGCGGCGCGCCCGCGCATTTATGCCGACGCCAACGTACCCGCCGGCATCGTGGCGCATATGCGCACGCGGCTGCACTGGGATGTGCTGTTCGTCCTGGAGGAGCACGATCTGCGCCGCGCGCCCGACGTGAAGCACTATCAGCTCGCGCAGCAGCTGCGCCGCACGCTCGTGACGCTCGATCGCGACTACCTCGACGATCGACGCTTCCCGCCGCACGAGAGCGGCGGCGTGCTCGTCATCCAGGCGCCGGACGAACGACAGCTCTCGTCGCTGCTGGATCGCGTCGACCGTGCGCTGTTCCACAACGACGGGGTCGACGAAGTCGTCGCGCTGCCGCTCGTCGGCCGCAAACTGCAGGTCAACACCGATTGGGGCCGCACGGACGAATGATGTTCGGCGTGGAGCTTCACGACGCGCGCGCCGTCGCCGTCGCGGTGAACGGCGGCGGAGAGGTACTCGCGCGGTCGATCGCCGAAGCCTCCGCCGATGTCGCCGGCGCCGCCCGGACGGCGCTGCAAAAGGTTCGTCAGTCGGCGGCTGATTCGCGTGACGTGACGCTCGGCGTCGCGTGCATCGCGCCGGAATCGTCGGCGTTCGCCGCGGCGATTGACGCGCTCGCGCGCGAGTACGGCGGCGCACCGGAACACGCGGCGCCGACCTCGTCGGGCGTCGCCGCCGTGGTCGCCGAGGCGTGGGTGGGTGCTGCGAAAGGCGTCGGCGATGTCGTCTACTTCGCCGTCGACGATCACACGAGCGCCGGCATCCTGCGGGCGGGCGTGCCGGTGACCGGCTCACGCGGTCGCGCAGGGTCGGTCGCGTGGCTTGCGCTGAACCCGGTCGAGCGCGAGGACTATCGGCGCGTCGGCTGCCTCGAGGCGGAGGTCTCGGCTGCGGGAATCGTGCGACGCTTCATCTGGCGGATCAAATCGGGCGACGCGTCGCGCATTCAGGACGAGGTCGCGAACGATCTCGCGAAGGTCACCGTCTCTCACATTCTCGCGGCTGCGCGCGAACACGACGGCGTCGCGATCTCGGTGGTGCGCGACACCGCGAAGTATCTCGGGATGGCCGCCGCGAATCTCGTTGCGGTGATCGATCCAGAGATGCTCGTCCTCGGAGGCATCATCGCCGGCGAAGACGCTCTGCTGCTCGATCTCGTACGCGCTGAAATCTCCCGCCGCCTTCCGCGAATGATGTTCGATGCGCTCACCATCGCGCCGGCCGCGCTCGGAGCGGAAGCGGCGGCGATCGGCGCCGCGCGACTTGCCGGCGCGGCGGCGCGATGATCGTCCTCTCGGGCGCCTCGCTGGTGCTGCCTGACCGGATTCTGTCTCCGGGCACGCTCGTGATCGAGGAAGGCCGCATCGCCGAGATCCGCCACGACGTTCCCTCCGCCGGCCAGCAGTCCCACTTCGCCTTCCACGGCCACTACATCGTCCCCGGGTTCATCGACGTCCACGTCCACGGTGTGGACGGCGTCGATTCGCTCGACGCGGGCGAGGCGATCGCGACGATTGCCGCACAGCTGCCGCGCTACGGCGTGACGGCGTTCTGTCCGACGACGGTCGCGTGCGATCCGAGTGCGTTACGAGGGGTGCTGGATCAGGTGCGGCGCGCGCGCGAGCTGCAGCCGGCGCACAGCGCGCGCGTGCTGCCCGCGCATCTCGAAAGCAATTTCATCAACCCTGATTTTCGCGGCGCGCAGCCGCAGGCGTGCCTGCGGCGGCCCACCGAGGAAGTTCGTGAGGACGGCGCGTTCACGGCCGTCGACATCCTTCGCGAGATCGAGCGCGCGGCGCCCGACGTCGGCATCGTGACCGTGGCTCCGGAGATCGACGGGGGACTCGAACTGATCCGCTGGCTCGTGGCGCGCGGACACCGCGTGTCGGTCGGGCATTCGGGCGCGACGTTCGAGCAGGGACTCGATGCCGTCGGCGCCGGCGCGCGTCATGCGACGCACCTGTTCAACCGCATGCCGCCGCTCGCGCATCGCGCGCCGGGACTGGCCGGCGCCGTCCTTCACAGCGAGGACATCGCGGCGGAGATCATCTGCGACGGGTTTCACGTGCATCCGGCTGTCGTCCGTACCGCGATCGCGGCGAAAGGTCCGTCGCGTGTGTTTGCGATCACCGACGGCACGGCCGCGGCTGGACTCCCGGTGGGCGGCCAGGCGCGCCTGGGCGGCCGCACGATCACCGCCGCACGCTCGGCGGCGCTCCTCGAGGACGGCACCATCGCCGGCAGCACGTTGACGATGGATCGGGCGTTGTTCACGCTCGTCGGCAAGGTCGGCCTGTCGCTGATCGACGCCGCCACGCTCTGCTCGACCACGCCGGCGCGCGAACTCGGACTCGTCGGTCACGGCCTCCTGGCGCCTGAGGCGGTTGCCGATCTCGTGGTACTGGACAGCACGTTCGACGTGGTCCAGACTTACGTGGCCGGTCAGCTCGTGTACGCGCGAAACACGCCGGCCGCGGGCTCCGTCTAAGAGCGTGTTGCACAATTCGGAATGAGGGATTGGAATTTGGAATTGCGGAACGAATTCCAAATTCAGAATTCCAAATTCCGAATTGTGCGAACCACTTTAAGCCTCCGGAGGTGTCTGACATGGTGCCTTTCCGCCCCGCACCGGCGTCCGTGCTTGTTCAGGCGGTGTTCGTGCTCGCGTTCGCGAGCGGCGGATGCATCGACCTCGTCGGCTCCGATCTGAACCGATACGTCGAACGCGAAGAAAAGCACTTCTCGACGTCCGGAACGCCGGACGTCACGTTGGCCACGTTCGACGGATCGATCGAAGTGCGGGCCTGGGATAAGCCCGAAGTCCAGATCGTCATCGAGAAGCGTGCCGCGTCGAAGGATGCCGCGGCGACGATTCAGGTGCGAGCCGACCAGAGCGGCGATCGCGTCACCGTCGAAGCGACGGTTCCGAAGAGCAACGGCTTCGGATTCCACTTCGGCACGTCACGCGCGGCGAAACTCATCGTGATGACGCCGGCGAATGCGAACGTCGCGGCTCGAAGCGGCGACGGCGCCATCGACATCGAGCGGATTGCCGGCCGCTTCGATTTGAAGTCGGGCGACGGCAGCATCCACGCGCGCGACGTTCACGGCGACGTGAAGGCGCAGACCGGCGACGGATCGATCAAGGTCGAGGGCGTCGACGGCGCGCTCGACGTCGATACCGGCGACGGCAGCGTCGTGGCGAGCGGCACGATGACGAGCGTGCGCGTCCACTCGGGCGACGGCACCATCACAATCCGGGCCGACGCCGGCAGCGCCGCGAAGAGCGACTGGGACATCACGACGGGCGACGGCAGCATCACCGTCGAACTGCCCGACGGATTCAACGGCGAGCTCGATGCGCATACGGGAGACGGCCGCATTCACGTCGACAACGTGACGTTGTCGAATGTCACGGGTCCGATCGACAAGAACACGGTGAAGGGAACGCTCGGCACGGGCGGCCGATCCGTGCGCGTGCGGACCGGCGACGGATCGATCACGCTTACTTCACGAGGCGGCCGCCAGTCATGAAGCGCCGGTAGTTCGAGAACTTCTGCGTGATGCGCAGGCGCGGCACGCCGGCGCCGCGGATCACCTGAAACGTTTCGATCGATTCCGGCAGGATGACGGTCTCATCGGGATCGTGAAAAACGACGCGCCGGTAGCGTGTGGACGAATCGGCGCGTTCGATGACCCACCACGGCGAGCCGCCCATCCGGTTGCGCTCGGGCGGCAGCATGTAATCGAACTGACCCATCAACTGCTCGTCGACGCGCAGCACATCGTGCGTGGCGCCGTCGATCCAGACGCGTCCCTTCGTGCGGCCCGGCAGATCGAACGACACGCAGTCGCCTTGCCAGGTGATTTCCGGCTTGCCTGGCGCGCGCGATCGGTAGTCGAGGACGAAGGTGCCCGGCTCGCGGCGGCGCCCTTCGTTCAGTGAAAACAGGTACTCGCCGCGTTTGGACGGGAGCAGAAACGCGAGCGGCTCGGGCGAGATCGATTTCGGATCGAGGCAGCCGGGTTCCGCGCCCGGCTTCGGCGTGCGGCCGTTGATCTTCATGAGCTGCCGCACGACGTTTGCGATCGGCGCCTCGTCGCCGTCCGCAGCCGCCGGCCATTCCACGCGCAGCTCGTATTCGAGGACGCGGCCGAAGCTGTCGGGCGAGAAGCTGCTGCTCAGCGCCTGCAGCGTCACCGTTTCGAGGCACACGATGCTCTCGGCGCGGCGGTAGTAGTCCTCGACGCGAGAGGCGATCCGCGCGAGCAGATCCTCGAGCGCGGGCGCCGCTGCGGACACGGCGCTCGCGCCGATCCACACCGCGATCGCAATCGGCGCGAGCCTAGGCTTGCACGTACCGCTCATCCGCATACACCGTCGGATCGTCGATGCCCGCTTCGAGAAACGCGTCGTGCCGCTCGCGGCACTTGCTGCACACCCCGCAGTGCACGGCGGAGTTGCTTCCGGAGCGCTGCGGGTTCATACACGACAGCGTGAGCCCGAAGGGAACGCCGAGCGCGGCGCCGCGGCGAACGACGTCAGCCTTGCTCGCCTCCGCATACGGCGCATCGATCTGTAATGTGTGCGCGAGCCCGAGCGACAGTGCCGATGCCATCGCCGATCGGAACTCGCGTGTCGCGTCGGGAAACGGATTGTGGCCGAGCGTGCCGAGGACGAGGCGATCGATGCTCGCGGCGGCGCAGTACACACCAGCCTTTCCGAGCAGGATGACGTTTCTTCCCGGCAGATAGACGTCCTCGTCCGGCGTGTGATACGCCGGCGGCTTGCCTTCGACGGCCCAGTGCGTCGCGTCGTACACGTCGCGCATGTCGACGGTCAGCGAGACGAGCGGACGGACGCGGCCGCGGAGCGGCGGCGCGGCGAGGAGCGCGGCGGTCATCGCGCGTTCGGCGTCCTCCCAGGCCAGGCCGACGCTGACGTAGATCGGCTGGATCTCGCCGCGCGCGGCTTCTTCCGCGGCGAGCACCGCACTGTCGAGTCCGCCGGACAGGAGCACTGCGGAAATCATCGCGGCCCAATATAATCGGGGTTCATTGTATGTATTCCGTGACGAAACGCATCGATTTCTGCTACGGCCACCGCTTGCTCGACTATGACGGCATCTGCAAGCATCCACACGGCCACAACGCGCTCGCCGAAATCGAGGTCCGCACCGGGACGCTCGACAATCGCAACATGGTGTGCGACTTCAGCGATATCAAGCGCCTGGTGAAGGGCTGGATCGATCGCGAGCTCGATCACAAGATGCTGCTGCGCCACGACGATCCGCTCGTGAAGCCGCTCGAGCAACTGGGCGAGCCGATGTATCTGCTCGACAGCAATCCAACGGTCGAGCGAATTGCAAAATTGATCTTCGACAAGGCGCAGGAGCAGGGGTTGCCGGTCGTTCGCGTAACGGTGTGGGAGACGCCGACATCCTTTGCCGAGTATCGCGGATGATATCGACCGTCAACTGTCGACTGTTAACTGTCGGCTGTCGACTGTTGACGATCGACTGCCCCTGACCTTCGTGTGTATCGCCTGATCGTGTTCGATCTCGACGGGACGCTGGTTGATTCGCGCCGGGACATCGCCGATGCGGCCAACGCGCTGCTGCAGGCCTCCGGCCTGGAGCCGCTCCCGGAGGAAACAATCGGCCGCATGGTCGGCGATGGTGCCGCGACGCTCGTGAAGCGCTCGTTCGCCGCTGCCGGCCGCGACGCTCCTCCCGACGCGCTCGAGCGCTTTCTGGCAATCTACGACCGCCACCTGCTTGCGCACACCAAGCCGTATCCGGGCGCGGAAAACGTGCTCAGGACGCTGTCGTCCCGGGCGCATGTGGCGGTGCTCACCAACAAGCCGACGAAAGCGACGCACCGCCTCCTGAGCGGCCTGCAGCTCGCGCCGTTCTTTCCGCGTGCGGCCGTGGTCGGCGGCGACGGGCCGTATCCACGCAAGCCCGATCCAGCCGGACTGCAGCATTTGATGACGGCCGCAGGCGTCGAGCCCGACCAAACGCTCCTGGTTGGCGATTCGATCATCGACCTGCGCACGGCGCGGCACGCATCGGCGCACATCTGCATTGCGCGTTATGGATTTGGGTATGACGGATTTCCGCTCGACGCGATCACCGAGCGCGACTGCGTGATTGACGAACTGACGGAGCTGCTACGATTGTAGGAAACGAGTACGGGGCTTGATGCTGCTGTCGGGCTTCTATGCAGCCGCAGATCCGACTGGACTAAATGCCTGAAACAATCACGCTGGCATCACCATTGCTGAGATACGCGGGTCCTCATCAACCTGTTATACACGCGAGCGCCAGAAGGTACATAGAATACCGGACTTATGCCGCCATCATTGGAGGGCCACGCGCGACCGTCGGGCCTCGTTGACGTTCTCGACCGGGTGCTCGACAAGGGACTCGTGGTCGCCGGCGACATCAAGGTGTCGCTCGCTGAAGTCGAACTTCTGACGATCCGAATCCGCCTGCTGATCTGCTCCATCGACAAGGCGCAGGAAATCGGTCTCGACTGGTGGAAGTTCGATCATCATTTGTCACCGGGCAAGCAGGTGTTGTCCGCCGAGAACGAGGAATTGCGGAAACAGGTGCGCGCGCTGGAACGCCAGCTGGCGTCGCTGACACGTCACCGCCGCGTGCCGGGCGCCTTGAGGTAAGCGCGCCGGCCGCCCGAAGATCGTAACGACCGAAGGAGTGTCCGATGCCCGTTGAACGTGCAGGAGGCGCGACAAGCCTAATCGACGTCCTCGACCGAGTACTCGACAAGGGAATCGTCATCGATGCATGGGTCCGCGTTTCACTGGTCGGCATCGACCTGATCACGGTCGAAGCTCGCGTCGTTGTCGCATCGATCGATACGTATCTGAAGTACTCGGAAGCGGTCGGCAGCGTGGCTCCGGCGTCGAAGCCCGCGGTCGAGGGCAAGGGGTATGAGGAAGTCATTGCTGAAAACGCCGCCCTCAGAGCTCGGCTCGCGAGTGGCTCCGCCTCGGGCCGCACTCGCGGCGGTCGCCGAGGCGCAAAAGTCCGCGGCTAGGCGCAACGGATCGCCGTATACGGGTGTGCCAGGCATGCGCGTCGCCGTGGACGAGCCGATCGCCGGTGAGTTGCCGCTGCTTGCGGCGCGCGTGCGTCTGCTCGAAGGGTTCGTCAGCCGATCGGAGATCGCCGATGCGGCGCAGCACGCTCTCGCGTGGCTTGGCAGATCGCTGGGCGTTGCCGAGTCGCTTTGCCTGGTACGACCCAAGGGCGAAGCGTCGCTCTTCACCGTGGCCACCTACGGGATTTCCGGACCGACGTTGTCCTCCTTCTCCTTGTCGCTCGATGACTGGAACAACCCGCTCGTCGCTGCGCTGACCAGCAACAGACAGACGTTCTTCCCGGAGGCGCGCTCCGCCGCCGATCGCAAGCGCCGCCCCTCGACGCCGCTCGAGGATCACGCGTTTCACGTCGTGCCGCTCGGCGCAAATCTGATCAAGGACGATCCCTTCGGCCTGCTGCTCGTGGGCGGCGACGCGCCGCTGCCGCTCGAGCTGCCGTGGTTCGTCAGCATCTTCAGCCAGAAGCTCGATCAGCTGCTTCGATACGCTGCGCTGTCCGAAGGGGACCGCAAGCAGGGACGCGAGCGCTCGCTCCTCTACAGCATCATCAACGCCGTCACCGATCCGATTCTGCTCACCGACACCGAGGGACGGCTGCTCATCGCGAACACGCGCGCGTTGACGCTGTTCACGGCGACCGAAGAAGAGAGCGAAGGACGCCGCAGCGCGGTGCGCATGAACAACATGCTGCTGTCGTCCGCGTTGTCGAGCAAGGCAATCGAGGAAGCGGGCGCCACACGCCGCGAGCTGCTGCTCGTCAACCCGCTCGACGGATCGGATCTCGTCTTCGAGCTGCTCAGCACGGTCACCGACGATCCGCGTCACGGCAGCGGCGTGGTGTCGATTCTGCGGAACGTCACCGATCTGCGGCGCGCGAGCGAGGAGATCGAAGAGAACTATCGCAAGATGCGCGTCGCCGAAGCGCAGGCGCGCGCCGAGAGCGATCGGTTGAATCTCATCATCGACTCGGTCGCCGACCCGATCGTCGTCACCGATGCCGCGGGGGCGACCTCGCTGATGAACGCACCGGCCGAACGGCTGTTCACGCTGCCACACGTCGCGAGCTCACTCGAGCAGCGCTGGGTGCAGGCGAACGACGCGCACTTCTCGTCGTTCATCGCCGGCATGCTCGTCAGCGCCGACCAGCGGCGCGTCGGCGAAATCGGCCTGTTCGATCCGCGCACGGGCGAGCCGATGCCCGTCGAGGCGATCGCGGGAAAGATTCTGTCGGATCACGGCGAGCTGACCGCCGTGGTCACGATCCTGCACGATCGCCGCGAGGCGCTCGAGAAGGCGCGCCTCTACGAGCAGCTGAAACACGGCGCCGACGAGCTCGAACGCCGCATCCAGGCGGCGACCGCGGACATCGCGCAGCAGAACGAGCTGCTTCGGCGCCAGGCGATCGAGCTCGAGCAGGCGTCGGCGTTGAAATCGCAGTTCCTCGCCAACATGTCGCACGAGTTCCGGACGCCGCTCAACGCGATGCTCGGCTATACGTCGATGCTGCTGCAGGGCGTGGCGGGCGATCTCGAGCCCGGCGTGAAGCGGCAGCTCGGCCGGATTGAATCGAACGGCCGTCACCTGCTGACGATAATCAACGAGATTCTCGACATCTCGCGCATCGAAGCGGGCCGCATGCCGCTTCAGGTGTCGAAGTTCAAGATCCCCGAGCTCGTCAACGAAGTGAAGGCGGAGCTCGAGCCGATCATCATTCGATCGAAGCTGACGTTGGACATCGACCTGCAGCGCGATCTTCCGGTGCTCACGAGCGATCGCCAGAAGGTGAAGCAGATTCTCCTGAACCTGCTGAGTAACGCGCTCAAGTTCACGCATCACGGCAGCGTCACCGTGGCCGCCCGGATCGCCGCCCGGGATCACACAGCGATGCTGTCGGTCACCGACACCGGCATCGGCATCGCGACAGCCGATCAGGACAAGATCTTCGAAGATTTTCGACAGCTCGATAGCGCTCCGACACGCGCCTATGGCGGCACCGGCCTCGGCCTGTCCATCTGCCGCCGTCTCGCCCAGATGCTCGACGGCCGAATCACCGTGCATAGTCAGGTCGGCAAAGGCTCGACGTTTACCCTCACATTGCCTATCAAGGGGCGCAGATGACCACGAAGCCGAATTCCTCAGCCGACAACACGCAAGACCGTCCGCGCGTCCTGATCGTCGACGACTATCCGGATGCGCGCGAGATGTACGCGGAGTATCTGGACTTTTCGGGCTTCGACGTCGTGGAAGCCGAAAACGGGATGGAAGCGCTGCAGCGCGCACTCGAGACGGAACCCGATATCATCCTCATGGACCTGTCGCTCCCGGTGATGGACGGCTGGGAGGCGACGCGCCGGCTGAAAGCGGACAAGAGGACGGCGTCCATCCCGGTCGTTGCGCTCACCGGGCACGCGCTGGCCGGCATCTCCGAGGGTGCGAAGAAAGCTGGTTGCGATGCGTTCGTCACCAAACCGTGCCTTCCCGAGGATCTCGTGAAGGAGATTCGGAAGGTGCTCGAGTCCCAGGGTTGGCCGAAGAAACCGCGCAGGAGCGGCAAATATGCGAAAACCATCGGGTAGTTCGCAGAAGTCGGAGCGCACGCGCGGATTTCCCGCCGCGGCGATGAAAACGTCTGCGCGGAAGGGATCGGCGGCCGCTCACGCGAAAGCGAGCCGGAACGGGGCCGGACGCAACTCCGCGCGGGCCGCGACGCGCGAAGCCAAGGCGGGCGCGGGACGCGCGAGCGAACGCGTCGTCCAGCGCGGCAAGTCGACGACCACCGACGCGTCGGCCGCGCGCGCGAAGTACGTGTACTGCATCATCGAGGCGGTCGAGCCGTTGCGGTTCGGGCCCATCGGCATCGGCGCGGATCCGTCGGAGGTGTACTCGGTCCACTACAAGAACCTCGCCGCGGTCGTATCCGACGCGCCGCTCGAAGTGCTCGACGCGACGCGCGAGAACGTTCTCGCGCACGAGCGCGTCAACGAGACCGTGATGCGCGAGCACACCGTCATCCCGATGTCGTTCGGGACCATCTTCAAGACCCGCGAGGACATCGTCGAGCTGCTGCGATCGGCCGCCGAGGCGTTCGGCGACGTGCTGAACAAGATGCTGAACAAGCTCGAGTTCGGCCTGAAGGTCTTGTGGGATCGCGACCAGGCGATTCGCGAGGTCGAAGAGGAAGACGAAGATATCAGCCGTCTGAAGAAGGAGATTTCCGGTCAGAAAGGGCCGACCTATTTCGCGCGCATGCAGTACGGGCGCCTGATCGACGCGGCGCTCCAGGCGCGCTCCGAGCGCTACGTCGCCGACATCCTCGAGCAGCTGCGCGAAGTGTCGGTGGCGTCGCGGATCAACAAGCCGATCGGCGACAAGATGATCATGAACGCCGCGTTCCTTATCTCACGCGATCAGGAAGGTGCGTTCGACTCGAAAGTCAAACAGATCGCCGGGCGGCTCGACAAGCTCACGTTCAAGTACACGGGCCCGTGGCCCCCGTACAACTTCGTCAACATCCGGCTGAAGCTCGAGCGTGCGTAGGTGTTCATTCTCGACACGCTGCTGATCGGTTCGCTGCGGTTCGTCCTCGACAAGGTCGCCGCCGCCGTCGATGCCGAGATGCAGGACGACACGTCACTGCGCGAACAACTGCTCGAGGCGCAGATGCGGCTGGAGCTCGGCGAGATCTCCGACGAGGAATTCGGCGACATCGAGCGCGATCTCCTCGCGCGGATCCGCGAAATCAAAGGACAGCAGCCCGGCGGCATCTCGATGTCGCCGCGCGACAAGATCACGGGCGTCGACATCGAACGCTTCGATCAGTGACGACGCCGTAACTAATCCCTAATCCCTAATCCCTAATCCCTGATCTCTAATCCCTAATCCCTGACCCCTGATCAACTACTACGGCGGAAAGGGCGGAGTGGGCAAGACGACGTGCGCGGCCGCACGCGCGATTGCCGAAGCCCGGAACGGCCGCCGCGCGCTCATCGTCTCGACCGATCCCGCGCACTCGCTCTCGGATGCGCTCGCCGTCAACGTGACCTCGCGGCCGACGCGCGTCGCGACCGGCGGCCGCGGAGCGCTCGACGCGGTGGAACTCGACGCGGTGCGCGCGTTCGATCGATGGCTCACCGAGCACCGGACCGCGCTTGGTCAGATCCTCGAGCACGGCACGTGGCTCGATCAGGACGACGTGGACGCGCTGCTCGAATTGTCGCTGCCAGGCGTCGACGAGCTGGCCGCGATGCTCGAGATCGCGAGGCTCACACGGTCGGCTG
>Ga0075434_100005345_pt1 | contig 11683 bp, 11 predicted proteins | sample RhiMethybrSRZTD3_FD_75298 | JGI IMG/M metagenome (GOLD analysis project Ga0075434, IMG submission 75298) | Populus rhizosphere microbial communities from Tennessee, USA - Rhizosphere MetaG P. TD hybrid SRZTD3 | ecosystem: Host-associated > Plants > Roots > Rhizosphere > Soil | place: USA... | reverse complement strand
CCTCGCTGCCGCTGCGCGTACGGCTCACGCTGTGGTACTCGCTCGCGCTGCTCGTCGTGCTGGGGATCTTTGCCGCGCTCGTCGTCTGGCAGCAGGGGCGCATCGGCATGCGCCGCATCGATCGCGAGCTCGAGACGATGGCCGCGACGCTCGACAACGTGCTGCGCGACGAGCTCGCCGAGACCGGCGACCGGAACGCGGCGGCTGTCGAAGCGATCCGCACGATCGCGCCGCGCGACGATGCGATGGCGATTCTCGACGAGAGGGGCGCCGTGCTGGCCGGCGAGTGGCACGGGCTGCGGCTCGATCCGGCGATGTCGGAGCGGAGCGAAGCCGCGACGTGGACGGCGCCCGGCGCCCCCGGCGGCTGGCGCGTGCACGTCGTGCCGGCCGCCACGACTCGTGGCGCGTTTCAGCTGCTCGTCGCCTCGCCGCTGAGCGACGTGCTGCGCGAGCGGCGCGAGGCCATCGAGGCGATGCTGATTGGGATTCCGATCACGCTCCTGCTCGCCGCCGCCGGCGGCTTATGGCTCGCGTCGGTCGGCCTTCAGCCGATCACCGGCATGGCGAAACGCGCGGAAGCGCTCGCGCCCGGCGGCATGGAAGATCTCGGACAGTCCGATCGCCGCGACGAGCTCGGGCAGCTCGCGCGTGCGTTCAACGGGCTCGTCGCGCGGCTGCGTCAGGCGCTGCGGACGCAGCGCCAGTTCATGGCCGACGCGTCGCACGAGCTGCGCACGCCGGTCTCCGTCATCCAATCGACCGCCGACGTGATCCTCGCGCGCGACCGCCGCGAGGAAACCGATTACCGCGACGCGCTGGCGGCGGTGGGGGCCGAAGCGCGCCGTCTCGGCCGGCTGGTCGACGACATGCTCGTCCTCGCGCGCGCCGATGCCGGCGGCTATCCGCTCCGCCGCGAGCACGTGTACCTGAACGAGCTGGCGGCCGACTGCCGGCGCACGGTCGACGTGCTCGCGCGCGAGCGCGGCGTCAGCGTCCGCGCGTCGGCGCCGGGCGACGTCCCGTTCGTCGGCGACGAGAGCCTGCTGCGCCGCATGATGCTGAACCTGCTGCAGAACGCCGTCGCCTACACGCGTCCGGGATCCGAGGTCGTCGTCGACGTGGCGCCGAACGGCACGCAGGCATTCATCCGCGTGACCGATCACGGAGAGGGGATCGCCGACGCCGACAGGTCACGCATCTTCGATCGGTTCGTGCAGCTCGACACGGCGCGGCGCAGCGCGGGCGTCGGTCTGGGACTGCCGATCGCGCGCTGGATCGCGGAGGCGCACGGCGGCTCGCTGGAATTGGCGGAGAGTGGAAGCGGCGGCAGCATCTTCTGCGTCATGCTGCCGATCGGCGACGCGACTCGGGGCTAGAGGCTACGATTCAGCTTTTTTCTTCTTCACTGCACGCTTCCGAGTAGGCGCTTTGTGAGGCGCCGGCTCGTTGGTCGCCTGCAGCACGACGAGACGCGTCGCGAACGTGCGCCGTCCGTGCTCGTCGAAGTCGATCACCGTGTGGTGCTCGTTCACCTCGACGAGCGTGCCGGCGCCGTACGTGGGCTGGGTGACGCGGTCGCCTTTCGACCAGTTCTTCATCGCGTTACCAGCGCGGCTCCCGGCGTCCGCCGCCGCCGCCGCGGTTGCCGCCGTAGCCGCCGCCGCCGCCGAAGCCGCCCTCGGGCTTGGGACGCGCCTCGTTCACCGTCAGCGCGCGGCCGCCCATCTGATACTGGTTCAGCTCGTTGGCCGCCTTCTGCGCTTCCTCGTCGGTGGCCATCTCCACGAACGCGAAGCCGCGCGCGCGGCCCGTCGCGGCGTCGCGCATCACGCGCACCGATTCGACCGTGCCCGCGCGGCTGAACAGCTCCTGGAGCTCCGCTTCACCGGTCGTGTAGGGAAGATTTCCGACGTAGAGCCTTCGACCCATCGTTCCACTCCTCGTTCCGCACCAGGGCGCTGCCGCGCGTGCTAGTTGCCGGTCACCGAACAAGGTGGCTGCTGCACGTCGGCTGCACAATCACAGAAAGGGAGCGAGTCAGGCTTGAAGGCTCGTCTTCTCTCGGCGCGGGCGAAGCAGGCGGGGCTGACCACCAAGGGCGCGTAGTCTATCAACGGGTGCCGACCGGAAGCAAGCCCGCTTCCACCTATAATTCGGTGGATGGCAGTCGCACTCGGCCGCATGTCCGTCGTGCTCGGCAGCGAGCGCCTGCTGGCCTCGGGGCGCCTCGACGGCCGGCGGGTCGGCGTCGTCTGCAATCCCGCGTCGGTCGACCACGAGCTGCAGCACGTTGCCGACCGCATCGCCGCGCACTCGAAGGCGCGGCTCTCGGCCATTTTCGGCCCGCAGCACGGCTTCAGGTCGGACGTCCAGGACAACATGATCGAGACGCGGCACGCGCACGACGAGGTGCGGCGCGTCCCCGTCTATTCGCTCTACAGCGAGGTCCGCGAGCCGACCGACGAGATGCTGCGCGATCTCGACGTCCTCGTCGTCGACCTGCAGGACGTCGGCGTGCGGATCTACACCTATATCTATACGCTCGCCAACTGCCTCAAGGCCGCCAGGCGCGCGGGCCTGCCCGTCGTCGTCTGCGATCGGCCGAACCCGATCGGCGGCGCCGCCGTCGAGGGGATGGTCCTCGTCCCGGGGTTCGAATCGTTCGTCGGCATGTACCCGATCCCGATGCGGCACGGCATGACGATCGGCGAAATCGCGCGCCTGTTCAACGAGCACTTCGGCATCGGCGCCGATCTCGAGGTGATCGCGATGGAAGGCTGGCGCCGCGAGATGTACTGGGACGACACCGGCCGGACCTGGATCATCTCGTCGCCCAACATCCCGACGTTCGACACGACGACGGTGTATCCGGGCGGCGTGCTGTTCGAGGGGACGAACGTGTCGGAGGGACGCGGCACGACGCGGCCGTTCGAGCTGCTCGGCGCGCCGTGGATCGTCGCCGAGCGGTTCGCCGAGGGCATGAACGCGCGCGGCCTGCCGGGCGTGTACTTCCGGCCGGCGCTCTTCGAGCCGACGTTTCACAAGCACGCGAAGATCGGATGCGCCGGCTGCCAGGTGCACGTGACCGATCGGCGGACGTTCCGCGCGGTCGAGAGCGGCGTCGCGCTGATCGAGGCGTTCCGCGCGGCGGCGCCCGACGAGTTCGCGTGGAAGCCGCCGCCGTACGAGTACGAGTACGACAAGATGCCGATCGACTGCCTCGCCGGATCGTCCGAGCTGCGCGAGCAGATCGAGAGCCGCGTCCCCGCGCGCGAGATCGCGCGGTCATGGGAACCGGCCGTCGCTCGCTTCATGCAGATCCGCGAGCGGTTCCTGCTGTACTGACGCCAGTAAATTAAGTGCGCTTTTTCGCGTTGCCGCGCGCGGCGGTAATCTGCTCCGCGTGCCGGTGCGCGTGCGGACCGTAGATCTCGAGCCACCGCTCCGGCGTGTAGCTGCCCTTGTGCTCGGTGTGAGATCCCGGCCGTTGCCAGTCGGCGTCGGTCATGCACTTCAGGATCTCGGCCGTCGACATGCGCGCGGCCTTGAACGCCTCGAGCGACGCCGCCATCGGGCGATCGTAGAACAGCCGCTTCGCGAACGCCTCCTGGTCGTAGCCCTGAATCGGCGGGTTGTCCACCGCGAGGAGCAGCCGGAGCCGGATGGCCGCCGTCATCTCGCTGTCGCCGAGGTGGTGCACGATCTCGCGCGCGCTCCACTTGCCCGGCGCCGGCCTCGTGTTCAGCTGCTCGTCGTCGATCCCGACGAGCGCCTCCGACACCACGCGGTAGCCGTCCATGTACTGCTCGATCAGCTTCAGTCGTTCCTCTCGTGTCATCGTGTCACCCGCGTGTCTTGGCGATCCCCGGCGCCGCCGCCTCCTGTTCGGTCGCCGGCTCGAGGTGGTGCGCGATCAGGTGGCTGCGCAGGTACTCGAACGCGTCGGAGGGCGAGTCGGCGTAGCGCAGCAGGTCGATGTCGTGGTCCGCGATCGCGCCCCACTCGGCCATCGGCTTCAGCGTGAGCACCTGGTCCCAGTACTCGCGCCCGTAGAGCACGACGCCTATCTGCTTCGACAGCTTGTCGGTCTGCACGAGCGTGAGGATCTCGAACAGCTCGTCGAGCGTGCCGAAGCCGCCCGGAAAGATCACCAGCGCCTTCGCGAGGTAGGCGAACCAGAACTTGCGCATGAAGAAGTAGTGGAACTCGAAGTGCAGCCCCTCGGTGATGTACGGGTTCGCGCCCTGCTCGAACGGCAGCCGGATGTTGAGGCCGATCGTCTTGCCGCCGCCCTCGCGCGCGCCGCGGTTGGCCGCCTCCATGATGCCGGGGCCGCCGCCGGACGCGACGACGAAGCGGTGGTTCTCCGACTGGAGCGAGATCGTCCACGACGTCAGCAGGCGCGCGAGCTCGCGCGCCTCCTCGTAGTAGCGCGCCCACTCGAGCGCGCGGCGGCTGCGCGTCAGCTCGCGCTCGTACGCTTCGTCGGCGTTCTCCACGCCGCGCGCGCGCAGGCTCTGCAGCGCGCGCTCGGCGCGCTCGCGGCTGTTCACGCGCGCCGACCCGAAGAAGACCACCGTGTCCTGGATCTTCTGCTCCTTGAACCGGCGCAGCGGCTCGAGGTACTCGGAGAGGATCCGGATCGGGCGCGCTTCGGCGCTCTCCAGGAACTCCTTGTACAAGTACGCCATCGGCTGCTGCGACATAAGCGCCAATTTACCATCAGATGCTATGATCCGCCCCTTCCGAGGAGCGCCGTCGCATGAAGCTCGTGTCTTCCGTGATCGCGATTGCCGTCGGGTTGACGTTCGGTCTCGCCGCGCAGCCGCAGCCGTCGTCGGCGGCCGCGCCCGCGCTGCACGCGCGGCAGCCGCGCCGTCTCGTGATCAAGAACGCCATGGTGATCTACGGCAACGCGAAGCCCCCGTACGGACCGATCGACATCGTCGTGCAGGACGGAGTGATCGCCTACATCGGCACGACGACCGACGTCCCGTCGGCGGCGGCGCGGTCCGGCGACGCCGTGATCGACGCGACCGGCAAGTACGTGATGCCCGGCATCGTGAACGCGCACATGCACTGGCACGAGGAGCGGCAGCCCGGGATGCCGCAGCCGATCCAGTACGAGCGCAATCTCTATCTCGCCGCCGGCGTGACGACCGCGCGCGAGGTCGGCGGCGATTTCGACAAGTCGAAGAAGTGGCAGGCGGAGAGCAACGCGCACACGATCGTCGCCCCTCGCATTCTCGTGTACCCGTTCGTCAGCAAGGGACGCACCGGATCGCCGGCGGAGATCCGCGCGTGGATTCGCGACATCAGGCAGAAGGGCGCCGACGGCCTGAAGATCATCGGCATGGATCGCGATCAGCTCGAGGCGATCATGAGCGAGGCGCACGCGCTCGGGATGCGCACGGCGACCCACATCGCCGTCGAGGAGACGACGGCGAAGGACTACGCCGAGCTCGGCGTCAACTCGATCGAGCACTTCTACGGCGTCGCCGACGCCGCGCTGAACGGGATTCAGGACTTTCCGCCCGACACGAGCTACTCGAACGAGATCCACCGCTTCGGCCGCGCGGGCGAGCTCTACGCGCAGGCCGACCCGGCCAAGCTGCACAAGACGATCGACCTGATGGTCGAGAAGCACGTCGTCTGGGATCCGACGTTCTCCATCTACGAGGCGAGCCGCGACCTCACGCGCGCGCAGAACCAGCCGTGGTTCCGCGACTATCTGCACCCCTCGCTCGAGGAGTACTTCAAGGCGTCGGCCGACAACCACGGCTCGTACTTCTTCGGCTGGACGTCGACGCAGGAAGCGAAGTGGCGGCAGCAGTACCGCATCTGGATGGACGCGGTCCGCGAATTCGCGAACAAGGGCGGCATCGTCACCACCGGCGACGATGCGGGGTACATCTACTCGATGTACGGCTTCGGCATCTCGCGCGAGCTCGAGCTGCAGGAGGAGGCCGGCTTCAAGCCGCTCGAGGTGATCGAGCACGCGACGTGGAACGGCGCGCGCCTGATCGGCATGGAGGATCGCCTCGGCAAGATCCGGGAGGGCTTCATCGCGGATCTGCTCGTCGTCAACGGCAACCCGCTCGAGAACCTCAAGCTGCTGAACCCGTACGGCGCCGACGTGATGCTGCTGAACGGCCGGCCGGCGTCGAACTACTCGGCGATCGGCCCGACCGACCGCGTGCAGGCGGCGCACGGCGGCGGGATCGAGTGGACGATCAAGGACGGCATTCCGTACCACGTGCCGACGCTGATGCGCGAGGTCAAGGAGATGGTCGCGAGGGCGCGGACGCAGCATCCGCGCACCACGGCGCCCGCGCAATAATTGAGAATCAGAGAATTCTGGAATCGAGAATTCGTCGTCACGGCGATGGTCACGAATTCTTGATTCTCGATTCGTCATTCTCGATTCCCGATGCCGCCCCCGCCGAACCTCGACGTCAGCACGGTCATCGCAGCCCCGGCCGGCCTCGTGCTGAAGGCGTTCTTCGATCCCGATGCCCTCGGCGCGTGGTGGCAGGTCGCGCGATCGGTGACGACGCCGCGGCCGCTCGGGCCGTACGCGATCGAGTGGAAGCCGACGGACTTCCGCGACGACATCCTCGGGCGGCTGGGCGGCGTGTTTCGCGGCACGGTGGTCGAGTGGCAGCAGGGCGAAGGGTTCTTCGTCGCCGACGCGATGTGGCTGCCGCCCGACGGCGATCCGATCGGGCCGATGGCGCTGCGCGTCGTGTGCCAGCAGCAGGCCGACGGCACGACGCGCGTGCGCGTCACGCAGAGCGGATTCGAGGAGAGCGCGCGCTGGCGCAGGTACTACGAGGTGATCGGGCCGGGCTGGGAGCGCGCGCTGGTGTCGCTCAAGTCTCTGCTCGAGCGCTGAGTGACGCGGTCAGGCTCGTCGCGCAGGTCGGGCCGGGCGGCTCCCGGATGCGCGCGGCGATTCATCACGAAGCTACGAAGACCGTGTCTGCGTGATTTCGTGAAACGCGCGCGCTCTGTCCGGCGGCGCTCACCGTCGGCGCATCGAACGCACAATCAGATACGCGAGCGCCGCGCCGGCGGCCGCAACACCGCCCAGCACCGCAACGGCCGCATACGTAATCGGTCCCGGCGGCGGCGGGACGCTGCGCCGCGCGGCTTCGCTCGTCGCGCGCCGCCGCGCGAGCTCCAGGCGCAGGCTCTCCTCGCCCTGCGCCATCGCCCACCGGTGGTTGGCCTCGAACAGCGGCTTCAGCAGAAACGACAGGCTGCGCAGCAGCGGCTTCTCCGCGCTGATGCGCCAGTCGTACACGATGTCGACGAACGGCCCGTCCTGCTCGAACGTCCAGACGCCGCGCCCCTCGAAGTCTCCGGACGCCACCAGCGAGAAGCCGTGCGGGTAGCGCTGCTCGACGATCTCGAGCTCCCATCGGAGCGTGTACGGCAGCCAGCCCTTGGTGAGCAGCCGCGCGCGGCGGCCGACACCGCGCGGATTGGCGGGCGCGAGCTCCTCGACGCGCAGGTACACCGACGGCCACCACCGCTCGAGCGCGACCGGGTCGTCGAGGACGTCGGCGACCTCGCCGCACGTCCCCTCGACCCGCCAGCGCGTGATGAAGTGGTACTCGTTCGCGGGCACGTATCCGAGACTAATGCTGCGGCGCCGTCGACGGCTTCCCGTCCAGGTCGACGAACGTGATCTCCTTGAACGCGCCGAGCTGATCCTTGACCTTGCCCCAGTCGCCGACGATCGCGATCACGGAGTTGTCCGATCCGAACAGCGTCTCCGACGCGCGCTTCACCTGCTCGGGCGTGACCGCGGCGATCTTCTCGCGGTACGTCTCCGGGTAATCTTTCGCCAGGCCGAAGACGTACATGTTGTTGATCAGCGTCGCGAGGCCGCCCTGCGTCGCCGTCTGGATCGGGAAGACGCCGCGCAGGTACGCCTTCGCGCCCTGCAGCTCCGCGCCCTCGGCGCCGCGCGCGCGCATCAGATCGATCTCCTTGAAGACCTCCGCGAGCGTCGGGCCCGTCACCTCGTTGCGCACGTCGGCGCTGAAGCGGTAGAAGCCGGCGTCGGCGAAGCCGGTCATCACCGATCCCGGCGAATAGGTGTAGCCCTTCTCCTCGCGGATGTTGCGCACGATGCGCGAGTTGAAGGCGCCGCCGAAGATCGTGTTCGCGACGGTCAGCTCGTACCAGCGCGGATCGCTCCGCTTCGGCGCCACGTTGCCGATCGAGATCGACGACTGGATGCTGTTCGGCCGCTGCACGAAATAGACGCGCCGTCCCGTCAGCGGCGGCGGCGGCGGAAACGATGGCTTCGGCGCCTCGCCCTTCGCCCACGCGCCGAAGGTCTTCTCCGCCGCGGCGACGACGGCGTTCGGATCGACGTCGCCGACGACCAGCAGGATCGCGTTGTTCGGGCGGTAGTGCGCGCGATGGAACGCCTCGATCTTCGCGCGATCGATCGCCGCGAGCGAGCCTTCCGTCTCGCTCGTCCGCGCGTACGGATGCTCGCCGAAGACGGCCCGCCGGAATTGCCGGTTGGAGAGGAACTGCGGCGACGACTTCTGGCGCGCCACCGTCTGGAGGTGCTGCTGCCTCAGGATCGCGAGCTCGTCTTCGGGCAGCGTCGGGTTCATCGCGACGTCGCCGACGAGATCGATGAGCTGAGGCGCGTACTCGGACAACCCGCGCGTCGTGAGCGACGAGTAGTCCTGCGACACGAGCGCCCCGAGCGAGCCGCCCATCGCGAACGCCTGCCGGCGAATCTGCCGGCTGTTCCGCGTCTTCGTCCCCTCCTGCACGATGTCGGCCGTCATCTGCGCGAGCCCCGTGAGATCCGCCGGGTCGCTCGCGAAGCCGGAGAGGATCGTCAGCGTGACCGTCACCTTCGGCACGGCCGTCTGGCGCGCGACGACGACGCGCAGGCCGTTGCCGAGCGCTTTCTCGACGCGCTGCGCGAGCTGGAACGGCCGCTCCGGACCGACCGCGGGACGTTCCTGCGCCTCCGCGACGGCGCACAAAACGAGCGCAATCCCCAATCCGCAATGGATCCGCAATCGCGCCCTCCGCACTCCACAATCACTCCGCACTCCGCACTCCGCACTCCGCACTCCCGGGATCACTGTCCACCTCCGGTGGCCGGCCGGCGATCGATCGACGTGCGGTTGGCGGGCGTCAGGTATTTTTTCGCCGCCTGCTGGACGTCGGCCGCCGTGATTCTGTCGAGCTCGCCGAGAATCGTGTTGATGCGGTTCGGATTGTCGTCGTACAGCGCGAGCGCGGCGAGCAGATCCGTCCGGCCGAAGCCGGCCTCGAGGTTGTCGAGGAACGACGAGCGGAAGTTCACCTTGGCCTGCTTCAGCTCCTCGTCACTGATGCCGTGCTCCTGGACGGCATTGATCACCTTGTCGACGACCTTCAGCACGTCGTCGCCCTTGAGATCCGGCCGGTAGTCCACGCGGAACGTGTAGAGCATCGGGCCGTTGTAGTCGAAGTTGTTGCCGAGGCCGTAGTTGAATCCGCCGGAGACGGCCGACGCGATCTGGTTCTCCTTGACGAGCGCCTGATACATCTTCGCGCTCTCGTCGCTCACGAGCAGCGGATCGAGCAGCGTCAGCGCGAAGAAGTCCTTCGTCATCCGTTCCGGCAGGTGGTAGCCGAAGGCGACCGCCGGCGTCCGCGCCAGCTTGTCGCTCTCGGTGAACGTCTTCTCGGCCGTCTGCGCCGGCTCCTTGATGTCGGGCCGCGCCGGCAGCTGCCGCTGCGGGATGCCGCCGAAATGCTTCTCAGCGAGCTTCATCACCTCGTCGGGCGTCGTGTCGCCGGACACGACGAGCACGGCGTTGTTCGGCGCGTAGTACGTGTCGAAGAACTGCTTCACGTCGTCGAGCGTCGCCGCCTGCAGATCGGAGAGGTCGCCGTAGAAATTGTGGGCGTTGTACCAGTTCGTGTTCGCCTTCTGCGGCAGGCCGAGCCACTCGAAGGCGCCGTACGGCTGGTTGAGGACGTTGACGCGCACCTCCTCGCTGACGACGTCCTTCTGGTTCTGCAGGTTCTCGGGCGTGATCTTCAGCGCGCGCATCCGATCCGCCTCGAGCCACATCGCGAGCTCCAGCGCGTTGGACGGCATCAGCTCGAAGTAGTTCGTGTGATCGAACCGCGTCGATCCGTTCAGCGTGCCCCCGTTCTCGTTGACGATGCGGACGTGCTCGAACTTCCCGACGTGCTCCGATCCCTGGAACATCAGGTGCTCGAACAGGTGCGCGAAGCCGGTGCGGTTGCGCGGCTCGATCCGGAACCCGATCCGGTACATCACCTCGACGACCACGACCGGCGCGGCGTGGCTCTCGCTGACGACCACGCGCAGGCCGTTGGGCAGCTTGCGGTAGACGACCGGCACCGAGAAGGTGTCCGCTGCCGGGACGGCCGGGACGGACACGGCGAGAAGGCCCAAAACGACGGCGAAATGGCGGATGGCGCGTGGCTGTGGCATAAGGTGTTTAGACGGAGAATCACGCGTAAGGTTTGATGCCGCGGCCCACGAACGCCCCCAGCAGGCGGCGCCGCAGCTCGTTGGCGATCTTGCCCTGGTTGAGGGGCAGGGTCTTGAACTTCACGCGGATCGTGGCGGCGCCGTCGGCGAGCGACTCGATGCCCAGCACCTCGAGCGGCGCGATCACGATCCCCTGCCAGTTCGGATCGGCCTGCATCGCCGCGCCCACCTCGCGCATCGTGCCGATCACGCGGTCGATGTTCTCGCCGTAGGCGACGCGCATATCCACGATCGCGTACGAGAACTGCTTGCTCAGGTTCGCGAGGGCGGTAATCGTCCCGTTCGGGAACACCTGGACGGCGCCCTCGGCGTCGCGCAGCACGATCGTCCGCAGGTTGATCTGCTCCACCATGCCGGCGACGCCGTTGATGCGCGCGAGGTCGCCGATGCGCACCTGATCTTCCATGATGAGGAAGAAGCCCGAGATGACGTCGCGCACCAGGTTCTGCGCGCCGAAGCCGATGGCCAGGCCCGCGATCCCGGCGCCGGTGAGAATCGGCACGACGTCGATTGACAGCTCGCGCAGCAGCATGAGGATCGCGACGAACGCCACCGTCACCGTGACGAGGCTCGTGAGGATGCCGCTGAGCGTGGCCGTGCGCCGCTGCCACTCGAGATCGCTCGACCCATGGCGCCGTCCGAGCTTGAACTGCAGGTGGTCGATCGCGAGGTTCGCCGCGCGCACGACGATGAACGCGCCGACGAAGATGATGGCGAGGTTGACGCCGTGCACGAGCGCCCAGCGGCCGAAGAGCCGCGGATTCCACTCCGGCTCGCTGACGCCGAAGCGCTCGAGCGCGAGCGACACGCTCGCCAGCGCCGCGACGCCGTACGCGAGCAGGGTGAGCGCGCGAATCAGTTGCCGCGCGCGGGCCTGCAGCGCCTCGCGGTTCTCCGATCCGACGATGTCGAGCGCGTTCAGCAGCCGCTGGACGAGCGCATGGGCGGCGCGGACGACGAAGAACGCGAGACCGAAGGCGAGCAGCGCGGCGCCGACGGCGCCCATCGGGGTCGACAGCATTACAGCCGCTTGATTTTGAGGAAGTTCGCGTCGTCGCGCGTGAGATCGGGATTGATGCTGACGAGGACGACGGCGGCGCCGGCGGAGACGAGGCCGCGCGCGAC